>Ga0114919_10005322_pt1 | contig 10280 bp, 7 predicted proteins | sample BlataG_FD_88682 | JGI IMG/M metagenome (GOLD analysis project Ga0114919, IMG submission 88682) | Deep subsurface microbial communities from Black Sea to uncover new lineages of life (NeLLi) - Black_00105 metaG | ecosystem: Environmental > Aquatic > Marine > Oceanic > Sediment | place: Atlantic... | reverse complement strand
GACATAATTATAACATTATCTAATCTGAAAATCTACACGATTTCATACTTTTATACACCGTGCATAGGCAAAAGGTTACACCATCTTTTTCGTGAGCTGGCGGGAACCGGCCATTTTTTGAGCTTACAGGGGCAAAAGGCAATCTGGTTTTCCCTCAAAAAAACCTTTGACTTTTCTTCAGCTAAACAGTAAATTAAAATAGTTCAAAAGTGGAAGCTATTAACTACTATTGATTGGAAGGGGGCCGAAAAAATGCAGTGTGCAGGAGTGTGTTTCTATGAAATGTATATGGGAATCCCTCTTTAATGAGGTTAGAGTCTCCGAGGAGGTAATGTCTATATGAGCGCCAAAGCGATAGTTATGTTGTCTGTTCTGTTAGGTGGTTTCTGTTTTTTGGAATCCGCCTTTGCGGAAGTGTTCCAGGTAATGGCGACCGTGGAAACAAAGCCGGTTTCTCATAGCGGCGACAGTGCGGATGACGCGAAGGTCTGGGTCCATCCGAGCGAACCGAATCAGAGTGTTATCATTGGAACGGATAAACACGGCACGGAGGGTGGTCTGGCTGTGTACGACCTTTCCGGCAGCCTGACGTTCTTCGCCAAAGACGGCAAGATGAACAACGTCGATGTGCGATACAATTTCCCGCTGGGAGACAACAAAGTGGACATTATTGCTGTCAGCAACCGCTCCAACAACAGCATTGCTGTTTACACAATCGACCCAGGTTCAAGGGAATTGACCAATGTTGCCGCGCGAACCATTTCAATCGGTCTTACCAAAATCTACGGCTTCTGTCTGTATCAAAGTTGGCAGACAGGCAAGTATTATGCTTTCGTCAATGACAAGAACGGCGAAGTGGAACAGTGGGAACTGTTTGATAATCTAAGGGGTAAGGTTGATGCTGTCCGGGTGCGGTCGTTCGATGTTGGCACGCAGACTGAAGGAATGGTCGCAGACGACCAGTTGGGCCATCTGTACGTTGGCGAGGAGGATGTTGGAATTTGGAAGTATGGCGCTGAGCCAACCGACCCTGCGGACAGCGTCAATCGTGTCCTGGTGGATGGTACGAATACTGATACCGGTGGACATCTGGTCGCCGATGTGGAAGGGCTGACGATTTATTATGCCCGGGGTGCGGATGGATATCTCATCGCTTCGAGTCAGGGCGAGGACGAACCCACGCATATTTTGGCCAATAGCTTTGCCGTGTACCGCCGCGACGGGGAAAACGAGTATGTGATGAGCTTCAGGGTCATCGAGAATTCGGCTCTGGGTATCGACGGCGTAAGCAATACCGATGGAATTGGTGTTGCCAATGTGTTTTTGTGCTCCGCTTTTCCTCAGGGAGTATTTGTCGCTCAGGACGGCCACAATTCCGGGGGGAATCAGAATTTTAAGCTTGTACCATGGGAGAACATCGCCACGGCCATCACACCCAGTCTTATGATTGATACCGGATGGAATCCCCGGCTGTGGTGGGAAACGCCGGTGCTGCGCGCCGAACCAGAGGTAACTGTTGGAACCAGAAACACTATTTCGTGGGACTCTGTGCCTGGTGCAACCGAGTACTATGCTGAGTGTTCAGAATATGCCAACTTTACCAATATCTTGTATGCCAGTGGTTGGATTTCGGAAACAAGCTGCGAGTTTGCCGGCCTGCAGTTGGGTCAGCGCTATTGGTATAGTGTAAAGGCCAGAAATATAGCCGGCATTGAGACCGGCTGGTCCAACGTAGAATCGTCCCTGCAGGGGACACTGGCTGATGCTGTAGATATAATGCTCGCCCCGGAGAGTCTGAAGAATAAGAACATGAAGAGCGCTCTATTGAACAAGGTAGATGCAGCGCAGAATATGATTGATGAAGCCAACTACACCGGTGCTCTGAGTAAACTCCGAAATGACATCTTAGCAAAGATGAACGGATGCGGCGAGACGGGTGAGCCGGACAAAAACGACTGGATAATAACCTGTGAAGAACAAAGGCAGTTCTATCCGCTTGTCATAGAGACTATCGAATATGCGAAGGGCCTTATGGACCAATGATCGCGTCATAACATTGGCATTAAAACCAAAGGACTGTGAGGGGAAAGAGTACAGAGAATATCGAACAAGGAACAAAGAATTTTGAAGCTGAGATTGCCGCGCTCGGCTTCGCCTCGCTCGCAATGACGTAAAACCCACGTGAAATGTGGGGATAAATACCCCGCCCACAGGTGGCGGGGCTAAACAAAACCTAACCGCTCTTTTTCTTGATAAGCGGCAATTCCGTATGTTCGCCGGTCGCTTCATTGATTACAATAAGCTCCCCCATATCCTCGCGCTGTAATTGCTCATTAGCATTCAAAAGCTCAATACCATAAACCGCTCCATCCGGCGCAATATCCACTACGAGTTCATCACTCAGCTTGATCGATTCGACCTCGACCGGTTTTTCCTTGAAGCGGATGTAACCTATGTTATATCGTGGGTCATACGTGAATTTCATAACGCTATCTCCTTGGAAATTCGCTCAGAAGTATCTGGTGATTACTGATATAACCAGCCAGTCATCATCCTCACGAACCGCATAAGCTTCAATCTGTTTTGTCTTATAGTATTTGCCTTGCCATTGTTTTTCAAAAGCAAAGTTTCTACGGAATCCAGTTCTGCCGAATTTTGCCTCAAATTGCTCTCCTGTTTCCACTGCAACAGCCACTTCCCGCTCGGTGGCACCTCGCTGAGCTATTCGTTCGGTGGCATGCGAATGAAATCGAACCGCCATAATCCTGACTTTCTGTCCCTGATCGGTTTCAGAGGCAACGAGTATTTACGTTACAAATAAAACTCATTATACTGAGAAACACGTCTTTTGCAAGTTTTTTTCTGCTCAGACTAATTATTGCAGGAATTGGTTGTGTGCTTTTTCGTGTTCAATTGTAGTTACGGGGCCGTGGCCGGGATAAACGGCAGTGTCGCCGGGTAGTGTTAAAAGCTTTTCCCTGATGCTCTTTATTAGCTGAGCCATATTGCCGCCTAAGTCCGTTCGCCCGACGGAGTCGGCAAACAATGCGTCATCAGTAAAGACAATTCCTTCGTCCTCCGAATATAAACAGATGCCGCCGGGGGTATGGCCTGGAGTATGGATGACCTCGAGCTTTATACCGGCCTGCTCGATTATACTTTGGTTTTCCAGAAACAAATCAGCCGGCTGGTTGCCGGACATACCACCTGCCAGAAGCCCGAAATTGCTCGGCGTCTCAGTCAGCATATCAGCATCGAGCTTATGGATATAGACCTTCATATCGGGGAAGCTTTCGCGTAAAGCAGCGACGCCGGCAACGTGGTCCGGGTGGCCGTGAGTTAGGACCACAGCCACAGGATTTAATTTATGATGCTTTAGAAACTCGATAAGCCGGCCAGCCTGCAGGCCCGTATCAATAATAAGACAGTCTTGGCTTCTCTGGCTTTCGCGCAGGACATAGCAGTTGGTTTGGAACGCGCCTAAGATTAAATGGTCAATTTTCATTTAACTGCGGCCTTAAAAAGCTGTTAAGATAGCAAAAATATCCTTTTCAGTCAATAAAGTCTTTGGACTTGACTGGTAGACGTGAGTTTGCTATTTTGCTTTGACTTATAATCTCTGTGTGCGGCGAGCTTGCCGCTCGAAGTGAAGGAGACGATTGAGCAGTGCCGCCGTTTTGTCCCGCACCAATTGGATGTGCGTCCTGCGGGAGAAAAGAAGCGTGAAGTCGAACCTGGCCGACATAGGACAATTGGCGCGGGACTTTGCAAAATGGGGTCCGAGCAAAAGAGAGAAATTTGTTGAATGAAGTCTTTTAAGCGAATATTCAAATATGTCTGGCCTCAATGGCCGCGTATCATTACCGTTGTCGTTACCGCAATGATTGTCGCTGCTCTTTTATCACTAAGTTTTATGACGGTCATACCGCTGCTGAAGGTGATGACGGGCAAAGAGGGTCTGCACAACTGGGTTGACAGAAAAGTTAGCGGGTGTAAATACGGTGTTGATTTCTATGTCCTAAGCGCCACGGATATTATCGACAAAGACAGCGAGGATATTGCATACTGTCTGCTTATAACCGGTGTCGAAAAAAACAGTCTGGGCGCATCGGCAGGCCTGAAACCAACTGATAGAATTGTTGGAGCAGGCGAATTGCTGATTTCAGAAGGAGCCGAAAAGATACCGTTTTCGCGAATGCTCGAAGAGTTGGCCACAACCAAGGAGAGTAAAATTACGGTTCAGTTGAAGCGACTGAATAAAGAGGGCACCTTAGAAGATGAGACGCTGGAACTGAATACGCCCGAGAACAAAGCTTACATTGACAGCTTAGGATATGGCAGGATTGGGCGTATAAAATGGGGGGTCAAACTGGCGCTCGTCGAACGTGCACAATGGGTGGTTGGTTTATTGCCGAGAGAACAAAACCAGTCTGACAGAACAAGGGCGGTTATCTTTATTATTTGGGCGATAGGGGTGGTAACGATAATTCGATGTTTAGCCAAATTTTATCAGGGCTACATGGCCCAAAAAGTGGTTCAGATTGGCATAAACCATCTGCGTGAGGATGCATTCGGCCATGTTATGTATATGCCGATAGGTTTTTTCGCGAATGAAAGGCCAAGTGATACGGTCAGCCGGATTATCAGCGATACCAATGTAATGGGAAAGGCCATTAAGACAATGCTCGGCAAAGCACTTCGTGAACCCCTTAACGCTATGTTCATGTTAGGCTGTGCGATGCTGCTAAGCTGGCAGCTTACACTGATATTTCTGTGTGGCGCACCGCTTGTGCTTGGACTGGTAGGTATGTTTGGCAGGAAGATGAAAAAGGCCACAAGAAAATCTTTGATGGCCAGCTCCCAGATGCTGGCGAAGCTGCAGGAGACGATTTCAGGGCTTAGAGTGGTTAAAGTTTATAATCAACAGGATGTAGAGCGAAGTACTTTTAAGAAGATAAACAACAAATTGCTGAAACAATTGCTCAAGATGTCGAAAGTTGATGCGGCAACAATGCCTGTTCTGGAAGTGCTTGGAATGGCGGCAGGCTCTGCTGCTTTGATAATGGGGGCGCACTGGGTCAGCCAGAACAAGATGGACAGCCCCGAATTTTTGACCTTGTTGATTTTGTTGGGCGCCGCTGCTGAGTCTGTTCGCAAAACAAGTGATATCTGGAACAAGATACAGGAAGCAAATGCAGCGGCGGAAAGAGTATTTTGCATCATAGATGAGCCGATAGAAAAAGAAATGCCGAACGCTTTTGAGCTTGCGCCCTTGAGAGATAGAATCGAATTCGTAGATGTTGTATTTACGTATCCTCAGGCAAAGACTCCGGCGTTGGCGGGAATCAATCTTTGCGTGCCGGCGGGTCATAATGCTGCTATCGTAGGGCCTAACGGCTCAGGCAAAACAACTCTTGCGAATTTGATACCGAGGTTTTATGACCCCGACAGCGGTCATATCTTGATTGACGGCAAGAACATTTGCGATGCGACACTGTTTAGCTTGCGAAGCCAGATAGGAATGGTTACACAAAATGTGGTGACATTCAATGACACTATAGCGGCAAATATCGCGTATGGCAGGCCCGATGCTGACAGAGAAGAAATAATTGCCGCATCCAAGCGTGCATTTGCCCATGAATTTATTTCACCATTGCCCGATGGCTACGATACAGTAATCGGCGAGCATGGCGCCGGTCTGAGTGGCGGTCAGCTGCAGAGAATCGTCATAGCCAGGGCAATTTTGAAGAACCCGGCAATTTTGATTTTCGATGAGGCCACAAGTCACGTTGATGCCGACAGCGAGGCCAAGATTCACAGGGCCATCGAAGAAATTATGCAGGACAGAACGAGTTTTATAATCGCCCACAGATTCAGCACTGTTATAACCGCAGATGTGATAGTAGTAATGGATGGCGGCCAAATTATCGCTCAGGGTCAGCACGATGAGCTGATGCAAACGTGTCCATTGTATCAAGGTTTATACGAAACACAGTTGGTAAAGGCATAACCTCGTGCTGCGTCGTGCGCGGCTCTTGGTGCGAAATAGAAACAGGATATAAGATAAAAAAAAATTGTTACTTTGGTTTACATTAAATTACCCATCTTGCCGATTAAGGTTAGATAATAGATGAAGATAACCAGAGGAAAAGCCACTTTTTCACCTATGTGCAACTTATGAGCTTGCTATTTTGGGGCTAAGATTATGACCGAGCTTACACGGCAGGAAAAAGCACACGAACTCTTTAAGAGGTATCAGGGTAATCCGATACTAACGCCGCAAAATTGGCCATACCCAACAAATGCGGTCTTTAATCCCGCAGCAGTGAAGTTAAATGCGGAGACCCTGCTGTTAATTCGCGTTGAGGACATGCGCGGCTTCTCGCATTTGACCGTTGCTCGCAGTTCTGATGGGTTCACGAACTGGGAAGTTGACTCTGCACCAACCCTTGAGGCTGACCAAAATTCTCGTGAGGAAAAGTGGGGCCTGGAAGACCCCCGTATTATTTGGCTCGAGGAGCAGAAGCAATTTGCCATTACGTATGTCTCCTTCAGTGAAGGCGGCCCCGTAGTTTCGCTGGCAATAACCAAAAACTTCAAAACTTTTGCCCGCCTTGGTGCTCTTTTGCCGCCGGAGGATAAAGATGCCTGCCTGTTTCCTCGCAGATTCAGGGGAAGATTTGCATTGATTCACCGCCCTATCGTTCGAGGTGAGGCCCACATGTGGATAAGCTTTTCGCCCGATTTGAAGCACTGGGGTGACCACCGACTGCTGATTAGAACACGACCAGGCTATTGGGACTGCCATAGAGTGGGTCTGGCTTGTCAGCCTATAGAAACAGCAAAAGGCTGGATGCTATTCTATCACGGTGTACGCGCGACTGCATCAGGAGCAATATACCGCGTGGGACTGGCCCTTCTGGATTTGAATGAGCCGTGGAGGGTCTTGCGTCGAAGCGATGAATGGATTTTGGGACCGCGAGCTACTTACGAGCGTGTCGGTGATGCCGATGATGTTGTTTTCCCCTCCGGCGCCGTTGTTCACAAAGAGACCGACCAGCTCAATCTCTATTATGGTGCTGCCGACTGTGCCGTTGCCGTCGCAACAGCTAATCTAAGCGATGTCCTCGACTATATTATGTCGTGTCCGGAAGTGAAAGAATAAACTGCCGGCAAGTTCAGCGCGGCTGGTCCAACCTACCATAGCCCACATTTTCCTGAGTCGTTGTGGAAAATGCCCCCCTAAAGTTTACCTTTTAGCAATTCGTGCAGCCTCTCAAGCTCGCCCGCCTCCGTGTGGTAACTATGTGGCTTGTCGGGGAATATGCCGCCCTTTATCTCTTTGCTGTAGTTATTAAATGCGGCATTGTTCAAATAAGTCAGATTCCGGGCAGCATTGATTTGAGGCTGCCACGCAGGATTGAACCATGCCCTGAAATCGTAGATTTTGTATCCATAATCAGGTTTTGCGACAAGCTGAAGCTTTACGACACGCTGAATAAGTAACAGTGTATTGGTTAAAATATGCGAACAAAAATCGTTTATCCAGCGTAAACTATCCTGGTTTTTGGACATAATTTGCATATTTTAGAAGAAATAATAAAAAAAATAAGAATTTCGCGACTAAAAACGTTGATTTGTGGTAAGAAGAGTATTCTTTTTGAATTTTCGTTAAAGAATTTTCTGCTATTTTCTCGATTAAATAATCATAAGGACAATTAAAAAAAGACAGATAATAAAATTAGGTTTCGGCATTATATAGCTTTTCATCACCCTCCTCCGAAGCCAGATTCTGCTGTTGTAGGGTCTGGCTTTTTTCGTTTTTATCCCTATCACAATGGGCAGTTGCAGGTATGCTGCACACTTTAAACTGGGTAAGAAGTCGTATTGAGGGACATTTTCGCATCAAGGTATTAATATTTGCAAAATGGTGTCGACCATAGCACGGACAATATCCGAAATGAGGCTGAGAGATATGGGTGATTTTGTGCTCAGACGGCAGGTGACATTGACCTTTGTTGATGGATACATAGCCGTTCTTTTGAGGCGGTAACACTATCAGACTTCGAGAGGCTTAGCGGACAAAGCCAAAGGGCTGGTGGTATTAAAGCCCCCAGCCCTTTGCCGGATATATAGGTCAGATGGCTGAAGAATCCTAATCAATGATTGTGGTTGCGACGACCATTGCGACCGCTAATAATTCTGACGGTGTCGGTGCCGTAGAAAAATCGGCCTGTCCCCTCGGCAAGCTCGGGGCAGGCTTTTAGCTGGCCGACGACCTGCAATTCCACACTGCCATTATCAGGTAAAGCCTCCATCAGCTCGGCCTTATCAAAGAAGGCAAGGATGCTTGTCTGCAGAGCGCCACTTATGTCGGACTGCCTAATATGTTGACGGATTGGTTCAATTTCACCGGGATAAAGGCGAAGCGGTTGATCAGCGTCGATTTGCTCTTTGGTAACGCCTTTGGGTAAACGAAGCATCGCTAATATTTTCGGTTGTCGGCTGGAGCGGTTTACTACCCTTGGGAGTATGCGCAGATGCGATTCCATTGGCCCAATGACGGTTATGACGGTGTGGTCAGGAGCGGAATCACGTATACCGTCGTTTACAATTAGCGCGATGCTGTGCCTGCCAGCCGGTAGTGGAATTGTGACAATGCGGCCTGTTGCAGTAAAGTTGTTGCCGTCAACGGACCAGCTCCAACTGAATGTTAGCCCGTCAATATTGCCGTCGAAAGAATTAGTGCCGTCAAGAGTTACCTGGGCGACGCTATTGGGGCCGGCGTAGACAGTCTGGTCGGGGCCGGCATCGGGGAAACCTGCGGTGATTTTCCTTCCACCTTGTTCGGCGCCAACTGCTGGTTCGTAATAGAGATATGTTTTGCTGTCGGGAATGAGGGCGCGTACAGGGAAGCGTGCCTTGACCTGGAAGGTGAAGGTGCGCTGCTCACCACTGGCCAGGTTATCGATATAGAAGATGACCTTCCGTCCGGCTACTTCGACCCTGCTGACAGTCCCGGCCTCGACAAGGGCATCGAGGGCCTCACACACGGGTACGAATCCGGTGGGCACACCTACATCCACTATCATCATTCCGGAGTCCCCCGCCTGGCCAAAATAGCGGACGGTCACAGTAACGTCGACAATATCGTCCACATGGACATTGTCGGCATCGTATGTTACCTGAAGAGCCATATCGTTATGAATGATATGGTCGGTTAGGGAGACATTAAACTTCCGGACGAGCTGGAAACGTGCTTCGCCAGAACCGGCGGCAGTCAGTTCAATACCGGTTCCAGCAGGCAATTCAGCAATCTGCAGGACATCGAAGTTGCTGCTGTCGACGTTGAAGTGTGCCAGGACGGTACCCTCGGCGACAACATCATTATCGATGGCGGCAGCGGTTATAGTCAAGTTAACATTGCGTGTTTGCATCCGGGCGGCAGTCATTAGCGCCTTGAGCGCCATAACAGTGTCCTGTGTGCTGCCGAAACCACCTCGGCTGTTCTGCTGCAGAGCAAGCCACTTGATAGCATCATTGGCCTGTGGCTTTTGGTTCTCCATCAAAGTTAGGGCCGCATAAGCCGTGGTCTCGACGTCGTAGGGGCTCCAGTGAATGCCGTCACCGTCTCTGATGGCGATTTCCAACAGTCGGCCAATGACTGTATTGACGGCGCTGTTATTGACGCGTGCAAGGGCCAGAGCTGCGATGGCGAGCGCATAGGCGTCGTTCTGAACAGAGGTCACATTATTGGTGAGATATTGGGTGGCGCCGGCCAGGGTGTCCGGTGATGCCGTGCCATAATCAGCCAGTGCGAGCGTGACAAAGGCGGTGAGCGCATAGGTACCTTTCATTCCGCCAACCATTTCGGTGTGGCAGATAAAGCCGACGGGCTCCCAGGACCCATCAGGCAACTGGTGCGCCTCAATCCAGTCGGCGGCTCCGGCGAGAACGGTTTCGTCAACGGCGTAGATGTCGCGGGCGGCGCTGAAACAGTCGAGGACAAAGGCCGTCAACCACAGGCTGCCGGGACGCCCACCATAGTCACCAAAGGCGGAAAATGAGCCATCTTGATGGCGGAAAGTCAGTTGGCGCTGGTAGCCGGTGGTGATGAAGTGTTCGGCCTTGGCGCGGACCTCCGGTGTCAACTGGCCTGTCGCATCGAGATAGCGTAGAATTTCGACATCCGGTGCGAAGAAGATCATGTTCTGTTCACCGCAGCCGTAGGGTATGTGCAGCAGGTCGTCGATGCCGTTGATGCTCTGGGCGACCAGGCT
>Ga0114919_10005321_pt1 | contig 10281 bp, 10 predicted proteins | sample BlataG_FD_88682 | JGI IMG/M metagenome (GOLD analysis project Ga0114919, IMG submission 88682) | Deep subsurface microbial communities from Black Sea to uncover new lineages of life (NeLLi) - Black_00105 metaG | ecosystem: Environmental > Aquatic > Marine > Oceanic > Sediment | place: Atlantic... | reverse complement strand
TTGCAGGGAAATATGACATCATCGATTTTGAGCTTGGAAATAAGCTAACCGGTGCCGGCTTCCCTGTTTATAAAAATAAGGGCGCAAAATTGCAAAGAGCGCTGATCAATTTCTTTTTGGATGAAGCCATAAAAGCCGGGTACCAGGAAGTGATCCCTCCTCTTATGGTAAATGAGGACTCCGCTTTCGGAACAGGACAACTACCCGATAAGGAAGGACAAATGTACCATATACCTTCTGACAATTATTACCTTATCCCTACCGCAGAAGTGCCGGTAACCAATATGTACCGTAATGTTATTTTGAGTGCGGAGGATCTCCCGGTGAAAATCACGGCTTATACACCTTGTTTCAGAAGGGAAGCAGGATCCTGGGGTAAAGATGTAAGAGGTTTAAACAGGTTGCACCAATTCGATAAGGTTGAAATTGTTCAAATTCAACACCCCGACAGATCATATGAAACTCTCGAAAAAATGAACCGGCATGTCGAAAGCCTGATCCAAAAATTAGATCTTCCTTACCGCATTCAAATCCTTTGCGGAGGGGATATCTCTTTCACTGCTTCACTTACATATGATTTCGAGGTATTTGCCGCTGCCCAAAAAAAATGGTTGGAGGTTAGTTCCGTCTCTAACTTCGAGTCGTTTCAGGCTAACCGTCTTAAACTAAGATTTAAGGAAAAAGGAGATAAAAAAACCATGCTTGCCCACACCTTAAATGGCAGTGCACTGGCTCTACCAAGAATTATGGCAGCATTGCTGGAAAATAACCAAACTCCGGAGGGAATTAAAATTCCTGAAGTATTAAAAAAATATACTGGATTTGAGATAATTAAATAACACACCCCCAGGCCCCTCTTAATAGAGGGGAGTTGCCAACTACATATATTAAAACTTATTATAAACTATTAATTTTACTACTGCCATTTCCCCTCTAAAAAGAGGGGATTAAGGGGTGTGTAATAAACAACAACAACTATGAAAATATACTACAATCCCAAGTTAAAAGAACTTGCACGCCAATTAAGGAATGACAGCACAAAATCAGAAATCAGACTTTGGAAGTACCTTAAAGGAAAGCAAATGATGGGTTATGATTTCCACCGGCAAAAACCAATTGATAATTATATTGTAGATTTTTTCTGTAATAAACTAGCGCTTGCAATTGAACTTGATGGTTTTTCACATTCTATTGAGGAAATTTATTTAAAAGATAATAGAAAAGAGAAACGACTTAAAGAATTAGGCATAACCGTATTGCGATTTCAGGATTATGAAGTAATGTATGACCTTGACAATGTGATAGCAGTTATTCAACAATATGTTGAGGATTTTGATAAAAGACACACCCCCAACCCCTCTTAATAGAGGGGAGTCCGTTCCTGCAACACTTTTAACTTAATAAAATAATTACAATTGTACTGATTATATTGTAATATTAAATGATAAGATCAATCCGCTAATCGAGGAAATTATTTTATCATATAAGAACAAAATAACCTGTAACTTGCACCCTACAACTTGCAACATAAGTTTATTAACTTAAATGGAAAATCAAACAAAAGCATATTGGTATGCAGGGTTTGCAATTTTTTTCTGGTCCACAGTTGCATCCGCGTTTAAAATTTCCCTCAGATACCTGGATTTTCTGCAACTTTTATTGTTCGCCTCAATCACTTCACTTGTCGTCCTGTTTTTCATAATCCTTACACAAAACAACCTGAAGCTCCTCTTCTCGGTAACCATCAAAGATTTAGGGAAGTCAATGTTTCTCGGATTCCTTAATCCATACTTGTATTACATCATTCTTTTTAAAGCATATTCCCTTTTGCCGGCACAGGTCGCACAACCCCTCAATATGGTCTGGCCGATTGTACTGGTTTTTTTATCCATACCTTTGTTAAAACATAAGGTAAGCAAAAGAAGCATATTGGCTCTGCTGATCAGTTTTATCGGGGTTTATTTTATTTCCTCCCAGGGAAATTTACTGGAATTGGGAAGATCAAATCCTTTGGGTGTTGCTTTGGCGGTTGGAAGTTCGCTTGTCTGGTCGCTTTTCTGGATATTTAATGTAAAAGACAAGAGGCAGGATGAAGTGAAGTTGTTTCTGAACTTTTTCTTTGCAGTGATCTTTATTTTCCTGACAAACCTGTTGCTTAAGAATATTGTTATACCTGATATAAAAGGTATCCTTTCTTCAGTTTATGTTGGATTATTCGAAATGGGCATAACTTTTGTAGTATGGTTAAAGGCTTTGAAGTATACTAAATCGGCTGACAGGATCAGCAACTTTGTTTTTCTGGCTCCATTTTTTTCTTTAATTTTTATTCACATTTTTGTAGGAGAAACAATATACTATACAACCGTAGTTGGATTAATTTTAATTGTCGGGGGAATATTCGTACAAAAAATTCGTTAAAATGAATTAAGAAGCCTGATTATCCGGGCAATATAGCTGAAAATCAACACCAAATATTTCGAAATTACATTAAAGTAAACATCCGCTTTCTAAGCAGGTGGCGTTGAAATGCTCCTCAAAGGGGCTGTAATTTTACTATTTCTGAATATTGAATATCGAACAACGAATGTCGAATAATGAAGTATTTCCATTCTTTATTACTGATTATTTATTGATTTGTTAAATAAATTGTTTTTCTTAAACCAAATGATTATATAGCTTGTTAATAAATTATCTAATTTTTATTAAAAAAATGAGTACACTAAATAAATTCAATAAATATCTGCTTTTTGTTCTGTTTGGATTCATACTGGTCTTTTTACCAGCGTGTGAAAAGGATGATGTTCAACCTGATGATTCTAAGATACTGGCCCGGAATGAATTCTATGAACTCATGAAGGAATGGTACTTTTGGTATGATATGATGCCTGATGTGGATGTTGAGGATTATGATACTCCGGAAGAGCTTCTGAAAGCCCTCCGTTATTTACCGTATGACCGGTTTAGTTATATTGATTCTAAAACGGAATTCGAAAATGCGGTCCAGGGCAAATATATCGGACATGGGTTTGGATATGATTTTGATGACGAAGGTCGTGTATGGATCATTTTTGTTTTTAAAGATTCCCCTTTATACCCTGAAGGTGTACGGCGAGGATGGAGGATACTGGAAGTAAACGGACAAGTTGTTAATCAGTCTAATATTAAAACCATTTTTGGCGCCAGCGAAATAGGGGTTGAGAATACGTTTGAATTCCTGACTCCCTCTGGCTCAACCGTGACAATTACTACCGCGAAAAAAGAAATTCAGAAAAATACCGTATTGCATTCTGACACATTGCATGTTGCCGGAAAAATAGTTGCCCATCTTGTATTTGAAGGATTTCGGGAACCCTCAATAAATGAATTAGCCGATGCATTTGGATTTTTCAAAAATGCTTTGGCAAATGAAATGATTCTGGATCTGAGGTATAACGCCGGAGGTATGATAAGTGTTACGACTTTATTGGGAAGTTTAATTTCAGGAGAAGACACCGATAAGTTGTTTTTTAAATACTTACATAACGATAAAAAAACAAGTTATGATGAAGAGGTGACATTTGCAAAGGAGCCCAATTCACTTAATCTTGAAAATTTAATTGTAATAACATCAAGAAGTACATATTCAGCAAGTGAAATCATTATTAATGGCTTAAAACCATATCTTAATAATGTGGTTACTATTGGCGATGCTACCGGTGGAAAACCGGTTGGAATGTATGTCTGGTATTCTGATTATGCCGACTACGCTTTTGTTCCGATTTGTTTTAAAATTACAAATGCAAATGGTGAGGGTGATTACTTTGAAGGAATTCTTCCGGATGCGTTTTGTGAAGATGATATTACCAGGCAATTTAATGACCGTGAGGAAACATGTTTAAAAGAAGCCATTTATTATCTTACGACGGGTAGTTTTTCCGGACGTAAAGGCAAATTTGTATCTCAACCGCTTAAAGAGAGATTAACACTCGAAGACGAAATCGGGGCAATATAACGATAGATGTAACTAATCAGAATATTATAAATTGTTAATAGTTATATGTTAATTGTTATATGTTAGTTGCAAGATGCTAGTAATTCATTCTTGAAATAACATATCAAATTAAATAAATTTCTAATTACTTTAATTTTTAATTGATCTAAATAATACCCAAATTTACTCGTCTGACCACTAAAATGCATCAACTTTTTATATAAACCATAACATAACTGCAATGTTTCAAATTTAAACTAATCGCCCGGCAGCAGTAGTGGTCTGACGAGTATCATAATAGGCATCCCTTCGGGAGAAATTAGGTTAATTAGATTAATTAAATTTCTGATTAATGTTTATTTATTGCCTATTAATTAAGAAACGCTCTATTTACATGATGTCAGGTGTTTCCACCTGACATTGAATACCGGAGTAATTAAAATTTTGCCATATCATTAACTGTCGGATGGAAACCTGCCAGACGTCAGGCAGGCATCCGACAGCATCGTAATCCGCTAAGCGGATATCGAACTCACGTTATTTAGATTGAAAACAGACCGTATTATCCTTGGCATCGATCCCGGAACAACCACAACCGGTTACGGGATTATCAGGGTGTTCAACAATAAGCCCGAACTCCTGACTCTGGGAATTATGGAATTGCATAAGTACAAGGATCCGTACATCAAACTGAAAGCAATTTTCGACCGGACTATACAGCTAATCGAAGAATATCATCCGGATGAACTTGCCATTGAAGCGCCCTTTTACGGAAAGAATGTTCAATCTATGTTAAAACTGGGAAGGGCACAGGGTGTAGCCATATCTGCGGCTTTATCCCGGTCGATTCCCATATTTGAATATGCTCCAAGGAAAATAAAAATGTCGATTACCGGACAGGGAAATGCATCCAAGGAACAGGTGGCTGCTATGCTGCAACAGATTTTGAAATTTAAAGACACACATGTAGTTCTTGATGCAACTGACGGATTAGCGGCTGCCGTGTGCCACTATTTTCAGAAAGGACATTCCTCCGGTTCGCCGGGATTTAAGAGTTGGAAAGATTTTATTAGCAAAAATCCGAAAAGGATCAAGTAAGTTTATTTTCCCAATGCCTTCCTGATTTTTTCGGCTATTTCCTTGAACTCTTCATCGCTTAATTTCAACTTGGGTTTTGAGAAACTGATATCAGCTTCCGAGTTAATCGGGATGAGGTGGATGTGTGCATGCGGGACTTCCAGACCCAGTACGGCAACACCAATTCGAGCACATGGTATCACGTTTTCAATAGCCCATGCTACCTTCTTTGAGAATACTGACATTCCTGCAAGCAAATCATCATCGAGATCGAACAAGTAATCTGTTTCTTTTTTCGGAACGATTAGTGTATGTCCTTTTGCCAGGGGATTGATATCCAGGAAAGCGTAATAATTTTCATCCTCGGCAATTTTGTAAGACGGGATCTCTCCCCGGATAATTTTTGTAAATATAGATGCCATATTTGTAGATTTTATGGTATTAAAAATTCAACTGTTAAACTATTGATTATATCAATATTTAATATATCGAACTCACATTAATTAACATATAACTTATTATTATTGTCCGGGAAAATTTTTTAAAGATTTTTCATGTAAAGAGAACTACGATTCTTTGAAATAATAAAACAGCCTGTCACATAGTGATCCCTAATTCGGGAAAAGGCTGAAATAACAAAGCCGGGCAACGCCCCAGGATGCATGGTTACGTAACCAGAAGCAGACTGTCACATAGTGATCCCTTTGGGAAAAGCCTGCAACAGAACTTTTCATTGTTCCAGAGACTAAAGATGCATATACAGTTTTATAAAAGATTGCTCTATTCATTAGAAATTTGTATGAACATCTAAAGATTGTATTAAATCAAACATAACGTTTCACCCTTTCAGGGTGAGTATGGATTTGGTAAATTTTGTCCTGGGACGATGCCCCAGGCTGATATGTATTACCCTTTCAGGGTAAATATTGAAATAAGAACCTCAAGTTATGAAATATTTCTATAAATGTCAGATAATTAGTGATTTTGATTGAGTCTGAAAAATTACATGATGTCAGGTGTTTCCACCTGACATTGAATACTGGAGTAATTAAAATCTTGCCATATCATTAACTGTCGGATGGAAACCTGCCAGACGTCAGGCAGGCATCCGACAGCATTGTAATCAATATTTAATATATCGAACTCACGTTAATTAACATATAACTTATAACCTATAACATTTAACAGTTCACCCCGTGAAACCCTGCGCAGCAGGAGCAACGAAGTTGCTGTTTCACAGGGTAAACATTTACCAATTATAAGGAGATTTCAATGATCTCAAAAGGAATCACACCGGATGGTACATTGATATCCACAACATCGCCAACTTTCTTGCCCAACAACCCCGAGGCAATTGGAGAATTTATAGCAATCTTACCTTCTTTCAGGTTGGCTTCGGTTTCAGAAACCAGCATATATTCCATGACCTGTTTATTCTTCATGTTCCTTATTTTAACTTTATTTAAAATTTGAATGGTGGATGTATCAATTTTCGATTCATCAATCAGGCGCGCTTTGGATAATGTATCTTCCAGTTTGGAAATTTTTAATTCCAGCATTCCCTGAGCCTCCTTGGCAGCGGCATACTCGGCATTTTCGGATAAATCACCCTTGTCACGGGCATCTGCAATTAATTTTGTAATTGCAGGCCGTTCCACACTTGTAAGCTGTTCAATTTCTTTTTTAAGTTTTTGCAAACCTTCGGTTGTAAGATATAAATACTCAGCCATAATCTTCTTCTTGTACCGGTTAAAAAAAGAAAGAATCCCGTATTCCCGGGACTCTTTCAGGGGTCAAAAATACAAAAAAAAAATAAATCTTTAAATTATTTAACTACTCAGGTTAGAAAATCATGTCCAAACTCTCTTCTTTTAAGAATTTCTGAATAAATAACAGCCTTTCCCAGATCAAATTCATCCATCAATTCTTCCGTTTCACTTTCCTCAACTTTTATTTCATAGGCATTATCAAATTCTTCTGAAGGTCTGTGTTCAATATCATACGTTAACATTTCACTCTTTAAATGTTCAATCTGGTCAAGGGTTTCCAATGATTCACGGAGGCGCCCGGGTTCCAATTCAGTTTGCTGGACTTTGTCCTTTAGCGCCGAAACACCTTCCCGGAATGGCTCTTCTGCTGCTATCCCAACAACAGGCTCCTCATCCTTTTCTATATCCATTGCCGGTTGATCCTCAATTTTCGTATGCTCTTCTCCAAAAAGGAATTCCTTGAACAAATCGGGGCCGGATGTATTTTTCCCTTCACCCAGCGGAGTTTCCTCTTTTTGTTTTCGGTTCTTTCGCAATAAACTAACCACCAAAACAACAATCATCAAAATAATGTAAATATAGTTACCAAATCCATCTTCCATAATTATCTCCTCCTTTTTCGAAATAAACGTTTTAAGAACGGGTCTTTTCTTTTTATTTTTTTGTTAAATTGTTTTGCGTCTTTTTTTGATTGCTTCATTCGTTTCTGCACTTCGGGATTTTGCATTTTATAACGGCTTTTTAACTCTTTCTTTCTGACTTTTTCATAGGCTTTTTTCTGTTGTGTTTCTTTCTTTTCCGCTTTGTGTTCAGCTTTCCGTACTTTTCGTGACGGTTTCTGTGCATCAACTCCAACGGCAAGCAGAAAAGCAGCCAAAAGGATTATAATTCTCCGAATAAACAATTTCATTAACTTTATCCCGTTGTTTTTATTTTAAACAAATGGCTATTGTTGTATCAAAGTTAAGGATTTTTTTTATAACATTTCTTCTTCTTTTTTTTCTTACCGGATGCACCAGGGAAAATGAGGAGATCATTCCTAATACTTATGTAAATTTCTTTATCCGTCTGGATGATCCACAATTTATTGATCTGAATGCGATTGGCAATTCTGTAATTGTAACGAGCAGATACGCCGGCGGGAATTCAGCCGGGTACGATTTTAACGGGATCATTATTTACCGTGCTTCCCAGGATGATTTTTATGCCTTCGACCGTACTTGTACGTATCAGGTTGAAAAAAGCATTGCGGTCGAAATCGAAAATTCGATGATTGTTGCCGAATGTCCGGAATGCGGTTCAAAATATGTTTTACCTAATTTGGCTTTCCCTACTGAAAATAGTCTTTCAAAATATCCCCTGCGGCAATACAAAACCCTTTTTGACGGAATGACGACTATCCATGTTTTTAATTAGTTGTACAGGAATTTACTCTCCGCCTGCCCTGTGAAATACTGCTTCGCAGTAAAGACTTCGCCTTTATTTCACAGGGCCAGCTGGCGGATCATGAGATCGTCACGCTTGCAGCGTGACTAAGTTCAATGTTTTGAGGTTTAGAAACAATTAAAAATTAAAAATTAAAAATTAGAAATTAAAAATTAGAAATTAAAAATTAAAAAAATTGTTATTTAGATGTTTTGATTGAAATTGACCCTAAAATCTTTTTAAGCTCACCTGATTCATTAACCAAATATTTTCCTGTTTCTTTATCTCCAATGTCAAGAGCTTTAAATATTTTTTACCTATAATTTGATTCACGCATCTCTGTTAATGAAATTTGACGGGGTGAATAGTCAGTTCCACTTGATGTTGCCGCTTTTATCAACTGGTATTTCATCACGGTAATTTCTGGAGTATTTTTTATATTCCTTAAAATTTTATTACATCTATCGCAAACTTTAATAGCCTTTCTCCTAATCCCCTATCCATAATTTCTAATTTTTAATTTTTCATTTTTAATTCAATAGCGTAGCTATGTTCTTATCTCACCTTTCTTCCTTTCCATGTATATTTCCCGAAATTGCCCAGAATACCTACAAAACTGATATAAAAAAAATACAAGAATTGAAGTGGCAGAAATATATACATCAACTTTTTAACCCTGAAATAAGATGTTAATCCTCTGAGGAAAATGAAATCAGGAATGGATTTAAGAATAAATAGGGTAAGAAACAGCCAAACCATCTTCAGGTACAGAAATGATCCGATGAATGTGACCAAAAGGGAAAAATTGGCAAGATAAACAAGAATGGCTATGCCTATGGAATCCCAATCGGGGGAAAAACGTGTTTTAGAAGTCCATCTTTTCCTCTGATTCAGGAATGATTTTAAATCAGGTTGTCCGTATGTTTTTATGACTGCATCAGGTGATTTTAAAAATAAAACCCGGCTTTTGGATTTTCTTTTTATCGAAAACAATAAAAACATATCCTCCCCGGAAGCCAATCTGATATTTAAATCGTTTTTCGCTTTTTCGAATTCTTCTTTTTCAAAAGCCAGATTGGCGCCATTACACATGATCGGACTGTTGATACCTATTGCTCCGGCTGTAGCTCCTGTTAAACTTAGAAATTCCAGAGCCTGCAGCTTTTGAAAAAAGGATGGACTATTTTTAATCGCCACAGGTCCAACGATCATTTTTGGTTTTTTAAATTCATAAAGTGAGACAAGAGAGGATAACCAGGAACTTTTTATTTGGCAATCCGCATCGGTTGTAACGACTAAATCACCCTTACTGTAATTAATTCCTTCAATGATAGCATTCTTCTTGCCAGGTTTTGTGCTTTGAACAAGTGAAAATTGATTCTTATTTCTGATAATTTTTTTAATTATTTCGGGACTTGAATCATTTGAATGGTCATTAACAAGTATCACATCGACATTTTCTTTTGGGTAATCCTGCAAATCAAGATCACGGATAAGGTTTGCAATAAAAACTTCTTCATTACGGATGGGCACTATAATTGACACCTTCGTCTTAAAAGGAGTCTTTTTCCTCTTTATGGTTTCAAGTTTTATCCAGCCCCAAAAAAGGAGAAAGATCAATATAGAGTATAATACGGATATAAAAAGAAGGATTGAAACAAATAAGATCATTATGATCAGTGATTTTCTACTAACCTGTGCCGATTAATCGGTAAAATTGTAAGAATTTAAATTTACGATGCTGTCGGATGGAAACATCCGACAGTTAATGATATGACAAGATTTTAATTACTCCGGTATTCAATGTCAGGTGGAAACGCCTGACATTATGTAAAAATTTGTATTTATCCTAAAGTATTATGTTGCTTTATATTCATCCCAGCTTTTGATAGCAATATCCTCTAAATTCAGTTTGCAGAAAGCTAAAATGAACGCGCTTGCCAGTCTCGCATTGGTTATCAAGGGTATATTATAATCTACCGCACTTCTCCTGATCAAATAATCGTTGTCAAGTTCGCTTTTTGAAAGGTTTTTAGGGAT
>Ga0114919_10005320_pt1 | contig 10283 bp, 13 predicted proteins | sample BlataG_FD_88682 | JGI IMG/M metagenome (GOLD analysis project Ga0114919, IMG submission 88682) | Deep subsurface microbial communities from Black Sea to uncover new lineages of life (NeLLi) - Black_00105 metaG | ecosystem: Environmental > Aquatic > Marine > Oceanic > Sediment | place: Atlantic... | reverse complement strand
GATTAACACAAGATTTTTGGGTTGACATGGGACAGAAGACCCAATAGAGTACTATAAGACAGATCCATAATATTATTTTCTCGTGAAAATCTGTGTAATCTTGTGGTTTACTAAACAATTACTTTTTTTTTTATATCCCTTCTGCCCTGATATATACTTCTCTACCACCTCCCACTCTAAATTCCAAACTTCAAATCTCAAATCCCAAACAATATCCAATATCAAAATCCCAATGTTCAAAACAAACATTTTCGGTTTACAAAACTTATTCCGAAAATTGGAATTTGGGATTTTTCACAGTTTATCCCGCAATAGCTTGCTGCTTCTCCTCTTTAGCCGCTTCGCTATCCAGCTAACCGAATATTTCGGCAAACTGCGAAGCGTTTTTCCGTAAAGGCTTTTTCTAAAAGGGTTTTTGATGAACAAATGGGCGTGGTCAACACCCACCGCCATGTCTATAACTTCAATATCGAGCTCTTCGCAGTTTTCTCTGATAATCTCTTCCGCCGCCTCCGCCACTTCGCCGAGCAACACCTTCCCTCTATATTTCGGGGAAAAGACCAGGTGATCGGCCAGCAATGAGACCGTATGGTTGTCATGCCTGAGATCGCTTCTTGTTCCCCTCCCCGCTTCCACTTCGCCCGTTTGATCTTAAGGTAATCAACAAAATTGGCAAATTACTATAAAAACTTTTCGGTTTTTCACACGAAAAAATATTTGTTATAACACCCCTATTCGTGAAATTAACGAAAAAAAGTCCGATGAAGCTAAGAAAATAAGATTTTTGTCATTTGGATTTGTTTAGTCAAATTGCAACATTAACATAATACACATTCAATTTAATATAACAAACAAAAAAATGACCTGGGGAAGCTACTGGGGCTATTACAAACCCGCGAAACCGAAAGAAGTAAAAGACGGTATAAAGGCGAAGAGCAAACGAGGGGCAATTGGTGAGACGTGGTGGTCAAAACGATGGATAGACGTGCTCGAATCATTCGACATGGGTGCAAGACTGACCCGGGGACGCTCTTATGCTCGCAAAGGGCAGGTAATCTCCATTGACGTCCAGAAAGGCGAGGTTACCGGTAAGGTGCAGGGCACACGACCAAAACCATACGCAGTCAAAATACAATTGAACCCGATTTCTGAACGCGATTGGGACAAAGTAACGGATGCAATGGCATCGAAAGCGATATTCGCGGCAAAACTTCTCGCTGGCGAAATGCCACTCGATATTGAGGATGCGTTCAGCGAAGCCGGCATATCCCTTTTTCCAAAAGCTCGTAAAGAACTCGAAACTGAGTGCTCGTGCCCCGACTGGGCGAATCCATGCAAACATATCGCTGCCGTTTATTATCTCCTCGCAGAGCGGTTTGACGAAGACCCGTTTCTTATCTTTAAACTACGTGGTCGAATTGAGGCAGAGATTATTAGGGCTCTTCGTGAAAAGCGTGTCGGTGCCGTGGAAGAAGGAAGTGAAGCGATAACGGAAAACGCTGTTTCCAGCACGGGTGAGGAAGTCAAACCTTTGGAGGAATGTATGGATTCTTTTTGGCAAGCGGGTGATGCGTTGGATTCCTTTTCCGTCAATCCTGCTCCTCCCGAGGTAGAGAATGCGATTCTTAAACGACTGGGCGAGTCCCCTTTCTACGTTGGTAAAGTCAATCTCGTGTCGTTGTTGTCAAAAGCATACGAGGTGGCAAGCCGTGACGCATTGCAAAAAGCGGAAGGGGAACCCGAAACAAACGATACTTCATGAAAATTGCAATTTAAATAAATTATAGACACAGATTAACGCAGATTAACACAAACCTTTTTGCAAGCAAAAAGCTTTACCAAAAAATACGATGAAAAGGGCAATGCCGTTAAAAATAGCTCACCCAACCCCCCAAAATAAGAAATCAGTGTAAATCTGTGTCTCAAATAGAAGGAAGTTAACTTTATATACAATAACATTTAAAAACTTCGCGTTTTATTCCTTCTTTTGCCTTCTCCGCCTTCTTCGCTTTACCCCCACCCACACCAGCACAACGACAACGACAACAATTCCAAGAACCACCGCAAAGAACGTTTGCTCCGGCAACTCACTCTTCTGTGGCTCTTTTACTTCTATATGCACCTCGTAACCCGTAGTTTCATATTCTCTATCAGTATCCACATCTCGAAACACCAGTTTAAATGGTAATTCAGTATCCCCCACGCTCAAGTTGCTGGTATAAACGTCAAAAGAAGCAGAAAAGATATCTCCAACTTCCATGTCCCCGATAAAAGATTCTGAAGGCAATATTCTGAGCCCTTCTCTCGCGGGCATCACGGATACCGCTTTAATATCCTTTGCCATCCCGTTAGCCACATCGAATTCTATCTTTGCTATTTCGCCTTTGAAAACAAATTCTGGCGCATTCACCAGGATAAGCTTTACATCCGCTACGCTCCTTACCACTACAGACGATGTAAGCTCGCTGTGATGCACATTATCTCCATTTTTGTACTCCGCTTCGAAATAGACGTCGTTATTCCCCTCAAATAGCGGGGTAAGCGTGAAATTCACCGCTCTTTTTTCATACGCCCCCAAGTTACCTATGTATATCCCCTCTGGCGTGAATTCTAACCCATTTCTCTTTGATTTCGCGAACACATTCACACCTCGCACTGAATTGGGTCGGTTATTCGCCACTACTATCGCTATCTCCTTTGACTCGCGGAGCGAAATCTCCGAAGGTATGTCCTTCTCAAGTATTTCTACACTGCTGCTGTCCACTTTCACAGGGACAGGATGCCACACATTTTCGCCATTATCTACTTCTATGTACACCTCAGGGAAATAAGTGCCGTCGTGTGCATAGGCAGCGGCTTTTATCGGTATAGAAATTGTTGTGCTTCCGCCGGGTCCTAAAGGAAATTTTGTGCGTTGAAAACCTTCACCCAACCATTCTATGTCTCTGCTTCTGCTGCACAACCGTATACTGTCTATTTCTGCACTTATTGTTGATGTTGTCGTGGCAGAGGATGTATAACCCGCAGCCGTTGTTGTCGTTGTCTCAGTCTCTGATGATTTGGTGTCCATGTTTTTTATTGTTACTGTAATAGTGCCGGTGTCGCCGGGCATAAAGACCTCTGGCTCCACCACGTAGTCAACAATCATAACGGCAGGACCCTCGGCAGCCGACGCTGAATCCATCACAAGCAGTAATAAAAAGACAGCAGTAAAAAGAGTTGTAATGAAAATTTCTCCGATTTTTTTTGTTTTCCCTTTCATTTTTCTGCCCTTTGTAATTTCCTTTAAATAGAATAGATATTGATATATTTAAAAATACGATAATATACAATTTAGTCAAAATGGGAAAACATCAAAAGAGAATAGCAGCACCTCGTAGCTGGCGAATAGAAAGAAAAACCGCCTACTGGACTATAAAACCCCGACCAGGGCCGCATCCAGGGGATAAAAGCGTGCCTTTGCTTTTGCTCGTAAGGGATATGCTGAACTTAGTGGACAATAGTAAGGAAACGAAAAGGATATTGAACGAAGGTAACGTTATGGTTAATGGAATAGTGAGGAAAGACCACAAGTTCCCTGTTGGTATCTTTGACATTCTTTCTATCCCTCACATAAAAGCCAATTATATGGTGCTGCTGGACAAAAAAGGGAAATTGTCGCTGATGAAGGTGACGAAGAAAGCGGCATCCAGGAAACTGTGCCGCGTGAACGGGAAGAGAATACTAAAAGAAGGAATGATACAGTTGAACCTGCATGATGGCAGGAACATTCTTCCGGGAGAAGAGTTTGCGGAGAAAATAAAAACGCATGATTAATTGATGATTTCCCTTCCGGATAGCGAAATATTGCAGCATTTTGCATATAAAGAGGGGAGTAAAGTGATGGTGATGGGCGGGAAGCATTCTGCTCAGACGGGAGAAATAGAGGAGATAAAAGCAGTGCGAAGTTCAGAGCCAAATACGGTGAAAATAAAACCCCCTAAAAGCAAAGACAGTTTTGAGACGATAGATGATTATGTCTTTGTGGTAGGAGAAGAAAAAATGGAGATACCAAAGGTTAAATACTAACTAACTCTCAAATCAGAAATACTAAATTAAGCAATACGAAATGGAAGAAAGAAGGGCAGCAAACCCGATGCGGAGAATAAAGATAGATAAAGTAGTTATAAATATGAGTGTAGGTGAGAGTGGAGAGAAGTTAGCAAAAGCAGAGAAGCTTTTAGAACGCATTGCGGGTCAAAAGCCGATTAAAAGGCTGGCTAAGAGAACTATGCAGTCATTTGGTATAAAAAAAGGCGAAGCCATTGCGTGTAAAGTCACGCTGAGAAGGGAACGTGCAAATGATTTCCTTAATCGGTGTTTTAAAATACAGAATAAACTTCTTATGAGTCAATTTGACACCTATGGTAATTTCTCCTTTGGCATCGCAGAACACACCGACTTTGGTATTCATTATGATCCCAAAGTAGGAATATACGGAATGGATGTTTCGGTGTCTTTGAAAAGACCTGGCTATCGAATAAAAGAGAGAAGAATACAACGGAGGAAGGTGCCAAGTAAACAAAGAATAAACAAGGAGGAGGGCATTGCGTTTCTCGAAAAGGAATATGGCATAGAAGTGGTAGAAGAGTAAAAACACTTTTTCTTTTTACAAAAGAAAACCTGTGCTAAAAGAAAAACAAATAAGTTCTTTTGATAAAGCTTTTCTTTCTAAGAAAAGGTTTAACTATGCACATCGGGATTATCACATGCGAGATTTTAAGAAGGGAAATAAAAGAAGTAGTCGAAAAAACAGGCACGGATAAAATATTTCTCGTGGTGCCGGAAACCACTAACCTAGTAATAAATGTATTAAATAAACAAGTAAATGAGAGATTTCTGAGCGAATTAATTGAAGATGATATAAAAATAAAAAAAAACACAATTGAAAAAATAGAAAGGGAAATTCGTGAAAACAACATCAGGGATTCCGTGATTATCAAAGTGATGGAATTGAGAATGCATGATTGGATTGATAAGTTACTGGCAGAGATTGAAGATGGCATAAAAAAAATGAGTGCCATAGTGGATTTTGTCTTATTGGGGTACGGTTTGTGTGGGAGCACAGCAAGGGAGATGGAGAGAATAATCAAAGAAGCTGATGTTCCCGTGGTAATACCAAGGGACAAAAAAGGGGAAATATTAAACAATTGTATCGAAATTGCACTTGGTAGAGAAAGGGTTCGGGAGTTGCAAAAAGAAGAAATAGGAACTTTCTTCATGACCGCCGCAGGTGCATCAATCATAAAAGAGCCTCAGGTAATCCTGGAATCGGGTATAAACATAATAGCAGGGAGGATGAACAAAAGTGCTGCTGAGGACACAACGAGAATAATAAAACTCATGAAGAACCATTACCAAAGAGTTGTGAAGATATGCCATTCCGAAGCTGACGATAAAGACAGAGAATATTCAAAAACGGTTGAAAAGTTCGCTAAGGAATTCGGGCTTGAGATAAAAATCGAGCGGGGGTCGTCAAACATTATGCTCGAGACACTAAAAAAGGTATCTCTTAAAATTCGGCGGAATGTTTGAAATCCTATGCAAATATTTCTATATTCGTTAAAAACCCATTACTTTTATATATTATGAAGGTAAAGATTATTAACGGTTGATGGATATGGATGAGAAAAAGAGTATAAAAAGGCTGCTAAAGATTTCTGGATATTCGAGCATAGCGATAGAATATTTCCTTGATAAAGTAAACGTAGGAGAAATAGAGGACCCTGATGCTTATTTTGTCTATACCGGCCCGTGCGGAGACTCAATGGAGATTTTCCTGGTGATCGAGCCGGAGTCGGGAGTGATAAAAGAAGCGAAATTTCAAGCAATAGGGTGCGCAGGCGCTTTTAGCTCCGGGTCGGCTATTACAGAGATGATAACGGGGAAGACGGTAGAAGAAGCGGAGAAAATAGAAGAGGAGGATATAATAGACTGGCTTGGTGGTATTCCTAAACAGAAGGTTCACTGTACTTGTTTAGCAAAAAAGACGCTGAAGTTCGCGCTTAATGAATATAAAAAGGAATAAAAAATGGATGAATTGGATAAGAAGATATTGAGAGAACTGCAGTTGCATTCTCGTAATTCTTTTACGAAGATTGCGCAGGAGGTAGGAGTGACCACTGCCACTGTAAGCGAGAGAGTGAAAAGGCTGACGGAAAAAGGCATTATCTGTGGTTATACTACGATTCTCAATACTTCTGAACTCGGCATGGTAACGTTAATTACGAAGATAAAAACCAAACCAGGATATAGTGTCGAAGTGGTGGGGAAAAGAATAGCGGAAATGGAAGAGAGTTGTTGCATTCATCACGTAACCGGCGTTTTTGACCTGATGGTTATTTCTAAGTGCACTGGTCACGGAAAATGTGGAGTTGTTATTGAGCAGATAAAAGAAATCGAAGGTGTGGACAGCGTGAATGCAGAGCTCGTGCTAAAGACGATAAAGGAAGAGCTTAAGGTTAGCTTGTAAATTGGAGGAGGGAAAGGCGGGTTTTGAGCTTTAATGATCGAAAGAGTGAAACGGATAATAGAAAATTTCCGAATTTATTTAGGCTTTATTTCAAAAAGAGATGTTTAAGCCGTTAAGGGCGAGGGAAGTGAAAGGACACTCAGCAGGTCGAGGGCGTGTGCTACTTCAGGTGATTATCTGGCTGAGGACCCGGTGTGCTGGTTGGGGGATGGGAAGGAGTGACGGAAAACTATACCATATTGCGGTATTGCGGTGAAAGATTTAAATATTAAGAGTTCATTGGATATGATTATCCCGAGGTGAAGATAAGGGGTGACGGAAATATCCACGTGAACAATAAAGGAAAAAAGTCATTTAGATCGGTTGTTTGGAAATAGGAAAAGAGGTGATAAGATGGAGATAAAAAATGTTGTTGTAAAACCCTATGGCAAGTCTATCTATCCCGGTCTAAGCTTTTAAGTTGAAATAAACCACAGAAAATATGAAGAGGCAATAATAGGCGTGAGTGGATGGCTAGAAACCGATGATGAAAAGATAATAGCAGAGATTAATGAAGCTATGATAGAAACATCAAGATCAGACGATGTTGGAGCTACGGGCTCCCGTTTTAACTCTAAATTTGAAGACAAAATCTATAAAGTATCAGTTATTGCGCTTTTAGATAAAAGAGCACTCGATTACATAGAAAAGAGGAGAATGAAAGACAAAAAAGGTGACGTGAATCTAATTTTAAATCTGAGTGTAAAAAGCATTGAAAATAGAGCAGTAATATCTCAGTTACAGGAACTTAACCCAGCAGAGATGGAAAAGATGGGTTTAAAGTCCATAGATGTAGATATTGGCTCAAAAAGAACTTCAGGATGGGGGATAATGGTAGGTACTTCTATTCCTGATTCAAAGTTCTATCATAGACGCTCAAATCAATGGATTCTCTCTGGTAGCAGCAACCCCGTTTTTCTAGCGGTTAAGGAACAGAGATTGAGAATCTCTCTCGATGGAGATAAAGCAATACGATCGAGCGATTGGATTCATGACTACGCCCCGAAATTGGAACTGGGTGAGTATTTCGTTATTGAAATACCTAAAGGAACAGAAACAATCAAAAAAGCATGGGATTACATAGAAAAAGCTGAAGAGTGTTTTAGAATATGGGATACTAAAGGAGCATTTGCTAATTGTAGAGAAGCTGGAAGCTTACTTAATGACATTATAAAAGATAAATATAGAAACAATCCAACCATAAAAAAATGGCATAAAGCGATAGCGAAGTTTGAGTCTTTAGCTTCTTTAGATTTGCATACAGAAGAAATTAAAGGACAAAAGCCTGAAGGAGAAGTAAAAGTTGGAAAATCCGATACTGAGCACATACTAATTGTAACTAAAGCACTAATCAAATATGCAGAAGAACTGCTCAAAGAAGGAGGATAAAGTGGAAATAGAACTCTATAAAGATAAAATGCGACCAACAATAGATAACACGAGCTATATAGCTCGCGTATGCTCACCAAAACACTTCGCTTCACCCATGGCTTCGTATAGCATGAAAACGCCGTATAAAATTCTGCCCCTCGCTGATTTGGAGATATAAAAATGGTAAAGAAAGAAACACGCAAGGATAGCCTTCTTAGATTGATCTCTGGTATTGGTGGTGAAGGTACACGAGAGCAGATAAACGCAAAAGTACCAGTGTATTGGGAATTATCTAATGAGGAAATGGAAATTGAGAGGGGAACAACAAAGCCGTTATACTGGCATCGTGTTGCAAGTGTATGCCAAGCTCTTAAAGATCGAGACCACTATCTTGAAAATCCGAAATGGGGAGTATGGAAAATAACTAAAAAAGGAAGGGAATATCTTTCCTCTAAAAGTTATGAGCCTTCCGTGAGCTCTGGTGGTCCAGCAGAACTCCTAACTACAGAAGATTCGGCTTTAGTAATAAAATTGAGAAGTGCACAGAGAAACAGTGTTAATTATACAATCTTTGAAGAAACATTGACAGAGGCTTTCAATACCTTAGGATTTTACGCCAAACATCTCGGCAAACCGGATGAACCGGATATTTCGCTCAAAATTCTGAATTATAAAATAGTGGTTAACGCAAAGACAACAAATGAGGGTGTAATTAATCGGGGGCACGTCGATTTTGATGCTGAAGAGAGGAATAAAGAGCGTTATGAAGCCGATTACGTCGGCATCGTGGCACCTGGTTTTTCGGAAGGGAATATCAGAGTAACTGCTGAAAGAAGAAATGTGATACTTATCGAAACAGAAGCAATATGCAAAATTTTACAGAACCACGCAATTTATCCCTATGATCCAATTAAGATTGTTAAGATACTATTCGAGTCAGACAAATATATTATCACTCCGAAAGACATCCCATCATCCACCATAGACTACAAAGAGTTAATAGAGATTGTCGCTAAGATTTTGTCAGACATAAAACTAACAGGAAAGACATCGTTTTCGAGTCAAGAATTACATATTGCGTATTCATGGCAAGGACTTGATTACGAAGTCGATAAGATAGAGACTGCATTAGATTTTTTATCCACAGCGCCATTTAGTATTTTACAAAAACAAACTGAGGAATATTCGTTAACGAATAATATTGAATTCATATTAAAGAGAATTGGTCTGTTATTACAGTCATTTAACAAGATGGAGGGTAAGATATAGAAAAACAGAGTTCGAAACTCTCCGTAACTCTTCAGATTGCCCGATGCTCTCTCACTCACTTAACAAAGCGTAACGGCTCGATATCGCCACCCAAATTTTACCTGCTACACAAAACTTCAGATACATTCAGAACTTTAAATTGTGAATTCGCCACTTAAAAATCAAAATGCACGCAGAACCACACGCCTTTAAAATATTAGAAAAAGCAGGCGTCGAAAGAGGAAAGATCGTATTGGATTTTGGCTGTGGTTCAGGCACGTATACGATTCCTGCAGCGAAAATAGTCGGCGAAGAAGGAATAGTATATGCCTTAGACAAAGACAAAAAAGTTTTGGATGAGCTAATGCAAAAAGCCGAATCAGCGGGATTGGAAAATATAAAACGAATAGATACATCAGGCGACTTAAAAATTCCTTTGACGGATGAGTCCGTTGACATAGTCCTTCTGTACGATGTTTTTCATTCTTACTATTTTTCACAGGTGGCGGATAGAAGGAAATTTATGGAAGAAGTTCGCAGGGTTTCAAAAAGAGATGCTATTATTTCCGTGTGGCCCAAACACATGGAATCGGAGGCAAAAGAAGAAATAGAAAGTGCGAATTTCTATCTTGAACGCGAATGTTCAGGGACGCTTATTCATGATAACGAGGACATTGAAAAAGGAAAAGTGCTCGATTTTAGAAAAAGAATGTAAGATGCAGAGCAGAAGTCGAAAAACTATATAGCACTAAAAAGGAAATCAAGAAGCTTTTTATTATGGTGAAACGAACACTCATAACATAGGGGAAGAAAAAATCGTGAAACATTGAAATAAATTTTTAAAACCGCATACAAGGGATGGAGTGAATAAATAATGTCAAGCACCGCCGTGGTGGTAGAAAATAAACCCATAAGTAAAGATACGAACAATCTTGCGCCAATCTCAGCACACGCTCTCAGAGCGGATTTTGGCTCTACAAGTCATATATATCCCTATGTTAACAAGACATTGGAATGCCTCTGGAAAGAAGTAAAAAACGAATCTGGTATAAAGGCAAAGGTGGATAACTGGGCAAGTACCATTGGAACATTTTATGGATACAAACCTGATATT
>Ga0114919_10005319_pt1 | contig 10284 bp, 5 predicted proteins | sample BlataG_FD_88682 | JGI IMG/M metagenome (GOLD analysis project Ga0114919, IMG submission 88682) | Deep subsurface microbial communities from Black Sea to uncover new lineages of life (NeLLi) - Black_00105 metaG | ecosystem: Environmental > Aquatic > Marine > Oceanic > Sediment | place: Atlantic... | reverse complement strand
TTCAGTAACAGTTCTTGATCCTGCAGCAGGAACATTAACCTTTTTGGCTGAGGTTGCCAAGTTGGCAGTAAAGGAATTTGTCTCCAAATATGGAGATGGAGGCAAAGAAAATTTTATAAAAGAGCATATACTCCAGAATTTATATGCATTTGAACTGATGATGGCTCCTTATGCTGTAGGCCACTTAAAGATGTCTTTCCTCTTGGAAGAATTAGGTTATAAACTAAGAGGGGATGATCGATTTAAGCTCTATCTCACTAACACTTTGGAGATGGAAGAACTTGCCCAAACTGAACTCCCGGGTATGGCGTCGCTTTCCGAGGAATCTCATTTAGCTGGCAGAGTCAAGAAGGATCAGCCTATTCTGGTGATACTCGGCAATCCACCTTATTCAGGACATTCTGCAAATGTAAGCGAAAAATATATTACGAGAACACAAAATGGAAGAGAAAAAAGACAGAAAATTAAAACCTGGATAGGAGAACTTATTGATGATTATAAATTTGTTGATGGGAAGCCTCTTGGAGAAAAAAATCCAAAATGGTTGCAGGATGATTATGTGAAATTCATCCGTTTTGCCCAGTGGAAGATTGACCAGGTAGGGGAGGGGATTTTAGGCTTTATCACCAATCACAGTTATCTTGATAACCCGACATTTAGAGGCATGCGGCAGTCTTTAATGAACAGTTTCGATCAGATTTATATTTTAGACTTACACGGTAATAGCCTGAAAAAAGAAAAATGCCCTGACGGTTCAAAAGATGAAAATGTTTTTGACATTCAACAAGGAGTAGCCATTGCTCTATGCCTGAAGAAGAAAGATGTTAAGAAAAAATGTATGGTATATCATTCAGAAATTTGGGGATTAAGAGAGAAGAAAAATGATTGGCTTTCAAAGAATGATATTAAAAAAGTCTCAAAAAAGAAGTTGTCGCCGAAATCTGAATTTTATCTTTTCATTCCCAGGGATGAAAGTCTCTTAGAAGCATATGAAAAATATCCAAAGATAAAGGATATTTTTCCATCAAATAGTGTCGGAATTGTTACAGCCAGGGATAAATTAACGATTCATTGGTCAAAGGAGGAGGTTTGGTCTACTGTATTAAATTTTTCAAAGATGGATAGTGAATTGGCGCGAATAACTTACAATTTGGGTAAAGATGCAAACGAATGGAAAATTGGGCTTGCTCAAAAAGATTTGATAGACAGTGGCCTGGATAAAAATAAAATTGTACCAATCCTGTATAGGCCCTTTGACATTAGATATACCTATTACACTGGGAAATCTAGCGGTTTTCATTGTAGGCCCCGTCCTGAAGTTATGAGTCACATGATGAAGGAGAATTTGGGATTAATAACAGCAAGAAGTAATAAATCATCTCGAATGGATCATTTCTTCTGCTCTAATAATATTATGGAAACAAAATGTGGCGAGTCAACAACACAATCTTATCTTTTCCCTCTTTATTTCTATTCAGACCTAGGCAAAAAAGACCTTTTTAGCCATACAAAAAGGTTAGGTAAAAAACAAACAAATATTAGCCCTAATATTTTTGCTTCTGTTTTAAACGTCTATCAAAAAAAACCATTGCCAGAAGAGATTTTCCAGTATATTTATGCAATCCTTTATTCAAATATTTACAGGACAAAATACGCAGAATTCTTAAAAATAGATTTCCCAAGAATTCCTTTTACAAAGAATTATAGCCTGTTTATCAAAATGGCAAAATATGGAAAACAGCTCGTTGATATGCACCTTCTAAAATCAAAAGAGCTTGACCCTCCAGTTACTAAATTCCAGGGGAAAGCTGATAACAAGATTGAAAAACTAATATATAATGAGAAAGAAAAAAGGCTATATTTTAATCAAAACCAATATTTTGAAGGAATTACAGAAGAAATTTGGCAGTACCAAGTTGGCGGTTATCAAGTTTGTAACAAATGGCTAAAGGATAGAAAGGGAAGGATTTTATCCCTTAGGGATATAAAGCACTTTTGTAGAGTTATTACAGCATTGAAAAAAACGATAGAAATACAAAAAGATATAGATAGACTTTACCCAAAAATCGAACAACGAATAATTGAATTTTAGAATAATTAGGCTGAACTGACCAATACAGACCTTTCTGACTTCGAAGACAATATACGGGCAGCTATGTGATAATTGTTGTGAATAATGCGAGCATTTTAAAAATAAAGGCTTTGTAACTTTCCATCTCGCTTCGTATTAGACAATTTATATAAAATACAGGTAATTGAATTCGCAATCACCTAAAAAAACAATCGACAAGATAGCTTCAATAATACACAACCAACCTCTTGCGTCTGCTATTTATAAATCGGTATCTTCGGCTTTAAGATGCCCTTTTGTATATACTATTGGTGACCATACTGTCTGGGGTGTATTTAAAAGGTCATTGGATGCCGCAATACGAGATATTGAAGAACACCCGCGAGGCAAGCTATTCCGGCGATTGATTGAATATGGGCCTCATCATCCTGATGATCCGGAATCTCTGTCCAGTGACAGTGAAAGCATTCTCTCTGACCCTGAGTGCGGCGTATGTGTCCAATTTATCTTTTCACACATGATCAACCGATTCAAAGGTGAGTTGGCAGAATTGCTTTCGATAGAGCCATGCCTGGAATTAGTCAATCAACTCCGAAATAAAGGACTGTTACCTGAAAGTGTTAAGCTATACACAGGCGATATGGTTCAGGAGCGACGTCGGACAAGAGTTAGGGATGGACGATCAAACGCACATTGGGGGAGCTATACAAAGGGAGCAGATGGGCTTATTGTTGAGCAAATATCGTCGCTGAATGATAACTCCATGTGTAAATTAAACATTCATGGCGTCATTGAAGTTAAATCAATGTCTTCGTCCACAAATAAAGTCCTTGCTCAAATAAATAACCACATTTCGCGACTGCATGGAGGCCTTAAGCTGGGCGGAATGATTTGGTCCTATAATCAAATTAACATTTCAAGAATGTTACGCATCTTAGTGGTCCCATCCACTTGGAAGCTGAGTAGAAAGTGGCACAGCGTTAAAACAGATCAGGAAAGAGAGATTGAACTTCCAGAACCATCAGAACCTCCAATTCGAACAAAAGTCGAAAAATTGCAACCTGATCTCTGGAAGATCAAACTTGCATGGTCTCAGGAAGCCTTAAATCAAGCAACCTATGAGATGACTTTCTGGTATATGTCACAGGTTGGAAAGCATATATATGCAAAGAAAAGGCCCCCAAAAGAATGGGAAAAGATGACTCCCGAGGAGGCCGGTTATAATTCTATAAAGATGATGGTTTACTATTTCCCTCTGCGTTACCTCCCAGAGAAGCAGGTACGTCTTGCAATCAAACTATATAATGTGTATTCATTTGGCTATCCTCTAGGAATAGACAGCAAAGATATGCTTTGGCCTGAGGATTTCCCTAATTATAACAGAAATGAAAACGGGTTTTAAATCGAAATTTTAGAATTTATAAGGCTTTTAAAGATGTGCATTCTATCTAACGATGGCTCCTAATTTGACCTCAATATTTCTCTGTGATATATGTAATAATAAATGTCAGAGGGAGGAATTCAGACAGGAAGAAAAAATATTTGCGCTGAGCACAAAAATCAAATTCCTATTCCAACCACACAATGAAAAAGAATCGAAACATCCAAACTATTATGAGAAATTCCACGCAGAAATATAAATTACCAATTAAGGTGTTTGATTTTTTTTCGGGTTGTGGGGGCGGAAGTAAAGGTTTTCAGAAAGCTGGCATGGATATTGTTTTTGCTATTGACAATGATCCTGACGCGGGTAAAACATTCAAGAAAAATTTCCCGAATTCTCACTTTCTTTTAAAAGATATTAAAGACCTCGCAACGTCCGATTTGCAATCATACATTGATGACTGCAAAGGAAATCCTATATTGTTTTCAGGGTGTGCACCTTGCCAACCTTTCACAAGACAAAATACGAAGAGAAAAGACAAAGATAAAAGAAAAAAATTATTAAACGAATTCAGGAGATTTGTTGAACACTTTAAGCCTGAATATGTCTTTGTTGAGAACGTACCAGGGTTGCAAAACATTTTAGACGAGGAAGGACCTTTTAAGGAATTTTTAACGACCTTGAGTAAATTGGAATATCATACATTGTATGATGTAATCGCTGCGAAATATTACGGAGTTCCGCAAAAACGCAGTAGGCTCATATTAATTGCGAGTCGGTTAGGAAAAATTGAGTTTTGTTCTGCCACGCATGGTCCCAATACAAAAAACACGAAATATGCCACCGTGAGGAATTGGATAGGTGATTTACCCCCAATAAAAGCTGGAGAAACCGATCCGGCGGATACGAATCATAGGGCAGCCTCCTTATCTCCCACAAACCTTGAAAGAATAATGGCACTTTCAGAAGGAGAGGATCGACGTAATTGGCCGGACCATTTAATACTCGTATGCCATTCGAATGATTATACAGGTCATACAGATGTGTATGGACGCATGTCTTGGGACGAGCCAGCTAGTGGATTAACCACAAGATGTATTAGCTTATCGAACGGTCGATTCGGACATCCAGAACAGAATAGAGCCATTAGTGTAAGAGAGGCTGCTTGCTTACAGACTTTTCCACGAGATTTCATTTTTTATGGAAGCCTGAATTCAATGGCTCGGCAAATAGGCAATGCCCTACCTGTAATTCTGGCCGAACACTTCGGGAAAAATTTTATCAAGCATTTTAAAACATATACTGAAGGATTTGAATAATGGCCAAATTCAAAACCAGAGCCCGGACAGTAGACATGCTTGGTCGTCAGCAAATTGCGGGGATACCGACTGCAATCAGTGAACTTTTCAAGAATGCTCACGATGCTTATGCTGATAAAGTTGAAATCGATTACTTTCGCTCAAGTGGTCTCTTCATATTAAGAGACGACGGACTAGGCATGACAAAAACAGAATTTGAAGATCGATGGCTTACATTAGGTACGGAAAGTAAATTGCAAATTGGAAAAAAAGCGGCACTTCCTCCGATTGATACTAGTAAAAAACGACGGCCAATTTTGGGAGAAAAGGGGATAGGTAGATTATCAATTGCTATCATTGGGCCCCAGGTCCTTATCTTAACAAAAGCCAAACGTGGCAAAAAAATAAATGATCTTGTAGCAGCCTTTGTTCATTGGGGGCTCTTCGAATGCCCAGGCGTCAATTTGGATCAAATCGAAATCCCAGTTCAAATATTTCCAGGTAGCACTTTGCCAACCCAAAAAGATATAAAAAAGATGACAGATTTGGTAAAACGCAATGTTAAAGAACTGGAAAAAGATATAGAAAAGGATTTTGTCCAAAACATACTTAATGATCTGGACAAGTTCGAACTTGATCCAGGAAAGTTTGCAAAGCATCTAAATTATCTCGATCTTAAAGGCCAAAGTTGCGGAACACATTTTTATATTATGCCCGCCAGCGAAAATCTGGCAGCTGATATAGAAATAGATCTGGAAGGTAAAGAAACCTCAAGACTAAGAAAATTGCTTTTGGGTTTTTACAACACGATGACGCCCGATAGTGTTTCGCCTCCAATAAAAACCGCATTTCGTTACTGGTCAAGTGATAACGAGCCGCCGTTCGATTTAATTGGAGAACGAGAATTTATTACTTCCAAAGAATTTAATATGGCTGATCACCACATCAAAGGTAAGTTTAACGAATGTGGTCAATTTAATGGAACAGTTACAATATATGACCAAGAACAGATGCACGAAATCATTCCTTGGCCGAAATCATTAGGTAAAGCAACGTCATGCGGTCGTTTCGGGATTAACCTGGCTTTCATCCAAGGCCTTCAACGTGAAAGTAAACTCTCTCGCGAACACTACAGCAAATTACATAAAAAATTAGATCGAGTCGCCGGACTGTATATTTATCGTGACGGAATTAGAATATTGCCATATGGGGATTCAAAATTTGATTTTTTAGATATTGAGGAACGAAGAACTAAATCAGCCGGATATTACTATTTTTCATATCGAAATATGATCGGTGCAATTGATATATCTCGAAAATTAAATCCGAAATTGATTGAGAAAGCTGGTCGGGAGGGCTTTCAGGAGAACAAAGCATATAGGGAATTTAGGGCCATCTTGATAAATTTTTTAACACAAATCGCGGCCGACTTTTTTCGAGAAGGATCAGCACGCAGCGATATTTATTTGAAGCGTAAAAAAGAGCTTGATCGAGCAGAGAGAGCGCGTCGGGAAAGGGAAAAGAAGAGCGTTGAAGCCCGACGTATATTTCAGTCTGAGTTGGAAGAATTTTTTGCTCAAGATAACGAAGGCAAACTCCAAGAAAGCATCGACCATATGTTAAATAACTTTGAAGTCCTGTTGAAGAAGGCAGAAAAAAGTAAGAACGCTAAACAATATGAAACTGAATTAATTGTCGCCGAGACGCAAGCATTAAAGGAATTGAACCAACTTAGAGAATCATGTCTGATAAAAAAACCGAGAGGATTCGGACTTACTAAAGAATTAAAGCGTGATTGGGAATTCTATTTAGTTGAGCTAGATCGCTTGGAAGGCGAAATATTCTCCCAAGCGGAAATACGTATCGATAAACGCGCGAACGACGCTGTTAAGAAGTCCAAACATATTTTCGATCAAAGTCGACGCAGCGTCGAATTATTGAACGAAATCATTACAGCACATAGGGAAGGATTAGAACGGGAGATTAAGGATACTCATACGGCGATAGCTGAAACGAAAAATAAAATTGTAAATTTGACAAGAGAAATTTTAACTTTTACTAAAAGCACGATTTCAGATATCGAAGATGAATTTCAGCGTAGGAATATCGAAAAATTAAGTCAAAACAAACTCCTTGGACTCCGGCAAAAATATGAGAACAGAATTTCTAAAGAAGTGAGTCGATATACGGAAATTCTGTCATATATTCGAGCTCAATTACAAAGAATTGACTGGTCAAGAGATGAAGACGGTCAAATAATAGGTGAAGCGGAAATGACCGCAGCCCTCGAAGACGAATTGCTCGAGTACAGGGAGCGATCAGAGGCCGATCTCGAATTAATCCAACTGGGCATGGCTATTGATAACATTAATCACGAATTCAATAGTTCGACCAAGGCCATCCGTAATCAATTGAAGCGACTGAAAGATTGGGCAGATGTTAATCCCGATTTGAAAAATCTTTATCAAAATGTCTGTGCTGATTTCGATCACTTGGACGGTTATTTAACTTTATTTACACCTCTTCATAGACGACTTTATCGAAAGGCAATTAAAATTACTGGAGCCGCTATTCGTACTTACCTTAATGACTTATTCCGTGTACGCATGCGGCGCCATCAAATAAATTTGATAGCTACGGCATCCTTCAAAAAAAAAGCTATCATTGGTTATCCTTCTACGTTCTATCCGGTGTTTATCAATTTAATTGACAATGCAATTTTCTGGCTCAAAGATCGGCCTCAACCCAGAAAAATAACCCTAGATTCGCGTGGAGAAGAGTTCATTGTGTCGAATAACGGGCCCGCAATTTCTGCAAGAGACCGTGAAGCTATTTTTGAGATGGGCTTTTCCAGAAAGCCGGGCGGACGAGGACTGGGGCTCTTTATTTCACGACAGGTCCTTGAAAAAGAGGGATATAAATTAGAAGTAGAGAAAACAGAAGCGAGCTATGAAGGAGTACAATTTAAAATATATCCGAATGAGATAGACGACAAAGCCTAATCGGGGGAGGCTATTATGTTCGATTATGAGTCCGATTTTTTTAATAAATCGAAAAAAGTGGCAGAAGATTTTTTGCAGTCAGTAGTTATTGTGGATGATCGTGCTGACTTCGGGCCAGATTGGAAGGAAGCAAAGGTCAAAAAATTGGTAACACCTCAACAAATGCATTCATTAAAAAGTGATCAAGATAATGATGAATCGGTAGAATCTGAACAGAAACATGAATCAACAGAACCTAAAGAAGATGCTGCTTATAGCTTCAATGCAAAGCTTGTCATCGACAGTTTTGCAGAGAAGGGGATTGTCTGTTCGGTTCTCCGTCCTGATGAGGCCGATAAAAAAACTCTGGTAGATACTATAAGCAAACTCGCAACCGCAGCAGATATTATCATTTTGGATTGGTCCTTGCACCAAGATAACGGTAAAAAATTAAAAGAAATACTAAAAAGAATAGTAGCCTTTGATCCTTCTATTCCCGAACAGCTCAGATTAATCGTTATTTATACGGGAAATCCTGATATCGTTAACATTTCCAAAGAGCTAAATATACATCTAAGAAAAGTATCAAGTAAAAAATTTTCTGTGAGTGCGGACAATTTCACGCTATATACGCCAACATTGCGAGTTACTATTTTTGCAAAGCCAGAAACTTCGGTTCTTGAGGAATATAAAAACAGAATTGTATCATTTAATGACCTAGCAGGAAAAGTTACGGAAGAATTTACAGTAATGACCGCAGGTCTTGTTTCGAATGTGGTACTTGAATCTCTGTCTCAAATCCGTAAAAACACACATAAGATTTTACATAACTTTTCCGAGGATCTTGATGCTCCTTATTTGACTCATAGAGCATTATTGCCTGAGCCTCAAGATGCTGAAAATCACTTAACAGCATTAGTAGTGGGAGAACTACAAGATATCCTCGAAGAAGCTCAAGTAGGCAGTTTTTCTGGCTTGAACTACATTAAATCTTGGCTGGAAGTAAATGCCGATGACGGAAAAAAGTACAAATTGCGGTTACCAAGCGATGAAAAAGAATTCACTTGTAAAGAAATATCAAAATTGTTAGAAGATGGTCTAGGAAATTGGACAAAGCTAACAAAAAATCAACGAAAAAAAAATGGACGCAAGTTACAGTTAACTAAAATGTTCAAAGGCAAAGATGCAGAATCGGAATTCTGCGATGAAAAATTTGCTTTCAAAACCTCAATTAGGACTTATTATAGTCGACTATCTCCAAATCTGACTCTAGGTACCATTATTAAAAAAATACCAGAGGATGAGAATGAATATTTAGTTTGTATTCAACCACGATGCGATTGTATCCGGATTAAGGATCCTAGCCGATCATTTCCGTTCTTACCGTTCAAAATAATCAAAGAACAGGATAAGAAGTTCGAAATGGTAGTAGAAGAAGAAAAGCAATATATTAGACTTCTAAGAATTAATAATCCTTACGCACTCAAAATGGTTACTTTTAATCCTGACGTAAAGAATCTGATCGCTGCCAAGAAAAAAGGTGATAAAGGGAAATTTTATTTCCAAGATACCAAAAAAAGGGAGTACGAGTGGATCGGAGAATTGAAATCCGAACATGCTCTTAGAGTCGCCAACGAATTTGCGGCTAACTTGTCACGAATAGGTCTTAATGAATCCGAGTGGCTTCGGCTTTGGAAGGATAAAGGTTAATAATAAATGGATTTCATGACTCCTACACAACGTAGTGGAGCGATGTCCCAGGTTCGCGCTAGTGGTACTAAAATCGAAAGGACTGTCCGAGCTTTACTTCATAAAAAAGGTTTTCGCTTTAGAAAAAATGTAAAACGTTTGCCAGGTAAACCAGATATAGTTCTGAGCAAATTCAAGGCCATTATTTTCATCCATGGATGCTTCTGGCACTCACATAATGGGTGTAAGAAAAGTACTTTACCCAATACAAGAAAAGATTTTTGGGAAAAGAAAATTCATGCTAATGTCAAAAGAGATCAAAAAAATATTAACATACTCATGAAAGAAGGCTGGCGAGTCGCTGTTGTTTGGGAATGCGTTTTGAAGGATACCGCTTCTATAAATAATGCTATTAATTCATTGTCGAAATGGATTAGCAAAAGTGAAATATATTTAATGATCCCAACAACAATAGGGTAACGAAAGATTAATACTATAATAGTTAACGAATAGTGAGAAAGTTATAGATAATGGAAAAATTCCTATATAAAAGCGAATATAATTAAGAGAATAATAACAGGATTGAAAATTTTCCTAACTTCTTAGCTCCTTTTCTTGATATTTAACTGAAATAAAATGTTTTCCACAACTGCACAAGCTATGGGCATTTGAGATATCCACAGGGGAGGAAAACTTATAACTTGTTTATTATGAATAGGTTATATTTTAAGTGAATACTGTGTCGCATAACGGTTATTATGTCAACTAATATATATCTTTTTTTAAAAATACTTAACTTTTAGCTTATCTATCAATTTCTCCAATGCTTGTACTATTTCATCCTTTGTTACTCTTGGATTT
>Ga0114919_10005318_pt1 | contig 10285 bp, 15 predicted proteins | sample BlataG_FD_88682 | JGI IMG/M metagenome (GOLD analysis project Ga0114919, IMG submission 88682) | Deep subsurface microbial communities from Black Sea to uncover new lineages of life (NeLLi) - Black_00105 metaG | ecosystem: Environmental > Aquatic > Marine > Oceanic > Sediment | place: Atlantic... | reverse complement strand
TGAGTATATTCTTTATTTAATTCAAGTCCTTTTCGAATTTTTTCATTTCTTATGTCATTATTATTAACATACTCAATCAAGTTGTGAACTATTTCTCCGTCTGACATGGATGGATTTAAAACGAGCATAAATTGTCTAAAAAAATCATGATCTTCTCCCGGTAAATCAGCAGCTAACAAGGAGGCGCACATTGGTATTTCAGTATACTTACCAAGTCTATATTTATAATTGCTACTTCCCGTTAGTGTTATTTTCGATCTGTTAATTTCCCTTGCATAACTCTCCAAAACAACCCCTCTAATATGTCGTAAATCTGCTCCCGGATGCCCAATAGCCTTGCATTTAACCATTTGTCTCAATTGCTTGCCTAATATTCCCAAAAGCCTACCTCTAAAAGTGTAGTGTTTTCCTATAGCACCAACAAAAAGAATATCAGTTGTTTTTTTCTCTCCATAATCCTTGTAAATAGTTTGTTCGGCACAATGAGAGATGTTTACGAATTTAACATCCTTCAAGTGAGCGTAATTAGGCATGTCGTTTTTATGATGACAAACTACTAAATTAGCTCCGCTTTCGATAATTTCCCTTTCCGTCCAAACCCTATTCCACATCTCATTATAGCGCAAACACTTGAGGGTTTTAATTGCTCTAAATCCATTTAATTCTAACGGTTTATATGCAATTACCAAATCAGGTTGTTGTCTTTCATAAATCTTATCTATGTTTTCTTGAACCGTTTTAGATTTATCATAATTAGGCCATCCATTCCCCGAATAAATTAGCTCGGTAATTTTGCCAACAGCCTCGATACTATGAAATCTTACCCGGGACATCTTAGTGTCATACGTATTTTTATTACAAAGATAAAGGATTTTCACTTGAATCTCACAATTGCTAGTCCATATAAATCTCTAATACAGTTAACGGTAAGTAACTCGTTTTCGTAATTATCACTGGTCCATATATTTTTACTAATAAGATTACCCCTGCACTCTTCCTTTGAAACCGTCTTGCTTTTATTTATGATTTCTGGCAAAATACTCTGGTCAAATAAAGATTCAAACTCGTTATTCATAACTATCTACTCCTCTCAAAAAACAAACCAAACATTTTCCTGAAGTCTTCTATTTTGACTTTCCATGTCCAATTTTTCATAATTTCTTGATAAAAATTCTCGCCCATTTCTAATCTCAATTTTTCGTCTTTCAATTTTTCTAACGCCTCTACGAGAGCATTTACATTTCTGTTGATGAGCAACCCGTTTTCTCCATCTCTAATCATTTCTTCAGCAGCCCCACAACGAGTACTAATAACAGGAACTCCCATAGCTCCAGCTTCAAGGGTTGGGTTGTGTAATCCCTCTTTTTCAGACATACAAACATACGCATCTAATTTATTATAAAATTCTGGCATCTGTTCTTTTGTTATTTTCCCTCTATATCTAGTTGCGTAATGTCGAACTCCAGCGCTTCTACAGGCTTCATCAACTAATTCAAATCCTTTTTTATTACGAGAGTTATGCCTACCTGATGTCCCTACAGTTAAAACTTCATTCTTAGGCTTATTATACTTACTCCTATCAAAGCATTCTTCGTCTACTCCATGCTGAACCAATAAAAATGGAACATCTACAAACGGCTCAAATGCTTTAAACTGATTTTTGTTTACAGCATGGAATATACAACATCTACCCTTGATTGGCGCCGAAGATCCCATAAATCCTTCTTCATACATACCTTTGGCTCCCCTTGGATGATCTAGGTGGAACCAATCACAACGTAACCCTAGAATTGTTTTTTCAGGAGGAGGATATCGAAGAGGCATCGGGTCAAGGATATAAACACAATCAAAATTAACCGACATAGCTTTAATATCCTGTCGATGATAAGCTATGTCCACCTTGTACTCCGTTAGGCGTTTTTTCAACTCGATGCAGTGGCGCGAGAAGGCCCATCCCGGTTCGTCAGCAACAAGCAGTATCTTTTTCATATTGAACTATTCTCTCTTAAAAATCTGGAAATAGTATCATTGCTTACCAACGCAAAATCTTCAGTGTATTTCTCATTAAATTCCTGACTTAACGGTGCGCCGCCATACCAGTGAATCGCGACTGATTCTTCTGGTATAACAAATGATCCGTTATAAATACTGGCAACATAAATAGATTCAGGCACGGGATAGAACATTTTATACGGAGCGTTGAAAATCTTATCATCCCACATCTTACTAGTTAATACATGTCTCAAAGCAAATGGTCCCGCTGAATTATAATTATTAACATCAATAACGGACGGTAAGATAGCCATCATCCATTTTACTATCCCGCAATTATCAGACGATCCCAATACACCAACGGGAGTGTAATAACCACAAGTTGAAGCCTGATACCCACTATAAATAAAATCACAATCCCTAGGTACATTCTCAAACGATTTCAAAATAATCTGGTCGCAGTCTAAATAAAAGCCTCCCTGATTTATAAACCAATATCTAAAGAAATCACTCTGAAAATTCGATGGATATTGAGAAAACCAATCAACTTCAATAACGGTTATCCCCAACTCCTTAATCTTAGGTAAATAATCTTCTTTAACATAATCTGATTCAAAATCCTGTTTTTCCACATTCCATTTATAGCCATTATTCTTAAACTTAGTTCCAACATATAAAGTTATTCTAGAATGAGGATGAAAATGCCTTAGAGTTTTAAATGTCAAATACCTTAAGTAAGACATTTTTCCTCCTGACCACCATAATCCGAAATTAAGATCTATCATAATATTAATGTGTCGTTTTCTACATTTATTGAAGGAATTGACTTTATTTTGCTTCTCAAGTCATTAAAGAATTTCTCGTCATAATATTCAAAATCACAAATGTTGTTTTTTCTCTTTATTTCTCCTCCACCTTTACTAGGATCAACTATGCAACTTATTTTCTCATTATCAACTTCCACGTCAGACTCAAGCAAAAACCTAATAACCTTTCCCAGTTCGGCATAAGGATCTAACACTAAACTACCGTAATTCAAAACGTGTCTATTCTCTATTTTACCGACAACCCACTTATCATAGAACTTAATCCAATAATCCATTTTACTTAAAGCAAAGTACTCCCATCCAGATCTCGAATGCTCTATGCCAGACCTGTCAGCTTGAAATTTATAATAAGAAACTATACTCTCTAACGGATATCTGATTATTACTAAATATCTAACATCTTTATCGTTCGTAGTTTTTGTAGTTAATGGTAAATCATGATTCTTCTGAAATGTAATAGTGGGATTATTGTAAATGTTATTAGACGGATTGGAATAAACAGTGGTGGCATTGAACTCTTTAGCAAAATACCTACTTACCAATCTCTTGATTAAATGATAACCAGATCTCGGATAAGAAATAACTTCGGACCTATACATTAACTACTCCCGGTAATGGATATTCTGCCTTCCCGACAAATCTTCTGGCTAACTCTGGGAAATCATCAAAATCAGTTCGAGGATAAGGTTCTACTTGAGTATTATTACAAGCTACTTTCATTCTCTCTTGATACTCGGGAATATTCTGATAGATTTTAGAATGCTCTATGTCCTTTACATTATTCTGCTTAGGAAAGACCCAATTAAAATGATATATTGGCTTCGGACATAAACTATCATATGTAGGAACAATGCCATCCCCGGTAAAAGTCCAAGCATCACCCTTTAAATGTCCACAACCGTTTCTAATCATTCTAATAGCTGCTTTATATCCCTTGTTAGAAGGCTCCCATTGTCGATCAAAATGCCAAAAAGGAAGAGCTAAAGAATTATAACCCCCACTGTCTTTAGAACTAAATCCATCTTCATTCGCAAAATTCTTAATATACTCGGCTGTCTCTGGTGGAATAACTTCGTCAGCCTGCAATAAGTAAACCCAATTCTCAGAAGCTCTTTTTATAGCCCTTTCAGATACCTTGGCTATAACTTCTCCATGATATGATGTTTCTTCCCATTTGTCTTGAAACAACATCATAAACGCCTTGTAACTATAACTCCTGACGAACCTCTTTAAATAAAACATGGTATCGTCGTCAGAACACCCTTCGCTTATAATAATTTCATTCGCAAAAGGTAAACAAGACTTAAGTGCTTCCAAAAAACAATAACCTTGCTTAATGGCGTTTTTAATGACGAAAACTACTGAAATAGACATGGGAATATTATACAGGAAAGAGCAGTATTTTAAAATAAATACGCTTTTTTAGTGGAATTAGAGTTGGTCGAAAAGATTGCCAGACTTGTTTTCTGACTTTGATGGACCATTGACGAAATCATATGTTTGGGCTATTGCTTTTTCGGCGTCTTCACAAGATTGCTTATTAATCTCTATCAATACAAAATTTCTACCACTAGACTTTGCAACACATCCTACCGTTCCACTCCCTCCAAACGGGTCCATCACAATATCATCCTTTTTAGACGACATTAATATCATCGGATGAATGAGTTTTTTGGGGAAAGTAGCCTGATGATTTCCAAATGGCTCAATATTAACATATATAACATCTTTACCCTTAAATATCGTCTTCTTAGATTGCTCCAAATCAAAATAATATTGATCCGATTTAGCAAAAAGAAATATATATTCATAAGTAGGCAATAATCTATCAGGAGCAGGAACCGGCATACTATTGCCCTTTCTCCAAATTATAGTGTTTCTTAAAATCCACCCATCTTCTTGCATTTTGGCAGCTATTCTCGTCGGAAGAAGCAGTAGTTGTTTGTTCTGTAAATACTTACCATCCGTCTCAGCTACTGTTCTGCCTTCGTAATGCTTGTGGGTTTTTCTAGAAGCTTTACCCTTGAACCCCTTGAAGCCCCCCTTAGTTCCAAAATACATATCTCCAATATTAAGGTAAAACGAACCATCAGGTCTTAGAATCCTTTTAATATCTCTTGTAAACTCGAATATCTTATTTACATAATCAAGTGGATGCTCTTCCCGTCCGACTGTTTCATTACCATATACTCTACAGCCAAAATAAGGAGGACTTGTAATTACCAGATTAACAAAATCCTCAGGCATACTTCTCATAACTTCCTGAGAATCCCCATTAATAACTTTGTTGGTGAAATCTTCTATGGTTTTCATGGGTATATTATACAGAATATATTTGTCAACTACCCCCGCCTAAAGGCGGAGGCTTCTAATTAAGCAACAACAAGTTGTTGAAATCTTCTTTTTTCTTGCTTCAACCTAGATTCTATTGAAACCAGTCCACAAGCGTTAATTCCCGCTGCAGCAGCGGTATTCTACAAATAATTTGTAAATTTGTAAAGTTCTAAACACTGTATTAGTTTTACTCTTAACCAGTACAAGGCTCTCTAAGCTGGAAAAGTATTTTTAGTAAAAATACGATACTTGTTAAGTTAAGAAACCATATACTAATATATCAAAGAACAAATTTGAGTTTAGTATTAACTCTACTTACATTATACATGAAAATTAATAAAACAAAATAATTTTTCATTGTATTCGACCCCCGCCTGAAGGCGGAGGATTTCTTTCTCAGGTTAAAATGCCAACTCTATAGTTCAAACTGGCAAGAAGAGTGAAAAACTACTACAACTAGCGACTGATTCAATTACCAGTTCGATAAGCTAGTGGCCCGACATTACGGTACTAATTGATTCGTCTTCTCCTCCATCTTCTTTCCCGAGTCCAAAAAACTTACCATTCTTCTTTATGACAACTGTACCCATTTTATATCTCCTTATTTAGCAATCAAATATACTTTAATTACTGCTGCTCATCTTGACACAAACGATCCACATAGAAATGAACTCCAGTCGCTTGTTCCCTTGGGGTTCCCTCGCCATCCATATTTCCGCCTGTTGTGATTGTGAATTGTTCCACCTGATTGTGAACAACAACTCCAACATCTGCTTTTGGATTGAGCTGTTGTAACTCTGCTACGAGTTGATAATTTTTCATTTCTTTTCTCCTTATTTTAGTAACCAAATATCTTTTAATTATTCTATATAAAATCTTCTTTCTTTTATCTCGCTCAGTTTAATGCTTGGATTAGATGCTATCTCAAACATAGGCGGTATAGGCTTGCCCCGAAGTTTACACCAAGATCTTTTTAATCTAAAGGAAATACAGGAAAGGAAAAACCAAAATCTGTGCCTCTTAGAACCCGATCCTCCCCTCAAAAACGAAGGCAAATCATACATCCATTGACCTATAACCTTACCCTTGAGATCTTTTCTATCTATTAATTTACATGTTCTTCTCATCATCTTAGTAACCAAATATCCTTTAATTATTTCCTAACAAAGACGGCCAATCAGGATTCTCATTCAAAAAATCCTGTAACGCCTTAACCGCCTCTTTGTACCACCAAGCAACACTTTTAAATTCTCTTTCGTCTGAACCATTATAAAGCACAAAACAGTGATCATCAATACCTATTACAGATTGTCCCCCATATTGATCCTCTAAAGTTATAACTGGCTTCCCATACCTTCCCCAATTTTTCGGAATCTTATCAACTACCTTATACATTTTAATCTCCTCTTTTTTGTTTTTCTTTTGCTCATCTTACTTTCTCAAAAGGATCTATTTCTTTTTCTTGATCACAACACGCTTCGGGCTCAGGATAACATTCAACCGGGTCGCCATCTCTATTTGAAAATCCTAGAGTGGGGTTCTCAATATAAAAACTTTCTTTTATTGTTTCAACAGAGTCCTTAACACAATTTTTAACTTTTTTACCACTTCTAGCAGCAAGAATTTTCGCAGTATCGCAAATTTCTTTTACATGAGCTCCGGTAAGTTTATTTTTGCCATTGTCGGTTTGTATAATTACATTTTCGGGGGGCTCAAATCCCATCATATTCTTAAACATTATTTGAAGAGCCTTAGTAGTTGGAAAGTCAATAAAAAGTTTCCTATCAAATCTACACGGTCTAGTAACGGCGTCATCCAGCACGTCATGTCTATTTGTAGTTCCTATAATAACTATCGGTTTTTTATAATCTTCAACTCCATTAAGAACAGATAGAAGAGAACCTATAATACCCCGAACATGCCGTCTGTCTTCTCCAATTAAATCGATATCCTCAAATCCAATTAGACAAGGAGAAAGATATTTGTTAATAAAATCAAAAATAGACTCCAGAGAATGACTTTTAAACGCATCATCAGTTAAATACATACATGTTATGTTATGTTTTCTCAAAACGCTAAATAGAGCCTTCAAAGAAGTAGTTTTACCTCCTCCCGGTGGACCATATAATAACAATGCTCTTTTTTTAGTAATATCATGGTATATCTCGTTTGTCAAAAATTCTATAACATTTAATTTATACTCATCTATAACTTTTTCAGGAAGAACCGCATCCTCCAAGGTTATATTGGGAGAGGGAATAAAAACAACACCATTGGAAGAAAACCTAAGAGACTTTCCTTGAAAAAAATTATTATATTCAAGAATTTTTAGATATTTATTTTCAATAATAGCCAGATCTCTTTTGTTCTCTGCTGCAAACATTACATTATAAGAATCTCGAAACTGTATCGCTTGAATCATTCCCTTAATAGTCTCTGATTTATATTTTACCTCTATATTGGACGTGATATCCTGAAAAACAACCGTAGATTCCTTAATATCCGTAACAATAGTACAAGTAGATGGTTGTTTGGCAAAATTTCTAGAATCTCTTGCTGTAGTGCCAAAATCCTTAACGAATTTAGTAACAGCATATTTAGCCAAATCTTGTTCTGACGGAAAACAATACTCTTTTTCAATACCGCAATAATCTTTAAAAACACTAGTTAAATCTACAACTTCACATCTAGCTTCGGCAGTGCTATAATCGTCGTCTTGGGTGGTGCTTTTTTTAATCATATCATGCTCCATGTTATCTATATTAATAAAAGTGTTAATTTTTTCCATTTTTTCCGCCATTACATTCCCATTTAAAGTCGTCTACATCTAACCCGAATGCCTTCATAAAATTCTTATGGTTTAGATGGAAGCTCATATTGATCGCCAAATCTTCCGCCTCCTTATAAGCTGCCTCTCCAACAGAGTTACTTGATATAAGAAAAAATGTTGGCAATATTCCATCTATAATCATATCCCCAACAGAAACGGTATAATTCCAATCATGCTTAAAATATCTTTTATCAATACATCTTGTTACAAAAAACAGCCCCTTGAAAGATGTAGTTTTAAACCACACTCGCAAACCTTCCCTCCCATGCCCAGAACAAGATTCAGATGTGACAATTCCATTTACTGCATTCATAGCGTCGCATAAAGAAATACATTCTTCGTCCATACCGGGACCATAATCAACATAAGATTTCAGTATTTTGTAGTCCTCGGGTGCTATGTTGAACCATTCACCGATTGTAGCTATAGATTTATCGTGGTTAATCATTATCTCCTACCCGCCTTCTTAACCGTTCTATCTGGTTTATCTGGTTTAATCTTATCACATTTTTTACAAAGTGGCTTGGTTGGAGGAAGAGATCCCGGATGTTGCTTTGGACAATCTTTATTTTTGGGACATTTCATTTACTTTTTCTCACTATGACATTCTGGACACTTATCATTCCCTATCAAAACTTCTCCACACATTGTACAAGAAGATATTGTTGTATTATTTTGACGAAGATATTGATTTAATTCCTTTTCAGAATTAATACCTTTAATAGCTAAATAAGTTGATAGTTTCACGTCTTTCCGCTCGTGTTGAGGTTAATCATTCTAAGTTCTTCCGGGCAGTAAAACATAGTGGAGTACTTCCTATCACAAAGTCTAGAGGGACAATATCTACTAACTATCTGATTGGGGAGAGGAGTCGAAGTGGAAGATTGTCCAATTACTTCCTTATTTGAATTTTCGTACATATTATTTCCTTGAACTATTATAACTATTATAACTATTATAACTATTATAACTAAAATCGATGTAAAATCAAGAGAATCTTTTAACCTGAGAAAGAAATCCTCCGCCTTCAGGCGGGGGTTGAATTACTCTAATTACTCAAATTAACATTATACATAAAATAGTTTAAAATAAAAGAAGGAATTTGTATTTTTATTTATGAATAAAATACATTATGAGACCAAAAAGAGATATGGTAAGAAAAATTCATTATTTAGCGGTTAAAGAAGTGCAAAAAATAGAATCTACTTCTGAAGATATGGGAATATCATCTTCTGAATTACTTCGAAGAATTATAGATAGTTACTTTGAAAAGCTTGAGAAAAAGAAAAAAAGAGATGAAAGTACTTAAATCCTACAAATTCAGACTTAAACCTACTAAGGAGCAAATACCACTATTAAAACAACATGGTGGCAACTCAAGATTTGTATGGAATAAACTTTTAGAATACTCCAATAAAATTAAAGAAAATACTGATAAGTTTCCCTCTCAATCTCAATTACAAAAATACATTATTCAACTTAAAAAAGAACATGAGTTTATTAAGATAAGTTATTCTCAACCAATTCAAGTTAATGCACTAAAACTTTCAAGAACTTTTTCCAGAGCTTTTAAGCCACAAGTAGTTGCTGAGAGAAATAAGAAAATTGCTATTGCTAAGAAAACTAAAAAACTTAAAAAAGAAGATAAAGAGAGAAAAATTACTAAAGCTATGAGTTATGGCTTTCCTAAATTCAAAAGCAAAAATAGATGCAATGACTCTATTTTCTATCCTCAAAACTTTATTATTAAGAAAACAAGAATTTTGTTCCCTAAATTAGGATGGATTAACTACATCAAACACAGAGATACAGAAGGCACTCCTAAATTTGTAACTATTACTCAGGATGGAGAGCAATACTATGCTTCTATAACTAATGAAATAGAAGTAAAAGAAGAGGTTAAAAAAGATTTAGACAAAGCCAACATCGTAGGTATCGATGTTGGCTTAAAAAACCTCGCAGTACTTTCAGACCAAAGTGTTATAGAAAATCCCAGAACCTTAAAGAAATATTTAAAGAAACTAAAAAGAGAAAGTAGATGGCTTTCTAGAAAAGAACTTATCGAAAGTGAAGAACATAAAGATAACAAAAAAAGTAAAGAAAGTAAAGAAAATAAAGAAAAAACAATTAAGAAATCTTCCGGTAATAGAAATAAACAAATTATTAAAGTACAAAAATTACATAGGAAGATTAGAAACATAAGAAAAGATTTCCTACACAAAACTACTCATCGTATAATAACCAAGTATGATGGAGTAATACTGGAAAACCTAGATATTAAAGAGATGCTTAGTAAAAACAG
>Ga0114919_10005317_pt1 | contig 10287 bp, 11 predicted proteins | sample BlataG_FD_88682 | JGI IMG/M metagenome (GOLD analysis project Ga0114919, IMG submission 88682) | Deep subsurface microbial communities from Black Sea to uncover new lineages of life (NeLLi) - Black_00105 metaG | ecosystem: Environmental > Aquatic > Marine > Oceanic > Sediment | place: Atlantic... | reverse complement strand
TTTCTTTACGGCGACTGCGCAATCAGACGCTATAAGGGTCTACTGAATGCTACCAAAATAGAGGGCTGCCCCCCTTCATTGACTCACACCCTTCTTGCCTTAATGAAAGTACTTCTTAGCAAACCAAGGATGCTCAGAATGATGCTTCTGAGAGCCATGAAGTTAGTGGGTATTAGGCTTGGGATCTACAACGAGGTTTTCCCGAGATGGGAACGATATCGATCCAAAGAATTTGATAAAACTCACTTTTAACTCCAGATCTTAACGCATATATTCATAGGAGAAGTATTATTAATCCTATTTTATCGCTACCAAAATGATGTATAATATTGAAGGTTAGATGACCTGCCAGTTAGCTAGCAGACATATATCTTTATGAGTACACGAGAACGGCATCGGCTTTGGCTTGTGGATCGCTTTAATGAAGATTCTGTTCGAACTGGGAAGACTTATTCGCTTTATCACCGAAACGATTGTTTTTGGTCCGTTCTACAGCAGATTTTTATATAACGCAAGAAACACCAAGCCATTAGATGCTGAAGAAGCGTGGAATCACATTGCAGGGCCTAAAGCTAGCTTCATTGAATGGTTCATAAATAGCTACCCACCTAAGATTTTTAGATGGGTTTTCCTTCGTTTTTATTACAGGCGATCTCGTAGATTCAAGAACCACGCGATAGCAATAACACGGCATTACGATCTTTCCAGCGAATTTTACCGGCTGTTTCTAGATAATAAATACCGTTTTTACAGCTGTGCTGATTTTCTAAGAAGCGATGATACCTTGGAGGATGCTCAGGAAAATAAGGCAACCTATATTCTGAATCTTATAGATCCAAAACCAGGGCAAAGAATTTTGGACATGGGTTGTGGATGGGGAGGCATGCTGAAAAAGATATACGATAAGACGCGTGATATGGAAAATCTCTACGGATATACCTTGTCAAGAGACGAGAAAGCCTTAATCGATCAGCACTATGGATTTCATTGCGAACTGAAAGATTTCATAAATGAGGAATATGAACAGAAGCCCTTCGATAAAATCGTCACAATAGAGGGCTTGGAGCACTCTCGGCAGCGCGAGATGCTGCCACTATACAAGAAACTATTCAATGCCCTAAAAGCTGACGGAAGATTGATTGTTCAATTGATCTGCCAAACAGAAGATGTATACCCTACCCGTCTTACAGTAGGGGGATTCTATATATTCCCTGGCAATGAATTGACATCTTTTAAGAAACATCTGAATGTTTTTGAACAAGCCAACTTTAAAATAACTCACCTTTCTGTCCATGATTTCCGTCCCACCATAAGAGCGTGGTTTGACCGTTTGGCTGCCAACAGAGAACCCGCCATTCGACTCATAGGAGTCAAGAATTATAATAAGTATCTATGCTACTTTGCCGGTTCTTGGCGATTATTTAATGACCGAGATCTAATGCTCGTACGACTTGTTTTAGAGCGGCGCGATTTACAGCAGTAATAAATTACCCGCTATCAGTTAAGAAAGAGGCTCGATCAATATTTTTTCGATTGCTGAAAGAGAGATGCTGTATACTTCCTGCTGGGGATCTCGGGGTGTCCCCAGCTTTAGCAGTTCCCCAAGATCGAGGGGTTTGGGGGTTGGTTGAGAATATTTCAGTAGTTTCTTTTTATGTATCAAGTGAAATGGCATCATGAGGTAGCGATAATGATTAAACAGTCTATCGGCTCAAAGCACTACCGTTACTATGCCCACACTGAACCCGGAGGCTCCACCCACCAGCATGATCTTGCTGTCCCTCCCGACTCGGCCTTCCTCCACCGCGTCCGCCAAGGCCATAGGGACGCTTGCTGCAGCGGTATTACCATATTTGTGGATGGTAATCATAGCCTTCTCTATAGGAACTCCCCCGATTCTCATAAGCCTCTCAGTGATCGACCGTGTGACCTGATGCGGCACCACCAGCTCCACGTCACCCAGTTCCCAGCCATTCTGCGCTATCATCGACTTCACCGCAGGAGGAATTTGCCTGATGGCAAGCCTGTTGATATCAGCACTGCGGGAAACAAAGTAGTTTTGGGATAAATCAAAAGGACACAGGGTGCCGCCGCCCTTGATGGTAGCTAGATCCCAGGCGCGGCCGTCGGAGGTAAAACTGGTTTTGTGGATACCACGCCCCTTATCCTCCTCGGCCTTGAATACGATAGCCCCACCACCATCACCCAGAGTGAACGCTGAGAAGCCAAGTTCCAGTTGGTCAATGGTCTCGATATCCCAATTAACGAACTTGGAGAGCACCTCGCCCGCGGCTACCAAGCCCACCCGGCAGCGACCGGTCTTCATGAAAGCATCCATGATATCCATACCATTGAGAAAGCTGTTGCAGGCATTCTTGATATCCAGGCAGTGGGCATTGATAGCCCCAAGCTTCGCCTGAACAATATTAGCAGTGGCTGGCTCGGCGATATCGTGCGAAGCAGAGGCGAAGATAACGACATCCAGTTCCTCAGGCGCTACCCCTGCCCTCTCCAGAGCTATCTTGCTGGCCTCATAGGCCATGTCAGAGGAAATCTGGGTATCATTAGCATACCTTCGCTCTCTGACCCCGGTAATTTTCTCGATAGTGCCCAGGGGCATGTTGAATTTTTCCGCAAACCCCACCGTTTTCTCAATATACTCCGAGGTCATCACCCTTTCTGGAACATACCCCCCCACACCTGCAATGACGGAGGCGATCCGCTGATGAGGAAGTAGCACCTCGGGAACATGCTTCACCACTTCCTCGACAACGGTAGAGTCTGTTTTCGAGGAGGCCATCATTTGTGGGACCTGCTCACGAGCCTGGTGCAGGGCCGCTGAGGCCACCCTGGTTGAGAATTCCACCACAGGGACTCTCTTGCCCACACTGGTGACCTTCTTGGATCTTTTGCTGACCGCGCTATTTTTACCTGATTGATTCGATGGCTGTATCATCTTGGCATCCCTTGTGCAAATGCTCTGGATGGGTGCTCTGGACAGATGCTCACGGGTGAATACTAATTTTACTCGGACAGAGCAAATGTGTCAATCATCTGATACGAGTGTTTAAGTAGCATTAAGTTAACCAAACGTCCAAACCTATAAAAATGGGGCTTAGCATATCCAAACTGTGTCGTTTTCGCTGACGATTTACCGACTGAGTAACAATAGATATATAGTAGCTAGGTGGTCAGTAGGTGTAGAGCTGCCACTACGCTCCCGATTGAAATCTGGGCACCTGTTAGGTTTGTTCTTGGGTATCAACTGTCGCGTGAACGATTCCACCCAAGCGAGTCACCTTTCTGCCCTGACTAGCGCCCTTGAAATAAACACTCCCAAGAGACTCCATACTGACGTTTTTCACTCGACAAAATCCTCGCTTTAAAAGAAACTCCTCCACGGATGTTTCTTCTATTCCGAAGGTAGGAGGCTCACCTCTTTGTTCAAAAGTCGCCCGCCATTTCTTTGCCTCATCATGGCGCAAAGTACCGTCCAGAGCTGACTGAAAAGCGTAGTCAAATATGATCGAGCTGTCTTCGCCGGAATCGTTGGACACGAAGGCTAAAGTCTCATCTACCGCCTCCACTGTCAGGTACTGGGTTGTGCCTTCCCAGATGAACAGGGTCTTGAGATCCTTGTCGTATCCGCTCTTGAAAAGCCCTTCATTCAGCCTCCTTTTATCCAAATCGATAGGGACGTAGACTACATCATCCGGAAGAGACCCGAATATCTTTTTCACCTTCTCTATCTTAGCCCTCTGAGTGTCAGGATGGTCCACTTCAAAGACCCTGACCTTTCCTTTCAATTTATCGAACCTATAGGCTCTGGAATCGTAGCCAGCGCCCAGGATAACCAATTGCTCAATCCCGTCATCAATGCACGCCTCTAAATAATCGTCGATATATCGGGTTCGAGCTACTACACTATAGGGTGCACCGGGAACTATTCGTTCGGCATACCAGAGAGCAATCTTTGTCAGGAGTTTACTCTTGAGGATAATACTGAATTTGGTGCCGAGAAAATCTCTTGCAAAAGGGTCATAGCAAACTCTTTCCTCCTCTGCTCTCAACGAGTCGGCAGCCCTGAAGGCAGCGTTTGCTTCTGCGGTTGCGCTTGGCTTGCCCTCTTTCATGTTTCCCTCCGCTTCTTCCCTAGCTTTCTATACACAGAATATGACCGTTAATTGACAACCCCCAAACAATGCTGATACATTGATTTAGATCATTTGATGAACGAACTTCTGACCTCAGTGGAACTGGTGACAGCCATCATAACACATCACGTGAAAGAACTGAATCCTGAAAAAGGATAGTTACCAAAAGTTATGTATGCGCGACATCGCCCTTTTCTTAAAAATATTCCGATAGCAGATAGAGCTTATTTCCTGTGTGGCAGAACCAGGCCTACTGAAACCAATGCAAAGGGAGCTAGGTAGAGCAATGAGAATAGCAGACGTCTTCACAGCCTCAAGGGTCGTTGCTTCTCCAATAGTTGTATGGCTCATATTGTCCGATGAGCTGGCCGCTGCCTACTACCTTTTCGCTGCTGCTGCAATAACCGATTTACTGGACGGCTATTTTGCGAGGAGGAGCAAGAAAATAGCTTCATACGGGGCAACCTTTGATGGTTTGGCTGATTTCGCTCTTATTTTCCCAACAATGTTTGCCATTGCCGTCACAGGAAAGGGCTTGTGGCTTCTTGTAGTAGCGCTGATAGGGATAGCCTTTTTAATCCTAGTACTAGGCCTTATCTCAAGGAAGAAAGGAAGTCTTACAATACCCCATATAGATACAAATCTTCTTGCAGCCTTTGTCTACCCAACGATTATGGCACACATAATCAACTGGCAGTACGCAGAAATACTTCTTCTAGTAACCTTCCTGCTGTTGCTATTTTATGCAAGCAAATATATTGCGTTTGCACGGAGCATTTACAAATTAACAAATAGATAACACTCTAGTCTTTAGATGCTTCTCCTTCTTTGCCTTTGGAGCGTAGGTTGTTGTAAAGGCTCCTAATCCTGTGCTTGAAATGGTTAGCTGCAAATAGTCCTCCTACCAGGACAGCTACAAACACTTGAATAATGGTACTGCCGGCTCCCTGATCGAGCCAGGCATTTGCCGTCTCAGGGAAAGTCAAATAGAAGAAAGCAGGGGCAACAGGCACCATTATCAAGCGGGTGAAGAATTTCATCGTGACTCCCTTTTTCTTAGGTTGATCTCATTTCGTCTAGGCTTGCTACAGCGCATCCGTGAAAAACACTCGAGTGTTGACCTCTGGTTCCCCAAGATTTACGATGAGTATAGCCCAAGCAAATATCCTATAGCAACGACACGATAGATGCCGTTTCTTAGTTGACTACACACGTGCCGCCCCTGTTTCTGCTTCACAGCGGAAACAAAGCAAATCGTTGCGATTAGATTGCCCGTAAATATCAACCTGATCTCTGGCGCTTCTTTGGTACACGATTCACAGCCATTTGTCAAGTGCTTCAAACAATTGATCCAACTGCGAGCAATAGATTCTCTTCCCACTCTGGCAGTTTGGCTATCTGCTGTGTAGCAAACCTTTCCCTCCTTCATTCGGACAGGGTCGCACTATATTTAGGGTGCGACCCTTGACACGCGCCCAGTAACTCAGTATAATACTCAGTGCTCATGATACGCTGTGAAATCTGTGGAGCCACTTTTAAGACCGCCCAAGGTCTAGCCGGGCACAAACGTTTGCGCCACGGAAGCTATAGATTGGCGGACGATATGGGAACTGCCTTGACCAGCAGAGAACTGCATCGAAAAATCTTGAACCACCTCACTGAAAAGATAGCAGACAGAATGGCAGAAGCTATCCTCGAAAGGCATGGGCAGGAAATCTGGGAGGCCTATCTAGATGAACTATCACAGCAGGGACTCGACCTCCGCTTTCCGGGTAGATACCCCAAGATCAAGGCGATCATCGTCGCTGCCGGCGAAAGTGATCTCCTGCTCCCGCTTACAAAGGACAAGCCAGAGTGCCTTCTGGAGATCGGGGACAAGACCATCCTCAGCAGAGAGTTAGAAGTCCTGCGGGCATGCGGTATACGTGACATTGTTGTTGTGCGTGGATACAGGGGAGACAAGATCAAGTACCCCGCAATACGATACTACGAAAACAGAGACTACCATAATACTGGCATATTAATGTCACTGTTCTATGCGAAGGGTGAGATGGACGATGAATTTGTATTTTGTTACTCGGATATTCTGTACACCAAGGAAGTGCTTGAGCTGTTACTACGTGATCGGTCTGACATCTCACTCGTGGTCGACACCGACTGGGAGAACCACTACCATCAGCGTCCCCGGCACCCAGTTTCCCAGGCTGAGCTGGTCAGGGTTGAAGGCGACCGAATAACCCAGATTGGAAGGAATATCATACCTCCCGGTGAAGCTCACGGTGAGTTCATCGGGCTGGCCAAATTCAGCAGAGATGGTGCTGATAGCCTAAAGGCGATCCACGAGTGGGCTATTCAGAATTACAAGGATAGAGTCTTTCACACATCGCCCTCGGTAGATAAGGCCAATTTCACCGACCTGATCCAAGAGCTTATGGACCAGGGATATCCGGTGTGTCACATTGATATCCACGGCGGTTGGGCCGAGATCGACACTGTAGAGGATTTTGACAGGGTGAGCAGGCACTTGCACTCGATACTAAAGATAGATTAACCAAAATCGCGAGAAGATATCATGAAGGCTATTATTGTGGCTGCCGGCCCCGGCAGCCGACTCAACCCTCTGACCAATGAAATGCCAAAATGCCTTTTAGAGGTTGGTGGCAATACCATTCTTGAGAGAGCGCTGGAGGCACTGAGAGAAAACGGGATTGAGAAGATTGTAGTGGTAAGGGGGTATTGCAGCCATCTAGTCAACTATCCTAACGTAACATATTACGAAAACCCTAACTTTAGAAAAAACAATATCCTCAGGTCTTTATTCTACGCCGAGGGTGAAATGAACGACGATTTCATCTTTGCATATTCCGATATTATCTACAGCAGAGAGATTGTTACAAGACTCATCGAAAGCGAGGCGGACATTGCTCTGACAGTGGACGTTAACTGGATTCAAACGTATGAAGGGCGTGACCTGCACCCCATCTCCGAGGCTGAGCTGGTCAAGGTTGAAAATGGCAAGGTGGTAAAAATCGGTAAAGGAATTGTCCACCCCGAAGAAGCTCACGGGGAGTTCATCGGCCTTGCCAAGTTCACCAAGTCCGGGGCTGAGGTAATGAGAACAGCCTATCATCGGGTGGCAGAGGAGCGTCCCGCTGCTCCCTTTCATAACGCAGCCTCCTTGGAGAAGGCATACATGACTGACATGATACAGGAGCTGGTGGATAACGGTTCGCTGGTGCAAAGCATTGACATCGAGGGCGGCTGGATAGAAATCGACACCCCGCAAGATTTGGAACGAGCCCGAAGGCTATTTAGCACATAAAGCGGACAAAAGGAGAGAATTGTTAATCGAGCGCTATGGCGTGTGTCATGTACTAAGTCATTCGTGGTTTCATATAACGACTAAGGGTGATGTGAATAAGGTGAGGTATGGAGATTCGATTAATCCACTCAACAAAACAATAGGGGTTGAATATTGACACGTGTGTTTTGGAATATCTGGTCATCGTATGCAACGTTCTATTTTGGGAGAGTTAACCTTTCTATTGTGGTCCCTGTGTTGCTCGCGACGTATGGAGATCTGTCGCTATACAATGTTGGGCTCGTATCTAGCGGGTTCATGGCGACATATGCCATTGGCCAGTTTCTGCATGGTCAGATCTCTGAGAGGTTCAATCCATTTATCTACATAGGAATCGGGCTGCTTGGGTCTGCCATCGTGAACTTGACACTAGGTTTCTCTGCTGGCTTCTTTTGGGCTTTATTGGTTGGCGAAATGATTGATGGTGGCTTTCAGTCAATGGGGTGGTCCTCAACAGTTAGGGCTAATGCTGAAACCTCAAAGGATCCAGAGAAATACTCTACTGTCTTGGGGACAGCCTATCAGGTTGGCAATTCGGTTACTTGGATAGTCTGTGCTTTCGCTGTTGGTCATTTTGGTTGGCAGGCAGGTTTTTGGGTAGCAACCGTTGTGATGATGGTTAGGGCAGTGACTCTCCTTGCGAGCCGTTATCATCTGGAAGTCAAGCCCAGAAAGATAGGGAAGCAAGTCAGACTCACGTTGAGCTGGCCAATATTCATTAGCGGTCTTTCTTTGTGTCTGCTGAACATGGTGCGGTACGGTGTGATCATATGGATTCCAACATACTTGTATCGAGAATTCACTATGCCGATTGAGGAAGTTGGTCTGAACATCTTCCTGATACCAATAGCAGGCGTCGTTGGAACTCTAATGTACACCAGGTTCAAGGCTCCGAAGGATGTCTTATCTGTATTATATTTACTTGGGCTTGGTTCAATGTTTCTACTCCTCCCCGGTTTGAGCGGTATGGCGATGTTTGCCGTACTGCTGCTGAGTGGCTTTTTCCTTTATGGCCCGCATGTATTCCTGGTAACGACTTTTCCCACTAGATTCCATGAACATAAGCTAGTTGCTGCTGCTGCTGGCTTTATCGATGGCTGGGGATATATTGGGGCGATAGCGATTGGAGTCCTGGTTCCATTCCTGCTAGATCAAACTGGCAGTTGGACATCGGTATTCTATTTCTGGGCTGCTGTCTCGTTTGTCATAGTCGCTCTTGTCATGTTTGTCTATATAGGAACACGAAAGAAGGGGCTATTTGGCAGCGAAAAAGCAGGCTGATCGCGTAGTCTATATTTATGTTGCTGGAGATTCAGTGCACATTGGACATCTTCGTGCCTTACAATAAACCAGAGCTCTTGGTGATTATCTCATCGTGGGTGTGATAGCTGATGAGGGGATTACTGACTACAAACGCCGACCTGTCATACCTTTCAAGGAAAGGTTGGAGCTGGATGCGAATCCCAGATGTGTGGACGAAGTGGTGAGATTGGATGGTGTTGGTCCGACAGAGAACCGGAAAAGGCTGGATGTGGACATTCTGGTTCACGGCGATTTCTAGGACAATGATTTCCCTGCTGATGCCTACATTAGAAGCATCGGCAAGAAAGAGGCACGAACCAGATACTATTCAGGGCAATCGACTACAGTGATTATGGAGAGAATAAGGCAGATGCCATGACAGTGGACGTGCGAAGAAGCCAAATGTGAAGAAACTCTCTGTTGTTCACCCGCTCAGATCTCTATACAAAACTTACAGCCCGCTAATGGCCGTGGCCGGTTTGCCACTCTAGCCACATCAAGCTTCTTGTGGTATTATACACATCACTGAAATGCGTCATGAGTGGTATTCAGTTCACTGCTCCCTGTAAAACACATTCCGAGAAATAATGAGAGGTGATTCAATGAAAAGCTTCATAAAAGAATTCATAGAGGCACTGGTGACCTGTGTACAGTTAGGCCTTGTAGTACCAATTCTGCTTGCTGTGCTATTTGGGCCAACAGTCCTAATGATTCTCGCAATCCTGTGGGCGCTAGATATAATCTAAGGAGACTTCGCACCTCACGTGGTAATAACTGGTTTTGATTGAACGATCTCAAACCGCCGTTAATTGTTTCATTCATACAACCTTCGGTGAGTGTTTGAGAACAATGCAGGAAAGGTAAAGGGAAGCTGAGAGAAATCGCACCCATAGATTGGCGCCACACTGGCGCTTATCTTTATCCCCATCAGTGGGTACCTAGTGAGATAGATATACTGGTACCTGGTCTTGGTTACACCACCGGGACAACCTAGCGCACTGACGGCGAGAGTTGCTGTAAAGTCACCATTGCGACTATAGTAGCTGCTCGGGTTCTGATACGAGCTACTATGACCATCTAAAGGTCCCACTACAAAGAGTTGAAGTGTCCCGATCATGTGAACGAGAACACAATATTGACATCTGTAGAGAAAAGTTGTAGGTTTTATCCGGAGCCATTCTTCCCCGAACATACTAGACGATTTCATGCTGAATCCGTGTCCTTACTTTGTGCTATACTCCGACCAGCGAGCAGGGGTTAAATACTGAAACGGTAGTTGCTCTGGGAAATCCCAGTTGAAACCTTTTTAAAAATACACAACCCTGGAGGGAACAATGGCTAAGAAATTGCTACTAATTAATCCATGTAGTGAAGATAGGTTAAATGCAGCTAGCGTTGGTATTTTTTTCACCTTCCCACCCCCAGGTTTGGCCTATTTGGCCGCTTTGACCCCCTCTGACTGGGACATAA
>Ga0114919_10005316_pt1 | contig 10288 bp, 10 predicted proteins | sample BlataG_FD_88682 | JGI IMG/M metagenome (GOLD analysis project Ga0114919, IMG submission 88682) | Deep subsurface microbial communities from Black Sea to uncover new lineages of life (NeLLi) - Black_00105 metaG | ecosystem: Environmental > Aquatic > Marine > Oceanic > Sediment | place: Atlantic... | reverse complement strand
TTTCGGATGATGTCAGCGAGTTTGGCGTATTGTTTGGCGTGCTTGGGGACAAAGTCGGTAAACGAACCCAAAATGTCATTTATTACTTGAACCTGGCCATCACAGTTAACACCGGCTCCGATACCAATGGTGGGGATACTTATTTTTTGTGTAATCAGTGTTGCCAGAGGAGCCGGGACAGTTTCCAGGACAATAGCAAAGGCGCCTGCCTCATCTAGGGCTTGGGCGTCCTCTAGCATCCGGGTAGCTGCCTCCGGGGTCTTACCCTGTACCTTAAAACCGCCAAGTTGATGAATTGACTGAGGGGTAAGCCCAATATGCCCCATAACCGGTATTCCGCAATCAACAATTCTTCGCACCTTTTCCGCTACCGTGAGGCCGCCTTCCAGCTTAACTGCCTGGGCGCCCGCTTCTTGGATGAAACGGGTAGCATTGCGTAGAGCGTCCTCAGTTAATATATGGTAGGTCATAAACGGCATGTCACCAATTACCAGTGCCTGTTTAGTACCCCTGACCACAGCCTTAGTATGGTGCAGCATCTCCTCCATAGTTACCGGGATGGTTGATTCATATCCCAGGACTACCATCCCCAGGCTATCCCCGACCAAGATTAGTGGTATGCCCACCTCATCAACTATCTTGGCGGTGGCGTAGTCATAGGCGGTGAGCATGCTGATTTTCTCGCCCTTTTGCTTCATTTCTTTTATCTGGTTTATAGTAATACGCATTTGCCCTCCCTACTTTGCTTTTGAGCATTATTTATATTTGGGTTTTCCCAGTATGGTTTCCAGCTCCTGCGCTTGCTGCTCATTAATTCTCCCCTTGGCCAGAGCGATAGGGATTGTCTGGAGACCAAGCTCTCGGTAGGTTGAGAGGATGGCAGGAGCTACCTCTTCTAAAGCACTGAGGTGTTTTTTAATCGTTCCGCTATCACCACGGGCAATCGGTCCAGTAAGGCATTGGGGTATGCCGATAGTCTCAATATTACTGATTGTCCCGTATAGTAGTGGCACTAGCGCCTGGGTAGCCTGCTGGGGTGGGATGTGGAAGGTCTGCCACAGGTCAGTAGCTAGTTTAACCAGGGTTACCACATAGTTACAGGCCATGACGGCGGCTGCATGATAGATTACCTTGTCGCTCGCCTTTAGCTCTATCCAATGACCATCCAGAGCAGTAGCCATATCCTTTAGTGTATCTAGTAAAGGCTCCTCAGCCTCCACAGCGAATGTCGAGCCTGGTATATTTTCCATAGCTTGTTTAGTACTGGCGAAGGTCTGCAAGGGGTGAAAGACGCCCACGTGGGCACCTGACTTCTTGGCTGGCTGTAATATTTCAGTTGAATCGGCACCGCTACAGTGAACCACACTCTGTCCACCATGCCATTTTATTTGAGAGGCTATTGTGGCGATGGCATCATCCGGGGTAGTAATGAAAACCAGTTCAGCAATGTCAACCACATCTTGATTGTTATTGAAGACACGGCAATTGCTGACGGCCCGTGCCAAGTTTTCTGCCGAAACCTGGCTTCGGCTAGACACCGCCACTATTTGGTAGCCTTTACTGTTTAGTCTTACCGCTAGGGCAGTGCCTACCGTTCCTGCCCCAATGAAGCCTAGTTTGAGCATTTTGTTAGCACCTCAGCCAAATTTGCATAAAAAATACCCTCTCCGCTTATAGCGGGAGAAGGCAGTTGAACTACAGTTTTGAATTTTGCCGTCTCGGTCATCTCCGATCCAAGCGACTGTAACATATTGATAACTCTGATTTGGAGAGCTCACCGCCAATCTGGTCGATGGCTATACCTACTATCTATTTAATTATATAAGGCTAACGCCAGTTTGTCAAATACTTGTACTCGTACTCGAGATTGTTTAGCAACTCCCCATAAATCGTGGTAGCAAAGCTCGCCAGTTGGTCTCAAAGCAATGATACTTAGATAAAAGTCAGGAGGCTAGAGCCTGGCAAAGGTGAGGGGAGGCAAGCCTCCCAGGGATAAAGATGCTACCTGGGGAGCGAAAGGGGGCAAGGTAGTGGTAGGCAGGGATGGCAAAAGGCACAAAGAGACGCAGTACTTCTATGGATATAAAGAGCAGATAAGCCTTAATGCTAGTAGTGGGCTGGTGACCAGTCTAATTCCCGGCCATGCTAATGACTATAATGGCCATAAGTTGAAGAAGTTGGTGGAGAAGGACTTAAGCAAGGGGATAGGGGTTGGCACAGTAGCTAGTGATAAAGGCTATGATGATGGAGACAACCATTATTATCTCAAGGATAAAGGAATTAATTCGGCGATAAGCTTGAGTAGTTATCGGACTGAGAAGAAGGACAGGAACAAAGAGGGCTGGCTAAAATTGAAGCAAAGCCAGGAATACATCGATGGTCTAAAGGAGAGGTATAAGGTGGAGGGGAAATTTGGTGAAGCGAGGAAATGGCACGGCTTTAGGCGGTGTCGCTACACAGGATTTATACAGCATGCCATTCAGAGCTATCTTACCTTTATGGCAATTAACCTGAAGAGGCTGGTGAAGCTGTTAACTGGGGTTAGCTTTAGGGGAAAAGCCAGAGCTTGCCTGGTGCGTAGTTAAATAGGGGATTACTATGGCTAAAAGCTGGTGGCAGGGAAAGGAGATGGCTGTAGAGGGGGCTAAAGAAATGATGCTAGCACCCTAACTCGCAGTGAAAAGGTAGAAATTAAGCCCTTAGGGGAGTAGATAACTAAAACCGCCCATTGCTAAACGACCTCGACATATCAAAGCAACCTTAAAAGCGGAAATATTAGCAGCCTAAAGTGACATTTTCATCTGGCAAAAAGCTGATACTTTGACTTCGCCTTAATACGCCTCTGGACATAGCGTGGTGAATATGGTTTAATTAAACCTTAGAATTGAGATACGGGGTAGCCTGTGGATGATTTCGGTGATATAGGCAGAAACCTAATAATCCTGATACCACTAATTCTTCTTATAGTGTTTAATCTTTTTTTCAGGAGGCGCAAGAAGGCTGAGAAAACGCAGCCAGAAATAGCTATGGGCTTGCTATCAGAGGTGGCGATTAATCAGCAGATTGCGGAAACCTTCCTCCAAAGGTCGCAATTAAAGAAGTTCAGGACAGGTAGCTGGCAGAGGAATAGGGAAAAACTGGATTTTCTAGACCAGAAGTTACGAGAGGACCTAGCCAAAACCTTCAGCATGGCTGAAGAATTCAACCGAGCTATCGATGCCACTCGCAAATTTAAGTCCTCCAGTTACCTGGAAGGTATCTCAGTAGATAGGCTAAAAGAGTCACTTACCCAAAGTCGACAAGGGCTTGAGGAGTGGTTTGAATCAAATAAAGACCAAATAATGACGACACCGGGTCGGCGCGGTTGTTTGGGTCCTTGAAATACACCTACTTTTTATCAAGCCATCCCACTTTATTTTAACTGTCTTAAATCCTTAAAACAGTGGCACTGCACGTTATTTTAAGCTGCTATGCTACCGAGAAGGGGCCAATGAAGAGGACTGGAATCTTTTTCACCTATTTTCAGGGGGAGAGGCTGAGGGATTTCCCCCAAGCGCTGATTGGCATTCTAGACAAGGAAAATGTGTCATATTATGACGCAGTTTATGACTCACGTGACGGACTCTACTACTTGGCACCAGTGCCTGAGGAGCTATTACTCAAGGTACATTCCCGGGATATGGTGCAAGAGGTAAAGCTAACCGGCGACTATGAATCAGCCTTATATTCTGCCGGCGGTACTGTCCAGGCAGCCGACGAAATCTGGCAGGGGAGAATTGATAATGCCTTTGTCTTTACCAGCTTTGGTGACCATCATGCGGGCAGAAATTTTTACGGCGGCATGTGCTATTTCAACGGTGCTGCCTTAGCTATAACCGCTCTCAAGGAGAGAGGCATAAAGCGATTCGTTATCGTGGATACAGACTGCCATCACGCCGATGGCACCAGAGACATCTTTGGTTATGATAACGATGTCCTCCACGTATGCTTTTGTTACCAAGACTACCAGGATAACCGCCACAATGTAGATGTCAGAATTCCATATCGCACTTCGGATGAGGAGTATCTTGCCCGGGTGGGGCAGGAGTTTGTCCCCAGAGCGGAGGCGTTTAAACCTGAATGTATTCTCTGGGAATTTGGCTATGATGCTACTCAAGGGGAATATGGAGATAAGGGTCTAAGCAGAGATTGCCACCTCAAACTGGCGCAGCTGATTAAGGGAGTAGCTGATAGGGTTTGTCACGGGAGACTAATTACCATCCTATGCGGTGGTTCCGGTCGGTCTCTAGCCACATATATCATACCCAGGATTATCGCTTGTCTGGCTGAGTTGGGAGAATATCAGTAAGCTACCGGGCGATTTGATATAGAGGTATCCCCCACTTTCTGGAATGAGATTCCTTCAACTGCCGCAGGCGTGCCTGAAATGAGGTTGAGGTGATATTTTCGGTGGACATCAATACTGCGTCTTCTTTATTATCTATGTAGTAGCCACGACGCAGCCCTACCTGAGTGAAGTCGTACTTGCCATATAGGCTCAGGGCAGCAATGTTAGAGGCGCGTACCTCCAGCGTAATGATGCGCACCTTGAGTTGGGCAGCGAGGTCTATAGTGGCTATAAGCAATAGCTCCCCTATTCCCCGACGATAGAGTGTCTCCCGCACTGCCAGGCTGATAATATGGGCTTCATCATCCATAATCCAGAAGCCAGCAAAACCGAGAATGTATTGCCTGCTTGAAGATGGCGTTTCACTGCTAGAGAAACGGTTGTAGCCAAACCACTGCCTTACCCTTGATGTCAGCCGGGAAAAGCCTTTCTGCAGGGCAATCTCCATCTCAGACTCCTCAATTGTCTTCTCCTCATCTGCGGCTACAATATAGTGAGCCAATGGGTTTTGTAGCTCATGCTGATAGTTGACCGGGGGCCACATGGCAGGAAAGGCTTTGCGGTCAATCTCAGTGATTTGGTCAATGTCCTCTTTGTGCATCAACCGTATATAGCAAGGCAAATTCTATCCCCTTGGAGCAAACTTTAATTTAGGAATTATGTAATACTAAATTGTAACACATTCTATTTTACAACCGATAGTCAGCGTTGATGTGGCTTAGAACCACCTTAGTAGTTTGACCAGTTACATATTAGGCTCAATTCACAGGCTTGAGTATGGGAAGTGGGGCAACAGAGAGAAGCAGAGGAACAGTGGGAAGGTGAACAGAGGAGTTTTACAAACAGGATAAAGGAAGTGTGGCGCCTCATCTCATAATTTTGGTAGCGGTGTTGGATTCAAACCAACGACCTTCGGGCTGTGTATACCAAAAACTTTGCAGGGGGATTGACAAGGTGTGATAGAATAAACGATAATAGTGGAAATTCGTGTACTAGCATCGTCAGCCGAGTGGCACGGGCTATGGCTTGTGAAATATACTGACGATTATGTTAGGGCACGATAATAGGAGGTGATGCCAAATGGCAGAAAGAAAAATTGTAAAAATAACAGGTGATATTCCAGGACCCAGAAGCCGCCAACTGTATAAGGAGATGGAACAAAATGTTCCTCGGGGTCCCGCCCATATGACACCAATTGCTATTTCCAGCGCCAAGGGAGCTCTCATAACAGATGTTGATGGTAATACATATATTGACTTTGCTGGTGGGATTGGGGTATTAAATGTTGGCCATTGCCCTGATGAGATTGTCAAGGTCATCAAAGAGCAGGCGGATAAATATCTTCACGCCTGTTTTCACGTCACTTTCTATGAGTCTTACATTCGCCTGGCAAATAAACTAAATACTATAACTCCAGGGCAATTCCCAAAGAAGACCATACTGTTAAACAGTGGTGCTGAAGCAGTCGAAAATGCAATCAAAATTGCTAAGTATCACACCAATCGATATGGGGTATTATCGTTCCTAGAGGGTTTCCACGGTAGAACTGCGACCACTATGAGCGTCACCGGGCAAATCCAGCCGTATAAGTATAATTTTGGCCCGCCTGTCCCCTGGATATATCACCTACCGTTTGCTTACTGCTATAGATGCCCCTTTGGCCAAACCTATCCTGCCTGTGATGTTGTCTGCGCTAGATACGCCGAGAGGGTGTTTGAGAGCATCATACAAGCGGATGCGGTAGCGGCGTTGGTTGTGGAGCCAGTTCAGGGCGAGGGTGGCTTTATTGTCCCGCCAAAAGAATTTTTGCCCGAGCTTTACAAGATTTGTAAGGACAAGGGTATCGTCTTCATCGCCGATGAAATTCAAACCGGTGTTGCCCGGACAGGAAAAATGTTTGCTATAGAACATTTCTCAATTGAACCAGATATGATAACTACCGCCAAGTCTATGGGTGGTGGCACTGTTCTGAGTGCTGTTACCGGTAAGGCAGAGATTATGGATGCACCCCATGCTGGTGGATTAGGGGGAACATATGGCGCTCATCCACTCTCCTGTCAGGCCGGTTTAGCAGCGCTTGATTTGGTTGAGAAAAATAACCTGATAGCCAGGTCTAATGTTATCGGCGACAAGATAAAACAGGCATTTTATGCCATGCAGGAGAAGTATCCGATTATTGGTGATGTTCGTGGATTAGGCGCCATGGTGGCGATAGAACTGGTTAAGGATAGAACCACTAAGGAACCGGCACGGCAGGAAGCTGCTTCCATACGGGAAAAGTGCTATAAAAACGGGTTAATCGCCATCGGTGCCGGCCTTCACGGTAATGTGATAAGGACCCTGGCACCCCTAGTAATAACCGATGAGGAGCTTGAAGAGGGGCTATCTATTCTGGATGAAGCGTTGGGAAGCACACCGATACAGTAAGCCGTTGTGTTGCTAAGAAACTGGCGAAGCTCAGTTGAAAGGACATCGAGCTGCCTAATCTGAGTGCTATGTTGGCTACATACCTATTGGCAGGATGTGGGTTATATATCGTTCCTGCGGGCTGCCTTAATCCGATAGACAGGGGGTGATAAGGGAAGTAGAATCATAATATCCCGGCGGATTAAAATCTTAAATAATAAGTGGGGGAAATAATGAGCACAAGGACTGAAGAGTTAATAAAGTATGATGCTGAGCATGTCCTGCATAGTCTGGGCTCGGGGGGTAAGAACCTTGGTTTTGCCCTTGAATCGGCTGAGGGGGTAAGGGTTAAAGACAGCGAGGGCAAGGAGTATATGGATTTGTCCTCCCAGTTGATAAACGTGAATTTTGGCCACAGCCGTAGGGATATTATTGAGGCAGCTAAAGCACAACTGGATAAAATGCAGTTCACCACCCTCCTGCGGGGTTTCACCAATGTTCCGTCCATTGAGTATAGCATGAAGCTTGCCCAGGTAGTGCCCAAGGGGCTGGACCATTTCCTTTATACCATGACTGGTGCTGATGCCGATGATTGCGCCTTCAAGATAGCTAATCGTTATTACCAGGTTAAAGGAGAGCGAAGGTACAAGATTATAAGTCTCTTTAATGCCTATCATGGCACTCTGCGAGGCACCGGGGGTGCCAGCCAGGTAGGTAAGGGAATTATGAGCGAGTGCCCACCCTGTGGCACCCACCTCCACGCACCAAATTACAACTGCTATCGCTGCCCACTGCACCTGGAGTATCCAGGTTGCGGCATTGAGTGTGCCAAGTTTCTAGACTACCTCATTGATAATGAAGGGAAGGATAGTGTCTGCTGCTTTATTGTCGAGCCGGAGCAGGGAGCTGGGGGCTTTATCGCACCTCCTCCGGAGTATTTCCCCATGGTCAGAGAAATATGCTCCAAGCACGGTGTCATCTTCATTGCTGATGAAGTCATGACTGGCTTCGGCCGAACCGGGAAGATGTGGGGTATTGACAACTGGAATGTTATCCCGGATATTATGACCATGTCCAAAGCCATTGTTGGTGCTTATCTTCCCTTTGGGGCAGTGGCTATTTCCCAAGAAATTTTTGATACGCTAAGAGGGCAGTATCTTAACGTGGGCTCCAGTGAAACTGGGAACCCCATCTGTTGCGCTGTCGCCAGTAAGGTTTTGGATATCATGAAGGAGGAGCGTATTGTAGAACACGCCGCTGAGATGGGTAAATACGCCAGGGAGCGATTTGAGAAGGAATTTCTGCCTTTACCTCATATAGGTTCAGTTAGTGGCCTGGGCTTGATGCTCGGCATGGATATTGTTGTGGATAAGAAGACTAAAGCTGCCCCCGGACCTGGGGTAGATGACCTGATACTGCGGCGTGGGCTTGAGCAAGGTCTATACTGTCGGGTGCTGCAAAATAGATTTTGTTTTGCCCCACCACTGGTGATTACCAAAGAAGAGATTGACGAAGCGCTTGATAGGTTGTATCCTGTATTCGCTGAGCTTAAGTTAAGCTGACCCGGAGCAAATCAAGAATAAATACGTTTGCTGAGACTAACATAAGGAGGTGATGTCTATGCGAAAAACGAACACCCCGAATCACGCACCCTGAGAACCATTTGAAAAGTATCTAGGAGGTTGAAATGAGGAAGAAACTGATTTACGGAATAATCATTATGGCGTTGCTTTCGTCAGTGTCCCTTGCGGCTTGTGCCGCGCCAGCGCCCACCGGCCCAGAGAAGGTCACCTGGAGGCACCAGTGTGCCTACGACACCGCCGATAAGGAATACATAACGCTGACGAATTTCCTTGCTGCGGTTTCGCTCGCCACCGACGGTATGTTTGAAATCACGACCTTCCCCGGCGAGACCATTGTGCCCACGGAGGAACTGCTCTCCGCTACCGCTGAAGGTGTGGTTGAGGTCTGCCACGCTGCCGGCGGCTACTGGAAGGGTGTAGTACCCGTAGCCAACATCGAGCAGGGTCTGCCCGGTCAGTATCGTGGCACCCTGGACGAGTGGCACGAGCTTTTTTATGAGCATGGGCTGTTGGAGATTTTCCGGGAAGCTTACGCCAAAGCGGGCGTTTACTATGTCGGTGGACACTCCTATGACGCCTACCCGGTGGTTACGTCAGCAGTCGAAATCCGCCACCTGAGCGACTACGAGGGACTGAAGCTAAGGGCCAGCGGTGCCCCTGGTGATGTGTTCGCCGCGCTGGGAGCCTCGGTTACCTGGCTTCCTGGGGCGGAGCTCTACATGGCCCTGAAATTGGGCACTTTAGATGTCGTTACCTGGAGCTGCGAGGGGCTGATAGGCTACAAGTGGTATGAGGTTGTCGGTTATGTCATCCTGCCTTGTATGTCTGACCACAGCATGAGCCACTTCCTGGTAAACCAGGATGCCTGGGACGCATTACCTGAGGAATGGCAAGCCATCTATGAGAAGGCCTACCACGACATCTACATACCACAGCTTTATGACCACTATCTGGCGGAATGGGATAAGATATATCAGTTGGAGGAAGCACTGGGATACGAGATAATCACCCTTCCCGATGAGGATGTGGCCGAGATGCAGCGCATAGCTATGGAGGTGGTCTGGCCGGCCGAAGCGGCCAAGGCCCCCGAGTGCAAGGAGGCGCTTGACATCGTAAAAGCTTACTACGGGCTATCTTAGAAGACGCAGTATAGTTTTTGGACAGGGGAGGGGGTGTTTTGCGCCCCCTCCCCTTATAGAAGGGATACTTTATGTTGCGGCAAATTAGGCGCCTGGGACATGTTATTGATAGCGGCAACGAGTGGCTAGGAAAGATTGCCAGCTTCCTAGTCCTTGCTGTAATGGCTATCGTGGTCATGGAGGTAACGCTGAGGTATGGCTTCAACCGCCCCACCACCTGGGCCTGGGACGTAAATATACAGCTCTTTGCCGCCTTCATATTCCTTGGAGCCGGATATCACCTCCTCCATCGTACCATCGTCACCGTGGATGTGCTCTACAACCGCTTCCCCCCTAAGTGGAGAGCCATCGCCGACCTAATATCCTATCTGTGTTGTCTAACCTTTTGCGCCGTCATCATCTGGGGAGGCACGGTAATGGCGGTAAAGTCATGGGCGGTAATGGAGACCAGCCGCACCTTTTTTGAGCCGCCCCTCTACTTTATCAAGACGTTGATTCCCGTGGCCGGCGTTCTGATGGCAGTTCAGTGGACGAGACAATTCATCCGCGATTTCACCGCGGCTATATCCACCAAGACTGCTGCTACCGAGAGGGGAGAGCCAGATGAGCATTGAAATCATTACGCTGCTCATCTTCGGTACTCTCTTCTTACTTTTGGCGCTAGGGGTACCCGTTGCCTTCGCCCTGGGGGCTGTTGGCGTCGGGTTTACCATTCTCCTGTGGGGTGCGCCGGCCCTCTTTAACATGGCCGTGGTCATCTTCAAGAACATGAG
>Ga0114919_10005315_pt1 | contig 10288 bp, 6 predicted proteins | sample BlataG_FD_88682 | JGI IMG/M metagenome (GOLD analysis project Ga0114919, IMG submission 88682) | Deep subsurface microbial communities from Black Sea to uncover new lineages of life (NeLLi) - Black_00105 metaG | ecosystem: Environmental > Aquatic > Marine > Oceanic > Sediment | place: Atlantic... | reverse complement strand
TCCCGCCTCATTAATCAGCACCAGCTTTCCTTGGTCTTGGCTGAATAGCTGGACCTTGGCATTCAGAAGTTCAATGCCGTATACTGTGCCATCGGGAGCCAGATCCACGTTCAGTTCATCGCTTATTCGCAAGGTTTCCACTTCGGTGAGTTTTTCCTGGAGGCGGATGTAAGCAATATTATACTGGGGGTCGTAGGTAATTTTCATAGGAGCATTCCCCTAACTTAAAAATACTTGACTATGACTGTTAGCACAAGCCAACGGTCTCCCTCTTCCACAGCATAGACCTCTATTTGCTTATTCCGATACTTTTTATTTCGCCAGATGCCTGAAGAGGCGAAATTTCGACGGAACCCGGCGCGACCATACTTGGCGGGAAATTTTTCACCACTCTGGATGGTACCAATGACCTCGGTTTCCGTTGCCCCTCTTTCCGACATCCTTTCCAGGGCATGAGAATGAATCCGTATGGCCAAGTATACTCACCAAATAATAACTTATAAATAATTATCCGGCCCAGACCACGCCGCCGTAGCCCACGAAGGAATCTCCGGGCATAATATCATAGCTGGTGTAGTAATCCACCAATACAGCCTTGGTGGCGCCGTTCTGCTTGGCCGCGGTGAGGGCCGCGGCGGGCGCGCCGGCGCTGCAGGAACTCTGGCTCTGGTTGGCTGCGGTAATGGCCTCCTGGGCATCGAGTTCCAGCACGGCGTCCAGAAAGCGCTTGTCATTGACCTCTTTGACCCACTTTACGGCTTCGGGGCCGTAGCCGTGGGGGGTCCAGCCGTAGTTGGGGCCGTAGTGGGTGAGGTCGGCGGAGCCGAAAAAGAGGATGGTTTTGTCCAGCTCCCGGGCCACCTCGGCCACGGCAGACCCCAACTTCAGGGCGGTGGCGGACTGGGGCGAGCGCAGGGCCAGCACCCGGCTGTCGGGAAAGAAGTATTTGATGAAGGGCAGATTCACTTCGATGGTGTTGTCCCCCGGGGGTTCGGGCTTCAGGGTCAGGCGGGTCTGAAGCGGTTGGTAGAACTCCGTGGCCAGGGGAATCTCTCCCAAGGGCGTCTCCCAGGCCTCCTCCATGACCAAAAGCGGCGGGGAATTACCCCCCAGATGCCCGCCGAAAAGACAGACGACCTGGGGTTTTCTCGCCTGGGCATTGAGATAAAACACCCGGGCCGCCAATCGGCCGGAAAAATACCAGCCCGCGTGGGGCACCATGCCGCCGAATACCTTGGTGCCCGCAGGCAGGGGGTTGACCCCGGCGATGAACGAATCGATTTCACTGGCGCAGCCGCTTTTGCTGGCTGGATACCAACCCACGGGCAACATTCGCTGACGGACGCGCATAGTCATCTCCTTTGGGGATCCGGGGACGAAGACCGACAACCAGCGGTCCCGGCCCCTCCCCCACACCCTTCTGTTAAGCCGGTTTGTCTATAGCGGGGCCAGCAGCACAGGCTGAAAGCCCCTAAAGGGATGAAGCCAAGGGTTCGTGGGCAGGGCATCGGCCAGTTAAAAATGCGGTAAATGGTTAATCTCTTTCATTTTCTAGGTAATTACACTTCCCGGATTTGTCAAGGAGCCTGCTACCAAGGCTCCAAGGGCTGATTTTATTGATTTTCGGGTCTTAGGGCAAGTAATGTTGCGAAAGAATAACGTCCATAGTTAAAAATCATCAAATTGAGTAGATCCCCTTGCTGTTCTTTCCTTATTAATATGCCTGGTGTTATTTGAGAGATGACTTTAGAAAACATGCCGGGCAGGCTTGACGGTCAAGGGTGTTTCAGGCTCTGCCGGCCCGCCCGCCCAACTCGCCTCCATCTGGCACCGTTTTAAGACCAGGACGAAAAGGGCGGCCAAAATCACCGGAACCAGGGGAACGCGGGTGGCGGTGGAGATGAACACCAGCAGCGGCGAAAGCCAGGCCAGCAACAGCACAGGCAGTTCCCCGGATAAAAAACCGTGGCGATACCCCTGCCAGCCCAGCCAGGCCAGGGGCAGGGCCAGGAGAGTCAGGTCATAGGGGAAGGCGTGGGGCGTAAAGAGCAGGAGGCCCAGGACCAGGGCGGCGCCGCGCACCGCCAGGGAGGCGCCGCGGTGCCAGACCCAAAAGACCCCGCCGGCCACCCCGGCCATGATCACCAGATGCAGGGCCAGGCTCAAGGAGAGCCCGGCTCCGGCCTGGAGAGCGGCGGCAAAAGGGGTGATCATTTTTGGCACCGGCATGCGGCCTTGCTCCACCAGCTGCATGGGAACGGTGGCATTCTGCCAGAAAGCCAGCCAGACTCTTTTGCCCAGGACCAGAAAACTGGTCAGCCCCAGGAGGGCCGCCGAAGCCAGCAACGCGGCCAGGGCTTTGAAACGGCGGCCCGCGACCAGGGCCAGCGGTATGAGGATCATCAGGTGGGGCTTGAAGCTGGCCAGACCCAACAAGATCCCGCCGGCCACCGGGGCGTGATCCAGCAAGACGAGCCCCCAGCCCACCAGGGCCGCGGTGAGAAAGCCGTTTTGGCCATGGACGAAGTTCTGGAAGGTCCCGGGATAGGCCAGGGACAGGGACCATACCAGGGGGTGCGGGGCCAGGCGGCGCAAAACCGCCAGGTAGGGGGCCAGGGTGAGGGCCAGCCAGACCGCCAGCGAGGGGAGGTAGGGCAACAGCGCCAGGGGCATGACCAGGAGCAGGCCCGTGGGCGGATAAACCCAGGGTAAGGGGAAGTCGACGTGAAAAAAGGCTTTTTGCGCGGCTAAAAACTGGGGGAAATTATAGGCCTGGGCGGGCTCGCCGGCCAGCGTCAGGGAAGAGGCCATCCAGAATTGGGAAAAATCGGTTCCCAGGGGGCGGTCCAAAAAGTCGGTCAGGCCGGTGGGGGAGCGGGCCGCGGAATAGACCAGGGCCAGACAAAACAGGAGGTACAGCGCGATAAATATGCGGGGGTAAACCGTGAGTCGTTCCCGGTTGAGCCATTCCACGAGTAGATTTTCCTTTACACACCTCTAGAAAACCTATCGGGTTCTGGGTGGAAAATCTTTATTGTGCGGCCGAAGGCCCGGTTGCGGAGCTCAACCGAGATCAAGCAAGCCGGCCTTTTTCAGGGCGGCCACCCCGCCCTGCAGGCCCACGGCATTATCAAACCCCTGGGCCTGAAGTTGCCTCAGGGCCTCATAGGAGCGCATGCCGGCGTTGCAGATGAGAATCAGGGGCTTATCCCGGGGAACTTCGTCAAACCGGTGCTTCAGGGTTTCCTGGGGAATGTTGAGCCAGCGCTCGCCGAAATGGGCCATAAAAGGCGCGGCATTGGCGGCGCCCCGGACATCCAGGCACACGGCTTTATCCCTGGTGTCCAGGAACAGGTGTTGGAATTCCGCCAGGTCAATGGAGCGGTTGCGGCCCGTGACGATGTTTTCCGCGGTGTTGGCCGCGGTGTTGACGATGTCCAGGGCGGTGCCATAGGGCGGGGAATAGGCCATTTCCAGATTGGAGAGGTCCTCGATGGTGCCCTTGTGGAGGAGGAGCGCCGCGATGCTGTTGATGCGGCCCACCAGGGCGTCGCCGTTATGACAAACTCCCTGGGCTCCCAGGAGGCGCCGGGTCTGGCGGTCCACCACCAAGTGCAGATAGACGAGTTCTTGCACCGGATAGAAATGGGCGTGGTCCTGTTGCACCACCAGGGCCGCGGCCGCGTCCAGGCCTTCCCGGCGGGCGGCCTCCAGATGGAGCCCGGTGCCGGACACGGCCAGGTCGAAGACCTTAAACGCGAAGCTGCCGGTTAGGCCCGGAAAGGTGGCGAATTCTCCGGCGACATTGGTGCCGATGACCCGCCCCTGCCGGTGGGCCAGGGAAGGTTCCGGAAGATAAGCGGGTTTGCCGGTGATGAGCTGGAGATTCTCCACGCAGCCGCCGCCGGCATAGATCTGGGGATCGGAAGTTTGCAGCCGCTGATTGACGACGATGCCGCCCTGCGGGGAAACCGTGAGTCCCGCCTGGACGGCCAGGTCGCTGTTGGGCTCGGCCCCCAACGCCACGAGCACCAGGTCCGCGGGCAGGCGGCGGTGGCTGGTGACCACCTCCAGGGCCTGGCCTGATTCGCCGGGGCGAATTTCTTGGACCGCGTCCTCCAGGAAGACCTCCACGCCTTTTTCCTGCAGGTGCTGGTGCACCATCATGGCCAGGGGCGGGTCCAAACGCTCGGGCAAGACCTGGGAGCCCGGCTCCAAGAGCGCAGTCTCCACCCCCCACAGATCGCTGACCGCGGCGGCCAGTTCACAACCCGCGGGAGTGGCCCCGACAACCACCGCCCGGCCGATCTCGCCCCGGGAAATCCCCTCTTTTACCACCTGAGCCTGCTCCAGGTTGACCACCGCGGTGACCCCGGGAAGATGGGCCCCGGGAACCTCCAGGGCCTGGGGCCGGCGACCGGTGGCCAGCACCAGCTTATCGTAAGGTAAATCCTCCTCCCTGCCGCTGGCCAGGTGCCGAACCCGGACCCTTTGAGCCCGGCGATCTATGGACAGGGCCTGGGTCCGGTTTTTAATGTTCACTTCCTTGGCATTTTCAAAAAACTCCGGGGTTCGCAGCATGTGGAAACTGGCGGTCTTCAACCCCTCCAACTCGGCTACGTCCCCGGCGAGATAATGGGGGATGCCGCAGGTGGAAGACGCGATCTCCTCTTGCTGGTCCACCAGGGTGACCTCCCAGTCGGGCCGCAGCCGTTTCAGCCGGCACGCCACTTTCGGCCCCAGCACCCCGCCGCCGATAATGAGAACTTGCTTGGCTTCCATGAGACTTGTTCCTTGTCCTCCGGTTTCGTGAGCCCAGACGCACCCAGACCCGCAAAGTTGAAGGCCAGATTACCGCTCTTGGGGTGGAATTGCAAGCAGACCCGAGCAGATCATCGGCGGGGTGTGCTCCGGGCCTGAGGTCAGAGGGCGGCCAAGAAAATTTGGAAAAGAGATTTCCCACGGGCTGGAAGCTCATGCACCCGATCGAGGACTGCTCCTGAGGATGGAACAAGTCCGGAGATCAGCGACCGTAGCCCAGGGAGGCCGACCAGGTCTCGTAATGGCGGCCCGGATCACGCTCCTCCGGGAGGTAGAAGATGAGAAAGGTCATCACGTGCCAGCCGATAAACTCGCAATTATCCGTATCAAACGCGGTTTGCACGAAGACCTTCCGCCAGGTGCCCGAGTTGAAATAGAGTTTTTCCAAGGAGCCTTCCAGGGGCGCAGGCAGGGTGATAACGTCCAGGGGAACTTGCTCCGCCTTGTGGGTATGGCCATAGACCACATAGCGGGCCTCGTTTCTCTTGAGGGCCCATTCGTCGTAGGCAAAACGGCGGTAATCATCCAGGTTTTGATAAAACCCCTGGACCACCCAGCTGCCCAGAATCCGCTGGAGACGGGCGAAGGAAAAACTGGAGGTCAGATGTAGGGCCATTTGCAAAAAGTCCATAAAATCAGGACCCCAACTGTCATGCTGTCGCACAAATTCCAGGCCCAAAAAACCATCCACCGTGTCATTCCAGATCCGACGGATATCGTCTTCCACCCAGGGGTGGTAGTTGCACACCCCCTGAACCCAGGCGGGCACATTCAGGACGGGCCTGACATTGTCGATCTCTTTTAAGGCCTGATAAAGCCGGTCTTCCTCGCTCAGACCCAGGCGATGGCGGACTTCCTCGGGGAAGCGGTTCACCAGATCGATGACGATGGCATCCCCCAAGGAAGAGGAGTTCCGGTCCCCCTCGTGGTTGAACCGGTCGTAGTAGTCGCCGTGGCGGGCCAGGACCTTGTATTTCTCAAACAGCCTGATTTCGGGGAAGGGATGGTCAGCATACCACTCAGGATGCGGCAGCCCCAGAAAATCGGCCACGGCCAGCCTGGTGGTGTCGTAGCGGTTGAGGAGCCAGTCGTGATTGCCCATGAGATAGGTAAAATCCACCTTGACGCCCTGGTCGGCCCAGTCGCGTTGATATTGCCGCAAATAATCCCTGGCTTGAATATTGTTGGGATGATTGAGCATGGCCTGGACAATGGTTTCCGTGTAGGTGCGCACGTCCCAGCCCGCGGTGTCCCGGTCGCCGGGGTTGGACCAGGGGCGGATGGGGCGGGTGGGGTGGTGGTTTTCCTGGCGGAGCCAGAGACTGGAGCGGATGACGTCAAAGATGTCGCCCAGCAAAACGATCTCGATTTCTTTGATCTGGGCCTGCTGGGGGTCCCCGATAATATCGCTGAGAATGTTGCCGAACTTCTGAAAGGCCCGGGGTTCGATGGTGGTGCCCGAGGTGCCGTCCGTCAGATGGATGTCACTCAAGATGACCAGCATGCCCACCTCCATGAAGATGGCGAACTTCTAAAGGAAATATGCCCCAGCTTTCCCCTAATACCCAGACTTTGTCCTGGGCCCGGGAAGCCGATGCATCTGTAAGCCAGGATAAATCTTTGGCTGCTTAGAACAAAAGTCAATTATATTCTAATGATATTAGGTGGTTAAAAAATATTGCTTGGTTTGGGATAGTAAAAAACTGTGCTGGTATGGTTTGTGCTAGTTTCATTATTGAACCCCAACACTTGGCTGCAACACCTGGTGGGAAGAACAATGTCACAAAAGTCGGCAAAAAACAATGTTTCCCCAACCTTTCAGGAGGTGGACTATCGTCTGAAGCGATCTCGGTTCAGTAAGGGTCGGTAAGGTTTTAATCGCCTTCACCAAATCAGGGCCGGATAAAGTGTAGCTGGGAGGCTCCAGCCGCGGCCAGCACAGGTGAGACGAATGGGCCGGTTTTACCTTAATTTGTTTAGCAGATGCGGCCAATTTCCAACCGACATTTTGTCCTTTCTGAGGGCAGAATTCAGGGGGGGTTCTAAGTTAATCTGACTAATTATCAAAATCCTTGACCTCCTCCCCGGATGGGGGACGGCTGGGTGGTGGAATAATTGCCCATACAGTATTGAAGGGCGCAAATTGCGGCCTCCTGAGAACTTTTGGCGGGCAGATCATTGCCGGCGCACCGGTGGGCTTTAAGCTTTGAACCTTGAGCCTTGAACAGTTCAGATAAAGGGGGGGTAACGACTGGGAAAAAGTGGCTGGGGGAGGAGGATTCGAACCTCCATTGGCGGAGCCAAAGTCCGCAGTCCTGCCGTTGGACGATCCCCCAGAATACAACCTTTGGAAGTAAGGCTGGCCCCTTTTTTTTACCGGGGAGAGCCTTGAAATGCAAGCCTTTTGTCGGCCCACCGGGGGTTGGTGGGGATCGAAGGGGCTGGATCGGTCGCGGCCTGCTTATACCCCACCGCGGCCGCGGCTACCGGTAGCATTCGCTGATGCCTCACGGCTCGAGAGGTCAGGGGAGGGAGGGGGGGTGTGCCCTTGAAGTAGAGACTTCTGCGAAAATCGTTTCTCAAAGCAAAATTCTCTTAATAATCCAATATCTTGCAGGGCAGGCAGCCTCGCCGGCCCAAGACAGCCGGGGGCGGTTGGTCTAGACGATTTTCACCGAATCGAAAACAGGAGCTGGAAAACCTGAATCCGTCGCCGGCGGGAGGGAGGGCCGCTTCCGTGCCGGATGCTTGGGGCAGCGAGGTTTGGGGTGGCAGGCGAACCCGAGGGATCTTATGAGTTCGGGTGAATCTCGCGGGCTGGCCAAGGGCCAGGCCGTTCGCTTGGTCGCCAGAAACCGGGGCGCCTGTCCTATGAGTCAGGTTTTTAGCCATTCTGGAAAAATTTAGTTTTAAAGCATTCCCACGTTAAACGTCTTTTCAAAACCCCCTCTTGCGCTCCAAGTCATGCTGAGCGCCGCGCAGAATTCATGATTTTAAAAACCCAGCCCCTTCGCTAGGCTAAGGCTACATGACAAATCAGTTCTGAAATGCCTTGAGGCCGCGGCCGGGGGCTGCCTTCCAGGCCGGGATCCCAGCGTAGTTCCTGCCTTCTTTGAGTCCTGATTCAAAATATTGACGTCTCTTGTGAATAATATTACAATGAACTAGCCAAAAATTGCCGCTGGCCGCGGCATTAAGGCTGTCATGAAGGCAGGCGGGAACTGCTGACCTGGGTCCTTCAAGCTCTGGCACACCTGATTTTGTCATCCCGAAGGTAGTAAGGATCACAACCTCTTGAAAAGGCAGGCTTCTTCCCTGGGTTCAGAATGATTCCATCAGCACATGTGAAGATTTGCTACCACAGGTAGAAATAAGGAGGAACAACCTTGAGTTTTCTCATCGCCATGGCAGGCAAAGGGGGCACCGGCAAAACCACGCTGGCCGCGCTCACGCTGCGTTATCTGGTGGAACACGGCAAGACGCCGGTCCTGCTGGTGGACGCGGACGCCAACGCCAATCTGAATGAGGTCCTGGGGGTGGAATTGCATCACACCGTGGGCGAGGCCCGGGAAGAAATGAAAAAGGGCGCCGACATGGTGGGCATGACCAAGGATCAGCTCATTGAAATGCGCATCAACCAGTGCCTGGTGGAAGGCGACGGCTTTGACCTCATCAGCATGGGACAACCCGAGGGTCCGGGCTGTTACTGTGCCGCCAACAACCTGGTGGCCCACTATATGGAAGTCCTGGCCCAAAATTACCCGTATATTCTGATGGATAACGAAGCAGGTATGGAGCACATGAGCCGCCTGACCACCAAGAACGTGGACCTGCTGCTGCTGGTTGCGGACCCCTCCTGGCGCAGCATCCAGGCGGCCCGTCGCCTCCAGGATCTGGCCCGGCAGCTGAAACTTGGGGTGGGCCGGGCGGCGCTGGTGGTCAACCGCCTGGAAAACGGTTTGAGCGAACGGTCACAAGCAGAAATCGACGCTCAGGGGCTGGAATTGGCCGGTCTCATCCCCCAGGACCCGCTGGTGGCGGAATACGACCGGGAGGGCCGTCCCACCTACACCCTTCCTCAGGATTCTGTGGCGCTGCAAGCGGCTTATGACCTGTTAGCCAAATTGTTGCCATAAGTTCAAAAGTTGGCGCCGGTGCCCGGTGATTTTTTGCTTGACAGGTTGATGAATAAATTATTATTTTCACAATATCCACACTTCTGTTTGGTAAAAAGAGCGCCATTTCTTTCAATAAGGAGGGACCCGTCTTGTCTTTCGAGATTCCCAAGCAACCGTATTCAGGGAGTATTAAAGAGGTAACCATCGGCAAAGGCGACAAGGCCATAACTTTAGGGGGTGAGACGTCTTACCCCTTTTATCTTTTTGAAGGGGCCATGCCGCATTTACCCCGCATCGCAATGGAGGTCTGGGACAAGGACCCGGGCGAGGATTGGGCTGAACCCTGCAAAAAGCCTTTCAAGGATGTGTTGGGCGACCCGGTGGCCTGGGCCCAGAAGTGCGTCAATGACTACGGCGCCGCGGCCATTGGTCTGGTGTTAGCGAGCACCGACCCCAATGGGGACAATGCTTCTCCGGCAGCGGCGGCGGAGACCGCCAAAAAAGTAGCGTCCGCGGTGGACGTGCCTGTGATTGTCTATGGCACCAGCAACATGGAAAAGGACGCGGAAGTGCTGCCCGCAGTGGCGGAGGCCTGCCAGGGCATGAGCCTGGTTATCGGGCCGGTTCAGGACCAGAACTACAAGAAGATCGGCGCCGCGGCCCTCGGGTACAACCATTCACTCTCGGCTAACAGTCCCATCGACGTCAACCTGGCCAAGCAGCTCAACATCCTGCTGGGGCAGTTGGGGGTCAAGGACACCCAGATCCTGGTGGACCCCACCACCGGCGGTTTGGGATACGGCATGGAGTACACCTATTCGGTCATGGAACGGGACCGCATGGCGGCCCTGACACAGGAAGACGAAAAACTGCAACTTCCCATCCTCAACTACCTGGGCCAAGAAGTCTGGAAGGTCAAGGAATGCAAGTTGTCGAACGAGGAAGCACCCGGACTTGGCGACCAGGAAACCCGCGGTATCCTCATGGAAGCCATCACTGCGGTGAGCTTGCTGCTGGCCGGAGCTGACCTCCTGGTTATGCGGCATCCCGAGGCGGCGAAACTTACCAGAGAACTCATTCAGGAACTGACGTAACCAAAAATCCCGAATACCCTAACCAAGCGAGTCCCGGCATCTCTGGCAACACCTTAATGGAAAACGACGGGGCTCGGAGCGAGAGGGGCCATGAAGGTCACCTCTAACCGTAAGAAACTGGAGGGAAAAATTAATGGCTGACGTGGAAAAACGGTCGGTAGATGCGGCGACGCAGGAGATGCTCAAGAAGGCCGAGGCCGAGGGCATTGAGACCATCTTTGATCGCGCCGACAAAATGAAGCCCTGTCCCATCGG
>Ga0114919_10005314_pt1 | contig 10289 bp, 5 predicted proteins | sample BlataG_FD_88682 | JGI IMG/M metagenome (GOLD analysis project Ga0114919, IMG submission 88682) | Deep subsurface microbial communities from Black Sea to uncover new lineages of life (NeLLi) - Black_00105 metaG | ecosystem: Environmental > Aquatic > Marine > Oceanic > Sediment | place: Atlantic... | reverse complement strand
GGTTTGCTCCTTGGGTGTGTTGGCGTTGTCGCTGGATGGGAACTGCGAACTTGCGTGCACCAACAGCAAGAGGTTTTCCCTTTGGGGCAAATTGCTCAAGGGGATAGCGGCAGTGGGGCGAGGCCTCCCGAGTTGGAGGTAGGTTTTGCCAGTTCTCCACAGCAAGGCTTCGTCCTTGCAGAGCGTGCTTGGCAGCAGGGCGAGTCAGGCGTGGAGGCGTCGAACTGGCCTCGATGGAGAGCGGCCTGGTTGGCTGGCGTCTGTGCAGATTCCCTTGGGGAAACAGCATGCCTCGGAGTGGATGTGTAGATTCGAGCAGGATTTCAGCGCAGCGAAAGACAATTTTGCAGAAACGGATGTGCGGTATCTTGAACTTGTTGCGTGCCGTTCTGCTGGACGGCCAACTTTTCTTGCCGGCTTCGTGCCGTTCGGTTTGTTCGGGCTTCTGGCAAGCGATGCCTCGGACCCTCTTCCGCAGGTTCTTGATGAGTTGCAAAAGGCAAGAAGTGCCGATGTCGAAGGTGACGTCCTCGAGCGCGTTCGCCTGATGAGTTGGCTGCTTCTTGCCGGTGAATTGATCGTGGAAAGCGACGAAGGCACACCCTCAGCAGGGCTGCTGCGGAATGCGATTGAAGCCTTTGACGAAGGGTTCGGCTTGCTCGAAGAACTCGAGCAAACGTTTGCAGACGATCCCTCGCAGGAAAGGATTTTGACAAGTACGCCTGATAACGCATTGGTAGCGATGCGGTATGACGCTGTTCGCGTTCGGCAAGTTTCCATTAAGAAGCGGGAGTCATTAGCAAAGGAAAAAGAGTTTGAGCGTCTTGATGCCCTGCGCGAACTGATTGCGAAAGAGAAATCAGTCATGGGGCAAGTTGGTCGCATGTCGTTTGCGGTGATGAACCGTGATTGGCGAGGGGTTCGGGATGCTGGTCAGGCTGCCCTTGGGCATGTTGCGGCGATGCAGGAGATTGCCCGAAGAGAACGAGACTATTACTTGCTTGAAGAGCCGGATGCAGTTGGCTTAAACAAGCAGTGGAGCGCAATCGATCCCGCTGTTCCCCCTGTCAGCAGTGATATTGTGTCGGGTATCAAATCGCTGATGGGTTTGGCGTCGGCAAAAATTGCCGAGGACCAGTTTGTGGGCTTGGTTGAAAGCCGTAGTCGAGGTGCGCAGGTGGATGATGGTTCAGATCAAGAAGTAGGGGGGCTGTTGGACGAGGCCGCCAGAATGATCGAACAGGCTACTGCGAAAACAGATGGCGACCCCGCGGAAGGATTTGATCCCGATAATGCGATCGCCCCATATGTTCAAGGAGTGGTTTCTGAAGTTCGTTCGCGGCTGGCCACGTACAAAAAAATCGGTGACAGCAGAGCGGTTGAGGATGCTCGAAATTCAATTCGCGAGGCGAGCGATGCCTTCGAAGCTGTGGAACCAAAGTTCGAGAAGTGGGGGGCAGATGTTTCTGCTTCGCACCTCATTGCCGATGCCCAGCAGCGAGCCGAGGCGTTGGGGGACGAGGCTCCGGCGGTGGCAGCCGCAACCGCTCTGAGTAAGGCCGGGCGTGCCGCCGAGGCGTGGCAACTTCTTGGCAAGGCTGCGGAGGTGCATGCGACAAAGAAAGTCATTCTTGATCGAGCCGACGCAGCCCGGCGTTCCAGACAGGCATCTCAAGGCCCGCTTGCAGAACTCGACCGGGCCGAGGCGTCACGAATGATGGCGAAGGACGATATTGAGGCGGCGATCGTTCGGGCGGGATTGGTCCTCCAAGATGTTGGCGTTGCACTGGCCCAGAGGGAGCAGGGGCGACCGGTGGAGCGAGATCGTGAGCAACTTGTGGAACAACTGAGTGAACTGGAAACAGTCCTGAGGAAAGCAATCGAGCAATCTCCACCGAAAGCTGGTTCGCTATCGAGGGGATGGGCTTGGTTGGCCTTATGCCTTGCATACGAAACACAAGTGCTCGAAGACCAAGGAGAGAGCGAGCGGCTTGTGAAGGAAGCGCAGCGGCTCGCGAAAGACGCCCTCTTCGAATTCGATGCGAATCCTCCGGAGCAAGCAGCCTGGGATCCGGGATATGTTGAAGCGGTCGTCGCAGCCCAGTTGGCACTGGGTCACGCGGCTGTCAGGGGCTTGCCGCCTTATCGGGATGAATCACGGCTTGCTTTTGCAGCGGCGATCGACAACGCATCTTCCTTGCCGTTTAACAATGCTCATTTTCGGATGCTTGGGTCACCGTTACTCAGTTCGCTTGCTTCCGGTGGCGATGGTGGAGAGGGAAAGCTCGCGCAAGAAGAGCGGTCACTCCGACAAATGATGACGCGATTTGTTGAGGCGTCGTTCGCCTTGCGATTTGGTGAACAACACGAAGCGGCGCTGCAGATGGAAGAGGCCGTCAGACTGCATGCCGACTCGGCCAACGCCGCAGAAGGGGGCTTTGATGCGTCGGCCGAACTAGCCCGGGCTGACGGATTCGACGCGCATATTTCTCTTCCCGACTCAATTCGAGCGTTTGCCGCACTGTCCCAGACCAATGCAGGAGAACCAGAAAGCGCTCTCCGCACCTTGCTTGCCATAACGTCACCCGATAACGAGGTGCCCGCAACGCCTGGCTGGGTCCTTTCACCGGAAGGGCAAAGGGTTGCGCAACAGGCCATTGAAACCGTGCAGTCACCCCTGGCTGCATTTGCCTTGGCGGTAACGCTTGAGGAGGTCGTGGACGGAGTTGAACTTTCGAGAGTTGAGGAAGTAGCTCCGATCCTCGAGTTGGCTGGAAAAGCCCAATCGCGAACCAGCGTCTTACTTGATACACCCCGTATTGCGGGGCGTTATCCTCACATTGTTTCTCTCAACAATCAGTTAGGGCTGCGGCTGAGCGATCCCGTGCATCATCAGGATGTCGCAGCTGTTTTGCGTGCCAAAGGTGATGTTGCTGGGGCAATTGTAGCGATCCGGTCCGCCATTCGAAGGCAGCCTCGTCAGCAGTCCCTCTGGAAGTTGCTCTTTACGCTCGAGATCGGCCGGCTCTCTTCGGAACCGTCAGCTGAATTGATTGAGGAATTAAGAGCTGAACTTCTTGAGGCGAACCAGTTGGGGCTTCTCAACGAATATCAGCGATACTTCTACTCCGGAGAGTTGAGCTTTCTTAGTGAAGAGTATGCAGAGGCTGCCCTGCAGTTTGATCAGGCTGCAGGAATCGCTGAGACGGAGGTGGAGCGCGGGCAGGCGTTTGCCAAGGCAACGCTTGCCCGGCTTCGTGTAAAAACACCAGTGGCAATCAGTCGGGCCACAACTACGGCATACGCAGCAGTCAATTAAGAGTTTTCAGTCAGGCAAATTCTCTAAACTTCAGAGCCAACAGGAGAACAGTTATGACCATTTCTTTCCGTCGTGTTCAGCGACTCATCAGCCGAATAGCACCGTCCGCCCTATGCTTGGCCGCCTTGAGTGTGCTGGTGCTGGCAGCAGAGGCGCGGGCAGACAAGTCGCTGCTGGTGAAGGCAAAGCGGGAAAATGGTTCAGAGTCGTCAATTTTGCAAAAAGTGCTGGTTACGACAGCCAGTGCATCACTCGTGAGTAAGCCCGGGGAAAAAGGCGGCGACCCGCTCGATGCTTTCACTATTTTCTTTCGACTCAAGACGGATTCCGGAAACCTTGTCGAAAAGGCTGGGAAGGACGAGTTTTGGCGGGTTGGTGACGAGGAAGGCAATCCTGCGGGCTGGATCAAGACAACAGCGCCGTTCAAAACAGACGACGGCAAACTCGTCTTTGGGCCTGCTGTGAAAGAGTGGAACACGCGGCTCGTCCTTGACCCTCAGGGCATTGCGACAAAGGAGAAGCCGCTCAACCTTCTCGATCCGAAGTCGAAAGACGTAATGATTCCGTTCAGAGGAGCGATCGATAGTAGTACGGGGCGGGCCTTGGCGTTTGTGCTAGGGCAAGCAAACGAGGACGAGGAGTTCCCTTGTGAATTTTTTATTGGACGTCAACGAACAGGGGACGAACCTTTGGACATTCAGGATCTCGGGATCGACATCGCCTTTGTATTAGAAATGACCGAGTTCATGAATTGGGATTGGAGTGAGGCGAAAGATGGTTCTGTTACGGGCTTGTCGCTAGTTAAGGACACGGTCAACGCGATAGTAGCAAGGGTCGAAGATTCACCGAAAGCAAAAGGCCGTGTTAGGTTTGGTGTTGTTGCGTATCAGGATGCGAATGGGGATAACATTGCAGATCGCGTGGCAGCAGACGGTAGTATACGGCCAAATGCGCCAGAGAAAGTTGCGAGGCAGCCTCCTTATGCAGACCCTCTTGTTGTTTCCGATCTCACGTCTTCGGCGCAAAGTTTTTCTACGGCGTTGAACCAGTTGAAGCATTCACTGATTGGCGGAGATTGGTCAGAGGACGGGTTGGCCGGAATCACGAAGGCGGTGAATTCTCTCGATTGGCGTCGGGAATCATCGAAGCATATTGTGGTGCTTGGGCAGGGCGCCTTCCAGATATATCCCCGCGGTCAGCAGAGGTCCGAGTATGATGACGACGGTCGGCATCCTCAGGGATACAATAAGCTGCAAAAGGTGGATGAGTATTATGGGTGGTCGTCAACTGGTAAGAACATTGCCGATGTAGTGTTTGCTGCGCAGGGTTCTGGGAGTGATCTGGACTCCCTCCTCGGTCGTAAGGTTCTGCACTCAATTTTGGTTGGCCGCCCACCAGAGGCTTTAGATGCTGAGACGAAGCGCATTTTTGAAGAAGCCCTGCGTTGGTCCGATGAAGAAATAGAGAGAAGGTACGCCGAGCACCCGGAACCACCGGCGTTCATCCAGGCCCTTATAACGGTAATGAGCTATCACGCAAACAAGGTGAATCGTGCGCGAGCAGAAAAACAGTATGCGGAGCTCGCAAGAAATGGTCTCCTAAATGAAAGCCTTGGTATTTATGATCCGTCGGAGCCTACCCTGGCTGGCGTGAAAGCTGCGGGAGAACGATTGACCAAGGCAGTTGTCGATTCCTTTAGTGCTTTGGAAAAGGCTCTCTCGAATCAGAATGCCGAGGGGGAGGGCAAGATTGCTGAGCGGGTTGTAGAGGTGGCTGAGGCATTTAAGAAGCAGTTAAGCGACAAGGAGTCAGTCACGGTGCTGGGGGCACCAATCAATCTCCAGGGGCAGGAGGTTGCCAAGCTCAAGTTGTTGGTTTTCCGGACTGAGTTGGATCGGCTTGAGAGCGTGTTGGACTTGCTCTACAAGGATTTTCGCCCCATGACCAAGCGGTCTGAGCGGCAGGATGCAGCGCAGGTTCTTCAGAAGCTTAAGGCAGCTGTTGCCACGGCGGCGGCAGGGCAAGAATTTGATGAGAACACCCGACTGGATAGCGTTATCGGTGACTTGCCACTTCGAACGCCCGTGCTCGCAACGTCGGCGCGAGCGATCGCCGCTATGACAAGCGAGGATTTTGAACGGTGGCTGGGCCAACTCGAGTTTGCGAAAAAACGGTCCCGAACTCTTCTGGATGATGGTGATCGGTGGCAGAAGCACACTGGGGGGATCGGTTCTGAATTCGGATTTATCGAACAAAGTCAAATGCCGTAAGCGGTGGTTATGATGGAACAATTCTGCGGGCGCGTGTGCTCAAGCCAGTCCTTTGTGTAGTTAGTAAATGACGAAGCCAGTATTAGAGGTCGAAGGTCTTGTTCAGAGGCTACAAGATCGTGAGCGACCAGAAGAGTTTGTTGTTCGTGTCGAACAGCGGCTGACGGTTTACCCGAAAGATTTTGTCGCCCTTTTAGGGCCAAGTGGTTGCGGGAAAACGACGTTGCTTACGGTGCTCGGGTTGCTTCGTGCTCCGAATGAACTCGCAGACTTGAAGCAGTTTTCGTTTTGGGTCGAGGAGGGCGCCGAGCTCAAAGAGGTTGACCTCAAGACGGCCTGGCAGCGTCGCCGCCGAGCGCTTGTTGAGGGTGTGCGGAGGAAGCACATCGGTTTTGCCCTGCAGTCCGGCGAGCTGCTGCCGGCGTTAACGGTGCGTGAAAATATTGAGTGCCCGCTGCACCTCAACGGCTGGTCGTCTCTGGCACGCAGGGAGCGTGCCAGTCACTTGATTGGGGCGTTCAATTTGCGGCGAGCTGTTGCTGAAGCGAAGCAGGCAGGGCGAAAGAAAGAGGGCTCTTACGATCTTGCAGAGGCGAGGGTAAACAAGCTTTCCGGAGGTGAGTATCAACGAGTGTCGCTCGCGAGAGCGATTGCCCATAAACCGCAGTTGGTGTTTGTTGATGAGCCCACTGCAGCGCTCAACCGTGAACTTGCCAAGGGGGCGCTTGAGCAATTTAAGCAGATGCTCGAAGAAGAAAATCGTCATGCTGCGACAATTATGATCACGCACGACGAAGAATTAGCAGAAGAGTTTGCGACCGTTGTTATTCGGATGGAGCCATCGAAGAACGAGGCCGGCGGCCGCGTTGTGGAAGTCATGCGCAAAGCGGAATGTGGGGTGGCAGGGATGAAGGAGGGTGACTGATGGAACGTTTCGGCTATTCGGTCAAACTGGCGGCCCTCGATTTCACAAGGCTTTGGGCATCGACCCAGCACCACGTCATCATTGTTGCTGGAATTGTGCTACCGATTCTTTTGCTCCTTGGCCTGAAAAGGGGACACGTTGCTGAGCTTCGCGAAGAGTTGCTTTGTAGCCCGACGGGTCGCCAGGTGATGTTCTGGTCTGGGCAGCAGGGTGCGCTCATGACCACTGCTTTGCTTGGGGAAATCGAGGCACAGGTTGATGGGGTTGAGATTGCACTGCCAGAGATTGACCGTATCGTCGATTTGTCAGCGGGCGACAACGAGCAGGGGGTTACCTTGTTTGCCACCAAGCCAGGCGATCCAACGTTGGTGCAGGCGGGCTGTGACCTTTCAGGGGACAGTCCGATGGGCCTGGTGCTATCTCGGCTAGTAGTGACAAAACTGGCTGTCTCCATCGGCGATGACGTCGTTGTAACAGTGCGTCGCCGAGCGGGTGGCCGCGAGGAATCGGCGACTGTCACGTGTCAGGTGGCTGGTGTTCTTGATCAGCCGACCGAAAAAACTGCAATCGGTTTCGCAAATTTTGAGTTGCTTGATAAGTTTGAACAGTGGATTCGTGGGTTTCAGGTCGGATCGCTTGATTGGCCTTCGTCAGGCGAGCAGGTCGGCCCTAAATATCCTGAATATCTTGTTTTTCTTGAGGGGCGTTCTTCGAAACTGACAGACGACGACATTCGGTCACTCGGTTATCGTGGCTTTGAGGTAGCTGAGGATGTTACTGAAAGTGAAGAAAGGCTGGGCGGCTATGTGCAGGCGGATAAAGCTGAAGCCTTGAGGATTATGCGGCTACGGCCAATCAGAGGTGCGGATGCCAAGCAGTCGTTTGTCAACTATTCGGCTGCTGAGCTTGAGTCGGTGACCCAGGCTGATGATGTCGTAGTGCCTTGGAATGGGTTTTTTGAGGTTGCGGAAAGCGGGAAAAAGTTGATGGGGCTGTCGCTGAAGCGGCGGACTTGGCTGCGGAATTACCTTGTAGAGCCGGACATCGCCTTTCACTCTTCCGTCGACACAGCTTCTTACCTTCCGGCTGGTGATCAGGCTGCCCTGCAGGTGCCGCTTCGGGACGGCGTGCTTCTGAATGTTGGTCCGTATAAGCCAGAAACAGTTGGTGGAGGGGATGGAGGCGAAGAGGATGCTGGCGCTGCTGAGGCCGTTGAGTATCCCCAAGACGTTTTTGTGGTGCCGGTCCAGTTTCTGGCCCGTCTGAGAGCGTATGGCCGTGGCGACGCGGTCTATGATGCGGCAACAGGTGGGTTTGTTCCAGTGCCGGAACCATCGGTTTACGGAAAGGCCAAGCTTTACGCAAAAACAATTGACGATGTGCCTCCTGTCGTGGACTCGCTCCTTTCAAAGAAATTTTCGGTGATTTCTGAGAGTGGTCGGATAAGCGAAATCCATGAGCAGGATTCTTCGTTGCAGTTGCTCGTGATTGTTGTTGGGCTTGGAGTTTTCTTGTTTGGGGTGTTGACTGTATTGAGCGTTCTTGTTGATTCGACAGACCGCAAGCGTGGCGTGATCGGCATCCTTCGTGTGATGGGTGTTTCCAGAGAAGGTGTGTTCATTCTGGTTCTCATTCGAGCCGCAGCAATCGGCGTGCTTGCCGGTGTCGTCGCTGGGGTTGCAGGCTGGGCAATAGAGTATGTTTTGGGGCTGCAACTGCCCGCAGACTCAGTTTTGGCGGCCTGGAAGCCTGACATCAATATCGATATCCAGGCAATGGATGTCGTGGTCGTCATGCTTGGGGCCGTTGCCTGTGCCGGCATTGGTGCTGTTTTTCCGGCCTGGAAGGCTGCCAGGCTCGACCCGTTTGATGCAATTGTGGAGGGGCGTTTCTCATGATTGCCTTCCGTGGCCTATCGGGTTTTGCCAGCGTTGCCAAGTGCACGGTGCTGACGCTTCTGTGCCTTGGAATTGCTTGCGCAAGTGTAGGCAGAGCGGAGGAGGATACGCAGCAACAATACACGGCAGGAGATATTCGCGAGGTCACTGTTGAGATAGATGGTGAGTCAAGGGCTATCAAGATGGTCTATGTGCCGGCCGAAGAGTCAGTGGACAACTCTGGGACGCAGGACAATCCGGAGTCGGAATCTGCTGCAACAAAGATTCAGTTGCCATTCTTTTTCGGGCTCTCCGAATTGAGCCTTGAACAGTTTGATTCATTCGCGCCAGAAGCAGTCCGTGACAGCCATCAGCGTCGGGAAGAGCAGATGGCCCCACAGCCTGAACAGCAGGCGGACCTGAAAAAGATGCAGGAAGAAAGCGATCAGTACTACGCAAAGATGGTGTCGCTCGACGAAGCAGCGATGGTGACTGCCTTCTTGAATGCCTCGCTCCCGAAAGTGGAGACGGGGCAATCAAGGCTGGTGCAGTCGCGATTCCGCGTACCCACCGCTGAAGAGTGGCGGCGGGCAGCTTCCATGGCGTCAGCGGAAGGCGAGTTCATTAATCCGTGGCCGCGTTTCAGCGAACTAAGTGAGAAAGAGCAGGGACGCTGTCAAGAATTATGGGCCAGTTGTGAGGGGCGCGGGCGGTTTGAGGGAAGCGAGCGGCAAGTTGAGTGGCTCATTCGTGAGTCAAACGGCGATCCGGGGCAGCGTTTAGAGTTGCTGACAACAGTGCTCCGGTTTTTGTTGAACGGCAGGCTACTGAATCCAGAGAAGAAGAATTCACATTCGTGGGAGGTTCAGCCAGAGCCACTGGTGGAAAAGATTGATGCAGCTGTCCCAAATGAATGGGGTATTTTTGGCATCCACCGAGGGTATCCAGAGTGGGTGCTGCATGCCGCGAATCAAACCATTGCCATGAGCGTTTGGCGGCAGCTTGAGGACGGGGAGTTTTCAGAAGAAGAGAAAACTCAAGATTTCTTCGGGTTGAACGGTGCCAGTTCGCTTACTGTGAATAAGAGTGATCTGACCCCTTTGCAGCAATTGTTTGTGTCACACGAGCATCCAGTCGTGAGTGGCAAGGTCGCATTTAGCTGGCAGGATGCTGAGGAGAACGAATTGTGTGTTGATCGGAGTTCCACCGTCCGGCTTGTCCTGGTTGACTGCTTAGCAGATGATTGGTTGGATGTGGTTAGGACTGCACTTGTGAAACATGAGGGAGAAGGGGAGCGTTCGGCAACTGTGGGTGACTTTCAAACTGAGGTACGTCGCTTGACCACTGGCCCGGACCAAAGTCGATTTATAGGAATCATCGACGTCTGGAATGCTATCGCGGCTTACGAAGCCGGAGGCAGAGAAGAGGCTGGGCAAGTTTTGAAGACGACCAAGCTTTTTGGCGTCCAGGAGGGTAAGCAGAAACTCAGCCTTGACGAGATTGCAAATTTGATGCAAGGGGGCGGTGCGGCGTCGCCACGCAAGAAGGCACCGGATCCCCAAAGCCTGTACTTCAGGGGGATTGGTGAGCTCATGCTCAAAGACGATGATGGGCCGCAGGCGGAAGAGCCCGTGCAGCTTTGAGACTGGTGAGGTGCCTCCCAGGGGCCTTTTCTCCGAGGCCTCGTGCACGCGGTCTGGCCACGCCTTGATCCCCTCAGGGGTGGGGAGTATGATGCATGTTTGTTGACGCAAGGTGCCTCGGCGGTCATCGAGGCTCCAATACTTTTAGCGCATCACCGGGTCTGAGAATCTGGCGTCAGTCACCCTGCGTGTCCCCTGCACTATACCGGCTGGCCTGCAGGCGATCGATTGTTTCCTGCAGGTGGGCGATGTAGC
>Ga0114919_10005311_pt1 | contig 10291 bp, 16 predicted proteins | sample BlataG_FD_88682 | JGI IMG/M metagenome (GOLD analysis project Ga0114919, IMG submission 88682) | Deep subsurface microbial communities from Black Sea to uncover new lineages of life (NeLLi) - Black_00105 metaG | ecosystem: Environmental > Aquatic > Marine > Oceanic > Sediment | place: Atlantic... | reverse complement strand
CCTCAAAGCGCTGGGTGGCTCTGGCACAGAGAAGATAGGCATAGTTGTCTCTAACCTTGCATTAACTAGTAGCACTCCAGGTACGACGGTTGCTATTTATTGTGAATATGTTGACCATAGCACCTTTGAGAACCTATGGATTACAGGCTTTGACGACCAGGGGATATACCTTGAGCATAGCGATGAAAATAGGATCATGGATAGTCACGTAGAAGGTGATGTGGGTTGCGATGGTTTTGAGCTATATGATTGCGAGCATAATATAATTAGTGGGAATTTTGTTGACGGCTGTGATGAGGGGATTTACCTCGCTGGTGATTGCTTGCATTGTGTTATATCGGCAAATACCTGCCATGATGCCTACGATGCCTGTATATTTGTACTGAATTCTTCGGATTACACCAGTATCACCGGCAATACCTGCGAAGAAGGTGATATGGGCATAGAAGTGTACGGTGCCGCGCACTGCACGGTATCTGGCAATGTCTGCAATAATCAAAGCATGTATGGTATATACGCTAATGGAGATTATATCGCAGTCACCGGAAACATAGTCACTAATTCAGCATATCAAGGCATTATGAGCAATGGCAGTATAGTATATGGGACATTCATTGGAAACATAATACACACCACTGGTGCGGACGGTATTGAATTATCACCAGCAGATTATTGTGAGGTCAGCAATAACCTAATTTACCTGGCCGGTCACCATGGAATACTTATTGACGATGCTTGGCACGGTCTAATTGATGGTAACTATATCGAATCTGCTTCACAGGCGACCGATGCGACCTATGATGGTATTAGAGTAGAAGGCACTTGGGGAGATTATAATACTATAATTAATAACAGAATTAGACAGGGGACGGAAGCCAACAAACCGGCATACGGTATCAATATATCTGCTGCCACGTGCCAGCAGAATAGAGTTATGGATAATGACCTATACGACAGTGGGAAGACCGGAGCTTTCAACGATTCCGGCACCGACACGATACTCCCATTCATCTACGAGCCTATCCATAACCCCGATGCCTTTATAGGAAACCACCCAGCTTTGGATTTACCAGATAATGCTGTAACAACAACTAGACTGTCGCTATTTGTTCCAGCCCAGTTTGTTGAGCTGGTGAGGATACACGTCCTTGTGGTGGCTGCCGCCAGTGGCAACCTGAATTATGATGTTGATACCGATTACGGTGAGGTATGTGCCGACGAAGACTATAACACTCATGGAGCTGCGGTGGCTGACCAGCTACATGCTTGCACAATAAATGATATTGAGTGCGTTGACTTGATACCAGCAACTACCCTGGCTTCCTTGGCAGCCAGAGATTTGGTTGGCATTGAGTTCTCCAGAGACGGTGTTGTTGGCACTGACACCATAGCTGAACATGTCTATTTAATCGGAGTGAGATTGCAGTATGTCTGACAGCTTGAAGACCAGCTCTGCAAAGCCACCAGAAATTAAGGGAGGTTAAAGATGATATTCAAAAAGGTGCGATATCTCGTCTTGGGTATCCTAATCTTGTGCCTACTAGCAGGGTTTAGTGGCACCGCTACGGCACAACCAAAAACAGCAGAGGTGCTCATAACCTTTGATTTGGTGCCTGGGCATTCCGAGCAGGCAGTTATTCACCAGTTTGGAGGTATCATCAGATATTCTTACCAGCTGGTACCAGCAATTGCCGCTGAGGTGCCCGAAGCAGCAATTGCTGGACTCTTGAGGAACCCGAGGGTCATCTATATTGAACCAGACTCAGAGGTGTCCATTCTCGATGAAGAACTGAACAACTCGTGGGGTGTCAAACGCATTGGTGCTGGGTTAGCTCATGACCAGGGTAATAATGGCGAAGGAATAAAAGTTGCTGTGCTAGACACCGGCATTGACTACCTCCACCCTGACCTGAATGCAAACTATGCCGGGGGGTGGGATTTCGTTAACGACGACGGTGACCCAATGGATGACTACGGGCACGGCACGCATTGTGCCGGGATAGTTGCCGCTGAGGACAATGGAATTGGTGTTGTTGGTGTTGCCCCGGAGGCAGAATTGTACGCCTTGAAAGTTATGAATGCAAGTGGTCATGGTAATTGGAGTGATATAATTGCCGCATTAGAGTGGTGCGTTGACAATGGCATCCAGGTCACCTCTAATAGCTATGGGGGGCCGAGTTATAGTGCAATTGTTGAACAGGCCTTTGACAATGCCTATGCCGCTGGGGTGCTGAGCATAGCGGCGGCTGGTAACAGGGGGCAGGGAATGCCAGATACCATTGTCTACCCAGCTAAGTATGGTTCGGTTATTGCTGTGTCGGCCACGGATAGCACCGATAGATTGGCGTCCTTCTCAAGTATCGGGCCTGCCGTGGAACTTGCTGCCCCGGGAGTAGCAATCTTGTCAACGGTGCTTGGTGGTGGCTACGCGACCAAGCAAGGAACCTCTATGGCCTGCCCCCATGTAGCTGGGTCGGCAGCTTTAGTGATATTTGCGATGTCACATTTGCCAAGCCCCACCATAAGGCAAAGACTTACTGATAGCGCTGAAGACTTAGGAAGCAAAGGCAGGGATACCTGGTTTGGATATGGTCTGGTTAATGCTTTTGCTGCTACCTTTCCCCCCGAACCAGGAGTTTCTGTTAAGCTAAGTTCAGACGAGAGGGACTACCAGAAGGGGATAGATTCCAACGCCGTCCTAACTGCCATCGTCGCCAATGAATATGGGGAGGCGATAACCGGTCTGGGTGCAGATGCCTTCTCAACTATCATTAATGATGTCCCAAAGCAGGTTCTATTTACCACGACAGCCGATGCGGGGGTATATGAGGGCAAGCTAGACATACCAACTATGCCTGCGATGAAACACCAAGTGGCTGTTACGGTTACTGATAGCCGGGGATTTAGCGGGGTCGGCAGTACCAACGGCTACATATATAGTGCGGTGATTGCAGAAAGCACCAAGTTCATCAAGGTGGAGAAGGGCAATAGCGGGAAGTACAAGCTGGCTTTGGATTTCCATATTGTGGATGCCGTTGGGATGCCAGTAAATGACGCAAGAATCCATGTCAAAATCAAAAAGCCCGATGGAAGCCTAATTCAAGATTCCATCCCTACTGATGTCTTGGGTAATGCTACCCTCAAAATCCGAAGCACTATACCCCTTGGTCTCTGGGAGGCGTGGGTATATCACATTAGCGCTCCCCCTCATAAGTTTGACCCAACAAAGGGAGATCCTTATGACAAGATTATACTTTAGACTAACTGGAGGATAGCCTATGGACGGATTAGTTATAGCACACTGAGTTGCGGACGGAATACTAGCCATCGGGCTGATTGCCACCTGGGTTCGCAGCGGGAGAAACCAGGAGAAAAACAGGGCCTCCTTTGAGACCGGGATAAAGTCCGAAATGGAGAATGTAGAGAAACAGCTCAGTGATGAGAACCACGGTCTTGGCGCCATTAAAAAGAGCATTGATGAGCAGAAGCTCCACTGTGCTGAGGTGAGCACCGCTCTGATTACAAGGCTAAATAATGTGGAAAAACACGCTAATAGGAGGGAGAAATGAGCTTTCCGACATCATTAAAAAACCCGCCCGCAGAGGCGAGATACTGGATGCCCGCTTTTTACTACACCGACCCTGATACCGGGGATGTTATTCCCTATTATCCCTCGAGCTACTACCTCGCCATCGAGGAATCCTGGCTCTGCCCCCTCGCCGCGGGCGACGGGGTCAAGGTTGACTACCGATGTATAGTCTACGATGAAGGTCACAATATCATTGACTCCAAAGACCTCTATAATATCACGGTGAGGGACGACAAGGAGTTTGTCTTCAACTGGACGATGGGGAAGTTTAACGTGTGGTATCTGATAGTGCCGGCGGCGATTATCGGGGTGGTAGTGGCTTTTAGAAAAAAGAGGAGATAAAGGGAAAAGGGCTATGAACGATGGGTGTCGAAGCACAAGCAATAGCCAAACGAAACAGAATAGAGCTCGGGAGGTACGACTTCTCCGAGTATCAGGCGGTAACGAACGCAGCTGCACCAGGTTCTTTGATAAGAACCCATACCCCTGGCTTGGAAGTCAATGTCACCGATATAACCATTTATAATCCAGCGGGTGCGGCCGCTGTCATAACCTTTTATGATGAGGACAGCAATATCAAATGGATGGGTAGTGTAGGAACCCTCGAAACGGCGGTTATAACTTTGAAGTCGTCAATAGTCTATGGGCAACACGATATTTACGCCAGAAGCGATAATGTAGCTGGCGCCCATATAACGGTGGCGGGGAAGGAGTCATCGCCCTAATGGGCATAGCGATATTCAACAGGGGAGTAGGAATGAAAATCGTACCTTTGGCTGAGGGAGTTTTAATCGCTGATGGCAATGAGCAAGTTGTTGTGGAAGCAACTGATGGCGCTGGGATATTATCAGGTTTTATAAGTATGACAAAAATGGAGCCTGGGGACACCATGGTGGTTAGAGCCTATGCTTGGATAAATTATCATTATGCCCTTTATGCCCAGAATACCTACTCGGATACCCAAATTGAAACCGCACTCCGTTTTACCGGAATACGCTACAAGGACAAACTTAAAATTACCCTACAACAAACTACGGGTCCATATAGAAGCTATGACTACGAGTTTGTAAGAGAGTCATAGAAAGGAGGTGGAATTATGTGTCCAGATTTCCCGAAGCCGCCAGGAGGAGGAGCCACCGCTGCCGAGGTTTGGGGCTATGCCACCAGAGCTCTTAACAACGATAGTGCCAATGCTATCAGGGATGCCATCCTGAGCGATGCTACCAAGATACCAGGAGCTAACGTTGATGTCGCTATCAGTGGAAGGGCACCGGCCAGTGAGTATGATACCGAGATGGCACGAATTACAGCCAATGTAGCTACCGAAGCCAAGCAGGATATCATTGATGGGGTGGTAGATGATGTCAAGCTCAAGACTGAAAATCTTCCTGCTTCACCAGCCCCTGCAAGTGAGTATGATACCCAGCTTGACGCTGCTATCAGCACAAGGGCAGCAGGTGCCGATTACACCGCAGCCAGAGCAGCCAAAATGGACAAAATCCAGGACTTCATCGAGGAAGCTGCTGGAACCCTTACCGCAACTGGAGCAGAGGACGTCATCAAGGAAATAACTGCTACCGTTAATAAGCTCCACTGCTTCATTGACCTGACCAATATGGCAGCAGCTACTATTATCAAGGTCAGGCAGTATATGACCATTAAAGCTGCTGGCTCTCCAGTTCTGTATGCTGAAGAGGAATATAGTGCTGTCCAATCGTTGCCTATGCTCTATATTGTGACCAAGCCTGCCAGATACGGCATCAAGATTACCTTAGAGCAAACTAGCGGTGCACCTTATCAGGACTTTGACTGGGAGACATTCCAAGAGCGTGCAGCTTAATGCTAATCAGAATTGGTATATGTAACCATTGCGGGCTTTGCTGCAAGCCACCGGTGATGCTTGAGAACCCCTGCATAGACCGTGGCGAGGATAGGTGTAAGTTCTATGTGGATGAGCTTAATAACGAGCTATACGGTCATTGCCTCATCTATGGCAGGGGAGGAAAGCCTATCAGTGCCGTCAGGGATAGATACAACAACAAGATAACCGAAGCTCAAATCAGGTGGTTTAATGAGAACTGTATAGACTATCCTAGTGTTGAGGATATGGTAGCTGGGCATATACTACCAGAGGGATGTGGATTTACCTTTGAGGTGGTGGCTGATGGTTGAGGTTACTTATTATTTGGATGGCTATAATGCCTCCTTTCCCTGGGATAATGACCCAGAGAAGATGGTGGACAATATCCTCACTAATTATGCTACAACAAAAAGTGATGGGGATATACAGGTGCTGAATAGTAACACTTGCCCAGGAACAAATCTGGGCACCATTACCAAAGTAGAGGTTCGTTATTATGGTTATGGTGATGGGGATGATAAGTTAAATATAACTTGCAAAGCTGATGCCCACCAAACGATACCGAACGCTAGCCCTGCTACGTGGAGCAGTTATATTGATATAACAAATGATAGCGTAGCACCCGACCCTTGGACATGGGCTGATATTCAAGCGTGTGGTATGAATCTTACATACATCAAAGTTGGCAAAGCCAACCTAATGTATATTGCCAAGGCGGAGATTAGGGTTACTTACACTCCAGTGGGACCAGCCAAAGTAACCCAATATCTAGCCGGGCTTGATTTACCAGTGTTTCCACACGAGATGGATTTGCAATCAGATAAATTGCCGTGTCCACCCCCTTACTGAGGGAGTGGAACAATGCAAGGGGTTGCCAGCGTGCTAATAACTGAAAAACGGCATAGAGCTAGGCAACCCCTTCTTGTTTTCATTCCCCCTTGACAAACTCAAGCAGGTATGTTAGTATGTAGGTATGTCAAATACTAAATGCCCAGAATGTAATTCAAATCAAATTGCCAAAGCTGGATATACCTGGAAGAATAGGAAAAGAATTCAGCGTTATCGCTGCACAAATTGTGGGCGATTATTCACGGTAATGTGCAAAGTCTAAAACTGCGAATATTAGGAGGTTAAAATGCCAAGTATTAAAGCAAAGATGGTTGATGATTGGGTACAGCCTTACTCTCAAAGCATGATGGCAATTCCTGTGGTAATCGAGAGCGACCATCCGAGGTTTGTTGAGGGTACAAGATTAGATTGGGGGTTTGTTCAAGTCGCAATAGAGGATGGCTGGATAGTTACCATAGAGCCTCACGAAGTTAATAAGTCCAATTGCCAGCATCCTGAGGGTTTTTATCGAATAGGTGTGCGGATGGGATCGCAAAATAAGGTATATCGTTTATACTGGTGTCCCATTTGCCACGCTGATAGGGGTGTCTTAATTGAAAACGAAATTGATGTTATAGAACACTATCCTACAAACCACAACTGGGACTATGCAGAGGATATTCTATAAACATTCTCCGAAGAAAAATGAACGACAAGATTTCATATCCCTCAATGGGTATCTACACCAACCTACTGGGTAAGCTCGGCGACTACCTGGGCTGGGACATAATCCCGCCACCACCCCCGGCGCAGTCAATCGTAGAGAGGGGGGCGAAATATATGAACGAGCTGATGTGCCTGCCGGCAAAGGTGGGACTCGGGCAGTTCATCTATGCCTGCGAGAAGGGAGCTACTAAACTATTAATGTTTGATAGCTGCGGGGAGTGCAGGTTGAAGTGCTACTGGATTTTGCAACAGCGGGTATTAAGGAACCTTGGCTATGATGCCACTGTCTACCCGATACGACTGGGTAAGATGACCCCCGTTGATATTCACCGCGTTGATCCCTCTGTTTCGTATTGGAAAGCTTGGGTGACCTTCTTTAAGATATTGCGCGACGCCTACAGGCTTGATAATGCACAGCAATACGAGATACCTGAAGAAAGCAAGCTAATCAAGGTTGGTATTACCGGTGAAATCTTCACTATGTTGGAGCCCGGGGTCAACAAGAGGCTAATCGAGAAAATGGAGAAGATGGGGGTGCTGGTACACAACTCTTTGCCACTATCTTACTTTATCTTCAAGGGGCTTTACAACCGGGGATGGATGAATCGGAAGGGAGTAAATAGGCAGGCTTGGCTAACCGCCAAGGAGCAGGCACATAGATACTTCCCCAAGGAAATAGGGGGGCACGGAAACGAGTCCATTATCCACACCATTTATTATGCGTTGAGCGGTTTCGACGGGGTGATACATGTCCTTCCTTTCCCTTGCTCCCCAGAGTCTACCGTTGCCCCAATCATCGATGATATCCATAGTGATTACAACTTCCCGGTAATGAGGCTCATCTACGACACGCAGACCGGGGAAGCTGGTCTGGACACCAGAATCGAAGCCTTTGTCGATATGCTGAAAAGGAGGAAAGATGGAAAAAAAGTTCTCAATAGAGTTTAAGCAATGCCCCCTCTGTGGTTGCCCCGACACGACATGTCGGCTAGCCTACAAAGAAGAGGTGGTGGATAAGGGGAAGGGTCCCGATGCCTTTGCTTCCACCGAAAAAAAGGCAACGCCCCTGATAGACCCCCGAAAGGCCACCCTTACACTCCCGGTGCTTGTCGAGTCCTACGACAACTGCGCCAAATGCGGCTTCCGCTACTGCACCAAGTCTGAGGTGGTCGACGGCAAAATCGGGGGAATGGTGCCACCAGGTAGAGGCTTTGGGTCCCCACAGGGATTCCCAGGGAATAGTTGAGGTCAACCACCCGTTTTTGGGGTATAGGAGGTAACAAATGTGTTGGTCTAAAATAGCTAATTACTTCCGTAGAAGGAAAGTGAGAAGGGAAATCTATAAGCGGTTAGCCAGGGAAGCTCAAGAACGCGAAATAAAAGCTCTTAGTACCAGTAGAGGTGGCCTCAATATGCCAAAACACCAGCCATGCCCGGATTGCCATGGTGCTGCGAAAAGGTATAGTAAAACGGAAAGCGGTGCCTTCTACCAATGTAACAAATGCCATCTCACCTTTTTTGTTAAGAGGTCACGTAGGAGACCGAATATCCCAAGTTTTCAACATAGTAAATGATAGGAGGTAAAAATGGAAACTGAAAAAAGAAAGTGGGGTATGCCGGGAGTTGAATTTGAGGGTCCTATGGGGATTTTCTGGTCGATGGAGGAGGTTCCCTTTGAGGCTATGACAGAGGGCATCGCAGAAATTGTCCGAGAGCTTTTGCGGAGAGGCTATAGACAGGAAGTGATTTTAGAGGCTGTTAAAGCTCATGGACAGTCATTGAAAAAGGTCTGTTAGGTATTCTACGAGGAATGTTGATGAAGCTGTCAAATAGGCAGAAAAGGGCATTAGAAAAAATAACAGGCAAAACTTGGGACAGTTGGCATCCCAAGGCAGCAGAAGCCTACTTCGCTTTTACTGATAGAGGGCAACGTCTCCTGCCTCCAAATGAAGCAATGGAAGATTTTAACCAGCTAATGACCCAACATCACTGGCATAGTGTTACAATTGAACTGTGGAAAAGGGACTTTAAGCGGGGATTACTATTCCTAGAGGATTTCTTAAATGATGGTTACCCCCAATCATATATTAGGCACGCCTTTGAGATTTACCAAGATGCTATGGGCTTTATTCCATCAAAATTTAGCAGAATGTCCCGTTTTGGCCTCTTTCAGCGGTATACAGAGTAGGAGGTAAAGGAGAATGGAAAAAGGAATAGCTAGAGACTGGACCCCGGGGCTGGAAATCAAGTTTGAACAGGCTATCAAGGGGTGTCGGTCCTTTGCTGAGCGCCACCACTGCATGTTTATCCGGGATACCTTGAAGTATGATGGACGAAGCAAAGAGGGAAAGAGGGCACTGGTGCAAGCAAGACTGCGCCTGGCTATCGCCACTGATGACGACCTCAAGGAACTTGCTGAGCTATACTTCTTCCAAGCAGAAGATAAGCCAGGGGAGATACCAGGGCTACAAAGAGCCAGCTTAGTCTCAAGACAACTGGAGATACTGAAGGAGCTCCGGACCAAGATAAGAGAAAAGGGTATCGACAAGGAGGTAGTGGGGATAGAAGCAAGTAAAAGGAGATAAAAATGGATAAAGAAATGATATCTAAGAAATTTGAAACAGAAGAAATCATAAAGGAGGCAGATACAGATTACCTAAGGAAGCATGGAGTTAAAAGACTCGGGCATCGTAAGCTCTTTTCTTTTAAAGGAAACGGAAAGGGGTATTGAATTTTGTGGTGGAGACGCTACTAGATATTACTTCGATGATAAAGAACCAGAGGAACTCCCATCCTCTCAAGCCTGTGTTCTCTTACCAAAGGAATTTCTACCTGAGTTAAAGAGATTACTAGAAGAGATACCAAGAAAGAAGGAGGTTAAATGATGTTACACACAACATTCAGGCGGGCAAGAGAGGCGGGTGCTTGTATTAGTAGCTATCGGAAAATAGCTAAGGCACTAGGAGGTGTTAGGAGATATGGAGAGGATACCCTTATCCCCCTGGATAAGGTATTGGATGTCTGTGGATTTGAAGATGCGCTGTGGACATTACATATCGTGGTTGAGCCAGCCGACAGAGAGCTAAGATTATTCGCCTGTGATTGTGCAGAGAGGGTATTGCCTATATTTGAGAAGGGGTATCCCAATGATAGAAGACCCAGACACGCAATAGAGATTTCACGGCTATTCGCCGACGGCAAAGCCTCAAAACAAGAGTTGGCTACTGCTAGGGAGGCTGCTGCTTGGGCTGCTTGGGAGGCTGCTAGGGCTGCTGGGGCTGCTGGGG
>Ga0114919_10005309_pt1 | contig 10295 bp, 5 predicted proteins | sample BlataG_FD_88682 | JGI IMG/M metagenome (GOLD analysis project Ga0114919, IMG submission 88682) | Deep subsurface microbial communities from Black Sea to uncover new lineages of life (NeLLi) - Black_00105 metaG | ecosystem: Environmental > Aquatic > Marine > Oceanic > Sediment | place: Atlantic... | reverse complement strand
TACCTGGCCTGCGCTATGGTCGTGCTCTTCGTCGTGATCTACCGGCGTACAATCAGGCACGAGGAAGAGAAGATGACGGAGCTGTACGGTGAGCAATACCTGAGGTGGGCCGGGAGCCTTCCCAGGTTTCTTCCCCGCCGGTTGGCCATCCGTGAGATTGCGAATCACTTCAGACTGGAAAGAGCGTGGGCGAATCGAGAACAGAAGGCGGTACTGGGCGTAGTAGGTGCAACCGTGATACTGTATCTGAAGCATCTGCTTCTGAGTGGATAGCAGCGCCTCTCTCAATGGCACAGCACAAGGGAACCGTAAATGAATGATCTCATTTCCGGCGGAATCCGTCCTCCGGGCGCAACTGTGGCCATTCCCCTGCTGGCCGTTCTCATGATCGCCGGCTATTCCCCTCCAGGCGTACGTCCAGTACAGGCTCCTGCCGGGGCCCTTCCGGACATCCCAGATGTAAGTGATATCGTAAGGGATCTGGCCCTGGAGAGGCTTGATCCTCCGATTCCAGTCCTCTATGTCAAATCGTCGCCATCTTTGAGCAGGTCTGCACGCCGCTGGCAGATACTCATGCTCGAGGCGAGGGCGTTCTGGCGCAATGTGCTTGGGTCCCTGCCGGATGGAGGCCTGATACTGGTAGATTCCCCTGCATGGGTTGCACTGCGTCCCGACCGCGAGTACGGGTTCCCCGGGACCCGTGTGCGGACACGCCCCGACGGCGTCCTGACTATGATCGCCGTCGATAGTATTTCGGGTTTTGGAGAGGCGGCCGAGGAACTGTTCCTGCTCGCCCCGATCGCCCTCAGGGGCCCGCTTATGGCCAGGGGGCTGGCTTCAGCCGACGGAGCCGGGAAGTATGCCGGGACTTGGGTGTGGGTTCAGCTGGGTGAGGATCTCACGGATGGTCTGAGAATAGGAGCCAGGTTGTGGTGGCAGCGGAGGTTGGTGGGTGCGACAGCGGCGTGGATGCTGCTCGAGTCACCCCGGGGGAAGGAGCTGGCGCCGGAGGCGGCCCGGGCGATGGATGCGTGGGGATGGTTCCTGAGGCGGTATTTCAACCGTACGGCTGTCAGTCTCTCGACGGCGGCCGTCGCTCAGCCTTCGGGTAAACAGTACGAGGTTCTGGAGCTGGATGCGCGTCTGCTGGCCATGGGCAGAGCGATATGGCGGCAGTATGGAGTGGATGCATTTGCCCGAATGCGCAGGGCCTGGCCCCACGATATCCAGTTAGAGGGTGTGGAAGAGACGCTTGATGCCCTCTGGCTGCAGATGCCCGAAATGAGGTTGTGGGAAGCTGTCCTGCTGGATCCTCAGAGCGAAGAGGAGTGGGGATTTGACCGATGAGTGTCGGTAAGACCAGAGAATTGGAAAGAAAATCGTCGGCGATCACACTTTCCGACATGGAGGTATTCATCTTTCCGGAGCTGATGTACAGCCTGTTGCTTGCCAATATCATGTCGCCGTGTATATGGCGGTGGCGTGATGATCCGTGGTTCGCCGGGATGGAGAGGATGAAGCCGTACCGTCGCATCTCGAGGCTGAAGCAGTACGTCATGGATCACTATGTCTTCAACCTCGATCTGGAGACCTGGGGGCTTACCACGAGGGAGAAAGAGATAGACCGTTTCACCGACTACATCAGTGAAGAGACTCTCGCCCAGTCTAATGCCCTGTTCGGCTATGAAGGTGACAGGTACTACTTCAACATGGATATCCGCACACACTTCGGGCTCGACAAGTACGACAGCAATATCATCCCCTACTGGAAGACCGAAACCGTCGAGGCCATGGACGCCTTCATTTATAAGCCGAACTATACGACAGGTGCGGGTGAATGCGTTTCGCTGGCGGTTCTGTATGCGGCTGCTCTGTTTGTCGTGGCGGGAATTCCGCTGCGTGACATCTACCTTATGTCCACACCGCTTCATTCTCAGAACTACATAGATGTCGATGACGGAATCCTGACCAATAACCGCAGGCTCGTGACACGGAACATGTGGTTGAACGGCACCGCGCTATCCGCACAGGCTCGCCGCGCCCTTGAGAACGAGCGGGTCACCATCGTTGCGCACGAATCGGGCTACATACATACCATCTATGAAGAGGCGACCATCGACCCGGAAGCATTTGTCTACTTTGCGGGCAGGCTCAGAAACTATCTAAAGGCGCATCTGACCGACGAGATCCTGGGCAATTTCCTCAGGCGTACCAGGAATATTCAGCAGTGCTTCCAGATCAGATGGCCCATACATGGTGTGGACCACTACATGGGTGTCGAGAGGGCGTTTGAGTATGAAGATGGAAGCTCGTTCAGGCTGACCGATAACACCCGCGACAGGCTGCTGGCGGAGGCCGATGTGCAGGAATTTCAGGTCGGATCGATGCCCCGTCGGATCATTCTGAACGACCTGGAGAAATTCCTCCGCGAGAACAGCCTCAAAGTGGACAATACAGATGATATCTCGCGTCTGAAGCAGCGGTTTGCCACCGATTGCATGGATGCGGAGATCGCGATTGATAATTTCATCAGATTCTGTCACGTGGAACCCAGGCTCCCTGATCCCGAAGCCAAAAAGTTCATCTCGGGGGGGAAACAGCTGGGTATCGATCTGGAGATGACCAGGGAGGAGATTACTGAACACCTGGATGCCCTCCGTGCCGATAATCCGGTGGCCGACATGGCATTCTATGCAAACCGCGACCTCAGCCGTACCGAGCCCGACCCATTCCTTCTGGCTGCCTGGCACCGCAATCCCGTCTCCATCGAGGGAGCCCGGGAGCTGGACGACAAAGCCGTCGCCGGCAAGATCGAAGAGATGCCGGATGAGTCTATATACGACGGACCCGGAAGGCTGGCACAGCCTGACGAGGTGTGGAACTACGGCCGTGGCGATGGAGTCGAGAAGGCGGTGACACTCGCGAATATTCTCCACGAACGTCTGCCTGATGAAGCGATAGCTGTAGAAGTATCACCCGATAAGGCAGTGTTGAAAGTAGGTTCGGTGTCCTACAGCTTCGGATCGAACAAGCAGTTAGAAGAGCAAGAGTGGAGTTTTACCTCTTCTTCTTAACCGGATCCGCGGGCCGTCCCGGAAGCGATCTCGGGTTCTCCCTGATCATCCTCATTACCTCGTCGATACCCCGCTCAAGCTGAAGATCGCGACCTTCCAGTATTGACTTCGGGTCGTTCTCCACCTCGATATCCGGCTCGACACCATACCCTTCTACGGCCCAGTTGCCCTCGGCATCGGCGAAACCGAACTGGGGCACGTTGCACGACCCGCCGTCGATGAGCGGTCCCGAACCGGTGTAGCCCACCACACCTCCCCACGAACGCTTTCCGATCAACGGACCAAGGCCCGCCTCCCTGAATGAGTAGGGGAAGATGTCGCCGTCCGAGGCCGATGTCTCGTTCAGAAGGCATACCATATGACCGATGAAGACCTGATCGGGATATGTGCCGGTGAACTCTGAAGTGCGTGAGTACCCGGTGCTGATAAGGTCGCGGGCGAGTCGGTTGATCAGCATGGCCGAGACATTTCCCCCACCGTTGCCGCGTACGTCGATTACGAGTCCATCCTTACTGATCTGGCCATAGTACCACTTGATGAACTCACGTATCCCATCCACACCCATATCGGGGATGTGAAGGTAGCCTACCCGCCCTTCGGTCATCCTGTTCACCCGTTCACGGTTCTTCTCGACCCATTCCATGTACTTGAGGGATAGCTCGCTGGTGAGGGGATTGAATGTGACATCCCGGGACCCTTCCATCGAGGGGCGGCTGTTGATCGTGAAGGTCACCGGACTCCCTGTTTTATAACGGAGCATCTCGTAGGGGTTCTGTTCACCCGTGATCGACTCTCCGTTGATGGCGAGCAGGTAGCTGCCGACCTCTACGTTCATACCGATCTCGGTCAGAGGGGAGCGGTAGCGGTCTTCAGCATTGTCCCCCTTGAATATCTTCGAGATGCGGTAAAGCCCCGACCGCTCGTCCAGGGTGAAGCGTGCTCCGGGCATAGCGATTGGCGGGCGGGGCGGGACCTCGTAGTCGCCGCCCACTATGTAGGCGTGGCTGACGCTCAGTTCCGCGATCATCTCGCCTATCACGTAATTGAGGTCGGAGCGGTGCGCCACGTGTTCCAGCAGCGGGCGATACTGCTCACGTACCGCTTCCCAGTCCAGCCCGTGCATGTTCTCGACGTAGAAGAAGTCGCGGAACCTGCGCCACACCTCATCGAAGATCTGCTCCCATTCCTGGGCGGGGACCCGGTCGACGCGAAGGTCTCTCGTTGAGACATTCTTGGCGCTTTCCAGTCCGCCCGGGGAAGCGTCCGCGATCTTGAAGGCGCCACCGTGGCGGAGCAGGACCTTCGAGCCGTCGGGCGATATCGTTCCCCCGCCGACACCTTCGGCGAATGTTGATTCTTTCTTCTCCTTCAGAGAGTACACCATGATGGCGGGAGTGGAGCCCGCTCCCCTTCCGTAGTAGGAGGGCGTTCCCCTTACATACCATAGATGCCCCTTGGTTGTACCCAGCCCGCCGTAGTTGTCGGCGCCGACCGGTACCCGGGCAACTCGCTCTGCCAGACCATCAAAATCGATTTTGATCGGGCCCTCCTCATCCTCCTGCTCTTTCTCCTCATCCTCCTTCTTTTCCTCTTCATCCTTGACGGTTACCTCGTCGCTCTCGGGCCCGAAGGGGTGGGGGACATCTTTCCGGAGCGCAAGCACGTAGATGTAGCTTTCCCGGTCCACTACGTAGTTCCATTCGAACGAACCAAGCTGGGGCGCCAGTTCTCTGTCAGCCAGGTAATAGAGGTGGTTACCATCGGAACCCCACGCCGGACTGAACTCGTTGAAGTACTCGCCGGTCACGCGACGGAGCTCACGGTCGGCGACACTCCAGATATAGATCGAGCTGAAGCCGGTGGGATCACTGAGGCTGAACGCCATGTGGCCGCTCTGCGGCGACCAGGTATAGTCTCCGATCCGGCCGGCCGGGTTCTTCGTGACTTTGACGACCCGTTTGTTCTCGACTGTCACCACATAGAGGCCGCCCTCCTTGTCGCTGAAGGCGATCATCCGGCTGTCCGGCGACCACTCGGGGGCGTAGAGCATTCCAGTACTCATGCTGGTGAGTTTCTGCGGTTCCCCCGATCCATCCTGGTTGATGATGTAGAGCTCGTCATCCCCGCTCATATCGGAGAGGAAGGCGATGTATTTGCCGTCGGGAGACCAGCGGGCTGCTTTGTCGTGGGCATCCGAAGAGCGGGTAAGGTTGCGGGTCGGGCCGTGCTCGGCCGGTACTGTGAAGACATCGCCGCGTGCAACGAAAATCGCGCGCTTGCCATCCGGCCCGAGGGCGTAATTCTCGATATTGTCCGAGACAGGTATGTTGGAGGCACGCATGGCCAGACCGTCGTCGGGAACGTGGATCGAAATGTCCTGCGATCTTCCCGTGTTTATGTCGAGCAGCTGCAGCGAGCCACCCAGTTCGTAGACGATCATTCCGGCGCCGTCGTCGCTGGGCCAGCGTACGTCCCATATATCGCTGCGGGTGATCTGGCTGAGTGAGCCGCTCGAGGTGTCATAGGCGTAGATATTAAGGGTTCCGTCGCGATCGGAGGTGAAGTAGATAGTGTCTCCTACCCACATCGGATCCCTGTCGGCGCGCGGGTGATTGCTGATATTGACGGTATCGTGGGAATCGAGGTCGAAGATATAGAGCTCCTGTGCCCAGCCGCCTTCATACCGTTTCCAGGCGCGGAAATCCCTGAACAGGGGTGAATAGACAACCTTCCTGCCGTCCGGGGAGAGAGTGCCCGCACCAGAGACAGGCATCGGGAGCGCTGTGGGCAGTCCGCCTGTGGGGGGGACGGTGTAGAGCTTTGAATCGGAAAGGTCCCAGCCGTCGCGCAGCGATCGGAAGAGAACGGCGCTGCCGTCGGGTGTCCAGCCGTATACCTGGTTGTCGTAACCCCATCGGGGAGCCAGGGGTCCGCGGGCGGGGTAGAAGGTGAGCTGCCTGGGTATCCCTCCCCCGGCCGGCATGACGTAGACCTGCTCATCGCCGTCGTACTGACCAGTGAAGGCGATCCACTTCCCGTCGGGTGAGAACCTGGCGAACAGCTCCTGGCCGGGATGTGCAGTAAGCCGTATCGCGGTTCCACCGGCAGTGGGGGCCGTCCACAGATCACCGGCATATGTGAATACCACGGTATCGCCATGTACATCAGGGAAACGCAGCAGTTTTGTCTGTTCGGTCTGGCTGTTGGCCGCCGGGGCGAATGACAGCGTCAGAACGGTGACCAGGGTGAGACTGCAGGAACGCATGGTCCCTCCTCCTTCCACAGCCACGATGGCTAAAGGTAAAAGATGTACGAATCTACAGGCCGGCCACTGGAGGCCTGGCCTATCTGTTAATAATACGGTTTCCTGCGGCGAAGGGTTCGGCCGTCCCGTAGTAGATGGCGTTAAAAACCAGCGGGAAGGTCCCGTGGGACTGGGCCCGGAACGTCACTCTGGGAGTGAAAAGGAATACCTTCCCCTCGCCAATGGCAGCCTCCAGCAGGACCGATCCGTTCTCCAGGTAGTGCTGGCCCCACGCCCACCCGCTGCGCAGCGGTTCCGGTGTGTCGAACCAGCCTATTCGGAGGACTCCCTGCCTGTCAGCGTCGGCCGGCAGACGCAGTACGGGACTACGGCTGAAGAGAACGTCCACCCTCTCTCCGAGTCCATGGGTGACAGGGCTGACATGTTCGAGCTTCACTTCCAGCACTGAGCCGGGCACGAAATACTTCTGAGAGCGGAGCGGCTGTTCCACACCGCCCTCGACCTCCTCTACGAGATGGTTCTTTATGGGCAGCCCCAGATGATATCCGAGGTTTGTTGAACTTCCTTCCGCAATCACAGTCCCGCCCATCCGGATGAACTCTTCGATCCGGGGCACAGTCGTGGCCGCTGAAACAGAGCCGATCCTGTCGCGGTACTCAGGCGGAATCCCCTCCAGTGAAGTCTGCCCACCAACGCCTCTGCGCCCGGCACTGCGTCCACCGGTCCCGGGAATTGCACCGTCGGGGAAGATCAGGACGTCGTACTTTGCGTTGAGGTAACCCTTGTCCAGCTCCGGCGGAAACACAAGCTCGAAGTCGAATTCAAACCTCTCCAGGATAAGCCGGACCCATCCCGAAGGCATCGAACCGCCGTAGCGGTCCCACAGGCCTATTCTGACTGGCCGGAGCTTGAGGGCTCGACCCGAAGGCCGGCGGGCAACTCCGGTGAAGCTCAACCCGAGCTCCCCGGCCATGCCTTCCAGCATCGATCTGACGTCGCTGTCGGCCGGTATGTAGAAGGTACCCTCCGGGAATCCGCGGTCGCCGGCCCGAACGGTTTCCTTCAGCCAGTAGACATCTTTGCCGTTGGCAAGCAGGCGGTTGACCGCGATGAAAGAATCGTTCACTTCGTGGCTGAGCAGGAATCCTCTGGCATCGGACGGGCCCGAAATGGTTCCGGCGGGCGGTTCAGCCAGCCCTTCTATAGGCACGAACGGCCCGTCGAAGCCTTCCGCTATCCTGTCAAACTCAACGGCCATCTGATAGGCCAGTGTCCATCCGGCATTGTCGTACGGCGCGGTGGGCGGAGCACCCGGATAGGCGAAGTCGTCAGGGTGGTTCTGCGGCTCGAACATATCGAGCACGTGGGGCCGGAAGGCCTGGGCCGTCTTGACGACATAGGAGCCGGCAGGGTAGTTCCTCTCCTCCACCCGGAAATCCTCGGTAGCCCTCAGCACTGAAACACCGTTCTTGAGCAGTGCGTTCACGAACTTGGTGGCGGTCGGGAAATCGGCCTGGTCTGAAGGGATTATGAACCCGCGGGCATCCCTGTTCGCCGGATCGCGCAAGCCCCGCTCCCAATCCTGGCGGTCTCCACGGCCACTCTGCAGTCTTTCACTCTCTGCGTCGATCTGTTTGGGCAGGATCGTCCAGCTGTCACGGCTTCCCCTCTCTGTCGAGTTCGTCCCCATGCGCCAGATGTTGAACAGGAGCGTGTCCCTGAACCGGGAGGCGTAATCGAGCACCGCGATATCGGCCGTCATCGAGTATTCGATCGACTGCCTCATGTGCCATACCCCCGGCTCGACCGGCAGGGGAAGATCGTTGCTGCTTATCTGCCGGCCCGGGATATAGGGGATCTCCATCGGGGTGGGATTCCCGATAATCTCGGTCAGAATACCGATCATGTTCTTGTAATAGGGGGTCGTGCGCTGGCCACCGTTCCACCAGATGGAGTAGTGGGCACCCGAGCGCATCGTCGACCCTCCCTTTCCTTCCTGGACGAACCTGTGATGCATGGCGGAGCCGACCTGTTCCAGGCCGGTCAGTATGAGCGGGTCGAGATTGTGGTTGGGCGGGTCGCGGAAGGGTGGAGCGAATATCACAGTACCGGCAGGGCCGGTCTGGTGGTGATTGTAGATGATCTGGGGGAACCACTCCCTGTACATGACCCGGTTCATGTTCTCGGTTTCAATCAGGTTGGCCATGTATGAGTCGCGGTTGTTGTCGTGGCCGGCATACTTGTGGTAGAGGACCGGCAGCCCCCTGGTGCTCCGCTCCTGCGGGTCCGGGTTCCGCATGTACCAGTTCGATACAAGATCCATCCCGTCAGGGTTGCACAGGACGGCAAGCAGGATGACGTCGTCCAGGATCCGCATGGTCTCCGGGTCGTTCCGGCTCGCCATCCGGTAGACCAGTTCTATCAGCTGCTGCGCTCCCACCACCTCGCTGGCGTGGAGCCCGCCGTCTATCCAGACCACGGACTTTCCCTCCTCGGCCAGGGCTCTGGCCTCCTCCTCCGACACACCCTGTGCCTTCGCCAGACGGCTGGCTATCTCCCTGTAACGGAAGAGGTTTCTGTGGTTGGCGGGAGATGTAATGATGGCCATCAGCTGGTTCCGGCCTTGCTCCGTCCTGCCAATAGACTCCAGGACAATACGCTCCGACTCGCCTGCGAGCTTCTCCCAGTACTCCTGGAGCTGGGCGTAGTTGGCCAGAAAGTAGTCGTCACCTATCTGGTGACCGAACTCATCCAGCGGGGTTGTGATCCGCTCCTGGGCGGTCACCCCGCAGGGATGGGCGGTAAGGATCAGAAGTAGGAAGAGAACAAGGGGGCGGAACCTGTTTGCATACATCCGGGCAACCTCTGCTTCTTGAGAATGTCTAATTCTTGCTGTACATGCTATTCTCTAGACTTGATAGGTGTCCGTCAATAACAGCCTGAGCATAAGGGAAAGTGTAATGAGCACGGACGAAACGATACGGCCGGCCAGGCCGACCGAAGACAGAAGACTATTTGAAGCACCAGTGCCGGAACCCGCACCCTTTGTCAATACCGACCCGTGGCGGGTTCTGCGCATCCTGGGGGAATTCGTAATGGGGTTCGACGAGCTGGCCGAATTGGGACCCTCGGTGACGGTGTTCGGCTCATCCAGAACCACACCGGACGATCCCATGTACGAGAAAGCGGTCGAGGCGACCCGGATGCTGGGCGAGGCGGGGTTCACGATCATTACGGGAGGAGGGCCCGGTATCATGGAGGCGGGCAACAGGGGAGCCATGGAGGCCGGAGCGGTATCGGTAGGCCTTGGAATCGAACTTCCTTTTGAGCAGAAGACCAATGACTACATCACACTCGAGCTTGGGTTCCGCTACTTCTTCGCGCGCAAGACGATGTTCCTCAAGTATGCCCAGGCCTACCTGATCTTTCCGGGCGGCTGGGGGACCATGGACGAAATGATGGAGGCGCTCACGCTGGTGCAGACCGACAAGATACAGCACTTCCCGGTAATCCTGTTCGGTTCGGAGTACTGGCAGGGCCTGCTCGACTGGTTCAGGGATAGGTTGCTCACCGAAGGCAAGATATCTACCGGTGATCTCGACCTTTTCACGGTCACCGATTCGCCCGAAGAGGTCGTGGAAGTGGTCGTAAACTCTTTCAGAGAGTGCGAACGGCGGCGGAGAGATATGGAGGGGATAGGCTGACATGTCACTGGAGGGCGGTCCTGACAACCTCATGCGGCACCATTGTGACCATGGGTGGCGGATGAACCTAGATGGTGATCCGCCGGGTGGATGGTACCCGTATAAAGTACCTTAGTACCTGGAGCGTGAACCAATGTGCCGGCTCTACCGAATTGTTGAATCAACCATTACGCTGGTGCTCTTCCTACTTTCACTCAGCTGTGAAAGCCTGCTGGAATTTGAAAAGACACCTGCCGCCGAGCTGGTACCGGT
>Ga0114919_10005307_pt1 | contig 10298 bp, 4 predicted proteins | sample BlataG_FD_88682 | JGI IMG/M metagenome (GOLD analysis project Ga0114919, IMG submission 88682) | Deep subsurface microbial communities from Black Sea to uncover new lineages of life (NeLLi) - Black_00105 metaG | ecosystem: Environmental > Aquatic > Marine > Oceanic > Sediment | place: Atlantic... | reverse complement strand
TTGAATGGAGTAGAACATTCCCATAGTTTTATTCCTTGGATTGAACAACCGTCTTGGATCGTTTGGATTCATTACGTTTTTCGGAAGTCTCGGAAGTCTTGGCATTCTTGCGCTTCCCCAAATTTTGGGAGGGCGGATCCGTATCGGAAGATTTCCGAAACCCTTTGGAATCCAACAACAGGGCCACTTCTTGATTTCCTATGGGAGAAGATTTGAAGGGAGTCAAGTATTCCGGGGGAAGCTTGTTCAGCTTCTCTATGGATACGTCTTCCGTCAATAAATTGCTAAAACACATCAGTCGTCCGTCCGAGTTCATGCATAGATTCATTCCATACGCGTGTCTACCATATTCCGCTCTCTTGGACTTTCTCCATTCCTTCACCACATCGCAGGCTTCTCCTTCCGTCATAAAGGGTCCAACAACCATACACAGCTTCCAGTGCCCAGCGGCAGGCCTTGTGACTTTACACCGTTTTAACGCCTTCAAGTTATGAAAGACTTCCTTCCGAAACGGGTTTTTGGAACGACCGACGTGCGTTCTGCACTTGAACCTCTTGCCCTTTTGCGTATGCATGATCACGTAGACCCACCACGGTACACTTCCTAGGTTTTTCGTTTCACCAAGAACAACCACAAAATTGGAAGGGTCTTGGTCTGCCTCCTCTAGAATCTCGTTATGCGTAAACTTTTGTCGCTTTGTTCCTTGTCCGGACCGTTCCGTTCCCCTTCCCCTTTCTCTTTCCCTTTCCCCGACGGAAGGGGAAACTGAAACAGAAACAGGAAGGTCCTCTTTAGTATAAGCAACAGAAGACTCCGTGCGTGTAGATTCCAGAAAAGTAAATCTTTCTCTAGGGAAAGGGTGTCCCTCAGGACGCCTTCCGCGGCGTGAAGGAGCCCCGCGTCCCGGAAAAACAGGGGACAGTCTTTTTCCTGGTACTCGAGCACGAGGATTTGGGGGAACCAGGATAGGTGGACCTCTTTGCCTGGTTCCTCGTGCTCTAGTGGGAGGTCTTCCGATCCGTCGGCGTGGCGACGGTATTTCATTAAGTGGAAGAAACTGTGCTTGACGGCGTTCACGTTGAACAACACCCATGGGTGCACGAAAGGGGGGACCCCCTCTCCCCAGAGAAAGATTACCACCCCTTGAGAGTCTTTCTATAGGGAAAGGAGGACCTCCTCTAACTCCTCGTGCTGAGAACCCTGGTCTTTTAAGGACATTTCCTCTCCTTCTCTGATGATGAGGAGGAGGAAAATGCGAAGGCCCTGGCCTCCCTCTACGCATTGAAGTTCAGGTTTTGTTTTTGTTTTAGTATCTCTTATTGTATTTCTTGTTTTTGTCTTTGAATGACTTAATTTTTTTTCAGAATAGAAATCAATGAAACAACCCCTTGCGACGTTTGTATACTCGTGCTGCTCTGCGTATGTTTCCGCTGGTCTTTCCCACTTGAATAAAGTTCACCGTAGAGTTTCTTGAAAGGTAATAATGAATGATCGTCCCGTCTATCTCCGAAAGAAACGATGTTTCCTCGTGCTGCTTACTCTCCTCGTGTTGCTCGTGTTGTTTACGTAACACTTGATGAGAAGTAACCTCTTGGTCAAAACGGGAGATTAAGTCCTTGACGCGAGTACGTCCTTTTGTGATGATCTTAGTGTTGTAGGCTCTACACGAAGTAGAAAAAGTCAACGAGTCCATACTCAGGTTGGTTTGTGTTTGTATCAACCGAGCCACCTCGTTCTTTTCCAGCTTACTCGTGTAGTTGTCGCACAAACGCTTGCGTTTCGGCAATGCTTCTTTCAACCACGGATCGTGATCCATCACTACAGTATCACAGAGCACGATATTCCTCTCTGCCAAAAGATATAGAACTCCAAGAACAAAATGATCGAATTGTGCTTTGGGGTTCTTCAAAGAAGCAGCGTACGAGGAAGTCATCAACAGTCTCCACAAGTAATAAATCTCGTTAGAATATTTCCTCAGCTTCTCTTCGTTGTTTGGAATCACCTTGATTCCGTGCCGTATCAATTGTTGTCCAAAAACATCATCAATCGCTCCAAGAGTCAAGGTTTTTCTGTACTTGGCCAGCGATTCCGTTTCCGTTTCCGTTCCCGTTCCCGTTTGCGTTTCCCTTCCCCTCTTTCTCTCCCTTTCTCCTTTCTCACGAACTCTTTTAAGTTCTCTACTGGCTTGACATGCTAGTGTCTTTACGGTATCTTTCGTTCCCACCAGAGAGACAATACGATAGGCTGTCTGCATACTCTTACGCTTCTCGGACGAGAAAATCAAATCCTTCATCACTGCCCGAATACTGTTCTTGTATTGCTCCATATCGTCTGAAAACACCAATGTTTTCTTATCGATCCATCGAAGGAATCGTTCCAATCGACCTCGAAACTCTTTGGTATTCGTCTTTTGGTAAAGAGCACGAGGATTTGGGGAAACCGGAGATTCCTTCATAAACCCCTCTTCCGGAACCTTTGTGAAGGAATCTCCGGAACCTCCGATCCGTTTGCTTTGCAAGATGTTCTTCTGTACCGGTGTCTGTAGAAGGGGATACATTCCTTTTCCAGGAACTTCCCTTCCGATTGTCTCCGGAAGCTCCGACACATCAGATTGCACGATTCTGTAAATGGAAGATGTGGAAGGTCTCCCGATCAACATATCTGCAAATCTTCCCATCAACACGGTATCTGTCGCCTCTTTCTTTAACTCAGAGGTTCCATTTTCTCTTTCCTTTCCGGGAAGATTCTTTTCGTTTCCCTTCTGGAAAGGTTCGGAATCTTCCAGAAGCTGCTGTTCCTTCATTTTTTTTAACTTCTTTGACCGGTTCAACATGGCCATAGCTCTCAAGTTGGTATTTCGACTCCTTGGCTTTTCTCCCTTGACCAGGAAATACTGGTCCTTGTGAAACTCTATCGGTTTTTCGGGCTTCTCTCCCCCGAACCCGACGGTACTTTTGCGTAAGGCTTCCGTACTTTTCCCAAACTTCCCCGAAGTCAGCACCTTTCGAAGTAAAGGGGAGGGAGACGATACGGCCAACCGTTGCGACCCATTCATTTGCGTATGTTCCGGAGAACTTTCCCTAGTGAAAATTCCAGCAGCTCGTTTCTTGGGCATGTACACTTGGTACATGCCCTCAGTATACAGATCACCTTTCTTTTTACACCTTCCTGGTCTAGACCCTCTGGTAATTCGTGTAGAGCACGAGGAATTCCATAAGAGGTCGTCGGAAGGACTTGCATACATTTCCGATTCATGAAGAGACCGCACGAGAGAGTTCCGTCCCCGTTTCCCACGATTTATCACCACTCCCGCTTGAGACTGGAGAATAGCTTCTTGCTCTTTCACTTGTCTCGAAGTTGTGATAGGCGTCTTAGGAATGGTTTGTGAAGTGTCTCCTGAAAAATATCCCCTTTCTCCGCCGCCACCACCACCTGCTCCTCCTCCTCCTCCTCCTCCGGATAAACTCCCACGAAACGGAGTGACGATGTTTGAAGGATGGTCTCCCGTACGCATGACTTTCTCCCACGTACGGAGTCTCTTTTGTACACCTCTGTAAGGATTGATCTCGTATCGAGTCTCCTTGTCTATTTTAGACATTCGGGAAGGAGAGCTGTGACAAAGAGGAGAACCTCCGGAAATCCCGGATATTCGAATGGGGGATTGAAACGTCGGACTATCGCACCGTCTCTTAACTCCTCTCGTGACGGGACTCGTACACATCACCGTATGACTGGAAGAGAAGAGGACATTCTCTTTCCTCGTGCTCCCTGTAAATGGAGAGGACGACCCTCCACTTCTCGTTTCCTGGAAGCACGAGGAAAATCCTGCAGACACTCCCTCTGCAGAAATCTCACGCAACACGTCTGGAGTCACAAACGTGTCTCCAGTAATGACGAAATCTTCACTGGGGATCACCGACGGCCCCACTCCTTCTTTCCTACTCTCTGGGGAGAGAAACGCTCCCTCCGCGGCTGCAGAGGCAATCCCAGGAGTAAATGGAGTCTTGGTCGATTTCGAAAACCGCCCAACTCGCTTTACACCATTCTCAAAATTTGGAGAAAGACCTCGATCGTCCAAAAACGACCCTCTTTCTGCTTCCAACAACCCTCTCGTAGACGCAGTGGACGCCATTTCTCGTGCTACCACGTCCAATGACACGGGACTTTTTCTTTTTTCCCCTTTCCAGAAGCTTCTCTCGGGACCTTTTCTTCTGGCATCCCCATTTTCGGGACTTTTTCCTTCAAAGGTTCCCGAAGAAGATTTGGTGATGAAAAATTTCTCGACCAAGATAGCCGCGGCGAGTTCTGTAACCACACAGCCTTCTCCAGAACGAATGGCCGATTCCACCATAGCCGTGTTGAACTCCTTGTCAGCAATATGTACAAACTCCACCACGTCGGTCACTATAGAGTTTCCCTTTCCCTTCTCCTTTCCCTTCCCCTTTATCTTCCCGGAAGCGGAAAGATCGCTGGCCAAGGACGAGATGGCTTCTATGTATTCCTGTTGTAAAACAGAAGGCTCCATTCGATTACGTTCGACCCCTTCCACTTCCGAATCTACATATTTACGTCCTCTACTATCAAACGTTCGCGGGCCTCGATAAGTTTTGTCTACCGTCGAGCCGGAAAAGACACATACCATATCTTTGTCTCTATTGTCAGCTCTATGGATACATGAATCTCTCGCCAAACAAAGATGAATCAACCCATGGTCGTAACACATGTACAGAGAGAACACGTTATTCAGACACTTGGTTTTTTTGCAATCTTTGGTGCAGACAGCCGTCACATCGACCATCACTTTGGACTCTATATACAGATTTTTGGCTTGTTCTAGAGTCAAACCTCTATCATCGTCATCCTCTTCCTCGTTCCAGAAGTTTGAGAAATCTCCCAATCCTCGTGACATTCTCTGAATACGCTTGACTTCGTTTTCTTCCTCTTCTCCAGAGTCGGAATTCTCCTCAAACAGCTCTCCACGGAGCTGTCCTGTGCCAAGAGCTACCTCGGCATTCAAAAACATTTTAGCACGAGAAAAGATGTTACTGGCACCACTTTTCCCAATCCCTTCCGATGTAGCAAGGATGTAATCATATCTCTGTGGAAGCCATCGATTCACAATTTCAAAGATCTGAAACACTTCCTCTTTTGTGTACCCTTTCTGCCGAATACGGTCACGAATGGAATTCATTTCCTTACTTTCCTCCGTATAACGTGTGATGCCTCGTGCTCTTTTGTTTTTGCTCAATATCCCATTACCACGGACCCTTCGTCTGTGTTCTTCTTCAGCACGATCAGTCGTGGCGTAAGAAGACGCTAAGGAAGGGTTCTTCTCAATGCATAATGCCCGCACGTTCGGGTCTTGTATCTTTTCAAAGTGACCCAATTTTGCATTCTGTATGTCCATCAATGCAAAATAAATATCTTCATCTTCTTTGGTAAGCTTTCCGCCACCACTGCTCATCGCTTTTGTCTGGGTATCGTATTTATCACAATAAGGAATTACGGAAATTTGGATTTACCCAAAAAGCACGAGGAAAAAATAAAGTATACTGAATATCCCAGATATTACAAATACTCGGCGGGTTCGGTTGGTTTTGTAGAATGAACTGGTGTGTAATCCGCAGGTTCGTAACTACTTGACGGTGGCTCAGGGAGAATCGAAAGGTATTCTTCCGCATTCCCTGTAGTGATCCAGTATTTCACCACAGTCACCAAGTTTTCTTTGGAGAACTTGTAATACACCCCTTCCAAGTTCGCTTCAAGGTCTTCGCCAACGGGATAAGTACGAACGTTCCTTGGTTCCAATTTCCCTGGCAATTTCAACGTAATGCTAATAGCCCCAGGTTTCGAACGGCTAAGTCGCACATAGAATTTCGACGGATCTTTAGATACCTTTTCCTCGGCCGCTTTTACTTCCATACACATTTGGAACCATGCCTTGTCCATGAAAAACTTGAATAATCGTACGTTTCTCTGCACTATAAACGAATCAAAAGCATGATACTCTAGGCCAAACCAATGCCATAGCCAGTTTTTGCGCACGTCGGAGGAAATACTGTGCTTCTCAAAAGAAAAGTCTCCCGAAAGTACAAGAGCACGAGCAACTTGGTCTTCTCGTACATTCATGTCGAACACGTCTCCATCGGATAGATCCGAGAATTTCTTCTTTACAGAGATATACCCTCCACCAGACGTGTGTAGTTTGACGTGAAACTCCATTGCTTCTTTTTTCGACATGGGTTTAAGGTCTTTGGACATGTATCCTTCACCACGGTTTGTTGTGGATACGTAGAGTTTCTTGGGCGGACCAGAACCTTCATCTAAAGGTAGTCGTTTTATTCTGATGTTCATCGCGATTTTCGTAGGTTTGGGAGTACTGTAAAAAAAAGTGAAACAAAAAGAAACGCAACTGCGTTTTACTCATAGAAAATAAACGGGCAAAAGTGAGGGAAATATACCTTTTTTTTTTTTTGAGTGGTGACACGCTCCTCTTTTGAGAAAGAGAAAGGGGAAAGGGGAGCACGAGGAGAGGAGAGGAGAAGAGAGGAAAACGTACATTAGACACGGCAGAGAATCCCCAGATAACGTTCAGATCTGCGTGGTAAGAAACCATAACGACTCGTCCCTTTTGCTTATCCCACGAATCAATGAAATCCTTGGGGTCGCGTCCCGTAATCACTTCGTAGTATCCGATAGATGATTCTGTAATTGAATCCGAAGCCGATTTGACTACGCTAAAGATACCGATGGTGTTTCCCTCGCCATTGACTTTCTTTTTAAGCACGTATGTGCAAAGCCCAGCCACGATAGATACTGAAGTGGTTTTCCCGAACCGCCGTGGCATCTCGAAGAATACCTTTTTGTACATGGCGTCGATATTGAATCGTTTACACAATCGAACGATATTGGGTTCGAACTGGTCTCCGTAAATCAAAGGAAGTAAGCTCAAGAAACAGCAATGAATAAAATCCTTTTGCTGTTGAGACAAGTTGATCTTGGCTTCGATTTTCGAAAGCGATTGGAACCACAAATCCACTATAGCGTCTCCTTCCAGAGAATCGTTGGTGTTATTCTGTTGTGTAAACACATTCTCAATGGTATCCGGAATCCTTGTCTTGGCGCTTTCCTCCCAACGAGAAAACTCCACAGATTCGGCAATTTTGAGTTGTTGCATTGCAGAAATCAAGCAAAAGTCGTTTCCTACTTTTAAATCCTCCTCAAAACTCGTCCAGTCCACTTCAATCACATCTCCAGTACCTCCCTTACCTCTCTTACCTCCCTTACCTCCCGTAGCTTTAGTAGCTTTAGTAGCTTTAGTAGGTTTCTTTGCAATAGAACCCATATTTGCATGTGGCCGAGGTCGGAGAAACCCGCCCCCGCTCCCACCCCCACCATTGTCCCCGCTTTCGTCCCCGGAATGTTTTTTGCGATAGTTGTGGAGAACGTCGCGTTCCTTTTCTCGTGCCTCCAAGTCTTTCCTCGTGCTTTCCCGCGAGTTCCCAAAAGTTCCGGAAATTCCAGAACTTCCAGAAAACGAGTCAGTCGCAGGCTGAAGACTTATTTCTTGCGCAGCATCTAAATCATCCATGAAACAGGCCCTGTCTCGTTCTTCCATGGATGCAATCACTTTTCTCCGCTTTAGTGCTTCCGTCCGTTTTCCCAAGGGATTGATGTATTTAGAAGAACGTACATGTCTCCCAGGGTTCAGGACGGTCCCTTCACCGGGAACGACACCTTCTCCTCTTCTCCTAGATCCAAGCATATTTTCTTCTTTTCTTTCGGATAAGAAACACGAGTAAAGATATCATAAACGACGAAACACTTTTTATTTTTTCTTTTCTTCCCCAACTTCCTTTTCCTTTCTCCGCATTCATGTTCAAACTCGGGACGATGTACTGGAGACCAGCTCAAGCTACAGAATCTCAATTTCGTAAGACATACGGCTAGTATAGAGGGTGATACCAGGTTCGACGACTTCCGGAACCAGTTGTTCAACATCAAACGATCTTCCTTCTTGAATGACAGGAAACAGGTGTTGTACGAAGCATACCACGGTACCATAATATTTCCTCCATGAAGGAAGGGGAGATTCCGGCGTGAACATACGGATGATCTCTTGACGCGCTTCTGTCTCGTCCGTAGTATCCACGGCTCCAAGTTTTTCTGCCGATTCTTGGACTTTTAAGAACATATCGTCATGTTGCATGTTGTTACGGAAAATGTAACGAAATATGCCGTCCAAGCAGCTCACAAGTATACTATCTTTGTTTCCAACAAAATACGAATAACGTGGTTCAGTCCGGCGCTTCTTCTTCTTTCCCCTTTCCGAAAGCTTCTTTACCTTATTATCTGGGAAAGGGAAAGACGCGTCCGGAAAGGGGAAAGAAGATTTCCCAGACTTGTCTTGGTTAACGGCGGACAGGAATGGAGATCTCACGGCATTGGGATTGATTTCTTCGGAAGATTTCTGGGAGGAATGTTCCTGGGAATCGCCATCCAGGGAAACACATACGTCTCCGGTCTTTTCTGGGCAAGCAATCATCCAATAGATTGCGTACAGAATATCCGTCAAGATCGTCGTGGCCACCGATAGCTTTTCCTCTTCCGTCCCATCGACTGCATTGGTAATAAAATCCAGGATGATAGAAGAAGAAGTCATGGTAAATTCTTCATCTGAAAAGTCGTTTTCTCCGGCCAATCTCTCTTCTAGAGCACTGTTAAGTTTGTCAAAGTCAACCAACCCCTTGATGCGTGACTTGGAGATATCGTTTTCGATCAACAAGGACTGGAATGCGCGGATATACGTCTTTCTGGCCAGAGCAGCTTCGTCATCCAACCCTCCTCCATCCACGTAGTTGGCATCGCTTTCGGTATCCAGTTCCATCTTGTACATAGGAGCCGTGTACTTCATCTTGTACGTAAAAATGTGCTTTTCATCACAATCGTAAAGAAGCTCGTCTTCTTTCCTAAATTCCATTTCCCTTCCTGAAACCGTAACCTTCGACTCGGGTTGAACACGCTTCCTCTTTTTTTGCGGAGTTTCCGGTTTTTGGGGAATTGGGGGCTCTGGAAAAGACTCTCGTCTTTTCTTCCGGAGACGCTCTGTCGTTGTCTTGGGAACAGGTACAATCACTGCCTTATGAGAATCTTGAGAAACTTGTTCCTCCTCCTCATCCTCCTCCTCCTCCGAAGATGATGATGATGATGATGACCCGACGATCACGGTCATCATGGTGGGTTTCTTTCTCTTTCTTCCGCTTCGAAGCGTTCCTCCTTCCTTGTGCGAGGCGTTCTTCGAGAAATCCATCTCAGCCAAATCGTCCAGTTCCGCCTGGACTTGTTTCTGATCCACGGGAGCGTTCTCAGAGTACATTTCGCTATCACCCGATGAGCCTTCCTCGTGCTCTTCGGAACTCTCACTTTCTTCATCGAAACAAACGTCTTCAATCTCTTCATCCGAGACAACCGTTCCGTTCTTTCCATTTTTTACGGACCTTCCGTTCTTTCCTGTCTTTCCTGTCTTTCCTGAATTTGGGGAAACGGGTAGGGAAAAGTCGTAGAGTGTGGCATTGTCCGATGAATGAGTCAAGCACGAGTCATGAAAGACGGGCATGTCTCCAGGATCAATGCTATACATCCCCGCCTCTTCTGGCCTAAGCATGTATCCTGCCTTCAGTATCATCATCATAGATTTGCGTTCCGTGTTGTCCGGTACATTTTCATCCACGACACGAAACCGATTTCTGTCAAAGATATCGTTACAAAACTCGGGCTGGTTGTCCACCGTAACGAAAAAGGTGTTTCCTCTTTTCGAGAGTTTCTTCATCGCAGTTTTCAACTTATTAGTCAGAGCCACCGGTTTGGCCGCCACGGATTTCTTTCGAGAACGGGATTTTAGGGAAGATTTTCCTTTTTTCTTGGAGGTGCCTTTCCCCTTGGAGGTACCTTTCCCCTTCCTGGAACCGGAGATTTGGCCAGGACTTGGTCTTGGAGAGAACTCTTTATCGCCCCTGCTCATTCTCGCAAAAAAACTTTGAATGTGGCGAGCTTCGATTCGGTACATCGTAACGTTTTCCACAGTGCCGTCCGGAAGCGTTCGTTTGTGCTTCTCCTTGAAGCACTCAGGCATCTTGTCGTACGGAATGGTCTTGTACTTAACCATATGGGGAACAAAGGACTTCATCTCCTCGAAAACGGTATCCCCGGCATGAAGCTCGTAGATTTCCTTGTAACAGTCCTCGCTGAGGAGAACATGCTTGATCAAATCCTTGGGGAACAGAGCGTACATCTGGTTG
>Ga0114919_10005306_pt1 | contig 10298 bp, 11 predicted proteins | sample BlataG_FD_88682 | JGI IMG/M metagenome (GOLD analysis project Ga0114919, IMG submission 88682) | Deep subsurface microbial communities from Black Sea to uncover new lineages of life (NeLLi) - Black_00105 metaG | ecosystem: Environmental > Aquatic > Marine > Oceanic > Sediment | place: Atlantic... | reverse complement strand
TTCGTGGGCAAGGATAAGCACTGCCAGAATGCCGAGAAAGATTACTATGGTAATTATCATGCTCATGGATTATCTCCACTAACGAGCTGGATAACCTTTTCTCTGGCCCAGTTATCAGCCGCCATAATTTCCTCCAGAGTGGGGTGAGATATAGCTTGATGCTCCTCCAGCGCCTGCTGGACAAGCCTGGCGATATCAATAAATTTGATGCCTTGAGATAGGAAGAGTTCAACCGCCGCCTCATCGGCGGCACAAAGCACTGCGGGATAGGTTCCCCCCTTCCTCCCTGCCTCAATAGCTAACTCGAGGCAAGGGAAGGTATCAAGGTCAGGCTGCTCAAAGTTTAGCTTTTTGATACTCTCCCAGTTGAGCCTGGGGAGTTGAGGGTTGGCTAGGCGTTCAGGGTAAGAAAGGGCGTATTGAATGGGGAGGCGCATGTCTGGGAAGCCTAACTGGGCTTTAATTGAGCCATCAATAAATTCTACCATGGAGTGGACGATGCTCTGGGGGTGGACTAGAACCTTGATGCTGTCAAAGGGCATGTCGAAGAGCCAGTGGGCTTCAATTACCTCAAGCCCCTTGTTCATCAAAGTAGCTGAGTCAATGGTAACCTTTCTCCCCATCCGCCATGAGGGGTGTCTCAGGGCTTGCTCTGCCGTAACCTGAGCTAGTTGGGCTGATGAATAATGGTGGAAGGGTCCCCCTGAGGCGGTGAGGATAAGCTGGGCCGCCTTCTGTGTCTCACCACTGAGGCACTGCCATATAGCGCTGTGCTCGCTATCAACAGGCATAATTTGTGCCCCATTTAGCTTCGCCTCATTGGTGATAATCTCGCCTGCCATAACTAAAGATTCCTTGTTGGCCAGGGCAACCCTCTTGCCCGCTTTTACCGCAGCCAATGTCGGGCTCAGCCCCCATTTCCCAGAAGTAGCCATAACCACGATATCTACCTGAGGATGGCTAGCCATTTCTTCCAGTGATAGAAATTCATATTCGGCATCGGCTAGGCGAGGCTGCACCTTTCTATCCTGATAATAGACAAACCTCGGTTTGAACTCATTGATTTGATTTGCCAGCAAATCGATGTTCTTGCCGGCAGCCAGCCCGATTATGCGAAATTGGTGGGGTAGGGCGCGGACTACTTCCAGTGTTTGACGACCTATAGAGCCGGTTGAACCCAGGACAGCTACTTGCTTTACTATATTGCCCATATTACATAATAGTATACCACGACACCAGCAAAGACAATGCTGTCTATCCTATCCAGGAAACCACCATGCCCTGGCAGTTGCTTGCCTGAGTCTTTTACTCCCATATTGCGCTTGAGCAAGGACTCCACTAGGTCGCCAAGCTGTCCGAAAATACTAACCAGCAGGCCGAGAAGTATTGCCTGCCCGTAACCGAGAGGCAAGCTGAGAGGTGTGGGTAAAGTAAACAGCAGACTAACTATGATAGCACCCAGAATGCCGGCTATAGCCCCTTCCCAGGTTTTGCCTGGGCTGATACCGGGGGCAAGGTGGTGCCTACCCAGCGCTCTGCCCACGAAGAAGGCGGTGGTGTCAGAGCCAAAGGTGGTAAACAGGGCAAAGAATACCCAGTTTCTGCCATCATCCAGACCTCTTAATGCCACAAAGTAGCTCAGTAGCCATCCCACATAGAGGATTCCAGCTATTGTCCACGCCCAGCCGATAAAAGCCATTTCCTTTTGTGGACGTAGCAGGAGCCAGAGCAGAGATAGCACCACCGCTGAGGTCAGGAGCAATGGTATAAGAAAGTCATAGTTGAAATGAGGGCTCAGGATAAATAAAAGTGTCCAGATAAGCCCAAAGTAGGTAAGTGGTGGCACCTTTGCCCCAGCCACCATTTTATAGAATTCAAAGACAGCCAGCAGCCCCCAGATAGCCACCAATAAAGTGAACCAGGGTAAAGGTTGGTCAAACCAGACAGCAGCGATTAGGAGAGGGATACCCCACAGCCCAGTTATAACCCTTTTCTTTAGCATATAGTTACGTATCAACCTCACCCCCTATGTTCCCCTCTCCTTACAAGGGAAGGGGGTCAGGGGGATAGGTTATATAATAGAGGCGAAGCCTCTCTCCCTACACCAGAATAACACTAAGAGAGTTTTAGAGAGGATAGGGTTGATAAAAACTTCTTGATTACAATCCACCGAAGCGCCTTTGCCTCTGGCTGTAGGATAGCAGTGCTTTTTTAATCTCTTTCTTACTGAAGTCAGGCCATAGAACCTTGGTGAAGTAGTATTCGCTGTAAGCTGTTTGCCATATTAGAAAGTTGCTGAGGCGGAGCTCGTCACCAGTGCGAATTAACAGGTCAACATCAGGCAAACCGGCGGTATAGAGGTAGCTATTAAATAATTTTTCGTCTATGTCTTGAGGCGAAATGCTGTCAGCTATGAGATGGTGCACTGCATCTAAAATCTCAGCGCGTCCCCCGTAATTAAAGGCGAGGTTAAGCGTCATTCCGGTATTATTCTTAGTTAGCTCTACCGCTCTATTCATTGCTTGCTGCAGACTTGGCGGGAGTTCACCAAGCCGTCCAAGGTGATGAAGTCTAATACCCCTTTTATGAAATTCTGGGACATCGTGGTCTATAAACTTTTCTAATAGGTGGAACAAACCTTTAACCTCGTCTTCAGGGCGGCTCCAGTTTTCAGTGGAGAAACCATAAAGCGTCATATGTTTTACGGAGTATTGGTCGAGGTATTCAACCACGCGGCGCATGTTTTTTGCCCCCGCCAGGTGACCCACAAGCCTGGGCAATCCCCGCTGCTCTGCCCATCTACCATTACCGTCCGGCACAATGGCTACATGGTTGGGAAGGTGAGCTATCTTTCTCATTGGTGATAAGCCGCCATTATTTTGCTACTCAATAGCAGGTGGCAAATTTCCTTAGCCCGGACTAGACCTCCATAAGTTCTGCTTCTTTATCTCTAGCTATCTGCTCGATATCGGCTATGAAGCTGTCGGTGAGCTTCTGTAGCTGGTCCAGGGCACGCTTATGCTCATCCTGTGATATATCCTTATTTTTCTCTAGCCCCTTTAGTTCACTCATGGCGTCACGCCTTAGGTTGCGTATCACTATCTTTCTTTCCTCAACCCTCTTTCGCACCACCTTAGTTAGCTCCTGTCGCCTCTCCTCGCTGAGTGGCGGGAGATTCAACCGAATTACATTCCCATTGCTGGTGGGATTTAGTCCCAGGTCAGACTTGAGGATAGCCTTCTCTATGCTGAGTATACTACCTCGGTCCCACGGCTGGATGACGAGGAGCCTTGCCCCGGGTGCGGAAATGCCAGCGATTTGATTGAGCGGGGTGGGAACGCCTGCATATTCTACCCTGATATGTTCTATCAAGGCAGGTGTAGCGTGCCCGGTGCGGATGGTAGCTAATTCCATCTTCAAACCCTCGACCGAGGCTCGCATCTTTTCCTCAGTATTCCATAAAATGGGGCTAACCATCTTACTTCTCGCTGTATACTAAGGTGCCAATAGGGTCACCAACTACTGCCCGTTCTATGCTTTGAGGTGCTTGAAGGTCGAAAACAATTATAGGCAGCTTGTTGTCTAGGCATAGAGAGAGAGCGGTGGCATCCATTACTTGCAGACGCATGTTTAGTACTTCAAGATGGGTGAGTTTGTCAAACTTCTTGGCATTGCGGTCTATGAGGGGGTCGGCACTATAGATGCCATCAACATTATTCTTGCTCATAAGTAAGACCTCTGCCTCAATCTCTATCGCTCGTAGAGCTGATGCAGTATCAGTGGTCATATAGGGATTACCTGTGCCCCCGGCGAAGATAACCGCTCTACCTTTCTCTAAGTGACGAATAGCGCGGCGTCTGATATAAGGCTCAGCCACCTGTTGAATACCTATAGCTGACTGGGTTCTAGTAGTTACTCCTTCTCTCTCCAGGGCATCTTGGAGGGCGAGGGCATTTATTACTGTAGCTAGCATCCCGGCATAGTCAGCGGTGACCCTGTCCATTCCCTCCTCCTCAGCCTTAGCCCCACGCCAGATGTTGCCACCACCAACAACAATTCCCACACCCACACCCATTTCTATCACTTGCTTGATCTGCTTGGATACCTTGGTCAGGGTAGGGGCATCAATGCCATAGGCTGCTCCGCCACTGAAGGCTTCGCCACTAAGTTTAAGTAGAACGCGCTTATATTTGGCAGTGCTCATTTTCCCGATTCCTGGTCGCCTAGTTCGAATCTAGCAAATCTGCTTACTTTGATATTCTCTCCTACCTTGGCGATGGTTTCAACAATAATATCCTGAACCGTCCTATCAGTGTCCTTAATGTAGGGTTGAAGGAGCAGGCAAGCTGTTTGAGGTTCTATGTCAGCTCCTTCGGAGACTTCTTCCCTGGAGATGAATTGGGGGGCCATGGCTGCTACTTGCATTGCCAGGTGGTGAGCTAGTTCCTTGAACTCATCGGTGCGGGCGACAAAATCGGTTTCACAATTCACCTCAACCATGGCTCCAATGCGACCTCCAGCATGGACATAGGCTTCAATTAACCCCTGGGCGGTAGAGCGCTTTGCCTTTCTCTCTGCCTGGAAAAGACTTCGTTGTTTTATAATCTGAAGTGCCCTTCCCATATCTCCTTGTGCTTCAATGAGGGCATTCCTGCACTCCATAATGGCAGCTCCAGAGTGGTCTCTTAACTCCTTTACCATGGCTGCTGGGATTTTCAAACTTCTCCCCCCTTATTCCTCGTCAGGAGTGAAAATAAGAGGTTCGGCGATTTCTGTAATCTCAGGCTCCTCCAGTCCCTCTTCCTCACCTACCCCTGCTGGAGCCACCGCCTCGCCAGTCTTACCTTCGACAACTGAATCGGCAATTTTACTGCATATCAGTTTGATGGCTCTGATAGCATCGTCGTTGGCTGGAATAGTGTAGTCTATATCAGCGGGGTTACAATTGGTATCAACTATAGCTACCACCGGTATTCCCACCCGCTTAGCTTCAGCTAGAGCAATCCTTTCTTTGGTGGGGTCAACAATAAATAGGGCATCTGGTAAATTGGTCATCTCCTTAAAGCCGCCCAGCTGTCGATTGAGGCGCAAAATTTCCTCCCCCAGCTTTAGGGCTTCCTTTTTGGGCAAGCGCTCGAAGTCCCCCCTAGCTTGTTGGTCTTCCGAGCGGACCAGGTAGTCTATTCGGGCTTGAATAGTGGCAAAATTGGTCAGCACCCCTCCCAGCCAGCGTTGGTTAACATAGTACATACCGCAGCGTTGTGCCTCTTGTTCTATAGCCTCTTGAGCCTGCTTTTTGGTGCCGACAAAAAGGATGATGCCACCTTCAGAGACTACTTGCCGAACAAAGTCGCAGGCCTTGTCTAACATGGCGGCCGTTTGTTCCAGGTCAATGATATGAATACCATTGCGCTTGGTGAAGATGTATTTCCTCATAGCCGGGTGCCAGCGGCTGGTCTGGTGCCCAAAGTGAGCCCCAGCCTCTAAAAGCTCCTTAATGGTGGCTGTATCTGGCAAGCTCTAACCCCCTTTCCGATTATTCAGCTATTGTTTTTAGTTAGTTTAACAGTATAGCACACTGTCTGGTCGGCAACAATATCACAGATTAAGAGAATGTTTATTAACCTCTCCCCCTTTATCCCCCTCTCCATAATAGGGAGATGTATTCTTAGCATGAGGGGGAAGAGACTTTAGAAAGCACCTTGCTTAACCCTACCGTTGCTAAGCGGTAGCTTACCACTAATAAACACGTTATGGTTAATAATGGTAATCCGGCAGCTTAACCTAAGTAGTAATTCCCTCAGACGTCGTGCTTCTTCCTCTGACAGTTTGTGTGGCGTACCTGGTTTTGACCGCTCCCAGGACATAGCGTGAGCATACCCACCAATGTTTCCCCCTTGGAGTGGCCTTGCCAGTTCGTTAAGAGCCTTTTCCACCTCTGCGGGGTCAACATGAGGCAATGCCTCCAGTTCGGTTTCCAATTTGTCTTTGGCTTGGAGTAATGCCTGCCTTTCAGCAGTAAGTTCCCGTTTCTTATCAGCGATGATGTCGGGGTAGTCAGCCAGTTCTTTATTGAGGAGCATGCGCCATTCCTGGTTATTTCCCGCTAAATCATGCTCAACCTGCTCTAAGTCTTGTTGGAGCTTGGCGCGTGATTTTTCCGCTAACTCAATGCACCGTTGCTGACTCTCCCGCCGTTCCAAGTAAAGGCAAAAAGCCTGGTTGACTTCCCATTCTAGCTCATCTTTGCGCCAAGCGTTTTCCCCGCAATGTTGTGAACATCGGTAATAGTAGCGGTTGCCACCAGTCTTTGTTGGTTCAAATTTCGCACCACAGCCACAGGATAGTAAGCCACTGAGGACATAAAAAACTTCACTCTTTGGTGCCCTCAACCGCCGTTCATTCAGCATAGCTTGTAGTGCCTCGAAAGTGGCTACGTCTAGTATCGGCTCGTGGTGGAGAACAACGGTTTTTTCCTTGAAGTTTATCACAGTTTCACCAATGAGCGCCTGATTGCGGAACAATCCATGGAGCGTCACGGTGGTAAAGGGCTTATTGACGGTAGTCTGAAAGCCTTGAGCGTCAAGCCACTTTGCTGCTGGTGCCAGTCTTCCTTCCTTTAGCGCAATCTGGGCCGCCTCTCTTAGTGCCCCTGCTTGTGCCTGATTAGGCACACGCTTGCCCTCAACAATGTCAAAGGCAAACATCTTGGTATTTGAGGGTAATTTGCGGTTAATATCTGCCCGGTCGAAGCGTCCGCCTCGGCATTTTTGTACCATAGTGGCCAGGTAAGCGCAGGACTTTGACATTGCGTCAGTATAGCGATTGATTGCCTCGGGGTCTTTGGGGTCAAGGCGAAGCTGTTCTTGTGCAAAGTAAATGGGGACACCAGCACCTAGAGCTAGGTTGAGGATAGGTATGGAGTTTACAGGGTTCCTTGTTTCTCTATCAACTTCTGGAAACAAGAAACCGTCAATAACACCTTGATGATAGTATTCTATACCTTGTTCAACAGCCTCTTGCCATTCGAGACGGTTGCCTTTACTGGCACTTTCACTGATTTGCACTGAGTGTGGGCTGATTTCATGTGGTGCTCCGTCCCAAGTTTCGGCGAAGCGGCACACCTGTCGCCGTTGGCGGTCCAACCCCTTTTTCGCCATCTGCGGGTCGGAGCTTTCGCGAAAGAGACAATAAAATCTCATTTTTTGTGCTCCTTCTTCTCTTGCCACCTTATCCCCCAGCCTCGAGGTAATGGCGGCCCCTCGGAGGGCGGCATTGGCATAAGGGCGAGTATTTTATCTTTTAGGTTCCCCAGTAGGGAAGCAATCGATTCGTTTTGCGCGTAAGCCACATTCCGCAGTTCGGACGCCAGACTAATTGGCACGCGTATGTGCGTAGTTGGTTCTCTGGTTGGCTTCGGTCCTCTTTTACCCATGTTAACCTCTGCAAAACCATGTTAACATGGTTTTGCATCTCTGTCAAGTGAAACAATGGCATTTGTCAACTGCACTTATTGTTGCGTCACAATCCGATGTAAAGTTAAGTACCCTGCACGAAAAGATGCTTTGTGCAGCGCGATACATACAGCAAAATCCCCCCATTCTCGGTGTTATAGTGGACCCAGACGGGTGATTTTGTCTGTACAAAGCATCGTAGGTGTTTAGACAAAGGCTGATTTTGCCACGCTGCTTAGCTGACAGTTGACCGAGCTTTGAACTCACGGAGAGTCTCGCTGATCGCGGTAACAAGCTGGCTCTATTTTGGGAACCTCAATCATGCACGCACTTATTTAAGTTTGAGTATCGAAGAAAGCTGAGGTATGATTGAGTATCAAATATGATTCAAGCTTCAGGTGAAAGGAGAGTAAATGCAGGGAAAGAGAATTAGTGAAACCAGGGTTATTATGGTACAGCCAATGTCACCTCAAGAGGCAAATACCGCTGGGAACGTGCAAGGCGGCGCCATAATGAAGCTAATAGACCTGGCGGGTGGCATTGTTGCGCAACGTCATACTCGAATGAATGTAGTCACGGCTTCTGTTGACCGTATAGATTTTCTTCATCCCGTCTATATTGGAGACGTTCTCTTTCTTAAAGCAAGTCTAAACCTGGTCGGCAGGACTTCAATGGAGGTCGGTGTACGCGTAGAGTCAGAGAATCCACTGACCGGGGAGATTCGACACACGGCTTCTGCATTTCTCACGTATGTTGCCCTGGACAAAAGCGGAAGACCCGTGGAGGTCCCTCCTCTTATCCTCGAAACCGCTGAGGACGAACGGCGAAACGAGGATGCGCGAGCCCGTAGAGAGGTTAGACTTCGTGGGAGAATAAGGAGAGAGTAGTTGCAACTTGTATCTACTTAATGCTGAATCCTGATAAGGAATCCTAGGAAGTGGTGACAAGCCTAAGATAGAAGAGCTTTACAAAACCTTAGCTATCCTGAAAGGTATGATCCCTCAGTCACACCAATTGTCATCTCGACCAATTCATTGTCACCCATACTCTTCACAACAAGATGACGAAGTGTGTGACACCCTCAGTTAGAATTCAATCGTTTCTCCTATGCAGCTTGTACCCTGCCGTTGTCGCCCAAAGTCCATCTAATTGACAGGTGGCATCCCATTGTGGCCCAATAATCGTGAGTATCAGGAGCATGGTTTCTTGAAAGCAATGGGAAGAATCCTGACAGCAGCAGTTATTGGTGTCTTGTTAGAAGGACAAGGAATTACAAGATGCTTTGGATATTTTTGAGTGCTTACCTGCTGTCAAGAAAAGTTTTCGGTGGCGCAAAACACATCTCACAAGTTCACTAAGGTGCCAGAGCCGATATATAATAATGAAGAGAGGAATGAATATGTAAAGATAGTCGTCTTCCCATAAAGAGATGCGAAGTGATGCGCGATTTTAAGATTATAAAACCTTATACTGGCATTTTAAATTTCCTTTTTCAAATTCATCCAAGATATATTCAGTAGCCCACATAGCAGTTTGCATAATAGTGCACCCGCGCGTCACTCCCAGGAACTCGTGACTCATCTCATCATCTGTCAGGTCCCAGGCTTTCCCGAAGAATTTTCTCTGTACATCTTTGCAGAGTATAGATCTATATTCCTGGTAATACCTATCCAAAATAGTATCCCGAATGGTGGCACAACCCTTACGCAAAGCGCTGACATCCTGAGCCTCCCGAGAAATTCCCAGCGCTATACCCATCACCAAAACGCTGCTGGTTACAGCACCACAGGTACCATCTCCGGTCATGGCAACACCGCCAGTCATAACGCATATCCCGGAAAAAAGTCTCTCTTCCATATCCTCTGGGATAATTTCCAAGCCCCCCCATCTCAGAGCATCAATTATTGCCAAAAACGTACACTGGCCGCAGCCCTTGTATTTGGCTTCATATTCTACCCCTAACTCCTCTGCTTTCTTAATGATCTCCTCTTTCGTCCTCTTGAGCTCAACCATAATCGTCCACCTCCATTTCTATTTTGCGCTCCAAGAATTAAATTTATATTATATATTATAAATAAACTGAGTCAAACAAGCTTACTCCTTTCTTTGATTGCGTTCAAGAATGTAAGGTAATTCGTGACCTAAATGGTGTTGGATGTATTTACAGGGTACAATCTGTTGACATCTCAAATATTATGTATTGCAATTTGTCGCTTTTTGTGTTAAATATGATAATAGGGTAGTGTTCGAATATCTGTCTTAAGCCAGATGTTGTTGCGCTGCGTCGGTCTTACGATGAGCAATTGAAGCTTAAAGCAAGAAGGCTTGTTAATCCGCAGTGGAGGGGGTGAGAAATGAGATAAGATGTCTAGATTAAGCGGTTTACTCAAAAGGAGGATACAAATGAGAAGGAAATTATTAATGGTCGTGGCTAGCTTTTCACTGGTTCTAGTGTTGGCAGCCATGCCCTTCATGGCGGCTTGTGCCCCAGAGGAACCACCACCACCTCCACCGCCACCAACAGACGAAGAGGAACCACCCCCACCCCTACCAGAAAAAGATAGCATCGTTATTGGTGGGGCAAGACCTCTCTCAGGCCCAAATCAGGCGATCGGAGACTTCGCATTCGGGCCAATCTATAACATGTGGGTGGAAGATGTCAATGCCAGGGGCGGAATATATGTGGAGGAGTACGGCAAAAAATTACCTATAGAGTTAAAGATATATGATGATACAAGTGATATAGGCACGATGACGATGCTGCTGGAAAGATTGATTTTAGAGGACGAGGTTGACTTCCTGCTCTCCCCCTGTAGCACCGCTTTCCTCTATGCTGCCAGCTCC
>Ga0114919_10005305_pt1 | contig 10298 bp, 8 predicted proteins | sample BlataG_FD_88682 | JGI IMG/M metagenome (GOLD analysis project Ga0114919, IMG submission 88682) | Deep subsurface microbial communities from Black Sea to uncover new lineages of life (NeLLi) - Black_00105 metaG | ecosystem: Environmental > Aquatic > Marine > Oceanic > Sediment | place: Atlantic... | reverse complement strand
TTATGAAAAAAATAACCCTTTAATTGCTCATTCGAAGTTCGATATTCGCGGCCGTCCTGCATATCCGCAATTTTTATTGAGAAATCGGCCCAACAAAAGCCACTGTTTTATCCTTGAAATCGCACTGCCAAGCCCTAAAATAGTGATGGTTTAGCAAGACCCCGTTGTATCCTGCGCGGAAATAAGCAGGTGCACCACCGAGACAAAATGGAGGTGGACTATGACGAATATACGTGGCTTTATCACATTGGCAACCGTCCTGCTCTGCTGCCATCCTGCTCTTGCGCTGGAGGAGAAGGCCGTTATAGAACCTTCTGTCGTTCTGGCTACACTCGACCGGAACCACCCCCGATTGATGCTCAAGGACAAAGACCTGGAACGCCTTAAGGAGCTGCATAAAAAAGATAAAGCTCTACAGGAGTATGTGCGGGATGTTCTCAAGAGCGCTGATGCCTATAGCCAGAAGCCGATGCTTACTTATGAGAAGATTGGGCCGCGCCTTCTTCACGTAAGTCGTGAATGCCTCAATCGGATTTACGCCCTTGGCCTGGCCTGGAGATGGACGGGCGAGCAGAAGTATGCCGCCAAGGCCGCGGAAAACCTGTTAGCTGTGTGTGCCTTTGACGACTGGAATCCGTCGCACTTCCTCGACACCGCCGAGATGTCACACGCTGTAGGGGTAGGTTACGACTGGCTCTTTCACTATTTCGACAGCCGAACGCGCGAGCGGATTAAATCCGCCCTTATCAAACACGGTTTGAAACCCGGTATAGAGGGTTATTCCGGCAAAGGCGCCTGGTGGACAAGGTCTGAGTTTAACTGGAACCAGGTCTGTAATAGCGGACTGTTGATAGGGGCCCTTGCCATCGCAGAAACCAAGCCCGAGTACGCCCGACTGATTGTTTCCAAGGCAGTGGCGGCCTTGCCAACCGCCCTTCGGACCTATGGGCCGGATGGGGCGTGGGCAGAAGGGCCCGGTTACTGGCACTATGCCACGCGATACACTGCTTACGGCTTAACGGCGCTGGATACCGCATTGGCGAAAGACTTCGGCCTCTCGCAAATCAAAGGCCTGTCCGAAGCAGGATTGTTCCCGATTTACACAACCGGCCCAACAGGGTTGTTTCTGAACTTCGCCGACAGCGGAGAGAAAAACTCAAGAAGGCCTATGCCGTGCATGTTCTGGCTTGCGCGCACCTACAACAATTCGTTATTTGCTGATGCCGAGCACGCCGTGCTTGCAAAATACGATGCCAGTCCCGAACACGTGGTCTGGTATATATCCCCTTCCGCCAATATGCCCTACCCCAAAGCTCTCGACCATTATTTCCGTGGTGATGTGCCCGTGGTGGTGTTCCGCAGCGCCTGGGATGACCCCGAAGCGCTGTTTGTTGGTGTCAAGGCCGGCTTCAACCAGGTCAATCACGGCCATCTCGACCTGGGCAACTTCGAGCTTGACGCCCTGGGCGTTCGATGGGCACGCGACCTCGGCTCAGACAACTACAACCTGCCCGGTTACTGGGACAGGAAGAAGGAAGGTAAGCGGTGGATCTATTATCGTTTGGGCTCGGCCAGCCATAACGTTCCACTACTGAATGGCCGAAATCAGAACGAGCTTGCGAAGGCAAGGTTCATCAATTTCCAGACAAAAAAATCTTCCGCCTTCGTCCTTGTCGATTTGACAAACGCCTATGAAGAGTTTGCAAAGAAGGTTACACGGGGAGTAGCGATGGCACAAGGCCGTCGGGCGGTGCTCGTGCAGGACGAGTTCGAACTCGAAAAGCCGTGTGAGCTGACCTGGGCTATGACGACCGATGCACAGGTAGCTATCAAAAAGAATGGAGTAGCGGTACTTACTCTCAATGGCAAGCAGCTCATCGCGAAAGTGCTCTCTCCTGCCGGTGCGGAATTTGTGGTTGCCTCAGCCGAGCAGAAACCGCCCGAGAAGACCAATGCCGGTGTCAGGCGACTTATGGTGCGATTGCCCCAGGCCGAAGGCGCTCTGCGTATTGCCGTTCTGCTCTCGCCTCTCTGGAAAGACGGCAGCGTTGTTGAGTCGGTGGAACTAAAGCCCCTGGCGAAATGGTAAGCAGATTGAGAGAGCGTGCCCGCCGAAAAACAGTTTTTGTTATTGGAATCGACCAAAAAGACGTTAAAATAGTGTCACCGGGATGGCTCGCAGCCGGGCGCGAGTAAATTGAACAGCGAATAGCTAATGCAAAATTATAAAGGAGCCAAAAAGATGAAAAAGACCAGTGCCATATTATTGGCCTGCATAGTGGGTGTCGTGCTTTCAGCAGCGGCATCGCAGCGCCAGACAAAATCCGAGCAAACCGTTATAAAGCCGAAGCTGGTGGTGTACAAAACCATCGGCGAAGTCGAATTAAAACTGCATATATTTGAGCCGGCCGGTCGTGGTGCGAAAAAATCGTTACCGGCCATAGTATTCTTCTTCGGCGGCGGCTGGACGGGCGGCACCCCTACACAGTTTTACCACCAATGTGATTACTTCGCCTCGCGCGGGATGCTGGCGATTTCCGCTGAATATCGTGTGAAAAGCAGGCACGGCACGACCCCATTTGAATGTGTCGCCGATGGTAAATCGGCTATTCGCTGGGTCAGAGCCAATGCGGCCCGGCTCGGTGTCGACCCGGACAGAGTCGTCGCAGGCGGCGGGTCAGCCGGTGGGCACGTGGCTGCCTGCACGGGCGTAATTGAGGGACTCGAAGAAGAAAATGAAGACCTCAATATCAGCTCTAAGCCGAATGCTTTAGTGCTGTTTAACCCGGCTGTTGACCTGGCCGGCATACCGGAAAATAAACGTATAGATGAGAGGTTTAAGAATCGCCGCAAGGAACTCTCTCCCCTGCATCACGTCAAAAAGGGTGTTCCTGCCTGCATTATCTTCCACGGAACCGACGACAAGACTGTTCCGTTTGAAAGTGTCGAACGCTTCTGCAAAGTGATGAAAGAAGCCGGCAATGTTTGCCGTCTTGTCCCCTTCGAAGGCAAAGGGCATGGCTTTTTTAATTACGGAAGAGATAAGGACAACAGGTCATTTAACGACACTGTTCGTGCCGCCGACAAATTTCTCTCTTCGTTGGGCTATCTGAAGGGCAAACCCACATTACCACTGTCCCCGAGTGCTGGAACGTCCGGATAGAGGTTATCTGCAAAATATCGAATAAAAAAAGGAGGCCGGAATATGAGTTCACACGGCTTTACGCGACGTGAGTTTCTCAAAAAATGTGCGGCAGCAGGTGTTGGCGGATTAGTATTGTCGAATCAAGCCCTGAAGGTCAGCCTTAGTGCCGGCCGGCCAAATATCATCTTCATTTTTGCCGATGACCTGGGCTGGGGCGACCTCGGCTGTTACGGCCACCCTAACATCAAAACGCCCCACCTCGACAAACTCGCCCAGCAGGGCACCCTGTTCAAACAGTTTTACGTTTGCGGCTCGGTCTGCTCGCCCAGCCGGGCAGCGATTATGACCGGCCATTTTCCGGCTCGACATCGGATTCACGGCCATTTTGCATCTGTCGAGCAAAACCAAAGCCGCGGTATGCCGAACTATCTCGACCCGCAGGTTACGACAATTACCAGGCTGTTCAAACAGGCTGGATATGCCACAGGTCACTTCGGCAAGTGGCACCTGGGCGGCAGTTCAGATGCCCCTGACCCCGGCGCCTACGGGATAGACGACCATCGCACCACCAATTCCAACGGCCCGACTTGGGACACAGAGTTGTATGAGCCGTATTTTCGGGCCCAGTCCACAGGCCTTATCGTTGACGAGGCAATCCGCTTTATCGAAGCCAACCAGGCCAGCCCCTTTTACCTGAATGTCTGGACGCTGGTTCCGCACGCGACCCTGCACCCCACCGAAGGGCAAATGGCACCCTACAGCAAGTTTGGTCCGCAAAATGTGCCCTATAAAGGCGCTATGCAGATATATTACGCCTCGGTTACAAACCTTGACGAGCAAATCGGCCGGCTCCTGGACCGGCTCGACCAGCTCGGGCTTGCTGAAAATACGGTCGTCATTTTCTCCAGTGACAATGGCCCCGAGGATATCCACAGCCGCAACGCCAGTCACAGCGGCGTCGGGGACGCCGGTCCGTTCCGCGGCCGAAAACGCAGCATTTACGAAGGCGGCGTCCGTGAGCCGTTTATCGTCCGCTGGCCGGGACATATCCCTGCCGGCAGGACGGATGAGATATCTGTAATCGCCGGCGTGGATTTCCTCCCGACTGTCTGCGAGCTTGCAGGCGTGCAGGTGCCCGCGGGGCTAAATCCCGACGGTGAGGATGTCAGTGACATACTGCTCGCCACATCTCGCCCTCGGACCAAACCGATAATGTGGGAGTGGCGGTTCAACATCACCGGCCATATCATCAACCAAAGCCCAATGCTGGCCATCCGTGACGGCGACTGGAAGCTGCTGATGAATCCCGACCGCAGCCGTGTGGAACTCTACAATATCCCCAAGGACCTGACGGAACTAAACAACTTAGCCGACAGCCAGTCTCAGATTGTCCAGAACCTGTCAAGTCAGTTGCTCACCTGGAAAGCGACACTGCCAAACTAAGGCCCTGTGTTTTCGTTAGTCCGGCTTTTTGAGCTCCTCAATCTTAGGCAGGTCTTTTAGGGAATTTAGGCCGAAGACTTCCAGGAACTTCTTTGTCGTGCCGTAGAGCATCGGCCTGCCTAAGACTTCGGCCCGGCCGACAATCTTAACCAGTCCTTTATACATCAGGTTTCGGATTATCTCGCCGACCGCAACGCCCCTGATGGCCTCGATGTCGGCTCGGATAACGGGCTGTTTGTACGCAATTATCGCAAGCGTCTCCAAAGCCGCGCCGCTTAGTTTGCTCTCGCTGCGGACCCGAAGTAATTTTTTGAGCCAGTGATTGTAAGTACTCAAGGTCAGCATTTGATAGCCCCCGGCGATTTGGTCGATTCTAAAGGCGTTGTTGCCGGCCTCGTATTTGTCGTTGAGGTTTTTGATGTGCCGGCGGATTTGCTTTACGCTTGTTCCCACAATATTCGCCAGCCGAGCCGCCGAGAGTGGCTCATCGCTGGCAAAGAGAACCGCTTCCACCACCGACTCGACCGTCGGCTTAATATCGTTGTTCCGTTGCGATGAATCAGTTTGTTCTTTGCGTTTTTCTGTCATAGCTTTTTCCACTTAAACGGGTCAGCATCCTTTTTGCTTATCTTGATTGTTATTTGTTTCATTCGCTTTTGCAACTGTTTGGCGAATTTTTTTAATATGAACCGTTCCGAAACGGTATGGCTCAAGCAAATGCAGGTAACACCTGCCTGCTGTGCGGCTAATGCCTCGTGATGTTTCAGTTCACCGGTCAGGTACAAATCGCATTTTGCAGCGATAACCGAGTTGATAATTTTGCCGCACGAGCCTGCACAAACCGCCGCCGTTCTTACCAGTCGGTTTTCCTTTCCGATTATGCCGACAGCTTGCGCACCGATATATTTTTTTATTCTCTCTATAATCCTGTTCAGTTGCATCGGCTCGGCTAATTTTCCGATTCTGCCCAGGCCGAATTTCCTCTGCTCATTATAGAGCTTGATAACATCAAAGGCCGGTGTCTCGTAAGGGTGCGCCTTTTTCATCGCCGCTATTACGCCGGCCAGTTTCCCTTCCGGCACAATCGCCTCAAATTTTATCTCCGGCACCTTTTCTAATTTTCCTTTTTTGCCGATGGCCGGCTTTGCACCTTCCAGGGGTAAAAAGCTGCCCGTCCCCTCGGTTTGAAAGCTGCAGTTACTGTAGTTGCCGATTTGGCCTGCACCGGCGGCAAAAACCGCATTTGAAACTTTCGCCGCTGATTCGATGGGAATAAAAACAATCAGTTTGTAGTTGTCGCCTGCTGGATAACCAACGTAATCGCCGATGGGCTTTCCATCGACAATACCGATAATCTCCGCAAGGCCATCGTTTACACCGCCTATGGCCGAATCCAGGGCCGTATGTATCGAGAAAACCGCAATCCCCGACCGAATCAGTTGATAGACAACACCGCTCGGGCCGTCAGCGGTGATTTTCTTCAGGCCGTCCCAGATGACCGGATGATAACTTACAATCATCTCCGCCTTTAATCTTTTTGCCTCGGCAACAACATCGCCTGTTATGTCGATAGTCAGCAGGATATTTCTTACATTCCGCTGCGCATCCCCGATGAGCAGTCCAACATTGTCCCAGTCCTGCGCCAATCCAAGCGGGACTATTTTCTCAATCGCCGCTGCAATATCTTTTACCTTCATTCACTTTTCCTGCATTGATTCTTGATAAATTCATCGAAGTATTTTGTTAGTCTTTTAGTTAGCGGTCCGGGTTTGCCTTCGCCAACTGTGTGCTTCTCTATTTTGCTTACCGGCATAATCTGCATAATCACATTCGTCAGGAAAATCTCATCGGTCCCTAACAAGTCATCTATGGAGAGGTCTTTTTCGACCAGTTCGATGGAATTCTTTATGGCTATTTCACAGACGGTCTTTCTTGCCACGCCTGCAAGCACCGGCGTTTCAATAGGCGGGGTGTAGAGCAGCGAATCTTTGACCAAAAACACATTACTTATACACCCCTCAGCCAGCCGACTATCCACCGTAAACCACAATGCCTCAGCTGCTCTTTTTTGATGTGCCAGATTCAGGCCGAGCATACGCGAAAAATAGCTTGTCGTTTTGTGTCCATAAATTGGCTCACTTACGTTTTGCCTGAACGGGCACAGCACCACAAGAACGCCGTTTTTATAATATTCGGCAGGATAAGGCTGCAATTTCGTGGCGGTGATAAGCAGTGTAGCTCGCCGCTTTTCCTCCGTCTCAGACATCGGCCCGCCGGTCAATGTCAGCCGAAGACGCGCATCGGTCAGTTTATTTGCCCGCAGTACCTTGTAGATTGCGTCGGTGATATATTTTCTGTCGTACGTATTGTTTATCGATAAAGAGCGGGCGCTGAAAAACAATCTATCCAGATGGTCGGCCAGTGCAAAGACCACGCCGTTGCAAGCTCGCATCGTCTCAAAAAGCCCCGCTCCATACAAAAACCCGCTGTCGGTAACCGATAGACGGGCCTTGTCGACATCGACTAACTTATCATTTAGAAAAACCTTCGCCGCCATCTTACCTCATATATCGTGAAGCGTATCTCGTATTTCGCTTCACAATTCACGATTCACGCTTTTTATTCCTCCCAGCAGTGCTCTTGCCTTTGTAATCGTCTCATCCCATTCGGCCTGCGGGTCCGAGTCTGCTACTATACCGCCGCCGGTTTGTGCAAAGGCCTTTTGGTTTTTGATGATAATCGTTCGTATGGCAATATTCAAGCACGCATTGCCGTCGATACCGATAAAGCCAATGCCGCCGGTATAAACGCCTCTTTCTGTCGGCTCGGTTTCATCGATAATTTCCATAGAGCGGATTTTCGGAGCGCCGGTAATTGAACCGCCCGGGAACATCGCTTTTAGGACATCGCAGAAAGTAATTTCCTTGCGAAGTTGTCCGGCTACCGTTGCTACAGCGTGGAATACCGTCGGATAGGGCTCTATTGTCCTCGACTGGACTACTTTCCTCGTCCCGTGTTCACAGATTTTAGCCACGTCGTTGCGCTCCAGGTCGATTATCATATTCAGTTCTGCCTTTTCCTTTTCGCTGGTCAGCAGCTCGTTGAAATTTCTTACATTACTTTGCTTTGCAGCTTCGCAGGTCTCGCTGGCTCGTGGCCGGGTGCCTTTAATCGGCTTGGTGCTAATGACGCCATCGGAAATCGTTATAAACATCTCAGGCGAGGCACTGACAATTGTAAAATTATCGCCGTCTATATACGCTGCGTAGGGACTTGGGTTATAATGGTTTTGCCAGTGGAAAAGGTCTATCGGCCTGGCATCGTAATCGCACTCAAACCGCTGCGAAAAGTTAATCTGGTAAACCTCACCGTCGTAGATATAGCGTTTTATTTTCTCGATTGTCTTCAGGTAATAATCCCTGTCTATATTGCATCGGATTTGCGAAAAATCTATATTGCCAAGCTCGGCAGGTGGGGGAAGTCTTATAGAAATCCCCTGGGCTTTAGCCAACAACTGCTCCAGAGCCGCTAATTTCTCCTCCGGCTTTTCAATATCATTTGCTAACTCTAAGGCGATTAGCCAATAGCTTTGGTCAATATGGTCGTAGGCAATAACTCTGTCGTAGAAGCACAGTCGAATCAGCGGCATTTTAAGGTCGTCTATTGTTGTCTCCGGCAGCCGCTCAATATACCTGCCGAGTTCGTAGCTGAAATACCCGACCCATCCGCCGTGAAAAATCCTCTTCGGCAACCCGTCATCTCGCCGTTTGTCATTCTGAGCGCAGCGAAGAATCTCTTCTTTTCTTTTGTCATTCCCGTGAAAGCGGGAATCCACATTCAGGCCTTCATCGAGTTTGTATTTATCCAGAGCCTGTTGCAATTTTCCAAATGGCTCTCTTTGTCCCGACCTGAATTCGAATACCTCTTTCGGCTCGGCAGCCCAGTAGCTAAATCCGTCCGCATCCTTCTTGGCTGGATTACCGCCGAGAATCGACGCACCTCGCAGCCCCGCAAATATTTCACTTAACGCCGGCAAATCTATCGATGCAGGGATTTTTTTAAAGTGCAATCTGCAAACAATTCTTTTATCCGTACCGACAGCTGTCCCTGCCGTCATTGTGCTTGTCCCTCCCTGAACTGGTTTATAATCTGCACCCCCGAGGAAGTGCCTATCCTATCCGCCCCTGCGTCGAGCATTTCAAGCGCCTGTTTTGCCGTCTTGATTCCGCCAGCTGCCTTTATCTTACAGTTTGGCGCCGTTTCTTTGATTAGCTTTACATCCTCGACTGTCGCTCCGCCGGCAGGATGTAATCCGGTGCTTGTCTTTATAAAATCAACGCCGCACTGCTCTGAGATTCGGCAGGTAAATTCCTTTTGCTCCCGGCTAAGCGCTGCCGATTCGATTATCACTTTCAGCACCACAGCCGGCCTCATTGACCGACAAACCTTCAATACCGCCTTCATCTGACCGGACAGATACCGCCCATCACCTTCGATTATCGCCGCTAAGTCGGCGACCATATCAATCTCGTCGGCGCCGGCAAGAATAGCGTCTCTTGCCGCAGCGACTTTGATTTTGGTCGAATCAGAACCGAGCGGGAAACTTATTACACTGCAAACCGCAACTTTGTAACCGGCTAACTGCACTGCCGCCAGAGCTACCCATCGCGGGTTCACGCATACCGAATAAAACCCGAAGCTTTTTGCCTCCTCGCACAACTGTTTGATTTGCTCTTTTGTTGCCGTAGCATCAAGCAGCGTATGCTCAATACGCCCCGCCAGTTGCTCGCTCGATATTTCGTGCTTGGTATTTGACATTCGCCATTCGTATTCCGTATATCAATAATCAATAATCAATAGTCAATAGTAAATAGTAAATAGTCAATATTTTATGTATCTTTTCTTTTTGAAAAACTCTACCGTGCTGGTAAGGCTGTCAAAGACTTTTGTTGCTGTTTGCGTAACAAACACCGAAGGCCTCTGTTTTGCCGTCCAGATAACATATACTTCTTTCGCTGCTTCGTGAGCGTGCTGTAATTCTCTCTCAACGCCGCTTGATATTGCGGCTCGACCATCAGCCAACGTCGGTATAAAGCTGATTATCATATCCGACTGGTCAATCAGCATAAAATCGCGGGCATATATTTGGCTGTTAATATCGCTTTCAATTTGCTGGACCTCCTGCAAATTCAATCGGATTGTTTGTCCAAGGGCCGTTACTTCGACGAAATCCAGTCCCTTTCGGATTGCCTGCCGGGCCTTATACGGCAAATATGATTCTTCCAAATCAGCCGGGTCGAAACAGATGAAAAATTGCTTTATGAGTCGGCGAAATTCGTTAATTTCTTTTTTCACATCCTCCATATCTCCAACCGCGGTCATAGGGAAACTCAAATATGTTTTCTTATGCAAGCCCTCAAAGACAAGCTCATAGAATGTTTCGATAGTTTCCTCGTCGGCGCCGCGGGCAAGGCAATAAAAGGTGGCTTTCTCGTCAACACCGTTGCAGAGCATTTCGGTGCAGATAATTTCTTCTTCCCGCCAGACAATCAAATCCTTCAATGAATGTGCCGTCAAATGTTCTCTGGAGAGCCGGGCGTGCAGAGCGATAACGCCGTCAATCAGGCAGATATACATATCGGTGCCCAGCCGGCGCATTTGGTCGAAGTCCACCGCCGGAAACAAACCGTGCCGCCACCGGAAGGTTGCG
>Ga0114919_10005304_pt1 | contig 10298 bp, 6 predicted proteins | sample BlataG_FD_88682 | JGI IMG/M metagenome (GOLD analysis project Ga0114919, IMG submission 88682) | Deep subsurface microbial communities from Black Sea to uncover new lineages of life (NeLLi) - Black_00105 metaG | ecosystem: Environmental > Aquatic > Marine > Oceanic > Sediment | place: Atlantic... | reverse complement strand
CCCCAGATTTACCCTGGAGCTGCTTGTACATCTCATATACCATCCGTATTCCCGAGGCGGCAATGGGATGTCCGAAGCACTTGAGACCGCCATCTGGTTGAACCGGCAGCTCGCCATCAAGGTCAAAAAACCCGGACTCGATGTCCTCACGCACCTTGCCTCGTGGGCTGAACTGGAGGTCCTCCATGGTTACTGTCTCGGTTATGGAGAAGCAGTCATGAACCTCGGCCATGCTTATTTCCTCACGCGGGTTTTTTATCCCCGCCTCTTTGTAGGCCCTTATCCCGCACTGGTAACCCGTCTCTGCATGGGTGTAATCGTAATCGGTGTACCACATGTCCGCGCCAGAGGCGGCAGCTATCTGGAGCGACTTGATGTAGACCGGGTCTTTACGGAATTTCTTAGCGTCATCGGCTCGTACCAGGATGGCGGCTGCGGCGCCATCGGACACTCCACAGCAGTCATACAGTCCCAATGGCCAGGCGATTATTGGGGCATTTATTATATCATCAAGCGAAACCGCCCGCCGTAGATGGGCTTTGGGATTTTTAGCACCATTTTGGTGAGTTTTCCAGGATACTCTGGCGAGCATTCGCTTTCCCTCATCGGGAGGTAAGCCATAACGGGAAAAATACCTGGTAGCCATCATGGCATATACGCCAGGGCCTGACATGTTGGGCATAGTGAGGAACTCAGCCGGAGTTTTGAGGTCGGGAAGACCACCATAACCAACGTCCTTAAGCTTCTCGACGCCGACAGCGAGAGCCATGTCGCAGCAATTGGAGGCAAGGGCATAGGCTGCACCCCGCAGCGCCTCTGTGCTGCTGGCGCAGGCGTTCTCCACGTGAGTTACTGGCAGGTATTGCAGTTTTAACGTTTGAGATAATTGCAAACCAGTAAACCCCTGCATCGAATAGAGAGCAGCCCACCAGGCGGCGTCTATATCTTTCTTATCAACTCCTGCATCCTCTATACACTCCTTATAGGCCTCAACCATGAGATCCTCACTGCTCATATCCCAGCGCTCCCCGAATCTGGTGCAACCCATTCCGATGATCGCAACTTTATCCTTGATACCTTCAGCCATGTTCAACTTCCTCCTTCTTAAACCCTTACGGGTACTGCTTTCCACGTATAGCCGGTAACACCGCGATCATAGTACTTTAAACGGAAGGTCATCTCCATTGACATTCCTACTTCGACTTCGTCTAGATCACAATCGGTCAGGTTAAATTGAGAACGCCCACCACCCTCGAAATCGATCACTCCATATAGTTCGGGAGGGTCGGGGGTATAGACCAGATTGTCGCCGGTATAGGTGAAGATGTGCCCTATTTTATCGGAGAAGCGGTACTCCTCCATCTCATCGACTGCGCCGCAGTCCGGTTTTACGCATATGTGCTGGGGGGGAAATTGGGGGGTGCCGCAGCGCTTGCACCTCGACCCCACCAGAGACAAAGCTTTTTTCCTATCCCGCCATAATATCGATGATGATGACGGAACCGCCTGTTCACCTCGCCCGGCGATATCTATGGCAAGAACCTGGTTGAAGGTCACATACTTTTCGTAGCTGGGCAGGTCCTTTTTATTGGCTAAGCTGTTCTTTACACCCTTTCTACCCTTAATACTTTTAATCTCAGGTGTTACCTCCAAAAGCATTGCATCGCTTCCATTACCATAGCTGGCGACGATTATTTTATCACCCGGCTTGGCGTCCTCCAATGCCGCCACCAGGAGCATCAAGGGGTTCGCCGTGCCGGTCAGGCCTACAGTGGTGAACATGTGATCCTGTACCTGATCGGGCTCAAAACCTAGCTGCTTGCCGATACTGGCATGGGCTCGGACGTACATACAGGGATAGCAGACCTTAGCTATGTCTTTAGGATTGATGTTGTACTTCTTCATTAGCCCGCTTATGGCTTCAGGGATGAATTTGCTGTATCCCTCATCACGAACCCACCGGTCTTCCCAGATTCGGTTAAAGCGCTCTTTCTCATGCCGCCAGTGATCAACAAAGTCGTACGATATGGAGTAGCTACCCTCCAGTGTCGCAATCACCTTTTTATCTCCCAACAGCAGAGCGGCAGCACCGTCACCGTACATTTCCTCTTGGAAGCTTCCGGCCGGACCAAGGCGACAATCGGAGGCGCACACCAGAATGCTTTTCGCTGATCCCGATTTAATTGCATCACCTGCCGAAAGCAAAGCGGTGGTCCCCGCCTTAACAGAATCGGTGAAGTCAGCGGCGCGGATCTCCGCGCTGAGGTCAAGCGCGGTAGCGATTATTCCCGCAATCAGCCTTTCCTTATATGATGCAGTGGTGGTGGCAAAATACAGGCCATCCAGCTTACTCCGATCTAGCCCAGTTAAGCAATCCACGCCTGCATTCACCGCCATGCTGAGGCTATCCTCATCGTGATTACCTACCGCCTTTTCACCCGGCATTATCGTTGCTTGGTTCACGAAACCGATAGACCCATATATAGTCATTCGGTTAATTCGGTACCGTGGTATGTAGGCACCATAAGATGTGATTCCGGCCATCTAACACTCCTTTCCTACTTTGACGGGCATTCGGTATTTAAGATAGCGCTTTTCAGCAGTCTATGTCAACCAGGCTACGCTCCTACCAGCTCCTTTATCAGGGAGAGCTCGTCCCGAATTAGCCTGGGCATCAGGAAGTTATTCTTGATATGCGCCATACCCTCTTTTCCCAGCTCTTCAGCGACTTCAGGGTGTTCCAGTAGGCAGACTACCTTCTCGGCGCACTCCTCTACGGTATCCACCAGGAAGTTGCTAAGCGTGCCAACCATCTGCAGGGGGATGCCGCCCACATTGCCTGCCACCACCGGGGTCCCTTTCCACAGGGCCTCTGCCACCACCAAGCCAAAGCCTTCCCTGATGGACTTTTGAATCACTACATCGCTGGCCCTCTGGAAGGCGTTCACCTCCATATTGCCGATACCGTTTAGGTTACTGAATACATGGACATCTTCGTATTTGTCGGCCTCCTGGTGGATGGCGGCATAGAGCTCCCAACCCTCCGGGTCATCATTGGCCAGCGAGCCGACGAGCGCCAATTGAAGCCCGGGGACCTTTTTACTGGCTCGTTTGTAAACCTCGATTACCCCAAAGGGGTCTTTCCAGAGGTCAAAGCGAGATACCTGGATGATGAGCGGTCGGTTGCGGTCAAGGCCGAGGTTATCGATCATGGTGCGGCAAACTTCCGCTTTGGGAAGGGGCATATTCTTGGTGCTGAGCGGGTCAATAGCGGGCGGTATGATAGCGATGCGAGGGCCCCTGAGGTCAGGGGGCACAAACTTCTCCATGGTAAAGATTGCAGCATCATGTGCTTCGATGTGGGGACGCAGGAATTGCCACGTATCTTTATCCGGCTCCGAACTGTCGATATGACAACGCCAGATCCACTTGGCGTTTATGCCATCACAGAAGTAACGCAGTGCTGCGGGCTGAGGGTCGTTGATCACGAAAACATCGTAGTTGGGGTCCAGCTCCCGGGCATTTCGCTGGTTGTTAGCGAGGTAAGTTCTCTGGGTCTGCTGCTCCAGCAAGGGGTATTCAGCCCCCTGAAGGGCATTATGCAGGGACTTGGTAATGGTGAAGAACCGCCGGTCGCCGTGGATCACCTGCCAGTCGGCATGGATACCCAGGCCACGGACCATTGGAATATAGGAGAAAAGAAGCTCGGCAACCCCGCCACCAAAGGGCGTGGAGTTGATGTGGCAAAGCCTGAGGCCTTTGAGGTCGCGGGCAAGGGCCTCGACCTCGTCAATTAGCTCGCTGCCAAGTAGCATGCGGTAATTATTGATGTCCTTGACACCTAAAGAAACCTTTTGTAGCATTCTGATAACTTAGTGATGCAGTATAGCACAGGTCAGTGGCAAGCGATAGCTATAGAGCAAAACTTGCCCCCAGGTAATGATTATGCCAACCTCCTAATCTCGCCGGGATCAGCCAATTTTTCAACGGCTCATTGCTCCGGGCAATCACCCTGATGTAGTTATCGGTGAGCCCCACCCAGACCCCTTCATCAACTTCGTGCTCCCAGAGCACCATCATGGTGCGCCCCAGAAACTGCTCCCTAAAACGGCGAGCGCTATCCCTTGCCAGCTTAAGCATCCGCTCGCTCCGCTCCTTCTTAACCGGCTCAGCAATCTTCTCAGGCATCAGCGTGGCGGGAGTGCCTGGTCTTTCCGAATAGGGGAAGACATGAATATTGGCAAAGGCCATCCGCTGGCAGAAGCTGTAGCTCTCCCCGAACTCTTCGTCGGTTTCTCCGGGGAAGCCCACCATAACATCAGTGGTGATAGCTACATACGGTATCGCCTCCCGAATCCTGACCACCGCCTGCTCATAATCCTCCGTCGAGTATCTCCGCCCCATGCGCCGGAGCACCGCGTCGCTGCCGCTCTGGAGGGGTAGGTGGAGGTGGCGGCAAAGCCTCTTGGAAGAATCCTGCCACAGGGCGAGAAGCCCTGCGGTGATCTCTTGAGGCTGGAGGGAGGAGAGGCGCAGTCGCTCAACCTCGGTCTCAATGAGGATGTGCTGGATAAGGAGTTCCGGGCTGTTTCTGTAGGAGCCGATTTGGGTCCCGGTCAGCACAACCTCCCGGTAGCCCCTTTCCACCCTCGCCCTGACCTCTGCCACTGCCTCATAGAGGGGCAAGCTATACTCCCGCCCCCGGACCAGGGGCACAATGCAGTAGGAGCAAAATTGGTTGCAGCCCTCCTGAACCTTTACCAAGCTGCGGGTGCGATGCATTTGAGGCAACAGCGCGCTGCCGGTGCTGATCAGACCACGCTCCTCTAAAACATCGAGCAGGCGGGCCTTTTCCTCATTGCCGAGGACCATGTCAACCCCGGTTACCTGAGCGAGCTCCCCGGGTGCGCGCTCCGCATAGCACCCGATGGCGATGATGAAGGCACCAGGGTTTCTGCGTTGCGCCAGTCTGAGAAGATGGCGAGACTTGCGGTCGGCAATATGGGTCACGGTGCAGGTATTGAGGATGTAGATGGCGGCTCCGTCTGAGGGAGAGACCACACGGCATCCCCTCTCGGCGAGCTGTCTTGCCAGAGACTCGCTCTCTGCCTGGTTCAGCTTGCAGCCCAGGGTCTGCAGGGCAACACCATTTTTTGGGTTTACCATCTACTCATTGTTTCGCAAGAATGTTTTTCATTGATGAAGACCCGATAGCGCAAGACGGGACCTAAGATCAACTAATCAGCACAATCCTGACGTCTTTCAGAAAACGGAGGTAGATACACTCCATCTTCTTCCTTTGACTCGCGGTCTACTTGTGCTATTATATGGTTTAAGCCTTCCAGCGGTCAAGAAGACATGGCGACTTTGGTCTGCAACATGATATACTATTGCAATATATACTATTAAAACCAGCAGGGGGAGCGCTTCCGTGAGCAATAGAGTCGTGGTTACTGGCATCGGGATGATAAGCCCTGTAGGGCTAGATGTGCCTTCGACGTGGCAGGGGTTGGTCTCAGGCAAATCCGGGGTGGATTACATCACCCAGTTCGACCCTGAACTCTTGGAGACCAAGATCGCTGCCGAGGTAAAGAATTTCGATCCTGCTCAATATATGGACCGCAAGGAGTTCCGACACATGGATCGTTTTGTTCATTTTGCCGTAGCGGCAAGCCTTCAAGCGGTAGAGCAGGCTCATCTAAACATCGATGATACAAATGCTGGGGGGATCGGTGTGGTTATCGGGGTCGGCTTGGGGGGGCTGAGCACCCTGTTAAGCCAGCACCAGGTGTTCACCGAGCGGGGGCCCGATAGGGTCAGCCCTTTCCTCATTCCCATGATGATCGCTGACATGGCTTCTGGTCAGGTGGCAATTATATTAAGGGCAAAGGGTCCTAATTTCTGTACCAGCTCCTCATGCGCCAGCAGCTCCGATGCTGTTGGGGAGGCCTTCGAGATCGTCAGGCGCGGCGATGCCCAGGCGATGATCACCGGGGGGGCTGAGGCGGTAATAACACCGCTCGCCGTTGCTGGCTTTAATGCAGCACGGGCCCTCTCAACCAGAAACAGTGAGCCACAAAAGGCCTCCCGCCCCTTTGATGCCGAGAGGGATGGCTTTATTATGGGGGAGGGGGCGGCGACCCTCATCTTGGAAAGCCTTCCCTTCGCCACAAAGCGGGGCGCCCCGATCCTGGCTGAGATTGTAGGCTACGGCGCTGCCGGGGATGCCTATCATATAACCCAGCCAGCAGATGGGGGTGAGGGGGGGGTGAGGGCGATGAACATCGCCCTCAAGGAAGCAGGGCTGGAACCTGGAGAGATCGATTATATCAACGCCCATGGGACATCGACTCTCCTGAACGATAAGAATGAGACCATGGCCATAAAGACTATCTTTGGACAGGAAGCCTACCGAATTCCCATAAGCTCCATAAAGTCGATGGTGGGGCACCTGCTGGGCGCAGCGGGAGCTATGGAGGCAGCGAGCTGCGTCCTTACCATCCAACACGGGGTCATTCCCCCGACGATAAATCTCACATCCCCCGATCCAGATTGCGATCTTGATTATGTACCTAATACAGCCCGTCAGGTGGTGGTGAATACGGCTTTATCTAACGTATTTGGCTTTGGGGGGCACAACTCCACCCTAATCCTACGCAGGTATGGGGAGAAAGCATGAGCCGTAGCCGCTGGCAGATGCCACCTAGCTTCTCGGAAGCGCAGCTCTCCAGGATTTCTCGAAAAAGCCTTCCACCATTAATTGCTAGGCTCCTATATAATCGGGGCATCACCGACCCAGCACAGATTGAATCCTTTCTCACTGCAGATGAGCGCCTGCTTAATGACCCCTTCCTACTCCCCGATATGGATGAAGCGATAGCCAGGATCTACCGCGCTTTGCTCTCCGGGGAGGCTATTGCTATATATGGGGACTTCGATGCCGACGGCATCACGGCTACCACCCTTCTCATTGAGGGGCTCTCCTCCATTGGTGGAAAGGCGGTTCCATATATTCCCCACCGCACTGAGGAGGGCTATGGCATTAACGATGATGCCTTAATGCGCTTATATCAGCAAGGGGTTAGTTTAGTGGTCACGGTGGATTGCGGCATCAGCGCTGCCCCTGAGGTGGCGAGGGCGCATCAGATGGGGCTTGACATTGTAATAACTGACCACCACACTGTCCCTCCCCAAATGCCACCGGCCATTGCGGTGGTCAATCCGAAGCGGGCCGACTCCCGTTATCCCTTCCCGGAGCTCGCTGGCGTGGGCGTGGCCTTCAAACTGCTCCAGGCGCTTTTTCGTTATTTGGGCAAGGACAGCGATATGGGGAACTTTTTAGATCTGGTGGCTCTGGGGACGGTGGCTGACATGGTTTCCCTCCTTGGCGAGAACCGCTACCTGGTCAAGCGCGGCATTGCGGCGTTACATAATACAAAGCGGCCGGGATTGAGGGAGCTGGCCAGGTGCGCTGGCGTGCCCCTTGCCGGCATTGACTCGGAGATCATCTCCTGGGTTTTAGCACCTCGCCTCAACGCAGCGGGGCGGATGGACCATGCCGGCATAGGCTATAATCTATTATCGACCAAATCCTCAGAGGAGGCCCAGAGGCTTGCCAGTCTCCTGGAGAGGAAAAATACGGAGCGGAAAAGGCTTACCGAGGAGATGCTGGCCAAGGCAAGGGAGCAGATAATCGCCACCGGCACCGATTTCCCCCTTATTATGGTTGGTGGCGAGGACTTCCACAGTGGGGTGGTGGGGGTGGTTGCCGGCAGGTTGGTGGATGAGTTCTGCCGCCCCGTGGTTGTCTTAGAGCGGGGCAAGCATTGGAGCCGGGGGAGCGCTCGCAGCATCCCCAATTTCGACATCGTCGCTGCCCTGAGCGATTGCAGCGATCTCCTCTCTCGATTTGGCGGGCATCCCATGGCAGCAGGGTTCGTCGTAGCTACCGAAAACCTGGATCAGCTTCAGCAACGACTGGTTCAGATTGCCTCAAACCGTCTGGCCTCTTTCGACCTTCGCTCCGTGATATACATCGATGCCGAGGTCTCCCTCTCCTCCCTTCGCGGGGGCACCTTTAGAATGATGCAGCAGCTCGCCCCCTTCGGACGTGCCAACCCTGACCCGATATTCATTGCTCGGGATGTAAAGGTGGAGCAGTATCGTAGCGTGGGTGGTGGGGGGGAGCACCTGAAGCTAAAGCTAAGTGATGATGGGGTAGCCTGGAACGCTATTGGCTTCAGGATGGGCCAGCTTATCGACGAGGTCACCCCACGGCTGGACATCGTCTTCAACCTTGGGGTCGATCTATGGGGTGGTGGGGAGACGCTTCAGCTAAACATCCTCGATTTCGCCCCCGCGGCCTAGTGCCCTCGCCTTCCTCATCCTGTAGATGAGCAGGGGGACGCAAACCGCCAGCACGATAAGGGCGATGAAATGGGGCGCATGCAGCAGTTCGCCCACATTTATCTGATTCGGTGTCACCGCCCGGGTGAACTCGATGAAGAAACGCCCAAAGGAATATAGGGAAAGGTAGAGGAGAAATAGCGAGCCATCTGGTTTCAGCCGCCCTTTTAGCCGCCAGAGCACAGCGAAAACTAAGAGGTTCCATATGATCTCATAGACCGGCGAGGGATGGGTGGGCACTCCTGGGGCGTAGGCACCGGGATGGGTGTAGACAAAAGCCCATGGCCATGAAGTACACTCGCCGTAGGCATCGCCATTTATGGTGCAACCGATCCTCCCCACTGCCTGGGCCAGGAGCAGCGCCGGAGCAACGGCATCGGCTAGGCGCCCCACCTGTAGATGGGTTATCCTGGCGTATATGAAAACGGCCAGCGTTCCCCCCAGGATCGCCCCGAGAATGGATAACCCGTTAAAGAATTGGGTAAATATCTGCGCGGGGTGGCTAATATAAGTGCTCCCCAGGTAGTCTATGACGTGGAACAGCCTGGCCCCGATAATACCGCCAATTATTGCCCAGGGCGCAGCACCATAGATAACCTCCCTCTTGATCCCCGCTCCTTTAGAAAACCACAGGGATGCTCCGACCCCTACGAGGACAGCGAGGACCACCATTATCCCGTGCCAGCCTATCTCGAAGGAGCCTATATTGAAGAGGAGGGGGTCTATACCTATTTCAATTGACATCTTTCAGCATTCTACGGTGGTGTTATTACTCATGTCAAGGAATTGTGCCGTCCACATGCACATCAACCCCTCTCCGTTTTAATGCAAGTAAAAGCCCCGGCGGGGGGAGAAATTTACTACCCAAAGTGTCACCCATCTATCTGTGAGGAATCAGGGGAAGGTCGCGCCGATTTCTAATGCATTTTTAGCAGGATTATGTTAAAATGGTTTAATTCCAGGTTGATGCAAGGAGATAGGGATGGGAGAGGAAATCAAGAGCTTTTTAAATCATCTCTCAGTAGAGAGAGGCTTCTCCGATAATACCATCGATGCTTACAGAAATGACCTTAATCAGCTTGCCAGTTTCGTGGCAGAAACGACCAGGTACCAAGGCGACAACCCTGAGTGGTCTACCGTCGATCGTAATCTTCTCATCAGTTACATACTCGATTTAAAGGAGAGAAACTATGCCTCGGCTACGGTAGCTCGCAAGGTTGCTGCGGTTAAATCTTTCTTTGGCTTCATGGTTTCTGATGGCATCCTCAGCAGCGATCCTACGGAGAACCTTAGCTCGCCGAAGGTGGGCAAATCCTTGCCCAAGCCCCTCTCCGTTGCTGAGGTTGAAGCGCTGCTGGCAGAGCCAGCTAAAGATTCCACACCCGAGGCAAAACGGGATGTGGCGATGATAGAACTGCTTTACGCTGCTGGCATGAGGGTATCGGAGCTTGTCTCACTGAATATGGGGGATGTGAACCTGGAGGCGGGCTTTGTGCGCTGCCTGGGAAAGGGGGCCAAGGAGCGGATAATTCCCATTCACCAGCAGGCAGTAAAGGCCGTCGATGAATATATGGTGGCGGCTCGCCCCAGGCTGCTGCGTGGTGAAGAAGAGGAGGCCTTATTCTTGAATCGCAGAGGAGAGCGCCTTACCAGGCAGGGCTTTTGGCTTATCCTGAAGGCCCATGCTAAAGCGGCGGGCATAAAGAGAGCGGTTACCCCCCATACCCTGCGCCATAGCTTTGCCACTCATATCTTGAGCGGCGGAGCCGACCTGAGGGCGGTTCAGGAGCTACTGGGGCATGCCAATATCTCTTCAACGCAGATCTATACGCACCTTACCAGCGAGCATGTGCGCCAGGCCTATGAGAAGGCACACCCCAGAGCTAGAGACT
>Ga0114919_10005301_pt1 | contig 10302 bp, 7 predicted proteins | sample BlataG_FD_88682 | JGI IMG/M metagenome (GOLD analysis project Ga0114919, IMG submission 88682) | Deep subsurface microbial communities from Black Sea to uncover new lineages of life (NeLLi) - Black_00105 metaG | ecosystem: Environmental > Aquatic > Marine > Oceanic > Sediment | place: Atlantic... | reverse complement strand
CGCGAAGCGTTGACCCGCGGCGGGCGGCCTTCATAGCCCTTGGGGCTTCTGTTATTGTCCCAGCGCTGATAGATACCGCCGCAGTCGGAGTGCTTTGGCTCGCCCGCGCCCCAGCTATCGAACACCTGAATCTCATATCGCCCCATAAAATATACACCGGAATTCGACCCTTTTGGGACCATAAATTCGATATGGGCCCTGCAATCGCCGAAGTTTGCCTTGCTTAGTATATTCCTTGTTCTCCCTGTCGGCCCATTCACAATAACTCCCGTCCCCGGCTTACTGCTCAGCAGTTTCTCATTCTTGGGATTTGTAAAGGTATCGCCGACAATTTCCCACTGCCCGGTATTGCCCCGCCACTGGGAGAAATCACCGCCTACTAAGTAAACCTTGGCACCGGCGCTTCCCGTCGCCAGCAAGCCTAAAATCCCAGCAAACAACAAAATCACCCGAATCATTTTGCCTCGAATTTTCATAACTCATCCTTCCCTTTTTGTAAACGTTATTCAGCAACTAATCATTTATCAATAATCAATAATCATTTCACAAGCGCCACGGGCTGCGCATCGACCGTGACAGCATTCTATTCGCCTGCTCATCATTGACAAACCGCTCCTTCTCCGGGTTCCACATCAGCTTTCGCCCGAGCAGCATCGAGACATTGCCAATGTGAGAAATCGTAAATACCTGATGGCCAACCTCTTCAGGATAGAAGCATGGCCTGCGTGATTTCACACAATCAAGAAAATTACGCTGCTCACCTGCCGGGCAAGTGTAAAGGTGAATCTCATCAGAGCCAATGACAGAATCTAATACGGATTCAGGATTCGCTTTCAAAGGCCCACCAGTACTACTAATCCATCCTTCATCTCCCTCGAATCGCACACCCGGCGTGCCGGATATAACAATCAGCTTGACACCGGTGGCATATTTGTATTCGATTTTATATTCCTTGGCCGTATTGTACAGTCCCCCTTTACAGAACACACCCTTTCCCTCAACCTCCACTGGACACGTCAAATCGGTATTATTTCCCCACTGTGCGATGCTGATATGATGCGCGCCCCAGTCAGTCAATTGCCCACCTGAATAATCGCTGACCCACCGCCAGTGATAATGAAGCCGGTCCTTCGTATATGGCGTCCACGGCGCCGGGCCTAACCACATATCGTAATCCAGATCCTTCGGCACTGGCATAGGTGTAGTAAAGCCCGGCCTATGTGGACCGCTTGGCAATACCACCCGTACGGTATGCACCTTACCGATCCGGCCATTGCGGACCAGCTCACACATACGGTAGTACACAGAGCTCGCCCGAATTCCGGAAGCCGTCTGGAAAATTCGGCCGTAACGCTTCATCGTATCGCTCAAGATGCGTCCTTCCTCAACGGTAAGCGTTGGCTTCTCGCAAAACACGTCTTTGCCTGTCTTAGCCGCCATCACCGACATAAGGGCGTGCCAGTGGTCAGGCGTTGAAATCACCACCGCATCAATGTCATCCCGAGCGATAATTTCTCGAAAATCATTGTAAGCAGCGCAATCCTGATTACCATACTTTTGGTTTACCATATCACGGGCTTTGTTGCGATGGTTGGTATCGACGTCGCAAACGGCAACAGCTTGAGCGTCTGCGTTACCGAGGAACGTCCTCAGATTTATCCTAATTCCGTGACTGCCCACACCGATGAAACCCAATGTTATCCGATTGCTCGCAGCGACGCTGCCCGCTTTACCCAATGCCGATGAGGCAACAATGTATGGAAATACTATTGCCCCGGCTGTAACACCAGCAGCTCTTTTCATAAACCTGCGGCGAGTGATAACCTCTCTTCCTTTCATAGCACAATCTCCAATCGTTCGTTTCTCAGAACGACAGCAAACACTGCCAGATATACACGTACCCTAATGCGTCAATGTCTTCCCACACCTTTCGCACGAGCTCCTTGTCTCCCGAAATCTCGGGCAGCTCCTTTAGCTTTTCCTCCCAGGGGACACAAACACCCGGCTTCCTCTTTGGTTTCTTTTGTTCGGCCATCAAGCGTAACTCCACAAATAATCAATAATCATTTAGTACACTCCGTATTCACGCGTGAACTCAGTCATTGCCTTAATGTTTTCAACCTTGGCATCGTTTTGAACGATAGCGCTGGCGTCCATAATGTAGCCGCCGTCGCGGGCCACACCGTCGATTACCTTCTTACAGCAGTCGCGCACCTCGTCCGCTGTACCGTAACTTAACAGAAAATTGGGGATGCCGCCGCTGATGCAGAACTTGTGCCCAATCGTCTTGTGGACCTCTAAAATGTCAGCCATATCAACGTGATAAACGATTGCTTTCTCCGGAAGCTCGGCAAAGGACTTCAAATGCGCGTTCCAATTGCCTTCAGCATAAAACAGGACCTGATGTCCCTTGGCCCAGATTTCCTCGATGATTGGCTTGAGTGTCGGCCAGTAGAACTTGTCAAAATGCTCCATCGTGACAAACGGTACGCACCCGCGGTGCATCCAGAACCCGATGGGCACGTTCTTGTCCGGGTCCGCCCCCGAAAGCGCCACGTGCGTCAGATGCGGCATCAGCGCCTCGCACGCCGCCATCACCTTTTCCGGCCGCTCCATCAAATCCGTCACTAATCCTAAATACCCCCGCAGCTTATCGGCGATAATATCGAGCGGCGCCTTCAGAATCCCCGAAATCGCCGAGACCGTCCCCGATTCTTTCCGCAGTAGTTCGTTTTGTGTGCCGAATGCCATAAAATAATTCAGCATCGCCATCCCGCCCTTCAAAAACGACAGGTTGTTGCGATACGACGTCGGCTCGCCCATCGCACTGACGTCAGCCGAGATACGCGGAAGCCACACATTGAACAGAAACCCGGTTGGGTCCTTGATGAGCTGGTCGTATTCGTCCGCCTTCATAAACGCCTTTTCCTCAGGCGGCTCAAGGTACTGAAAACCGGTCTCGGGCGATATATCGATACCGGGAACTGCATAGTACTTCGTCCCGATGGCCTGCGTCAGACCCGTCCAGACGTAAACCATATTGCCGACCACGGCGTCCCAGTCGAAATCCGCCGCGCACTTGCGGGCGGCCGCAAACGCCTTCTCGAAATCGTGGGCCACCTCCTGGCAGGTGTACCCGGCGTACTTGGCCGTGAACTCCGCAACAAATGGACGAATCGGAATCTTGTCCGGTTTCTCGTTCCGCATTGCGGTAACGTAGCGATTCAGCCGTTCGGCGTACAGTTGTTCCATATCCTTGGCCATCTTACTCTGCTGCCTCCTTAAAAGTCTTTATTATTGACCTTTGAATTACTAATGAAATTTGGGTGGCACCCTCAAACTTGTTTGGGGGTGTTGGAAAATGCCTTATTCGAGCCCCTGGAGTAACTGTTCCTTTCATTTGTTTTTCAAATTTCAATAAAAGCTCACTGGTTTTTTACAAATGCCACGGGCTGCGCATCGACCGTGACAGCATTCTGTTGGCCTGTTCATCGTTGACAAATTGCTCGGCGTCGGGGTCCCATCTCAGCTCGCGACCGAGCAGAATCGAGATGTAACCTAAGTAGCACACCGTCGTGGACCGGTGGGCGGCCTCAATGGGCGAACAGGTCTCTGAGCGGGTCTTGACGCACTCGACAAAATTCCCGTCGTCACTGTCGCACTTATACAGATGAACCTCGTCCGGACCGATGACCGAGCGCAGCACCGACTTTGGGTCTGCCTCGATTGAGCTGCGCGTAACGTGAATCCAACCCTCCGTTCCTTCGAAGCGAACGCCTTGACGGTTCTTGCTATTGTCCGTGAAGTTCACCCGCACACCATTGGCATATGTATAATCGATGCTCCACGTCAGGGTCGTATCCCACAGACCATTTTCGGGAAACACACCTTGTCCGTCAATCTTAACCGGACCGCTGTGGTCCGCACCGAGGGCCCATTGAGCCATATCAATATGATGCACACCCCATCCGGCCACGAAACCGCTCGAAGCATAGTCGGAGATGAAGTACCAGCCTTGATTGGCGCCCGGACGAATGCGCGCCCTCGTGTACGGCACCCACGGAGCGGGGCCGAGCCACATGTCCCAGTCGAGTCCCTTTGGCACCGGCATAGGCGGATGCACGCCCGTCTGTTGGCCGCCAGGGCAGGCAGCTTTGATTGTCTGCAGTTCGCCGATACGCTTGTTGCGGACCAATTCGCACGCGAGTCGAAACTGGCTCATCGCGCGTTGTTCGGTCCCGTGCATAAAGACCACGCCGTACCGCCGCACGGCATCCCTCAACGCCTGGCCCTCGGCAATCGTTACCCCGAGCGGCTTTTCGACGTAGATGTCCTTGCCCGCCTTCACCGCTGAAATGGCAATGGGAACGTGCCAGTGGTCAGGCGTCGCAATCAGCACGGCATCGATATCATCGCGGGCCAGCAACTCGCGGAAATCATTGTAGGTTGCGCATCCTGTGTACTTCTCTCGCCCCTGCTTGCCGGCATAGTGCTCTTCAACTTCCTTCTTGGCTAATGCGCGGGCCTTGGCATCGACGTCGCAAACCGCGACCACCTGTGCCCCATAACCCATCAGTCCCCGTGTGTTCAACCGTCCTCGCGGGCCGACCCCAACGCAGCCCATTACGACCCGCTCACTTGCAGCAACGGTTTCGGCTTTACCCAGAGCGGACGAGCGAATAATATACGGCAGTCCCATTGCCCCTAAGCCAACACCCGTGGCCTTCTTCAAAAACCTTCGTCGGCTGATTTTCTTCATGACCTTCACTTGCTTACCAGCAATAAATTTTAACCAAAATTTCCTGCGCAACCACATCTACGGGAGCTTTGCCACCATAAATCAACATAAACATACCCGAATCCCGCCAAAACGTCAAGCTGGGTTTCTCTTCCTCTAATTACTCTTCGAGTCCGAGTATTTCAGCCGGCTTGCCGGCTCGCTTCAGTCGGTACTTGATTGTGCCTTTGCTTGTCAATCCATACGCCTCCAGAATCGCACGGTCATCGGTCGGAAGAATTGCCGCGAATTCCCCGTTGGATAGTTTCACCTTGAGCGCATAGCCTCCCTTTATCCGCTCCAGTTCGGCTTCATCTGACACTTTGTCCTCAACTCGATGCGGCCGATAGAGCGTCACGAACTCCACACGCTTTTTCTTTTCTGTTGTCTCTGCCGTCAGGTGCCATTCCCGCAGTTTGATACGCGGTCGCGGTTTGGGGTCGTACTCGTTGGTCTGCTTAAAGGTAAGGCCCGACGGCGCAAGAAAATCAATATCGCAAACCACATCATCGTTCCGCACGCAGATGTCGTGCTGATCCTTGACATCGATTTTATTGATAGCGTGCAGCCAGTATTCAAATGTAGAGGGCTCTTTTGCCTCCAGCCGGTCGTAAACGACTACCAGTTCGGGCTTAACAAAAATGATGGCACGCGTGAAACGGTCGAGGATGTCATCTTCATAGGCCTGGCCCGCCTCACCCACGACGATGTCCATAGATGGAGTCGTCTTGAAAGCCGTGATTTTGCCCTGCGATTGGGCAGTGCGCTTCCCTTGTCCCCGGTTGTTGACCGTGATATTGTTCACCGAACGTGTGCTCCAGACCCAATTGCTGTGGTGTGCGCTTCCATAGGAATCGTAGTGACCGCTGCGGACCAGCAGCCGCTTGCCGTATGCCCAAAGCACAAACGAATTGTTTGCCTCATTGCCGTGAGACTGCGTTCCAAAGAGACTCGATTTGAAAATCACCTGGACACTCTTGCTGGCGTCTCTCAAATCGCTGTTCAGATAAGCCTGCCCGGTGCCCTTAAACAGCCGTGAGCTTGCCAAACCATCGGGCGGCTTCGCTTCAACCTTAGGCAAAGTGCCGCGAACGAATCCGATATAACCGCTCATCTCCTTCGCACCGCCCATCTGTTCGACGTACCACTGCCAGTGTCTGTTGCCGGCTTGCGCTGCAAACTGGCTCATTAGTGACACGTTGCGCGAAGCCGACCTCCGCCAGGCCCCGTCGCCAAATCCGCCGCCGACTTTGCCTGGTGGCATAAGATACATCGTGTAGTAACCGGCCTTGGAGAAGAACGGCTTATCGTAAGCGTCAACGCCCATTGACTCCCGTATCACGTCCGCCCACCAGGTGAAGCGGCCAAGATAGCTATGGCTGTAGCTGATACCCTCGTGCCACCCGCCGTCGTTGTCGCTCCAGACCGGATAAACATTGTAAAAGACATTCATAGCGAACCATACCCAGTCCTCGGCGCCCTCGACCTCGCCCAGAAAAGCGATACCTACCTCGCCAAGAAAGTGCCATGCCCGGTTCGAGTGACTCCCGTAAGGCCGCCATAAATGACGCGGGCAAAGATGCTGGTACATCTCATCGCCGCGGACCTTCATCACGCCCCGGCAGATTTTCTTCTCCTCCTCGCTAAGCAGGTCGTTGACGAACGTGTACGCCCGGGAGAAATAATAGGCGTAGGGCATCCCCGCCTCATCGTTATAGCGATAGCCGGTACTGCCCTTGGGGTCCCACCTGGCGCAGTCTAACAAGATTCTTTTGGCCTCAAGGCCGTATTTTTCCTTACCGCCGAGCAGCCGCGTAAACGCCAGCGTCGCCGCACCGTTAAGCGCCTTAATCGTATATGTCCGGTTGCCCCACCAAACCTTCCGCCAGGCCTCACTGCCGCGCACCATACCTTTCGGATACTTCGGCGGCTCCTTAGTCAAAGGCGGCCTCGCCAGGAGTCTCTCGCATTCTCTCACCAGTCTATCGGACTCGCCCTTTATTTCTCCCTTTGCCAGTCCTCGCAGCCGCTGCAGGTTCTCGGGACGAACGAACAGTCGTGGATGCGTTTTTGGTATTCGGGAAAGCAGTTCCTTGCGCACTGGCATTGGCATAGCTGCAGCATCACCCGCAATTGTAAACGCCCGCGCCCGGCTCCAGTTCGTATAATTACCTTTGCTGTCCTTGCCCCGGTAACTCCATGTATATGTCCCAGCAGGTAAAGTCTTTGATGGACAATAAACATTGAACTCAATATCCTTCCAGTGCAATCCAATATTCGCATACGGCTGATTGCCTGTGCACATAACCTCCCACGTCAAACCCTTTTGTGGCCGCCAGCTAAAACTCGGCGGATTCACCGCAGACACCGCGCCCTCAGTGGGCCGATACCCCCATTCATCAGGAACAGCCGGCCTTTCATCCAGCGCCAACCTCTGTCCTGCCGCCAGGCCCGTCGCAACCAGCAGCAGCACAACTACATTCACCGCAGTAAGCAGCTTAAGCGGTACGTTCTCTCTTCTAAACTTCTTTTTGGTCATCATTACTTCTTCCAGAAGTAAGCTAATCAATTCTTTGATATCGGCCTGTTACCCGGCCGATGGTTTCCGATTGTGCAATCTCTTTACCATTTGCAAACACCCGCAGACCTTTTCCCTTGCCGTATTTCTTGCCGGTTTTGTCCCATATAATTGTGATAATCTGGCCGTGGTACAGCACGTTGTCGAGGCAGAACCACTCCCACGTATCGGCGCCAATTAGTGGATTGACCTCAACAATATCATCCGACCGAGGTCTAAGCCCTACAAGGCCAGAAATTATCAAATCGCAATAGCTCGAATGATTGTAATCCTTGCCGCGCTCTTTACCGCCTTTTCCCGCATTCCACGTACCGTTCCTCCAGCTTTTTAATCGTGTGCGCGAAATCCAGTCACCTGTATAGGGATTGAGGTTCTCATCAATCCAGGGCACGACCCGACCGTTCTCTCGCTTTAGACGATGACTTTGCGTATAGATTTTCAGCGTTTCAAAATAGTCGGCTTTACTGATGGCGTCCTGCTTGTAGTTATTCAGCAGGTTGGCCAGAGCCGTGAGGGTTTGCGTGGTGGCAAAGGGCCAGCTCGGCCCGTTCCACTGGCATTCATGACCTTTATAGGAGATAGAAAATTTAACGTGACGCTGCTCTGCCGTTGTCGGCCCGAACGGTGCATAAAAACCCTTCGGGTCCATTAATTGCTTCCACGCAACTTCGTATCCCTTGCCCACATCAGGCAGATTGAAGCACCACGGCACATAGCCAAGCAGTTCGCGCACATCAACAAGTTTCTCTGCTTTGCGAGGAAGCGTCTTGAAAAATTTTGCCTTGCTGTCCCATAGCCTGGCTTGAACAAGTTCCTTAATCTTTGCTGCCTTCGCCTGATATTCTGAAGCCAATTCCTTTGTGCCGGCCAATGTTGCAATCCTGGCTATCGCAATCGCATCACCGTACATATAGGAATTGATCGTAGCACGCTTCCCGCTCCCACCTATGGAGACCTCCATACCGTCCCGGTCATCGATTTGCCAGAACAAACCATCCGGCTCAAGTCTCGTTTTCTCCCACGCCTTGTAGTTGTTGCTCAAATCAGCAAGCAGATCGGTAACGTGTTGCTTATCCGCTGTTACCAAATACCTCGCCCACATTGCATCCGCAGCCCAGAAGCTGTAACTTCGCACGCTGCCGCCTTTGCGAAACCAGAACACCGCATAATCGTCTAAGTATTTCCGATTGTGCAGCCAGCGACCCTCGTAAAAATGATGCCCGGCAGGGCAGTTAATGGTATTGTGCTTGCCCGACCATCCAACCTTCGGCAGAAACTCAGTAATCACGAATCCGTCCGGAGTCAGCTTGATGTGTTTCCGGTACGTCCACCATCTAAAGTAGTACGTCCGCTCCAAATCCTTGTCCGGACATTCGAACAGCGGAACATTCGCGCCGACAAACTCCCACGCCTTCTCATTGGAAATGTGTTGGACATATAGTTCCTCATCATTTTCGTTGAATGTGTCAATATAATGCTTGAATGATTCTGCTTTCAACACGAATGTATTCCGTGTGTCGCTTGCTGAAGCTGTATTCAACAAAAAAGATATGCACAGAAAGGCCGAAAGCGTAACTTTGATATGCAAACTTTTCATTCCCATCCTCACTTTCTTAACGATATTAGCGACAAAGTCTAACTTACTTCAAGGGACCCGACTAATTCTTTGATATTTGCTATTTCTTTACGAGCGCAATATTTTTTTATGCCTTCAATAATTTTTACCGCGCATCCCGGCTCAATAAAATTCGCCGTACCGACACCCACCGCCGATGCCCCCGCAATAATAAATTCGATAGCATCCGAAGCGGTCCTGATTCCCCCCATTCCCAGAACCGGGATTCCAGAACCTTTGGCGACCTCATTATAAATCTTATTGACCAGATAAACCGCTATCGGCTTTATTGCCGGCCCCGACAATCCGCCCGTCTTATTGGCCAGAACCGGCTTGCGAGTTTCGATATCGACAACCATCGCCGTAAATGTATTTATCAAGCTAAGTGCGTTAGCACCGGCCTCGACCGCCGCTCGAGCAATTACGCTGATGTCCGTAACGGCAGGCGCCAGCTTGACCATCAAAATCTTTTCACCGCTGACCTTTTTCACTGCCGAAGTAATCTCTGTTACCTGCTCCGGGTCAGTGCCAAAAGTTATGCCTCCCAGCTTAACGTTAGGACAGCTAATATTCAGCTCAAATCCCGCTATCGCTTTTTCAGCAGCCAGCCGCTGCGCCACTGCAACGTATTCATCAATCGTCTCGCCCGCTATATTAACGAACACGGCGCAGGACAGCTTCTCAAGAACAGGCAGTTTTTCTTCAATGAAAGCATCCAATCCGATGTTTGCCCACCCGATGGCGTTAAGCATCCCGGAATCGGTCTCAACAATCCTCGGCGTCGCATTACCTTTTCTTGGCCGGCGCGTGATACTTTTGGTTATAAATCCGCCGAGCGAGTTTACATCCATAAAATCAGCTAACTCGTCAGCATATCCGGATGTCCCCGACGCCGTAAGCACCGGATTCGCCAACCCTATCCCCGCAAAATCAACCGAAATATCAACATCTTCTGGCATAAGAATCTTCTTTTGTCATTGCGAGGCCTGCGGTTAAAAAATCCGTGTAATCCGCGATTAAAAAACCACTTCTTTGCTCTCAAAAACAGGCCCATCCTCGCAGCACAACTTATAAACAGTTTCATTTGAGCCGGCCACTCTGCACTCAACCGCACAACTCTGGCAGACCCCAATCCCGCACGCCATTACCCGCTCCATACTGACCTGACAATCGATATTCTTGGCTTTAGCAATTTCTGCTACTTTCGCCAGCATTTGCTCAGGCCCACAGCCATAGATAATCATATTCTCGTCGGCTAAATCAGATTTTCCGAGCCATTCCGAAAGGCAATCGGTTACAAGCCCGGCAAACCCCGCCGAGCCGTCATCCGTT
>Ga0114919_10005300_pt1 | contig 10303 bp, 7 predicted proteins | sample BlataG_FD_88682 | JGI IMG/M metagenome (GOLD analysis project Ga0114919, IMG submission 88682) | Deep subsurface microbial communities from Black Sea to uncover new lineages of life (NeLLi) - Black_00105 metaG | ecosystem: Environmental > Aquatic > Marine > Oceanic > Sediment | place: Atlantic... | reverse complement strand
CGCCAGACCTCCGTTGAGATTCCAGGCGGCAGCCTCGAGACTCAGGGAGGTGATATTCTGCTGCGCGTCAGTGAACGACGAGACTGGGCGAAAGAGTTTGCAACCATTCCACTTATTACTACAGCCGATGGATCGGTGCTGTTCCTTGGAGATGTCGCACAGATAAAAGATACCTTTGAGGAGCAGGACCGCTACGCCGCCTATAATGGGAAACAAGCTATCGGTATTGCCGTGTATCGCGTGGGTGATCAGACTCCAATCGGGGTCTCTGATGCAGTGCGTTCCGCCATGGTCGAGATCGAGAAGGACCTCCCGCCCGGTATCAATTGGGTCATCAACCGGGACAGATCTGAGATATACCGTCAGCGTCTGGAGCTGCTGCTCAAAAACGCCTTTTTAGGTCTGATGCTGGTGATGCTGTTACTGGGGCTGTTCCTGGAATTCCGTCTTGCCTTTTGGGTCACTATGGGTATTCCGATTTCGTTTTTGGGCTGTTTCCTGTTTCTGCCGGCTATGGACGTCACGATCAATATGATTTCTATGTTTGCGTTTATTGTGTCCCTGGGCATCGTGGTTGATGACGCCATCGTGGTCGGCGAAAACATCTATGAATACCGCCAGCGGGGGATGCGTCCGATGCAGGCTGCGATTATGGGTGCCCGTGATGTGTTGTTGCCGGTGACCTTCAGCATCCTTACTAATATCGTTGCTTTTCTGCCACTCTGTTTTATCCCCGGAATTATGGGCAAAATTTGGCGTGTTATACCTTTTATCGTTATCACTGTCTTTACCATCTCCTGGGTGGAAGCACTCCTTATTCTTCCGTGTCATTTAGCCCACGGCAAACAAGGTAAGTCGATCCGGGCTGGACTTCTGGGAATGTTACAGCGATACGTCAGTAGAGGATTGGAATTGTTTATCCACAAAGTATACGCACCGTTTCTCGGATTATGTATTCGTTTCCGCATTGTCACAGTAGCGCTTGGTTCAGCAATACTCATCGTGATTTTGGGGTATGTTACCAGTGGGCGGATTGGCACTATCCTGATGCCTCGTATCGAATCGGATGTATCCGTTGTGACAGCCATTTTACCATACGGCTCGCCAATCACAAAAGCCCAACAGGTCTGTCAAAAGCTAATTACTGCTGCTGAGCATACAGCCAAAACAAATGGTGCTGAGCGACTGGTCGAGGGTATTTTTTCACTAATTGACGAGAATGTGGTCGAAGTCATAATCTACCTGACTGATCCTGACACCCGCCCCATCACTACCGCCGAAGTGACACGTCTATGGCGAGAGCGTACGGGGCCTGTCCCCGGTCTGGAGAGTCTGCGATTCGAGTCAGACAGAGGTGGCCCCGGCTCCGGCGCAGCCCTTACAATTGAACTCAGTCACCGTGACATTGACGTTCTCGACCGGGCAAGTGAGGCCCTGGCTGCAATGTTGGCAGACTTTTCAAATGTCAAGGATATTGACGACGGATACACTCCGGGCAAACGGCAACTTGACTTCAGTCTGACCGAAGAAGGACATAGCCTGGGGCTGACCCAGCAGGCGTTGGCCAGGCAGCTGCGCAACGCTTTCTATGGGTCCCAGGCTGTCCGTCAGCAGCGTGGACGTAACGAAGTCAAGGTCAAGGTGCGTCTACCTCGCGAGCAACGAGTCCGTCAGTATGATGTGGAACAATTGCTGATTCACACACCCCAGGGCACAAACGTGCCACTGGGTCAAATAGCACAAATTGAACGGGGACGTTCTTACACCACTATCAACCGGCGTAACGGACGTCGGACGGTAACCGTGACGGCTAATGTCGAACCCATCTCCCAAACCAGCCAGGTGATGGCAATCCTTGAATCTGAGGTCTTGCCCCAACTAATGAGGGATTTTCCAGGACTGTCATATCGCTGGGAAGGACGCCAGCAGGACATGAGAGAAAGTACCGAGAGGTTGTTTAGCGGTTTATTACTTTCGCTTTTTGCTATTTATGTGCTATTAGCCATACCGTTCAGCAGCTATTACCAGCCGATAATTGTGATGATCGCGATTCCCTTTGGAATCGTTGGAGCGGTGCTTGGCCATATGCTCATGGGCTATTCGTTGAGCCTGATGAGTATTATGGGCATCGTTGCTCTCTGCGGAGTCGTGGTAAATGACTCGCTGATCCTGATAGATTACGCAAATCGGCGACGGCGAGAAGGCATTTCAGCTCTTGAGGCTATTTACCAGGCCGGTCGGCGGCGTTTTCGCCCCATTTTGCTGACAACCCTAACAACCTTCGGAGGACTTGCCCCGATGATATTCGAGACATCACGTCAGGCAAGATTCATGATTCCGATGGCCATCTCGCTGGGGTTCGGAATTCTATTTGCCACGAGCATAACTCTCGTGCTCGTCCCTTGCCTGTATATAATAGCCGAGGATGTACGTAGGTTTACTCGATGGTTGCTTCCTTTTAGCCGCGAGCTCGACCTCACACACAACTCTGGCATGGGCTAATAAATAGCGTAGGTGGGAACAAGAAAGTGTGAGAAGTAACATATTCAGTGAATCCTATTGATAGCATGGCTAATACCCCAACGGGGAAAATGATAATTTGTCATAGGCTAAAGTCCAACTGAAGGGGCCATATGAAGGTAAAGGATGAAATGAAAAAGAATAAAACCATTTATGATTGTTTTTTATCAGCTTACTCCACTGCGGATAGCCGAGCAGAAATTGACGGTATACTGTTCCAAATGATGTTGGCTGGGATTATTTTAACAGCTTCGGTTTGTTTATGCAATCCTGCTTGGGGGATGGGGGCAGAAAAACGCTTACCGCGGGCAGCCCGGAGTGTACATTTGTGGTATCCTGCGAAGCAGGGTATCGTATTTTACAATGAAGTAACCGTGGAGAACAGTTTCCCAGGCAGTTACTTCTGTGTGTGTGGTTTTAAGCACGGATATTTCGGTATCCAGGAGTTGCGGCAAGGCAGAAAGGTCGTGCTCTTCTCTGTGTGGGAACCGGGCAATCAGGATAATCAGGATACTGTACCACAAGACCGTCGAGTAAAGGTGTTGTATGAGGGACAGGATGTACGCATCAGCCGGTTTGGTAACGAAGGCACCGGCGGCAAGAGTATGTTCGACTACCAATGGAAGGTCGGTGATACTTATAAGTGTATGGTCAAGGCCTCCGTCGAAGGTGACCGAACAACTTATGAGGCCTATTTCTACATCAACGAAGAAAAAAAATGGAAACATCTGGCGACGTTTCAAACAATTACAGGCGGAGACTATCTAAGCGGGTATTATTCATTCGTGGAGGATTTTTTACGTAACGGTCAAAGTGCGCAGAATGTTCGTCGGGCACGGTATGGCAACGGCTGGGTCAAGACCGAAGATGGCAAATGGCTGCCGCTCATCCAGGCAACGTTCACGGCCGATAGGACGCCGACAATGAATATCGATGCGGGTTTAAAGGATGGCCGATTCTTTCTTCAGAACGGAGGTGACACAGAGAACCGTACACTCCTGAGGTCAAAGATAGACTGCCCTGTCGAGCAGATGAGTCAGCCGGAAGTGAGCTTTGACGGGGAGTGGGAGTTGGTCTGGACAGACGAGTTCAATTACGAAGGATTGGCCGACAAAAGTAAGTGGGATTATGAAGTGGGATTTATTCGCAACCGCGAAAAGCAATATTATACAAAAGCACGGACGGAAAATGCTCGGGTTGAAAAAGGTACGCTGATTATCGAATCGCGGAAAGAGAAATTCAAAAATGGTGAGTATACGTCGGCAAGCCTTCATACATGGCACAAAGCTGAATGGTTGTACGGCAGAATTGAAGTGCGAGCGAAGCTTCCAACAGGAAAGGGGATGTGGCCTGCCATCTGGATGCTTGGAACCAACCGGGATAAGGTCGGCTGGCCCGCTTGTGGCGAAATCGATATTATGGAGAATGTCGGATTTGACCCGGATACAATCCACGTCAACATACATACGAAGGCATATAACCATGTAATGAGAACGAACAAGGGCTCGAAAATAAAATGTGAAAAACCATGCGAACAGTATCATATCTATGCAATTGAGTGGTACGAGGATCGGCTCGACCTTTTTCTGGATGACGAAAAGTATTTTACTTTCAAAAACGAAGGAACAGGCAATGATGTTTGGCCTTATGATAAACGGCACTACCTAATCTTAAACGCAGCCATTGGCGGCTCCTGGGGTGGTCAAAAAGGAATCGACGATGGTATCTTCCCGCAAAGGTACTATATAGACTACGTAAGAGTCTTCAAGAGAAAAAGAAACTGATATCGCCGTTATCAAGAGTGAGGTGTTTAAAGAATCGAGTAGATGTACTATAGTACCTCTGTTAAGTCATAGTTTGTATTCCTTTTTTCTCACCTTTTTTGTCTTGGCGCACATACAACCCGACTACAACCCGAAACCCCGTTATCTGCCAATTCTGCAAAAATTCACTCCCCATAAGCCCTGTGTTATCAGTGATTTATAAAAAAGTGAAAATTTAGCGCCGGATTCAATGAACTGCGCGAAATCATACAGATGAAAGAGGGGCTGTCCAAGCCGTAAAGCCAACGGACTACTCCAACAAAAGAAATCTCACACAAACGTTGGGACGACTTTTGTCGAAAGGCCCGCACCGACATAGTAGCGGTGCGGGCTTCTTCTTTGAATCATCTGTTTGCTTATTGTGCGGCTTTACTTCTTAGTTGCAGCGGTCAGAATACCTTTCATGGCGGCAGCCTTGACGTGCGCGGGCTTGTCATCGCCCTTGAGCTCTTTGTACAAAGCTACTGCCTCGGACTTCTCACCATCGGCCAGCAACTGCTCGGCACAGACCAGGCAGGCGTCGGCTACTGGCAGCTTCATGTTGGCAGATGCTTTCTTAGCGAACTTGCTCAGTTCCTTGGCCGCAGCCGACGTGCCGATCAGACCTAGCGATTGGGCCGCGGCTTTGGCGACTTGGATGTCGGAGTCACCGAGAAGCTTCGAGAAGACCATGATGCTCTGCTTGTCGCGGCGTACGCCCAGCGAACCGATAATACCCGGCTTGAGCTTCTTGCTGACCTTCGGCAACGCGTCCCGCATCGCCTTGGCCGCCTTTTCGTCCGGAATGCGTTCCAGGGCGTAGCGTGCGATGTGCGAGGTATCCTCGGCGGCTAAAAGAGCGGCGAGGGCCTCGACGGACTGGGTTGTGCCCACGATTCTCAGTTTGCGGCAGACATAGTCCTGTGCAGATCGTGAGATGCCGCCGGCAAGAGCATCCACCAAACTCTTCTCCAGCGCCTTACGTGCTGCGGCATCGTCATGCGTAGCGACGATAGCCTGGTCGATGGGCTTCAGGGCCTCGCGGTCTGCGCCCCAGTCATAGGTCTTAAGCGTTTCCAATGTTTTGTCTAATGCGGCCGAATCCGTTTGTGCAACGGCTACGGTAGCTGCACCTGCCGCCAGTGTCATTCTAGTAGTCTCTTTACTGGTCATAATCAAGTCTCCTTGCCGTAATCATCGCTTGCTCAAATCACCCAGGGCTCTCTTCTTGCAACGTCGACAAGACGGTTGGCTTCGTCGTCGTCAATGAATTGTTGTTTCACCGTGTCCCATTTCAGTGACCGTTCCAGTTCGTACGCAATGAGGAACAGGTGGCATACTGTTGTCGTGTGGACCGCGTATTCGATGTCGCGGAACGGCCTCCTGCGTGTCTTGACGCAATCGATAAAGTCGCCATAGATGCCACCGCTTCCGGCATAACGGGGAACCGGCTTTGAGGGGCCTTTCTCATTCGTACCTTCTACTTCCAGGTTGCCTCGATCCGGGTAATTATGGTGAAGAAGCTTGCCGTTCGGATAGCGGCAGGTTGCGAACTTTCTACCGTTTTCGTTGTGGAAGATGACTTCTTCAGGCTCCAGTTCCCTGACATCAATGGCGAAGGTAGCGCCACCGAAATGATGTGCCCCCCAGTCGGTCATGCCGCCGCCGGAGTAATCCTTGAACGACCGCCAGCTTGTTCCGTCGATGTTGTAACTGCCGCTGCACCGGTGGGGATGGTACGGCGCCCAGGGGGCGGGGCCAAGCCACATATCCCAGTCGAATCCTTCGGGAACGGGCTCGCCTTTCTTGTTGCAGTCCATGGGTAACGGCCCCACGTTAACGTTGATCGACTTGATGATGCCTTTGTCTCCATTCCAGCAGGGATCGACCGTGCCCCTGTAATCCTCAAGCACCCGCTGGCTGCCACCGGATACCACGCGACTATAACGCCGGGCTGCGTTGACCATCAGCTTGCCTTCACGGAGCGTCTTGGTCTCGGGCTTCTGGCAGTAGATGTCCTTTCCGTTGCGGCATGCCTCGATCACGATGATCGCGTGCCAGTGATCCGGTGTGGCGCAATGCACAGCGTCGATATCATCGCGGGCCATGATTTCGCGGAAGTCGTTGTAAGCTTTGCAGTCCTTGTTGCCGTACTTCTCGTTCACGCGGTTTATTGAGCCGTCGCGAACGCCCTTTTTTACGTCGCTTACAGCAACGTACTGGACATCGCCCCGACCCAGGAATGCACCCTGGTCGCCCCCGCCCATGTTGCCGATGCCGATGCCGGCCATCACGATACGGTCACTTGGCGCGGTGTTACCGTCTTGCCCCATCGCGGACGCCGGAATGAAGTACGGTAACGCCACCGCGCCTGCCGCTGCTTTCAGAAATGTTCTTCGACCATGAAACGTGCCATGGTCCTTCGCTGGTTTACTCTTCTGATTTGCCACGTGTTGATCCTTCCCTTGGGGTCAGTGTGCATAATTGCTTTGAGCCAAGTCGATTCTGAATCTCACTTGCTTAATCAATATCGCATGCATTAGAGGGGACATTTCCTGGATAGCCTCTCTCCCCGCGACCGTCGCGAGGCTTCTGCTGATACTGATAGGAATTTTGATTTTACGACCATTTGTAATGATTATACTCCCGAAGCAAGAAAGGTCAAGGGGAAAACACTCAAATATCGGTGCATCTTGACTGAAAAATTTAAGTAAGAAACTATACCACAAGACACCCTTTTCCTGAGTCGCAAATTGTTAAAATTCTTAGCCAAAACCTTGTCACCAAAATGTCTCCACAGATGTGAAATATGACGATTGATGCAAGTGTCAAACCTCAAATATTTACCAAAAAAACAAAGATTTCTTGACAATTTTCTATAAATTTCGGATTCAATGTCCTTTTTCACTTCCATTATTCCCTATGCTGAACCTGTTGGAAAGTTATTGAAATTGCGATGTGTTTTGGTATTATAGGGCTTGAATTTCATAGGAGTGTCTCAGGAAAAGTGTCAAAGCGTGCAGGAGCACCGATTATAAAATTAAATGGTAAATCTGAAATACAACAGAGCTTTCTCTCAGAAGGTGAAATGATGCCACTCGTCCCCAACCGGTTCACTCAAAGCCTTGCCGATAGCAAACTCATGATCCCACAACAACGAATGGCTCGGCGCCGGTTCCTGGCCGCCACAGCGGTAACCGCCGGGGGGATGCTGATGTCAGGCGCGCGCTGGCTCGGCGCCAATCAGATCCTTACCCCGTCCGACTTCCCCTCAACGGGGCACTTCTGGTATCGTCCGCAACCGGCCGGTTTGTTTGTTGACTCGCAGCGCGACAACAAAGCCTTCGGTTTTGCGGACGGAAAAGTGTTCCTCTCCGAAGACAACGGCCGCACCTGGCCGCACGGCATCGCGTTTCCTGACGCACGCCACATCGTGTTTAGCTGCATTTTGAAGAACGGGAACATTCTCTTCAGCGCTCACGCGAAACTGTACCTCAGCACGGACAACCTGAAAACGTACAAGCAAATCACGGTGAAGGATACCGATGGCAGCGACTGCATCCCGCATACGCCCAAGAATCCCGACCGCCCCGGTTGGTACTTCCACAGCATCTCCGGCGAAAACACGTGGGATGTGAACGGTGCAGAAATGCTCGTGTGGGGCAACTACTGCAACGTGATCGACGGCGCGTCACCGGTCAACATCTACTACTCGACCGACAACGGGCAGACCGTCAGAATCGCCTATTCCTTCGGACAGAACCCCTACAACCGGGATGACGGCTCCGGGGGTGGAGGCAGAACGGGAACGCCGCTGGGCAACCCCGACAACCCGGTCATTTGCCGCCACATTCACTGCGTGGCCTACAACCCGGCCGAAGACGCGTTTTACGCTTGCACCGGCGATTTTGACAAGAAAGAGGGACACGAGTGCCACTGGCTGAGAGGCGCCTATGACGTGGACAAGGACAAGTGGCATTGGAAGGTCATCGTGTCGGATGCAATGAACTCGCGGTACAAAGCCGGCGGCATCAGCTTCGTCGACGGGCAACTCTACTGGATCAGCGACTCGAACGGTCCCAAGCCTTACGACCGAGGAATCTTTCGGTGCGATCCGGCCGACATCACCAATCCCGCGAAGCACACGCTGCTGTTCAATCCGGGGGTCGAATCCGGGAACATGATCATCCAGGACGGCGTGATTCTCGCGTCGCATTGCGCCCCCCAGTCACCGATGGACACGGGATTCATCGTTTCCTTGGATTTGGGGAAGACCTGGGCACAATACGATCTCAAGGAGTTCGGCAAGCGGTCGCCCTGCCGCTTCCACAGGAAGAACAGCGACGGATGGTTCCGGGTGGACCTGCGATCGAGCTGGGTGAACCCCGCCGAGATGATGTTCATCAAGCCGAAAAAGGCGTGAACCGTCAAGGAAGTAACCGTATGCCCTACAATAATCATGACTCCAACATGATCACGCTGTATCGAGTCAAGAGCTTTCGGTCACTCGCACGGGACTTGAAGCTATACTACAAGTCCAGCGCATCGACCGACGTGATTGATCTGAAATGAGTCGAGATTCAATTAGGCTTCAAAAAATACTTGACATACTCATAAGAAAAATTGTATTATGAATGTATCCAAGATTGCATTTAAGCCTCTGTGGTTTATCTCGCTTTCTCCTCTCCCTCCGCACCACAGGGGCTTTTTACTATATCTGCAAGCTTTTGAAACTCTCACTTTTCCCGCCAATTCCGATACCTTTATAAACTTTGCTGATTTCACTTTTGGGCACGAATCTTAAGAAAATGAGGCAAAACAAAGAATTTCCCTATGTAAACAATCTGCAGAAATCGGCCAAATCTTCAAACGTGAAAAATTCCAAAAAATACGAGCATTTCGGTGAGACTATACGGTATTTAACGCTCGATGAACTTCAGCAATTCTTTGACAGTATTGACAATTACTCTCACAAGCTGATGTTTCGAGTGATCTACGAACTCGGCTGTAGGGTTGGAGAATTCGTAAGGATTCAGGTTAAACATTTGAACTTTAGCCGAAGCACAGCATTTTTTCCTGCTGAAAACACAAAAACCAAACACCCACGAACAAGCTGTTTACCAAAAGGTCTAATGAACGAAGTGATAAGCATGTTGAAGCAAAAAGGAGTAATTAGTAAACAGCAAGAAAAGGTAAGAAAACCGAACGCGTATCTATTTCACCCAGGTAGAAGATGGAACCAGCCATATACAGAAAACCGTATTCGTCAGATATTTCAACACTATATCGACAAGTCTGGCCTGCAGAGGGTATATGGTGAGGATAGTAAAGGCAAGAAGCTAAAAACGTTTACAGTTCATTCCTTACGTCATAGCCATATTATGCATTACACTGTTGACCGAGGCGTGCCTTTGGCGATAGTACAGAAACAGGTCGGCCACCGAAGTCTCAAAACCACTTCAGTCTATTTGCGTCCCTCCACTGAAAAAATGGCAGAATCATACGATAGAGTTAATAGACAGTAAGCCTGTCTATTCCGGAATTCCATATTTCACCGAAGAAAGTGTGTACTGATCAGTATGATCGTACTAAGTGATAGGGATTTATAAACCTTTTGGCTGATGCTGATGAATTCAAGGCCGAGAGAAGGCGCTAAAGAAGCGACCTTTTTGGGAAGCGATTTTTAGATAGAACTTCTCGATGGCCGCTGATTAAACAATCAGCATCAGCAGCAAAATGTCGTCAGTAAAATTGCTCAGTCGGGGCAAGGTATGGAGGAACGGAGGAGGAAAAAGGGATTGAGGAATAGAGGAAATGTTAACAGAGAAAAAAGTGAGTTTAATATGGCAACAACTAAACTCGACTTTTGCCATTTTTTAAGCGGCTAAATGACGTATGAAAATAACATTGAGGAAAACAAAAGACTCCTGCCGATGTTGATTATGAACATTTATAACATCGGAAAGGAGTCTCTTATGCTT
>Ga0114919_10005299_pt1 | contig 10304 bp, 6 predicted proteins | sample BlataG_FD_88682 | JGI IMG/M metagenome (GOLD analysis project Ga0114919, IMG submission 88682) | Deep subsurface microbial communities from Black Sea to uncover new lineages of life (NeLLi) - Black_00105 metaG | ecosystem: Environmental > Aquatic > Marine > Oceanic > Sediment | place: Atlantic... | reverse complement strand
GTCAACGCGAGGTTCTGACCGCATTCAGATTACGTTCATGGGCTAGTGACGAACCAGACATGTCACCAATCGCATTTTGTGGCACGTTGTCATACTGATTGAATGTATATCACATCCGTTTTTTTCCTCATCTCTGTTTTCTGGGCGTTGATAGCAACTACATCTTCGACCACAATTCGATCATGGCGCAACGCGGTCACACCTTCAAAAAACCGGAGTGGGGTTCGGACGTACATAGGCAACTGATCTCGCACCATCCCCTTGTCTGGCATTAACTTCAATGTGATACAGAATTCATTCTGCCCAATTTCTGTTGATTTGATTGGTTGTGGTGTAAGTCGAATCATCCAAATAAAGCCCACATCATGAACTTGCCTCTCAGATCCCCTGCCTGAGAACCGTACTTCTCTTTTTACAGTTGGCGTAATAGCGTGGAAGCCAACCACACCTTGCCGGTACCACCACACCCACGGTATGAGGGTCACAACCAACACGCCTTCGCCCGGAAGACCCTCATAGACCACTTTTGGACGAATGAATGGAAGAAGGACAAACGGAAGAATAGCTGAAATGACAAACAAAGCCTGACAGCTTCGATACGCTATTGCCGAAATTGGCCGAGGACGTGGCCGTTCGGGCACAACAAATTCCCCGGCCAATTTTCTCGCCTTCATCAACTCGTTATTGAGTTTGATTATCTGTTCGAAGACAGCTGACTGTGGCTTCTGGTTGAAAGCTGTGCGTTTCCGCAGGTCAAGAAGCTGTTCTTGTATGTCCGCTACCTGTTTTTTTGCTTCCTCGCCAGCCTGTAGATGCTCTGCCTGACCCTCAGCAGACAGTCTGTCGAAGGCGACTCGCCGTGGATCTTTGGACTCACCAAACGACCACCATTGAATTCCAAGGAAGAGTGCCATCAAGAATGCCCACATGAACGCAGTCGCATATCCATCTGCATTCGGCTTCATCCGTAGCTCTCGTCCAACCACCTCAATTGAATAGCCACTCAGATCAAGTGTTCTCGACATTGTGACGCTTCCTCCGTTTCCACATGCGCTGTCCCCGCCGCTACGCCCTGTTTAGCCATCACAGGACGCACTTAAAGAGCGTAGTCTCTCAATAGCGTCATCGAGAGACAATGCACCCAAACCTTCCTGCTGGTTTGCTCGAGTTGCTTCGGAAAGGAGCATGACGTCATCGAAGTCAGCATGAGCTGCGAGACGATGCCGAGCCCTATGCCCAAGTGTTCGATTCGTGTAGGCCGTTGCTACGTCTCTCGCTTCTATCAACCAGGCTGTTCGGCTCGTCACCAGACCATCGGCTGCCTGCAGAATGGCTTGAATTGCGTTGCGACGATTTATGATCCTTCCAGCGTCAACAAGGAGGGCCGCCGTGAGCAACTCCTCATCAAACGGCTTCTGTTTCTCGACGTAGGTGAAAGAAAGAAGGGTCGCCTCAAGCATCGTGCTTGTATGGGGCTGGGACGCGTCAACCCGCATCGCCGAAAGAGGCCGTACCAGCGCAGCAATCTTGTCAAACCGATCACCAATCAGTGATGCGAGGCCACCGGAACGATCATTGTCGTCTACAAGTCGCTGCCGCAATAGTTCTTTTGTTACATCACTCGATGACGGCAATTCATCAGCGGGCACCCACTCTCGGGAAAGTCGCCTTGCGGCACCAAACCGTGCACGATGAATATCTCCACCTCGCACGAGACGACGTGCGGCCTCTGCTGCGATCTTGCCACGCTTTTTATCACGGTGTGACATCTTTTTCTTCCTGAGGCTCATCCATCTCACGAAGCAGCCGATACTGTAGGTTTCGTAATCGGCCAGCCGTTGCATACGTCGCAATACCGAGAGGCTTGCACATAAACATCTCAGGCCGAATCGAAATTTCTCGCCCCGCCCTTTCTTGCACGATGAGTTCCTCGCCATCAAGCAGGCAGGTTATTGAATTTGCCTCAACGCGGACCCTGATCGCATACCAACGGTTGTCATCGAGTTGGATATATTGGTTGGTATCATTTTCTGATGCATCCAGCCCATCAATTGATGACAGTCCGACGAGGCCACCACCCCATCCCCCGAGGATAAAGCTGCAACTGTCTTGCCCAACAGGAAATGTCAGCCCGCAGAAAAAATCAAAACCCTCAACCCGCTTCGCCTCAAGCGACAACTCATAGTTGTCCTGAGGAAACTCACCCTGCCATGTGATTCCACTGAGGGGGTCGCCCATACCTATCAAGATTTCTCTGTTGATCACCTCAAGAGGACCATCAGTGCCAAACTCACTTGACTGCCAGTCTCCAAGTTTGTGTCCGTCAAAAAGTGGCATCCACGTGACGCTTCCAACCTGCCTCGCCTCCTGCAATTCAGCTACCAACCCCTCGGCGTGATAGACATGTTCAAGTGACTTCATAATGGCACCGACTGAGACCGAAATCGCGCGGGCCCGTTCACTGTCATAGGCAATATCCAGGACCAGGGAATCTTGGTTGCCATCAAAAATGACACCCACAAGTTCACTCGCGACATTCACAACCGGGCTACCAGAATTTCCACCGATGATGTCTGCGGTCGAAAGAAAGTTCAGTGGAGTCGACAACAGGTCCAAATCGGTCAGTGCATCTCGAGCCGCCTGCCACGATTCCGGCAGATCAAACGGCACTCGACCCTCTTCTTGATCCGCCTTAGAAAAAAGCTCATTTATTGTTGTCCATGGCCTCAGCTCACTCGCCCGCCCTGCAACACCCTGCACCTTTCCGTATGCCAGTCGCAGTGTAAATGTGGCATCGGGAGCAAACGCTGCAGAAGCTGCCCGAAGCCTGAGTCGTGTGAGTTCAGCATGTGCCTGCTTTTTAATTTCTGTATTTTCTTCAACGATATTGCGAAGGCGGCGAGATTCATTATCAATCTGCTTCGCAAGTGCGATCATCGTATCGTCACTTGAATCAATCGCTGCAACGCCGCCGTCACAGACTTCTTTTCGATAATCTGGAAGCGGCTTGACGTTCCCAACACCACGCTTCCCGAGGGTTGTGCCTGCGACGAGCTCACGTGCACGGTCTGCAGGTGATTGTCCATTAAGAACGTCTTGCACAAGAGGATCGTCGATCCCAAGTTGCTTTACTAAAAAAGTTAATGAATCGGCAAGCCCGAGAGTCTCATAGTCGTCATACAATGGCTGATCTGAAAAAAGACGAAGTTTCAGTGAGAAACGAGCAGCATCACGATATTCACGAAGACGTTCACCATCTGGCTTCTCTGACTCGGTCGCCAGCCGAAAGAGTGTCCTGGCGTTTGAAAAGAATCGACTGCGAAAACCCATCGCACCTTCGAGGAGATTGTATCGAACCGCAACTGCATCAATCGCCTGCTGTGCCCGTTGTATTTTCTCCCATGGACTTTCCTGGCTTTGCTCCTTCCACTCACTGCGTAATGTGTCTTCAGCTTTTTCAAGGCGTTTGAAAATGTCGGGCCGCAGGAGGGACGACAACAAACCGCCCCGCGCTTTCCGGCTGTTCTGAACTGAGAAAAGATCCTGCATCGACCGCTGCTGCTCGACATGCCCTTCTTCCGCGTAGGACTGCAACAACACCTCTCGTCTATTCAGCCATTCCAATAGAAGTGGGAGGCTTCGACCACGCATTGAACGGATTTCTGCAATCGTCTTACCACGATCTGTATGCCCAGGATGACCAGCAACAAAGACCGCATCATCTTGTTTCACATCATTTTCAGCAAATGGAAGAAACGATTTGCTCGAAAGCGGTTTCCCTTTTTCATACACCCGAAAAAAACAGATATCGAGACAATGTCTTGGGAATTCAAAGTTATCTGCATCGCCGCCAAAAAAAGCAATCTGCCTCTCAGGTGCAAACACAAGGCGGACATCGGTGTACCGTTTGTATCGGTAGAGGTGATAACGACCACCACCAAACAAAGTAACGACGTCACTCCGAAGGCCTGTGTTTACAAATGACTCCTGCTCAATAGCTGCGAGTGCGGCTCGTCGTGCTGCCAACGCATCTGATGAACTTCCGGCCCCCGCAACGGCCTCTTCCACACGTGCCGTAACATCTTCAATCGAACGAAGCACGTTGAGTTCAAGATCAAGACAACGTATTTCTTCCTCATGCGACCGCGATAGAAAGCCATCGCGGGCAAGATTTCTTTCAGGTGTCGATAGCTTCTGGAGACTGCTGGCAGCAACATGGTGATTGGTTAGCACTAGACCGTTTGGTGAAACAAAAGCACCGGAACCACCACTATTGAAACGAACGGCCGATCGCTGAAGGTGATTCAGCCAGACATGCGAGGGCACAAACCCTACGTCTCGGGACAACCGTTCTTCTGGCACGGCATTGAAAAGCCACATCCCTTCATCAGCACGAGCGGCACAACACGCCGCGATGACAAGCAGGACCGCTTGTATCGCCCGGGAGCAATTGCCTCTACCACTGAAATGAGCCCGAATATCTTTCACCTGTTACGCCCTCTTTCCGCCTCGTATCTCGTTCACCAGTGAACGAACTGCACCATCCTACCGCGTTCTCGCGGTTTCGGACGTCTTGGGAAACACAAGCTCCTCGCTCTATCGATTGACTTGCAGACAAATACTATACATTTGTATACTTTGCCTAGTAGATATCGACCGTCGCTGATTCTCTCCGCACCGCGTTTGAAGGACTCCACCTCATGCTTGCTCGCCTACAGACTTTTTCATTGGTTGGCGTCGATGCCGTACCCGTCGACGTGGAGGTTGATGTTTCCGGTGGTGCGCTGCCCGCGACCATCCTAGTCGGGCTACCTGATGCAGCTGTACGAGAAAGCACTCATCGAATTGCACGAGCCATGGTGAACTGCGGATTTAGCCGGCCGAACGATCGAATTGTTGTCAATCTCGCACCCGCAGATCTTCCTAAACAGGCGGCGACCTTTGATCTACCAATTAGTCTTGGAATTCTGGCCGGTAGTTCCCAGTTTTCATCTGATCGGTTCCGTGATTATGCAGTGGTTGGAGAGTTATCTCTTGAGGGCTCAACAAGGCCAGCACGCGGAGCACTCTCCATGGCGATCCGAGCAGCCAAAGAGACTAATCTCAAAGGTATTGTTATACCAACAGCAAACGCGGGTGAAGCTGCCGTTGTAGAAAAAATACAAGTCATTCCCGTAGCATCGCTGCGTGAGGCTGTTGATTTCTTTTCTGGAAAAATTGATATCACTCCCACTGCTTCCCGCGTCGACGAGTGGTTTCAGAATTGCGGGAACTATAACGGTGACTTTTCTGACGTCCGTGGGCAAGAAGCGGCCAAACGTGCTCTTTGCATTGCCGCCGCTGGCGGCCACAACGTTGCCATGCTTGGTCCACCGGGCACTGGAAAAACCATGCTCGCAAAACGCATCCCCACAATACTCCCACCACTTCGAGCGGAAGAGAGCATTGAGACATCTCAAATCTACAGCGCCCTTGGGCTTCTTGAATCAGGGCAACCGCTTCTTGTAACACGTCCATTCCGTGCACCACATCACACAATCAGCGAGGCCGGCCTCATTGGTGGTCGCTCAGTGCCAATGCCTGGTGAAATCAGCCTTGCGCATAACGGCGTGCTATTTCTGGACGAATTACCTGAGTTCAACCGCCGCACACTTGAGGTGCTTCGCCAGCCACTCGAGGATGGAACCGTGACAATCAGTCGTGCTCGTTCCACTACGTGTTTCCCAGCAGCCTTCATGCTCATAGCCTCAATGAATCCTTGCCCCTGCGGATATCGTGGAGACCCAAACCGCGACTGCCAGTGCACGGTACCGCAGGTCGAACGGTACATGAGCAAAATTTCTGGTCCGCTCCTTGATCGTATTGATATTCATCTCGAGGTTTCGGCAGTCCCCTTTCACGAACTTGCAGCCAAGCAACCAGGAACCTCCAGTGATGCCATACGCGAACAGGTGGGTGTTGCTCGTGAGATTCAACAAAAAAGATTTGAACATTCAAGGTCGCTTGGACATCGCTGGAACGCCCGGATGACAACCCGAGAAGTTCGTCATCATTGCCATATTGAAAAGCAGCCGATGGACCTACTTCGAACAGCGGTTTCAACTCTCGGCCTCTCTGCACGCGCCCACGACAAAGTGCTTCGCGTCGCACGGACCATCGCAGACCTTGATAGAGCAGAAACAATTTGCGCCCAGCACATCAGTGAAGCAATTCAATACCGGCTACTTGACCGTAAACTCTGGACATAGAAGAGCAAAGCACATCACCTCGACATATTCGTCTCGACAGACTGTTGTATACCGTGGCAGACTTCGCAAACTCATACCGCATTTCATTTGACAATTAGCTTGCCTATTTGGTCTGGCCAGTGCCTCTTTTACATTCGATGAACTCCTCGCAACAACAAACCTCTGCACGACTGAGCAATACCGGCTTCAAAGCAAGGCTCGTTGCTGCCGGCCTCCTCGCCACCCTCGGCCTCTTTGCCTTCCCCGCTGATGTTCCGGTTGCTTTCTGGGTGAAGAGCACACACCCTCCAAAAGAATTGATGCGTTACCTCGACCTTGCCGAGGTATTTGGTCATGGTATTGGGGTTACCATGATCATGATCGGCACCTTTTGCCTTGATCGTTCTATTCAGTTTCCATCGATTCGTTGGCCTGCAATCTGCTGGCCTACCTTTCAGCCCACAACGAAAAAAAGATGTGGCGCTCGAATGCTGGGCGGGCTCCTGTTCGGACCACTTGCAGTCCTCCTCATAAAACAACTTGTTGACCGGTCGCGTCCTCGAGCAACTAATTTTGACCTCGTCACCTCGGTCTTCGACACATTTGGAACTGCCTCACTCGTTGCGGGACCTCGTGGCAGCAGTGATCTCCACAGTTTCCCATCCGGGCATTCAGCAACGGCAGCAGCGTTGGCAACTGTTCTGATTTGGAAATACCCACAGGCACGTTTCTTTTTTCTGACCGTTGCTTTCAGTGCATGTCTCCAAAGAATTTTCAGCATGGCTCATTACCCAAGTGACGTATGCATTGGAGCAGCCTGTGGCATTCTTGGCGCCGCTATAGTTCTCGGCCGAGAGACCGCAGACAATTCGGTGTGAAGAGTTTTCATTGGCTTTTCAACCATTCCGATAGCAAAACCGACCAGGACCCTTCATTTTGTCATACCCGAACCGCATCAAACCCAAACCAATCTGCTAGAATTCCGAAAGTCGAATAACCACATTCAGATTTCACCACACTTCAGCAGTAACAGTACTTTCAATGCCAGCAGCAAAACGCGCTAAAAAAGCAACCCGTGCCAAAAAGTCAACCAAGGCAGCAGCACCTGCTGCAACAAAAAGAATTCTTCTTGTTGATGATGACGCAGAGATTATTGAATCCATGAGTACTATTCTCGAGGCAAAGGGCTACTCTGTTTTGGTCGCGCGTGATGGCAGTCAGGGGATTGCCGTCGCTGAACGAGAAAATCCTGATCTTGTAATCCTCGATATGATGATGCCGAAACGGAGTGGATTTCTTGTACTTGAAAAACTACGCCGCGAGTATGACCATCCGATTCACATCATCATGGTGACAGCAAACGAGGGCAATCGACATCGTGCCTACGCAGAGATGCTCGGGGTTGATGACTACATCCGCAAACCATTTGCAATGGACCGCTTGCTCGAAAGTGTTCAAAAGCTTCTTGCCTGATAGTGAAGCAGAAATCGACGTTTCATCGTAAAAAGCAGCAGCCTAGCTTGTCCATTTTCACATTTTGTCTCGAAATGTGAAAATAGGCTTCGGCAAAAAAACTTCTGTTTGTCACCTGGTGACGGCGGGTTAGAACGATAGGGGTTCAGTCCCGTTCTGGAAAAACAAGAAGTCCCAACAACCGCGTCGTACTTGGCCACTCACTTTCAAGAAGTCGTTCACTGATGCACCCTCCCATCAATAACCTGAGTCCACACACCGGGTATGATTCAGGCGGGGGAGCACATGGTGATGATGTGAAAGAACGCGTACGAGAGGCAATCGATATAGTCGATCTTGCCGGCAGTTATATTTCACTCCGTCGGAGTGGAAAAAACTTTGTCGGCCTCTGCCCTTGGCATGAAGACTCACGCCCCAGCCTTCAGATCAATCCGGAACGTCAGACATTTCGTTGTTGGGTTTGTAATGTCGGTGGTGATGCATTCAGTTTTCTCATGCGAATGGATCGATTGGACTTCCGTGAGGCACTTGAACAACTTGCAGATCGTGCTGGAATAGAACTCTCTCGAGGACATGGGGCAGGGACCGATGTCAAACGATCTCTGTATGAGGTCTGCGGATGGGCATCCGATCGCTTTGTTGACTGTTTCAAAAACAGCTCACTTGCCAAGGAAGCACGTGCATATCTCCGCGAGCGTGGCCTGACAGACGAAACACTAGAGGCCAACACCGTTGGCTTTGCACCAAACGAGTGGGACTGGCTCCTTGGGCAAGCACAGTCCTCAGGGATTTCAACGAGCCATCTTGAACAAGCTGGACTGGTTGTCACGAGGCAGGATCGATCCGGGCACTACGATCGATTCCGTGGACGGATTATGTTTCCGATCTGTGACCCACAGGGTCGATGTGTTGCATTTGGTGGACGAGTGCTACCCAACGCTCCACCTGACAGTGCCAAGTACATCAACTCTCCTGAAACACCGGTTTTTTCCAAGCAATCAATGCTGTATGGCCTCGACTCGTCTCGAGAAGCCATCAGTCGTTCGAGACGAGCCCTTGTTGTGGAAGGCTACACTGATTGCCTTGCTGCGCGACAGGCCGGCATCCACGACGTTGTTGCAGTTCTCGGTACAGCACTTGGTCAGCGACATGCACGTCTTTTGCGTCGCTATGCAGATCGCATTGTTGTTGTGCTCGATGGTGACGACGCTGGTCGCCGACGCGCAGACGAGGTACTTGAGGTCCTGCTTGCCGAACCTGTTGATATTCGGATTGCTCGACTGCCTGCCGGAATCGATCCGTGCGATCAGTGTCTCACAGCTGGCCCTGAAGCGTTCGAGGCTATTATCAATGAGGCAGTCGATCCACTCGATTACAGAATGCGGGAAACATTTGAGCGGTTACCCCAAGATGCTTCGGATGAGGTTGCGCTCAATGCCGTGGAGAGCGTTTTAAAAATACTTGCTGCGGTATCCCCGAGATCTCCCCTGCCCCCGTCACAGAGGCAACTCAGACAGGATCAGATCCTCGGAAAGCTCGCTCGCCGATTTGGACTTTCGCGAGACGCCCTCCAAGCACGACTCCAAGAACTCGCACGCTCCAGACGCACGAATGACACCTCCCCCTCACATGAGGGCCTCCGAATCGATGCCGCGGAGCTTGCTCCATGGGACAGAGAGGTCCTATCTACGATTCTTGCCGCCCCCGAAGAGATCTCTGGGCTGCTTGACCGTATTTCTGAGGAGGAGCTCTCGGCAGAACCCGCCAAAATAATCCTCAGAGCTGCAAAGAGCCTGATTGCTGCTGAAAAGCCACCAAGTCTCGCGGCCTTATTGCTTGAATTACCGGCAACCGAGCTCCACGGACTTCTTGTCCAGCTCGATGAATCAATTCGTCAACAGACTCATCTTGATCAAAATGGCCGCTTGCATCACCTTAGTGAAGCATTGGAAAGACGTCAGGCTGACAAAACAGCCTGGCAAACCGTCCGAACATTGAAAACCTCGCCGCTCCAGCCGGACGACGAGGCAGCGATGATTGAGCAACTCGTCTCCGCAAGACGTGCTGCTCAGGGCATGACCGATCCCAAGGAGGGGTGAGGATGTCCATCTCGTCACTACATTCAAATCGTTTCTTTTGGCCTCGCGTCAATGACGATTTGGGGGGTTGTGTGCGAGTGACTTGAAAGTGCGTATCACATTTGTGATACGCCGGTGAAGGAGAACCCGTAGATGACAATGAATAACGCTTCGTCCACAAAGCGGCACGACTCCGCAACGCCTCCCGAAGGTGCGATGCAACCGATGCAGCCTGAGTCTGAAAGCCTTCAAGGTGCAGAACTCAATGGCTTAATTGCCGAAGGTCGTCGAATTGGCTACCTGACTTTTGATCAGGTGAATGAATATCTTCCTGACGAAGCTATGGATCCTGAAAAGATTGATGCCCTCCTTGTCGCCCTTGATGGCAAAGGCATTGAACTTGTCGAAGAACTACCAGAACACCTCGAGCCAGCCGCCACTGCCCAGGCAACAGCGACTCCTGCTCCAACAAAACCTGGTCGCCCGCGACGAGATGAAGCAATTACGACTCCGCCATCGAACGCGG
>Ga0114919_10005298_pt1 | contig 10305 bp, 12 predicted proteins | sample BlataG_FD_88682 | JGI IMG/M metagenome (GOLD analysis project Ga0114919, IMG submission 88682) | Deep subsurface microbial communities from Black Sea to uncover new lineages of life (NeLLi) - Black_00105 metaG | ecosystem: Environmental > Aquatic > Marine > Oceanic > Sediment | place: Atlantic... | reverse complement strand
TTGTTGATCCAGTAATCCGGATTTTCAGGGTTGATATAACTTATTCTGACCAGTATATCTTTGAGTTGATCATACATCCCATCGAGTTCATGCTGGCTGGCAAGACGAGGAGTGAATTCCGTATTTTTCTCAAGACCGGTAATAAAAATTTCATAGCATATGATTATTACCGCCTGGGCAAGATTCAGGGATGAAAATTCGGCTGTGGGGATATTTACAAGGGCATGACAGTAGCGGATGTCCTCGTTGGAAAGCCCCTTGTCTTCCGGTCCAAAGAGGATGGCTATACGATTTTCAACGGAAATGGGAACCAGCTTTTGAGCCAGTTTAGAAGGAGTGTTCACGACCTGCCGCTGTCCTCCCAGCCGCGCCGTAGCACCGACAACATAATTAAAATGGGAAAGTGCGTCCTTAAGATCTGTGAAAATGCTAATTTTATCAACCAGATCTGAGGCGGCATGAGTCGCCAATTTCAGGATTTTATTCCGGTCGTAGTTTGGGGGGTCGATGACCACAAGCCGGCTGAAACCCATGTTGCACATGGCACGGGCAACGGACCCGATATTTTCAGGATGTCGTGGTTGGTGCAACACTATAGTGATGTTGTCAAAATGGATTCTTTTGAACATCAGCCGTTAACTTCATAGCTGTTGAAAAAGAATCCTATTTCAAAGGCGGCGGTCTCTGGGGAATCTGAGCCGTGCACGATATTTTTTTCAATATCCGTTGCAAAATCCCTCCGAATGGTCCCTTGAGCCGCTTCCCTGTAATCGGTGGCGCCCATTATGTCACGGTATCTGGCTATGGCATCTTCTCCCTCAAGAACCATAACCAAAATAGGCCCGGATGTCATGAAATATGTCAGACTTTGAAAAAATGGCCTTTCTTTGTGCACCGCATAAAAACTTTCTGTTTGGGCTTTGGTCAATTTCAACATTTTCATGGTAATGATCTTGAGTCCGTTGCTTTCCAATCGTTTAATAACTTCGCCGATCAGTCCTCGGGCAACCCCGTCCGGCTTGATAATAGATAATGTTTTTTCCATGACTTTCATTTTCCTTTAATGGATTTTTTTTTAATTGCCGTTTCGATACCAAAAGGGATACCACAAGTCAATACGGGTAAAAAATAAATGAATTTCAAGAAAAAATATTAATCAGAAAGAAATCACTTGTGGTTATGGAGGGTTTTTCTGATGAGACAGGCACTCTCGGTAGTCTTTTTGAGGCGTGCGGCAAGGCTGGTCAGAACTGCCTGGAAACCGGGGGACAGTTTGTTAAACTCCTGTTCAAAAAAAATAGGGTCGATGATTCCTACAGTTGTATCGCCGATGGCGGTGGCGGTGGCGGTACGTGGGGTTTTGGTGATAAAACCCAGCTCCCCGATAATTTCTCCGGGCTTTAGCACCACCATTATTACCTTTTCCCCGCCTATATTTTTGGAAATCTCTACGGCGCCGGATTCAATTACGTAGATCCAGTCTCCGGAACTTCCCTCCTTGAAGATGATCTGCCCATCCGTGTATTTCTCTTCTATGGCAGTTTGAAACATAATTCCAATCTCTTTCCACGTCTCCCTGAAGGTCGATCGTGACATGGAATTTTATAACACGATGTGATCCCCGGATTCTGTCCCGATTTTTCTTATCGTGCCGGCGCTACATTCAACAACCTGCCGTGCCTTTTTCTTTGAAATGTAAATTGCGAACGGCTTACGGTTTAATTTTATATCGATCATTTTCTTTGCCCGGTCAAGAGATATTACGTCAATCGGATCATTTTTCCAGTTCAGATATACAAAGCATAAAATCATCTGCGAAGGCCTCCTGAATCTTTTCCTCCTGTCCGAACTCAGAAACGTCGATTGCCACATTTCTCCCGATTCCATATTCAACATCCCAACCCTTTTCTTTCAAAAGTTCAATCAATTTTTCAGCCTGCTCCTTTGTGGCATCGTCTCCTATATTTTGTTCAGCTATAAAAAATTTCATTTCACAGTCCTCTCTTTCTTAAATTTCTCATATTTTAGCACATTAATTGTAAAATTTGTCTATTTTGTTGCAAAACTTTTAGTTTGTTTTCTCCGAGACATAGGCCGGCTTGTTCAGGTTAAATGTTACAAAATATCGGACACATGGACCAATGAAATATCCGAATCCTTAATATTTTTTACAAACCGGCCGATCGTATGTACTGTTTCCGGAAACGGATGTCCGATTCCCACGGCCTGTCCGTATTTTTTTGAATGTCTTTTTAGCTTGTTGAGTTGATGATAAATGGCTGATTCATCATGAAGATTATCCAGAAAGATGTTCCTCCCGGTAGCGGCCATATGAAGCTTTTTTGCGGTTCTATACGCCATAGAATGGCTTGATGTAAGACTGTCAACAAAAAAAAGACCTCTTTCTTTTACAAACTTGAGTGCTTCTCTGATTTCTTTATATGTCTCTGTAAATCTTGAACCCATATGGTTGTTCACACCGGCGGCATAAGGTACGCCGGCAATATTCTCCTCTATAATTCTCTCGATCCTGTCGGGCCCATCTCCGACATAGAGTGCTCCGGGTCCGGGATCAAAAGAATCAAGGTTGTAAGGTTCCATGGGTTGGTGAAGCAAGATTTCATGTCCGTTATCATGAATCTCAAGGGCCAAATCATAAGAATATGCCAGTCGTGGCAAGATGGCAAAGGTAATGGGAACCCCTATATTCAGGAACTGTCTCGCATGGGAAAGGCTGTATCCGATATCATCGATAATTAGTGCAATGCGGGAATGATCAACAGGGTGATTTCTATGTTTTTCCATGGCAGACGCCTTTGAAAAACTGTTCAGCCCCAAAAAACTTCCCATCAACAAACCGGCACTTTTCAGCAAAAAGTTCCTTCTATTCATGTGCTTATCCCTTTTTAAACGATTAAACAAGAATATCATGCCGCAATGATCGATTGGTCGAATGCCGCTAAGATAGCGACGTAGAGCGCCGAATTTCCGTAACGGGTAATTTATGCAATATGTTGGGGTTAATGTCAATAAAAAACACAATATGTTGATAGATTATTTAATTGATATTATTATGCCCGGCTAAAAAATGACGAATTGTGAAAAGGTCGTAACCGTTTCGTAAAAAGTCATTTTTTGACTTTTTAAGAAACCCGATGATAAGATTCCAGAAGATAGTTCGTGTCCATCCATAAATAAGGATTTTTGTTCAAGATCAAGGCATGAGAAAAAAATAACCGTAGGCATCTAGTTGATATTCCGAGGATTTATTCGCCACCGAACTTTGGCGAATTAATTTTTTGAGCATAACGCAAAGATTGGACAAAAAGACCATTTATGGATGGACACTAGTTCACGACCGGATTGTATACCCCGTTGAAAGGAGACTGTATATGCAAGAGAGTTTTTGTGTTATTCCTGTGGGCGTTATAAAGAAACAGGATGAAAAGGTATGGATAGAAATCTATGAGAAATATAATGAGGCTCTTTTGGGTTTGGATGGATTTTCTCATATAACCGTATGTTACTGGTTTCATGAGAATGACACCCCTGAAAAGAGAAAAATAATGAAGATTCATCCGAGGAAAAACAAGAAAAACCCTTTAACCGGGGTGTTTGCGACCCATTCCCCGTTACGGCCCAATCTGATTGGCATATCCATATGTAACATACTATCGATACAAGGAAATACAATTCACATCGACAAAATCGATGCCTTTGACGGATCCCCGGTTATTGATATAAAATGTTTCATTCCCAGCAGTGCCTTAAAACAAGATATACGGTTGCCAGACTGGGTATAAGGGCAAGATTATGCTTACGGACCTTTCCGGCCAGATTGAAAGAATTACATACACGAACGACGAGACCGGTTTCACCATTGCCAGAGTAAAAGTTTATGGGCAAAAGGATCTTGTAACCGTTGTGGGACACCTTATATCTGCGGCTCCCGGGGAAATCCTCAACATGCGTGGCGAGTGGGTTAATCATCCCAGATTTGGCGAGCAGTTCAAGGTGGTAGAATCCAAGACCACGGTTCCGGCAACCGCTTATGGAATTCGAAAGTATCTGGGTTCCGGACTCATCAAAGGGCTTGGACCTGTCATGGCCGGCAGAATCGTTAAAAAATTTGGAGAACAAACGCTTGATGTCATCGAAAATGAAATCCAAAAGCTTTCCCGGGTCAACGGTATCGGCAAAAAACGTATCGCCATGATACAAAAGGCATGGAATGAGCAGAAAGAGATTCGTGATGTCATGCTGTTTCTTCAATCTCACGGAATCAGTTCCGGCTATGCCACGAAAATATTCAAACAATATGGGAATCGATCCATTGCGGTGGTGACAGACAACCCCTATCGTCTTGCAACGGATATTTTCGGGATAGGATTTGTGATCGCCGACCGTATCGCCTTAAAAATGGGATTTCCTGAAGATTCACACTTGAGGGTTGAAGCAGGCATTCTCTATGTCCTCAATCAGCTCTCAGATGAGGGGCACGTTTTTTATCCATATGAACCTCTTATAAAAAAAAGTCAGGAAATCCTTGGCGTTGGAAAAGATGTGGTTGTCAAGGCACTCGGCCATATCGCCGGTGAACGGAAGATAATTGTTGAAGATATAAACAAAAGCATCGAAGAATTTAAAAAAAACAACAAAGCCGTATACCTGGCTAAATTTCATTTATGCGAAACCAGCATCTCCGAACGGTTGAAAACACTCCTGACATCGCCTAAATCTATCCGCCATGTCGCATCAGAAAAGGCCATAGATTGGGTCCAAACACAGCTAAATATTACCCTGGCGGAAAAACAGATCGGAGCCATACAATCTGCTCTTACAAACAAGATTATGATCATTACCGGCGGACCGGGCACCGGTAAAACGACCATTATCAATGCGGTGTTAAAAATCTTCTCCAGGCTTAACGTAAGAACCCTGCTGGCTGCACCAACGGGCAGAGCAGCAAAACGGATGAGTGAAACAACGGGCCATGGGGCCAAGACCATTCACCGACTGCTGGAGTTCAGCTTTATTAAAGGAGGCTTTCAGAAAAACCAGGAAAACCCCCTCAATTGCGACCTTCTGATACTGGATGAGGCCTCCATGATTGACACTATTTTAATGCACCACCTGTTAAAGGCCGTTCCGTCTTTTGCGACGGTTATTCTTGTGGGAGACGTGAATCAGCTGCCGTCAGTAGGAGCGGGAAATGTTCTCAATGATATTATTACATCAGGTGCGGTGCCGGTGGTGGAACTCAACGAGATTTTCCGTCAGGCCAAAGCGAGCCGGATTATTGTCAATGCTCATAAAATCAATAACGGTATTCTCCCGTCATTTGAGAACCATGTGCCCAACAACGATTTTTATTTTATCCGTCAGGAAGATCCTCAAAAAGTTCTTGAAATTATATTGGAATTGACAAAGACACGTATCCCCCAACGTTTTGGTTTTGATGCGGTCGACGATATTCAAGTTTTAACGCCCATGCACAAGGGAGTGGTGGGAGCCGAAAACCTCAATATGGAACTGCAGAAAACACTCAATCCGGTTCAAGACGGCATCATACGGGGAAATCGGAGCTTTCGAGTCAACGATAAAGTAATGCAGATCAAAAATAATTATGACAAGGAGGTTTTCAACGGTGACATCGGTAGAATTACCGGTATCCGACCGGAGGAATACCAAGTGACCGTCACGTTTGACGGCAGGGATGTTGCCTACGAATTTTCCGACCTTGATGAAATCGTTCTGGCCTATGCGGTTTCGGTGCACAAATCACAGGGCTCAGAATATCCGGCAGTGGTGATCCCCATTCTTATCCAGCATTATATCCTGTTGCAGCGCAATTTGATTTACACAGCCATAACCAGAGGCCGGGATCTAGTGGTAATGGTCGGTACCCGGAAAGCTCTGGCCATGGGGATAAATAACGACAAAACACAAAAACGCCATACTTTGTTACGACACAGATTGAATGGAACACTTTAACTCTTGCTGGAGGTTATGGTTTGGAAGGAAGTAATCTGCTGTTTAACTTTACGGCTTTCACATTTCGGACATTGGAATTTTTTCTTCTCATATTCAGAAATTTTCATGATCACGGCAAAAGGCTTTTTACATTTTTCACAAATAAATTCGTATGTGGGCATAGTATCCTCTCCTTTTACTTATGAAATGTTTTAAACTTCGAATACAGGATATCGGAGAGTAAAAACCGATAACAACTCATTGAATTGTGACTTAATTAGAATTATACATTCTTATCGATGGAGTATCAACCTATTTTCTCAATCACACTAAAAATCTCCCCGTAAATATTTTTGTCTTTTTGACTCCGGAAATTTTTCAATGGCATACCGCAACATGGTGCGAGGCATCCTTTTATAATATTTTTTCAAGAATATCTCTTCAGTTAAAATATGACGCTTGCCGATTTCTCGCAGCATCCATCCTACGGCTTTATGAATCAAATCTTGGTCATCCATCAGCAGGATTTTTGAAATTTTGAGTGTCTCCGAGTAGTTATCATGCTTAATAAAATGGAACGTGGACAATATTGCAATTCTCCGTTCCCACAAACTGTTAGATCTTGCAAGACGGTAAACAGGTTCTTTGCTTTTGTCCATTAAGAAGGCGCCGACAATTTGGTGAGCCGAGCCGTCAACCAGATCCCAACTATTTATAAATTTCGTATGTTGCAAGTACAGCTCATAAATTCTCTTTTTTACCGTTTCATTCCCCTTTGAAAATTTGCTGACAAGCATCAAGAGTGCAAAAAACCGCTCCTCATGAATCGTGGAGCTGAGTAATTGCATGACTTCCTTTATGGTTATGTCCGGATATTCTTTGACCAGTTTCTTCAATTCAGGAACTCTGACGCCTATGAAAACATCACCTTCACCATACTCACCGGGACCGGTTTTAAAAAATCTCTGTAAGACTTTAGCTTTTGCTTCACTCCCGAGCTGCTGCAATTTTTTTCGAATATCTTTTATTGTCATAATCTTAAACCCGATTTAGCCCTTTGAAACAAATTATCGTATTCAGACAATCCGGTTTAAACATTTCTCCCAAGAGGAAACAAAGGTATTTGTTTTTTCTGCTTGAAGTTAATAAACAGAATGCCTGCTACGACTAACAACAGAGCGATAAGAATATTGACCGTGATCGGTTCCCCCAAGATCAGCCCTCCCAGCATAACTCCTGAAATTGGCATAAAGAAAATAAAAGAATGCAGTGCAACAGCACCGTATTTTTGCAGCAAGGTAAGCCATGCCACAAAACAAAAAGAAGCCGTTACAAGGCCCTGGTACAAGAGAGCGCAGAAAACTTTTGCGTTAATATGGGCGATCATGGCACCGTCCCAAATAAATCCTTCAAGAAAAAAGAAAGGAACCGAAAATATCATGGGATAAAGGACCATATGAAACGGTTTGAAGGCGTGAATAATCCTTTTGGTATACACTGCACTGCAGGACCAGAGAAAAGCTGCAAAAAGGATTATAAAATCACCGATCCGAAATTCGGCTGTAACTCCCTTTGTTTCCAGAAATACAAAAACCACACCGGCAAATCCAAGCGTGATACCCAGGGTCTTCCGTTTGGTAATCCGGTCTCCGGGAATGAAATAATGTGCCAGAAAAAGCGTAAAAAAAGGTTGTAAATTAAGCATCAGGGTTCCACGGGAAGCATTGCTTTTGCTAAGTCCGAGATAAAACAGTGATAGCTGCACGGTAAACACCATAGAGATAATCAGTAGCTGACGAACCTGCCCGCTCTTGACTTTAAAGGATCTTCCGGTAATTCGAGCCCACAGAAAAATCGCCGCCGAAGCCATACCGAAACGGAGCCCTGCGGTGGTGAACACCCCCAGTTCGGAAAGACTGATTTTAATAGCAACGGCATTGGCCCCGAAAAGGACACACAGGCACACGGTAAAGATTGCGGCTAAAAAGGAGAGTTCCTGATTTTGGGGCGTATGGGTGATCATTATCTATATTATTCAATATGAACCGTATCCCCGGGTTTGGGAACAATTGCTGAAAAGCCTTGATTGTTTAAAAATTCTGCAAACGATAGTGATTGATCTTCTTCACCGTGGACCACGGCAATCTTATTAATACGCAAATTAGATTCCTTAAGAAAACGAAACATTTCATTTTTGTCCCCATGGGCGCTGAAACCGCCCAATTTCACCACGTGCGCTTTCAAAGGATATTCTTTGTTGAGAAATTTCAGCAGGGGCGGAGAACCGTTACGACCGGATTTCTCATATTTCGCGCCCTGTTCAATAATACGACGTCCCAGGGTATTTTGAGCCATATAGCCGACAATCAGAATCGTATTCCGCGGGTTATGGATTTTATGGCGCAAATGATGCAGAACCCGCCCGGCTTCGCACATTCCTGAGGCTGCAATGACGATATGCGGTTTCTGATCCCGGTTTAACGCCATGGATTCTTCGACCGAACCCACAAAACGAACCTTGTCAAAGAAAAACGGATTTTTACCTTTTGCAAGAAAAGTTTCATGAGTTTCTCGGTCATAAACTTCAGGATGCTCTCCAAAGACACGGGTAATATTGGTTGCCAGAGGGCTGTCCACGAATATTGGAACCGGCCGGACTTCATTGTCATTATACAGTTCGTGCAGTATGTATAAAAGTTCCTGAGTGCGACCGTATGCAAATGCAGGTATAATAACTGTTCCTCCCCGTTCAACGGTATCTGTAAGAACCTTTTTTAATCTGGGTTTCAGATCTTGTAACGGTTCGTGAAAGCGGTTTCCGTAAGTGCTTTCCATAATCATCAGGTCGATGTTCCGGTCGGTTTCTTCGAAATGAAGGGCCGGATCTTTTATAATCGGTTTATTAAATCGACCGATATCGCCCGTAAAGCAGATCGTGCGTGAACGACCGTTTTCAATGACCTTGATTATGGATATCGCAGATCCTAAAATATGGCCTGCTTCGTAAAGAGTACAGCTCGAGTCTTTTCCAACGACTGTCGGGCTGCGATAAGGATGACCTTCAAAAAAAGTGAGGGCGTGTTTTGCATCTTCGCTGGAATAAATCGGATGGACTGCGTCGATGTGATGTTTTTGGATAAGTTCGTTGATTTTTTCTATGTCGAGTTGATGACCGTCTTTTTTTAAAATCTTTTTGATATCGTTTAATTCTCTTTTTGAGTTTCTTTTTTTGCCATGCAACGCTTTCTTCTGAGATAAAAGGGACCTCAAGGTTTTATAATTGAGGTAATTTGCGTCTGATTCCTGGATGTGAGCCGAATCCATCAAAAGGTATTCGCATGCATCTTGAGTTGCACGGGTACAGACAATCCGTCCAAAAAAATTGTTTTTGGTTAGCAATGGGATGCGTCCGGAATGATCGATGTGGGCATGTGAAAGCACGAGGCTGGTGATGTGTTGTGGATCAAAGGGCAGCTGCCTGTTTTTTTCTTCGGTTTCTTTGCGACGACCCTGAAACATTCCGCAGTCCAGCAGTATGCGATCATTTTCAGTGGCTATCAGATGCATAGAACCGGTAACTTCCCGAGCAGCGCCATAAAACGTTATATCCATAGTAGTTATCTCCTCTAACTTGTCATTTCATTTGTCCATTCAACATGAAAATCGTTTTTGACAACAGATGCAATGTGTTCGTCGAAATAATAGTGTTCTATGAGCCATTCTTGGTTCCGGTAGTCTATTACCAGATGATTATCGTCGATTATCTTCATAATGCGAGATTTTGAAAGGTCCCTGATACCGGTTCCCGAAGCCTTTAATACCGATTCCTTTGACGTCCAGTAGCGATAAAAAAGGATAAATGGATCTGTGTCTGAAAGTTCCCATTCGCTGTCACGGGCTGTTTTTCTGAAAAGAGCCTGTGAACAGGACCGGATCTTTTCGATATCAATACCGATGGGAGCTGAAGCAATCACGGCCGCAACATATTTGGGCTTGTGGGTAAGGGACCAGTAATTCCCGTTAAAAGGCAATGGGACGCCTTTTTCATCTTTTTTAAGATAGGTTAATTGGATGCGGCTCTTTTTGGCGGATATTTCAAGGGCTTTTCTGGCATGTTTGCTTAGAAAGGAAACCTTTTCCCTGCCGTTAAGCTGTTGTTCTTTATCAGGAACAGCAAGAATTACCGGATATATAATCGGGTATGGGGTTTGGGGTTTGGGGTTTGGGATTGTTTCCATATTAATTCGAATTGTGCTTTTCCCTCTGCATCTTGCGCTTTAATTTCAATGCCTCATCATATACCTTATTTTTCGGAAGGCCGTATTTTTGGGC
>Ga0114919_10005297_pt1 | contig 10305 bp, 9 predicted proteins | sample BlataG_FD_88682 | JGI IMG/M metagenome (GOLD analysis project Ga0114919, IMG submission 88682) | Deep subsurface microbial communities from Black Sea to uncover new lineages of life (NeLLi) - Black_00105 metaG | ecosystem: Environmental > Aquatic > Marine > Oceanic > Sediment | place: Atlantic... | reverse complement strand
CCCTGCGGCTCACCATAAAAAGCCAAATCCCTCAAACCATCTGAATTCAAATCCCCGCAAACCATGCTGTAAATCTTCTGTGAGACCGCTATACTCTGTTTCTCAAAACGGGTAGGGGGGTTGATAGCATTTACGTCGATGTCGTTCGGGTCAACGGCAACCGCCGTCTCGCCCGGCCCAATAGCTCGCTTTTGCAGCAGCAATTCTATCTTGGCCTTCCTGTTGTTTCCCACCGCAATATCATTTCGCCCATCACCGTTAAAATCGGCAATAAGCAAATTCATTATCCCCCAGTCCAATTTGAGTATCTCTATCTCCTCAAACCCATAGTATGCCGACAGTTTATCAACATCGACTTGCCCCGTTAGAGACTGTTTCGTTTGTTCCGTAGGCTGGCTCTTGCTTTCAACAGTTTGGCTCTCTAACGGGGCTTGCCCCGCACCGGCATTACCGAAAACCGCACTCACCAACAAAACCGCAATTGTCCGTTTAGCTACCCGCACAATAAAACCTCCACTTAAAGCATATTAATTTACACGCAACGATAATATACAAACTCCGCACAAATATCAATAGCAAACTCGAGGTACGAAAAATTAACCCGCTTTTCTCACAGTGTTTTGAACACCGTTCAAATAACGCTATTATCAACGGAGCTTTGTGCCGATTCTAAGCCATAGTCCGAATAAGCAATCTGTTTTGAGCGAAAGATTTTTTTTGGATGTCTATTTGCCCGGAGGCGTATTATGCTATACGTTGAGGACAAATAGAGCCGAGAACGCAGCAGCCGGACAAAATAGCCGCTCAAAACCAAATGGCTGTGAGAAATGCGGGTTAAAGGTGTCCGCCTGCACCCTCAGGTGGTACTTTTTTCGGGGGAATTCTGCGGTGGAGGTATTCTTTTTCTGCATTGCAGGGGGTTCTCCTTCCCACAATTTATTGCAGAGTTTTCTCCCTGTTCTACCGCAATCGACTCTTGATGGCCTTGAGTTGCTCTTCCGAAACTTTCACCCCCAGTTCCTCCGCAATCTTGATATGCTTCCAGGCCAAATCGTATTTTTTCAACTGATAGTACCCAAAAGCAAGTCCGTAATGCGCATCACCTATCTCCGCATCAATCTCCACCGCCTTCAAATACGCACCCACTGCCTGTTCATAATCACCCTTGTTGGAATACGCCGCACCGATATTATAATGAACCATCGCCTCTTCGGGTTGTAATTCAACCGCCTTCTCATACTGCTCAATGGCCTCATCGAATTTCTTCTGCCCGAAATACGCGTTCCCTAAATTTACTAAGGCACTCAGCATATCGGGCTTGATAGACAGAGCGCTCCTGTACGCCTTGATTTCATCTTCAACCTGGCCCAGCTTGTTGTAGCAAAACCCCAGACCACAATATGCCTCCGCCATATCCCGCTTAATCTTCAAGGCCATCTTATATTGAATAACGGCTATTTCATACTTCCCCATCTGGTTATAAACGTCACCTAACTGGCTGTAACACTCGGCGTCTTCCGGCTCCAAGCTAAGTGCCAGCTTGAGCTGCGATATCGCCTGTCCGTATCTTTTCTGTTTGCTGTATGCTATGGCTAAATTGCGGTGCGCATCTATGAAGTTCGGGTCCAGTTCGAGCGACCTGATGTATTCGGAAATCGCGTAGTTCATCCAACCTCGCTGAGTGTACGCATTGCCGAGGTTGCTGTGCGTCTTCGAGTCTTTTGGATTGATATCCAGAGCCGCCTGGTATTCGTCTATCGCATCGTTTATCTTACCCTTCTGCAGGTAAATATTCCCTAAGTTCGCACGCGATTCGGACAAAGTCGGATTTATCTCCACCGCCTGCAAAAGGGCCAGTAGCGCAGAGTCTATATTGCCAACGGCGCTGTAGCTGTTCCCCAAATTGTTAAAGAAACAGCCAAACGTCTGAATCTTATTCAGATTCTTCATATAGATACTGTTGCTATTACCCTTGGGCACCTTGAACTTATTTATATAGTGCTCATCGCTGGCGCCTCTGCCTTCGCTCGTCGTTTCGATATTGAATCGAACACGCTTGTCATCGTATCTCACAAAGAAATGTCCCGGCACAACTACTCCGTAAAGAGGCAGGCCAAGCCGCTCCGCAAGCGAAAGATAAAGAACCGACAAGCTCAGGCAGTACCCCCGTTTTTTATCCAACACGGTGTGCAGGAACAAATCATTCGGGTCATGTGCCTCTGAAATCGACTTAAATCCAAGCTCACCAAACAGATACTCGTTTATCACCGGAATCGCTCTGTAGTTGGCTCGAAGTCTTTTGCTCTTGAGACGTTCCTGAATCTCCAGAGCCATATCATCTAAGGCAGCCAGGTGCCTTCGGCCGTGTACAAGGTCACTCCACTGCTCCGAAACAATCAAGACAGCGGTAGCCAAATCGACTTCCTCTTCCCTTAGCCGAAGCACCTGTTCAATCGACCTTGCATACAGACCATTCTTGCCCTCATTAGCCAGGGTCCCAAAAGACACCTGCGGCCAAAAAACCAAAACACAAATTGTTACCAAAAGCGGCTTTTTCATCCGTTCTCAACCCACCTGGAATCTTCGACTCTGATTAATAGCCAAATAGCTCGCACAAAAAAAGCATCGCATACATATCATTCTGCCATAAGTATTTGCATCCAAGACCTTTATCGTCAGGCAGGCCCTCCTTCTTTGCTCTTTTTCGTAAAATCACGCCGCCGAAAATCGGTTGCCTCAACTAAACGACTGTTGTATAATCTAAGCTCCATGGTTATTCGATGCAATGTAAATTTCTAATGTCTGGAGAAATACGATGAGAACCAAACACACCGTTATCAAACATACTGCATCTCGGTCGGTATTGTTCGTAACACGCAGCATACTGTGCACAACATTACTGTTCCTCGGCATCCTCGCCCTGGAAGGTTGTTGTAAATCGGCCCCTCCGGCCGCACCAAATGAACCAAACGCCTCCTCCGACCTGCCTGAAACCGAAACCAGTCTTTTCGACGGCAAAACACTTGGCCAGTGGAAAATTACCGATTTCGGCGGCCAGGGAGATGTATATGTCAAAGACGGCGCAATTTATCTCGAAACAGGCAGCGATATGACCGGTGTCACCTGGGCCGGGCCTCTCATCCGTATGAACTACGAAATCACCCTCGAGGCAATGCGCGTCAGCGGCAGCGACTTCTTCTGCGGTTTGACTTTTCCCGTCGCCGACAAGCCCTGTTCGCTAATACTCGGCGGCTGGGGCGGCCAGATTTGCGGCCTGTCAACTATCGACTACTACGACGCCGCCGATAATGAAACCACCACCGTCAGGGACTTCGAGAACGGTAAATGGTATCACGTCCGCGTTCGCGTCACACCTAACAGAATTCAGGCCTGGCTTGACGACGAACAGCTCGTAGATATGGATGTCACCGACCGGCACGTCGACATCAGAGCGGAAATGGACTTATCTCAACCCATGGGCATCGCAACATGGCAGACCGCCGGCGCAATACGCAACTTCCACCAGAACCCCATCCAGAATTGAGTCCGACCACTACGCCCTTTGTCATTCCTGCGAAAGCAGGAATCCATTTCCTTTCTGCTGGTACGTGGTCTTCCATTATGCAAATTCAAACGGCAGCTCCGGTGGCACCCTCAAACAAAGACCTCAGCTCGCCGAAGGTCTGTTTGGGGGTGACTAAAAGCCGTGACACCCACGCAATACGAATCTGTCATTGCGAGCGAAGCGAAGCAATCTCAACCTACGATATACGACGTACGATATACGACATACGATATACGACATACGAATCACTATTCGACCGGCATGGCCGGCCCACGCCGCTTAAACAAGTCTATATTCATCCACCTGTTGCTCTTGAATCTCCAGCAGGTCGCCAGCCCGACCGCTATCATACTCAACGTCGCCGCAATCCACGGCCCCATATAGTCAAGTGACGGGAAATACTTCGGGAACAGTTCAACCATAAGCACGCCGCCACGCCATAATATCACCACCGCTCCCACCGTCGAAGCAATCGCCAGCCACACTGTATCACCCGCCCCGCGCAAAGAGCCGCTGTAGATAGTCCGCGCCGCCTGAAAAACCTGGTATATGGCGGCACAAATCAAAATATTAGCCCCGGTCTCGATAACTGCCTCGATGACAGCTTTATCCATTTCCGGACCGGTAGCCCAGAACTCCATCAGGCCCCTTCTGAATATAAAAAAGCATACCCCCACCAGCCCCATATAAACCAGCGCAACTCTCAGGCAAACACTGGTCTGTTTAATTGCCACATCTTTTCTGCCTTCTCCGATTGCCTTGCCCACCGCCGCCGTCAAAGCCGTACTCATCCCAACAATCGGCATCACCGAAACATGTGTGCACGCGAAAACAGCGCTCGTCGCCGCCAGCGCCTCTTTCCCGAATCTGCCGACCAGCCCGAACAAAATCACACCCCAAAGTGCCACATTCACCATCAGCCCAATGCCCGCCGGAAGACCCACTTTTAGCAAATTATACATCTTGCCGAAATCAATGCGTAACGCTCGTCTGGTTTTGAAATCCGCGTTCATCCGGCCGCTCAAAAGCACAGCCATATTTATTCCCGCTGCGACGGCTATCCCGATAAACGTCCCCCAGCCGGCTCCGGCAATCCCCAGCCGAGGAAAACCAAACCTGCCGAAAATCAACACATAGTTGGCTATCACATTGACCACCTGACCGCACAGAGATGCACACATAGTGATAATCGGACGATGGATACCCATAAAGAATTGACTGCTTGCCCAGTTAATCACCGCCAGTATATGAGCATAGAGCATAATTCGAAGATACGTTACTTCCATATCCACAATGTTCGGGTCTACAACGTCCGGTTGCTGTCCCATCATTGTCTCGAATATCCAGTACGCTGCAGGCCACATAATCGCCACCACAACCGCAAAGTACACCAACCCCATATATATCGTCTGCCAGAAATAATTCGCGCACTCCCGTCTCTCGCCTCTGCCTAAGCTCTGACTCACAAAAGTATTAAGACTTGTCATCGCACCTATTGCAAAGCCCCCCGGAAGAAAACTCACAGCACCCGCCGGCAAAATCGCCGCCAACGCATTCGTCCCAAGTCGGGAAACCATATACCTGTCCACAAACTGCATTATCGTAAAAGACGTGGTCGTCACCACCATCGGTGCAGCCAGTCTCAGCATATATCTCAGCGAGGTCTCTTCTGCACCGTGACCCCCTGAAAGCAGTGAACTCTTGTCTGTCATTAAATGCAATCCTGTACTTACAGCCGTCATTGCGAGGCCCCGTTCTTGCTTTCGCAAGAAAGCACGGGGCTGCGGCAATCTCATCTCCTGTAGCGTTTAGTACATATCAAATATGATTCTATTTATTCAAACCTAATTTCTTCAGCAGCGCCTCAGCCGAGATACCCAGAATTTCCACCTGCTTGACGCCCTTACTCCGGCCCGAGACAATACTAACGCTATTCTTTTTCACACCAAGCTCTTTGGCCAGAAATTCAATCAAGCAACGATTCGCCTTTCCTCTCTCCGGCGCCGCCGATACCTTTATCTTCAGCATCCCGTCCAGCAGCCCGCATACCCGCGTTGGCGAACTGCTGCCCGGTACAACCTTCGCAGTAAAAACAACACCCCCATCAATTTCTTGAATCGCCGGTTCAGCCATCTCAATAATTAACCCCGGCTTTTACCAGGGTTTACTCGCTGCTCACTCGATGTTTTCCCGCAGGTTTACGCCGACTGCCAACTGCACGTACTTCTCAATCTGCTCGGCAAGCTCACCCAGCAACGCAAGCTGGAAATCCTCGTAGTGTCCCGGAATAAACTCGCCGTCCAGTGCCTTCTTCGATATTTTCACCCGTATAATCGAGGGCTCAGCATCCGACTTACTGAAATCGTCGTCTTTATGCTCCGTAAGTTCAACACGCCAGGCCTCGCTTATAAAAACCAGGCACCTGCCGGTAAAAACCGCCATCGGAAAATAATCACGTAATAACTTAAGAGTCTCCATTGCTTACTCTGCCTTATCTTAAAACCACTAATCAGCCTGCCTGATTATTACCTAAGTAAACAGTATTCTTTCTTACCTCTTTCCCTCTTTCCAAAATCCGTTTTACCTTGCTCATATCGTTGTTCATCAAAGTGATGCCATCTGACTTGTTACCATCCACCCGAAGAAATGTCCCAACCGAACCACTCGGACGACATCCATGGATAAGGGCACCATCCACTTGCTTAAGCCATATCAACGCCTTCGTCAACGGTCTGCCCTCTGCGTCGAAGTCAAAAATCTCCAGGTCCTTAACATCATCAAAGACCATGGCGGGCCGAAGCTCCGGATTGTCAAATCCCAAATCCACATGATGAAACGCAATAGTCTTCACGTGACGAACATAAAATCCGTAGGCCGGAAGGGTCCCGTACATCCTGCAGCTTGGATATGCTTCCGGACGTTCAGGGATTTCTCTCACCGCGTCCTCTGCCGTGCCGCCGCCTTTGAACCGAATCCTGATGTTCGACAGAGTAACGCCCTCGATTGAAAATCCGGGCAGCCCGGTAATATGGCATCCGACGACTCTCTTGCCCACAGGTTCAATCCAGCCGCCCACGTCGGTTGCCTGAACATTGCTTATCATAATGTTCCGCACCTTGCCTATGCCTGGCTTTTCCTTTCTGTCGTACAGCCGGGCACGATTTCCCAGGCGGATGAATATCGCGCTTCCCTTTACGTTTCTCATTGTGATATTGTTGATATTAACCCGGTCAAGTGTCCCGCCGTCGACAATCTCAAGTGCAATTCCCGAGTTACGAGTGTCGTATATAGCACAGTTACTGACAGTGATATTTTGAAACCCGCCGCCGGATTCGGTGCCAAACTTGATAGCAGAAGCGTTGCTGCTCACTATGCAGTTCGTTATAGTTACATTCCTGCAGGGACGGCCTGATGTGCTCTTGAGTACAATGCCGTCATCGTCGCTGTTTATCACGCAGTTGGATATCCGTACTTGTTGACAACTGTTAATATTAAGCCCGTCTTCATTCCGACCCGGTGCCGTTGCATATCGCCGCTTCTCTATGTCCGCGTTAATCCTGCTCTCTACCGTGACCCCGTCGATAACGAGATTATCACATTTTAAGTAGTGCTGTATCCACGTCGTGGAGTTGCGAAGAGTAACGTCCTGGACCTTAACGTTCTTACACTGAACAAAGTGGATTGGATGATTTCTTACTTTCGGAAATTCCTTGCTGACCGCACCGTGGCCGTCAATTGCACCTCGCCCTGAAATACTGATGTTCTCCGCGTTCTCAGCGTAAACCAGGGCCCGGTGCGAATAATCGTCTTTGCTTCTGCTGGCTAAGAGAACGGCGCCGCCTTCGACATAAAGCCCGACATTATTCTTTAGCTTTACTTCTCCGCTCAGAAACGTCCCGTTGCTCAGATAAACCCTTCCTCCGCCGGCCTGCGCACAGGCGTCAATCGCAGCTTGAATGGCCTTCGTATCTGACTTTACCCCGTCGCCGGCGGCGCCGTAATCACGCACGTCAAACAACCCTCTTAGATGTTGCCCCTTCGCTGCCGCCAAAGCGTTTTGCTCAGACGTACCTGCCGACATCACGCCTATCAAAAAACCGACACAAACTAAGCGAAACCTGATAATTTCAGAATCTCCTTTCCAGTTTAATCTACTGCACATCGCAAAACTACTCTCACTCGACAGCTACCTCAACGCATCACTAAGTTTCCGCCACGCACCCATTGACCGCTTCAGATTATCATACGCATCACCACCGATGCCGTATGCCTGAAGTCCTATCGGGCCGGTGTAGCCGCAGTCGGCCAGCGTTTTCAAAAACCGCCCCGTATCAAATGTGCCGCGGTCCAGCGTCTGAATCAGATGCTTCCAGTCCTTTCCGCCGCTGTCGGCGCCGTTGATAGATACTACAAACAGATAAGGCATCGCCGCCTCAATCAACGGCTTCATATTCTTCTCGTCGTCAACCTTCAGCCAGTGACACAGATTAAACGTAACGCCGACATTCTTGCAGTCAACTTGCTTTACAACTCGCACCGCGTCCTCCACTCGCTCCACCCAGAACCCGGTATGCGGGTACAGTGCTACTCGCACCTTCTTTGCCGCTGCCATATCCGCAATCTCCCGGATAACTTCCACCGCCCGCGCATCACCTTCCGGCGAAGAAGGCCGGTGCTTCTTGCTTCGCACAAATAGCCAGAGTATCGCATTGCGGCCCTTCAATACCTCGATTGCCTCTTTCAGTTCCGGGCCGTACTTCTGCTGACCGGCATCTATATTGGCGCCGGCATAAACGGCAAACAGTCGCAGACCGTTTTTATCCAGCTCTTCAAACATTCCGCCGACTCCTTTACCCGCCGTGCATCCAATCCCCGCATACCCTAACTCCTTGACCATTTGCACTTGCTCTTTTGCAGTTTTGTGCCTGGCGTCTTTCGTCCCCGTATCCATCGCAAAGAAAGGAGTCGGCCCCGCCGGCTCAATCCGGATATTGCGATACGCAACCGGCCCGTGGTCGCCTTGAAGCATCAACGGCCCCAAAGGTTTTTCATCGTTATACATACTGGCCCGAGTCGGCCCGGTCAGCTCCACGTCCTCGTGCACCACAACCTCATTATGCACAACCTTCTCGAATCTTGCCTTGGCAATTTTATTCCCGTCCTTATCAAATCGCGGCGCCCGGAAAATAACATCAAAGCTCTGCCACTGCCCTGGCGCCCGCGAAGCGTTGACACGCGGCGGATGACCCTCGAAGCCCTTGTCGAAGCCCTTGGGCTCTCTGTTATTGTCCCACCGCTGATATATCCCCCCGCAGTCCGAGTGGTGCGGCTCAGCCACCCCCCAACTGTCGAACACCTGAATTTCATACCGAGCCATAAAATACACGCCTGAGTTTGACCCCTTCGGCACCATAAACTCGACATGCGCCTGCACGTCCCCGAATTCCGCCTTGCTGAGTATGTTATTTGTCCTGCCTGTCGGCCCATTCAAAATGACCCCGCTGCCCGGTTTGCCGCTCAGCAGTTTCTCATTCGCCGGATTCGCAAATGCATCGCCCACAATCTGCCATTGCCCGGTATTTCCCCGCCATTTCGAGAAATCGCCACCTATTAAACTAACCTTACCCTGGGCGTCCTTTGCACTGACATCCGGCGTCAATGCCAAACATAAAATCCCAACAAGCAACAAAAACGCCCAAACTTTCTTCCCTTGAACTCCCATAATTCTATCCTTTCGCTCCTGTTATTTGACAAACACCGGCAATAATCATTAATCAATAATCAATAATCATTTCTAAAGGTGCCACGGACTGCGCATCGACCGCGACAGCATCCTGTTGGCCTGTTCATTGTTGATAAACTGCTCTTTTTCCGGGTCCCATTTCAGCTTTCGCCCAAGCAGCATCGAGATATTGCCGATGTGCGCGATTGTAAAGCACCGTTGCCCTATCTCCGGCGGAAAATAGCATTCCTTCCGCGATTTGACGCAGTCAAGAAAATTACGCTGCTCACCAGCTTGGCACGTAAACAAATGAATTTCATTCGGACCAATCACCGAATACAGAATGGACTTCGGCTCCGCCTGCAATTTCCCCCTCCAGCCTTGGTTGCCGACCCATCCCTCACTCCCCTCGAATTTTAAGCTCGGCGTACCGGACGTCACAATCAGTGTAACACCGTCGGCGTATTTGTACTCGATTCTGTACTCTTTGGCGGTATCGTAAAGTCCTTCTTTACAGAACAACCCTTTGCCCTCGACCTCCACCGGCCCGGTATATTCGCTGTCGTTGCCCCATTGTGCACCATCGAGCAGATGCGCTCCCCAGTCCGTCAACTGACCGCCCGAATAATCCTGAATCCACCGGAAATTCCAGTGAATCCGGCCTTTCGTATACGGCGCCCACGGCGCCGGTCCAAGCCACATATCATAATCAAAACCTTTCGGCACCGGCATCGGCTCCGGATTGCCCGGCTTATGCGGCCCGCTCGGCAATTCAACCCGGATAGTATGCACTTTACCTATCCGCCCATTGCGAACCAGCTCACACATTCGATGATATACATCAACCGCCCTGTCTTCCGTGGACCACTGAAAAACGCGGCCATACCGCTTCATCGTCTCAACTAAGACCCTGCCCTCCGCCACCGTCAGCGTCGGCTTCTCGCACTCCACGTCCTTACCCGCCTTAGCCGCCATTATCGAAATTGGAACGTGCCAGTGGTCCGGCGTCGAAATCACT
>Ga0114919_10005295_pt1 | contig 10309 bp, 8 predicted proteins | sample BlataG_FD_88682 | JGI IMG/M metagenome (GOLD analysis project Ga0114919, IMG submission 88682) | Deep subsurface microbial communities from Black Sea to uncover new lineages of life (NeLLi) - Black_00105 metaG | ecosystem: Environmental > Aquatic > Marine > Oceanic > Sediment | place: Atlantic... | reverse complement strand
AGAAGTAGCAAAAATAATGAAACCCGTAATTACAAGAAACGGTACAGGGACTCTGGCCGCACTTGAGGGATATTCCGTTAGTGGCAAGACTGGAACCGCCCAGAAAATTGGTAAAGACGGAACTTACTCCGAAGATAAATATATAGCATCTTTTGCAGGGTTTACACCTGCAGAAAACCCTGAAATCGCTATCCTGGTAGTAATAAATGAACCCATGGAAAAGTATTATGGCGGAATTGTTGCTGCTCCTGCGTTTAAAAAAATTGCCCATGAAACTCTTAATCACATGAACATATCCCCCACAATTGAGTTGAACAAATTAACTCTTTCATTAAAAAAAGAGGCCAGAGGGTGAAACTTTCCAGGATCCTTAAAGCAGTCAAAGCGAATAGTATTTACCATACAGGGGAAGGGACTGCAAAAAGAGATGGTTTCGGGCAGAACTCAAATGATGACCCTGATATCAAATCGTTGCACTACCGGGCACAAGATGTTCAACCCGGGGGGTTATTTGTAGCCATAACGGGGCTTGCAGCAGATGGTCATGATTTTATTGACCAAGCGCGTATGCGAGGCGCACTTGCGATTATATCACAAAAACCGGTTCAACCCGATAACTCAGTCACTCAAAACGGCGGGCGGATTAAAGCCAATCAGATTAAAAATGACCTAACAATAATTCAAGTTGATAATTCCAGAAAAGCTCTTGCCGGAATATCGGCAGCCTTTTTCGGAAACCCGTCAAAAAAACTGAATATAATCGGAATAACCGGCACAAACGGGAAGACAACAACAGCATATCTTATTGAAAGCATGCTGTCTGCCGCCGGATTAAAATCCGGAATAAAAACAGGAGTGATCGGCACAATAAATTACCGATATATGGGAAAGGTTTTTGAAAACCCTGTAACAACGCCGGAATCGCTGGATTTGCAGAAAATACTGGCTGAAATGCTGAAAGAAGGAGTGACTCACGTTGTTCTGGAAGTATCTTCTCACGCCATTGATCTCTTCAGGGTTGAAAACTGCTGGATTGATACGGGCGTATTTACAAATCTGACACAAGACCATCTCGATTATCATGGTGATCTGAATTCCTACTGGCTTTGTAAAAAAAAAATGTTTACCGAATATCTGCATTCAGGACCTAAAAAAGACCGTGCTTTAGCTGTCATCAACCGTGATAATCCGAAAGGACGGGAACTTTTCAAGATACTCCCTGTCCGTGGCATCTCCACCGGGCATTCAGCAGATAATATTATATGGCCGAAAATTATTAAACATGACCTAAGCGGTATTGCAGGAAATATTTCAACGCCTGCCGGAAGCTTCGATTTCAAGTCGCCGCTGGTCGGAAAGCATAATATAGAAAACATTCTCTCCGCCACGGGTGTCGGGATAGCTCTCGATCTTTCTTTAGACGATATCAAAGCCGGCATAGAAAATGTTATCTTCATACCCGGACGCCTTGAAAGAATTGCCGGAAATAATGGACGTTTTGTATATGTAGATTATGCGCACACACCTGATGCTCTGAGCAATGTATTGACTTCTTTAAAAGCAGTTTCGAGTAAAAAAATAATTTGTGTGTTTGGATGCGGGGGAGACAGGGATAAAGCGAAACGCCCGCTTATGGGCGAAATAGCTGGAAGACTTTGCGACCTGGCAATAGTCACATCGGATAATCCTCGGACCGAAGATCCTGAAAAGATTATTGAGAAGATTCTTTCCGGGTTAAAAAAAACATGCAACCATGAATACAGCCTGTCAAGCCTTAAAACCGGCTTTGACAAAAAGGGATATGCTGTAGAGCCGGACCGCAGAAATGCAATAAAGCTGGGAATTGCTCTTTCCCGGCAGGGAGATACTGTACTCATCGCAGGAAAGGGTCATGAAACCTATCAGATCCTGGGCAAAAAAACAATTTCCTTTGATGATAGACAAGAAGCAAAACAGGCACTTTGGGATGAAGCTCAAAGCACGAAAAACAAAACAGCATAACTCGGATAATTCTAAATCTGAAATCAGCAATCGAATACTATGGACAACTGCTGATATCCTTGAAGCAACAGGTGGGGAGCTTATCTGTGGCGATCTAAAGTACGGATTTTCGAGCATTAGTATTGACTCCCGCACTATTTTAGCAAACGAGCTGTTTGTCGCAATCAAAGGAGAGGTTCATGACGGCCACAGTTTTGCTGAAGATGTAATCCGCTAGGGAATATCAGGGCTTGTTATAGATAAAGAAAAGGTAAATGACCTTCCCGTTCTTGAATGGATAAAAAATAAAATGGTATGCATTGCAGCAAATAATACAACAAAAGCTCTTGGCGATCTGGCCTCTTTTCACAGGAAACGAGCGAATGTGCCCGTTGTTGCCATAACAGGGTCAAACGGTAAAACCACTACCAGGGAGATGACTGCTGCCGTTGTTGGCCAACGTTTCCCAACGCTTTCAAGCAAAGGAAATTTTAATAATGAAATAGGACTTCCCCTCACCCTCCTCAAACTCGATCACGGCCATGAATGTGCCGTGGTCGAGCTTGGCATGAATGCTCCGGGAGAAATAGCAAGACTCGGCGAAATGTGCATGCCTGATATCGGAGTAATTACCAATATCGGTCCTGCCCACCTTAAAGGGGTTGGTTCCATCGAAGGTGTTATGCATGCAAAGGGAGAACTTTTAGATAAAATAAAAACCGGTGGCACCGCTGTCCTCAATGCAGATGATCACAGAGTTTTGCATCTGGCAGAAAAGACCACCGCAAATGTAATTTTCTTCGGCATATCCGATGAGGCAACAAGCCGAGCTGAAACGATTATAGAGACAGACCGTGGTATCTCATTTACCCTTGTTTTGCCGAAAGAAACAATCACCATAGATCTTAAAATTCCCGGCATTTTTATGGTTTCAAATGCTCTTGCTGCTGCAGCCGTTGGATATAAGCTGGGGTTATCTGCAAAAGAGATAAAAACAGGTCTCGAAGATTTCAAACAGAGCGGCGGAAGAATGAATATTCTTCATACGAGCAGAGGAATCAATCTGATTGACGATACTTATAATGCTAATCCCGGTTCCATGGAAGAAGCATTAAAAACGCTAACAACGCTTAAAAAAAATAATAGAGGGATATTCATTGCCGGAGACATGTTCGAACTTGGAAGACATGCCGAACAGATGCATGAAGAAATTGGTGCTCTGGCTGCCGGAGCCGGCATTTCCATGCTTTATGCCACAGGGGAGTTTGCAGAGACTGTTGCATCCGGTGCCGCCGGTGGTGGCATGAAATCCGGAAATATTTTTACAGGAAGCAAAAAAGAAATTTTAGATGATCTAACCGGACGTCTCAGAAAGAACGACTGGGTTCTGGTTAAAGGTTCAAGAGCGATGGAGATGGAAGAGATTGTAGAAGAACTAATGAGAAAAAATTGAAACTATTTATAATCGTAACATTTTAGCTTTTTTACACGATCAACTTTGAAAACGTTTTTTGAACCGCAGAATATCGAACAAGGAATTATGAATGATGAAGTAAGTGACAAAGAGAAAACCTTCTTAATTCGAAATTCCTTGTTCGATATTCGATATTCAAATAATGCTCACTAAAATTGCAATATTGAACTTTTTTAAAACAAAAGCAATCTGATTTTCAAACAACTGAATTGGTATTTAAAATTATGCTTTACCACTTACTATATCCGTTACATACGACATTTTCGGCATTTAATGTATTCAGGTACATCACGTTCCGGACTATATACGCAAGCCTGACGGCTTTTTTAATTTGTTTTCTTCTGGGTCCATGGGTCATCAGGAAATTAGGCGAAATGCAGGTGGGGCAGTATATTCGAAAAGACGGTCCCGAAGCACACCACAAAAAAGCAGGCACGCCGACAATGGGTGGAACACTTATCATTTCATCAATTGTAATATCCACGCTCCTTTGGACTAACTTAACCAATTTTTATATATGGATAATACTTTTTGTAACGGTAAGCTATGGCCTAATCGGCTTTGTTGATGACTACCTCATGCAGGTTAAAAAGCGCAACAGGGGACTGACCGTTCGAATTAAATTTATGTTCCAGACGATCATAGCAATTATTGCGGGTTTCCTTGTTTGCTCCCAGCCTGACTTTAATACACAGGTAACGGTTCCCTTTTTGAAAAATATTTCACCGGACCTCGGTTGGGGTTACGTCCTGTTCGCCGTAGTTGTAATTGTCGGCGCATCAAATGCAGTGAATCTTACAGACGGTCTTGATGGCCTTGCCATAGGCCCGGTTATTATCGCGTCAGTAACGTATATGTTTTTTGCTTATATTGCCGGGCATATAAAAATCTCCGATTACCTTCAAGTTAACTACGTGGCTGGTTGCGGAGAAGCTGCCATATTCTGTGGCGCTCTTGCCGGGGCAGGCATGGGCTTTTTATGGTTCAATACGTATCCTGCGCAGGTTTTCATGGGAGATGTAGGCTCTCTCCCCTTAGGTGCAGCTTTGGGGACAGTAGCTGTTGTTACAAAACAGGAAATACTTCTTGTGCTGGTGGGCGGGCTTTTTGTTGTGGAAGCCCTTTCGGTGATTTTCCAGGTCGGCTTTTTTAAAATGACCAACGGTAGAAGAATTTTTAAAATGGCGCCTCTGCACCACCATTTTGAATTAAAGGGCTGGCCCGAACCAAAGGTTATTGTTCGTTTCTGGATAATTGCAATCGCACTTGCACTTATATCCATGAGCACGCTTAAATTAAGATAATGCTTTTGTTTAATAAAAAAGTGCTTGTCGTAGGCCTTGGAATGACAGGGGTTTCAACAGCACGCTTTCTTAAAAACATGGGTGCTGTTGTTACAGTAACTGACATGGCAAAAGAAGATGAGCTTGGCGACAATGTCGCAATCATTCGTGAACTCGGTATAAATATGGAACTCGGTAGCCATGAAAATAGTACTTTTGAAAATGCGGACCTTATTGTGCTGAGCCCGGGAGTTCCTCATGCCATTCCCCAGATTCAAAGGGCTAAAGACAAAGGAATTGACGTACTTGGCGAAATTGAACTTGCATCAAAATTTATTGATCAGCCTGTTATCGCAATAACAGGAACAAACGGTAAAACAACAACCACAACTCTTTTGGGTGAAATGCTGAAAAGTTCCGGATTTAAAGTGTTCGTTGGCGGAAATATCGGCAGTCCTTTAATCGGGTATGTTGACAGGAAGGAAAAAGCCGAAATTGTTGTTGTGGAGATAAGCAGTTTTCAGCTCGATACAATAAAAAGTTTCAAGCCAAAAATAAGTGTTTTGCTAAATATAACCGAAGATCATCTCGATCGATATTATGATTTTAACGCCTATGTAAAATCAAAATGTCGGATATTTGAAAATCAGAATTCGACCGATACAGTTGTTTTAAACGGTTTTGACCCTTTAATACGCAAATGCACCGAAAATATAAACAGCAGGAAACTCTTTTTTACTGGAAGAAAGGAAAACGAAGAAGGAGCAACAGTAAACGGAAATAATATTAAATTATTTTATGAAAGCAGTCGCAAAACCCGAAGTCCTATAAGTATCGATCTTTCCGGCACGGGTATTAAGGGAAAGCACAATGTTGAAAACGCTTCCGCAGCATGCCTTTCGGCACTATCCGCAGGTGGGACCATTGAGGGGATACGAACTGCTCTTGATAACTTCAAGGGACTTCCACACCGCCTTGAATATGTTGCCACAGTTAATGGCGTTAAATATTTCAACGATTCGAAAGCGACAAATGTTGATGCAGTCGCAAGGGCTCTTGAGTGCTTCGACGACCGCGTAATTCTGATAATGGGAGGTCGTAACAAGGGAGCGGATTTTGATTCGTTAAGAGATGCTGTTCGACACATAACAAAAAAGGTTATCGTTATCGGAGAAGCAAAAGAAAATATAATATCTTCTTTTAATGGTGTCGTACTTATAAGTACTGCTACAACAATGGAAGACGCAGTTTCTATGGCCCGTGCTGAAGCAAAGCCGGGAGATGTTGTTCTCTTATCTCCAGCATGTTCAAGCTTTGACATGTATGACGATTATACCCACAGAGGCAAAGTCTATTGCGAAGCCGTAGAACTGCTGGAAAAAGACGGGGAAAAGGCCTTTGAACGACGATAAACAAATACTGCAGGGAGCAGCATATGATGCAAAACTTCTGTTTCCAGTTCTTTTTCTGGTCGGTATTGGTATTGTCATGGTTTACAGCGCCAGCTCCGCTATTGCACTTGAAAAGTTTTCAACCGACTACTTTTTTTTAAAAAAACAGGCATTCTTTGCTCTGACAGGCATTGTTGCACTGGTTGCGTGCAGGCATTTTCCTTATAAGCATTTCCGCTCTTTGACATATCCGTTTTTGGTTCTTGCTATACTTCTCCTTGTAGCTATCAAGTTTTTCGGACTTGGATATTCCGCCGGGGGCTCCACGCGTTGGCTAAGAATAGGCAGTTTAACGTTTCAGCCCTCGGAATTTGCCAGGTTTGCATTAATCATCTACCTTGCCTATTCCATGGATAAAAAAAAGGACCACATTAAAGATTTTTTCGTCGGCTTTTTGCCGCATGTTTTAGTGCTCGGTATATTTACCGCTCTTATTTTAATGCAGCCGGATTTTGGCAGTGTAGTTATCATTGGAGTAATCACCTTGCTTATGTTGTTTGTCGGTGGCGTTCGAATTTCTCATCTCCTGTTGTCCCTGGTCTTTATTATGCCTGTCGCATATATTTTTATGATCAGTGCCGAATACAGGATCAAACGCATATTAAGCTTTTTGGATCCATGGCAATACCCGACAGATGAGGGGTACCAGATTATCCATTCCCTCATGGCATTTGGTACGGGAGGAATTTGGGGAACGGGCATCGGTAAAGGTTATCAGAAGCTGTTCTATCTTCCCGAACCCCATACTGATTTTATTTTTTCCGTCATTGGTGAGGAACTCGGTCTTATAGTCGTTTTGCTTATTATAGTACTTTATGCACTTATTTTCTGGAGGGGAATTATTATCGCCAGAAATGCTGAAGATACATTCGGCACATTTATGGCTACGGGACTTACAACAGCAATTATTCTTCAGGTTTGTGTCAACATGGGCGTTACATTAGGACTCCTCCCGACAAAGGGACTTACCTTACCCTTTTTAAGTTATGGCGGCACATCACTTTTAATAAATATGGCATCCATAGGAATATTGATGAATATTGGAGCAACGCCAAAAGAGGAGTTTTAATTAACCAATACTTGCAGAAAACAGGCAAATGCCTGTTACGACTGATAGGTATTTATTTTGAACAGTAGAACCGCAGAACAAGGAACCGCAGAATATCGAAGTGAAGTGTATTTATTTATTTCTTTCTAAAACTTCTGCAGTTCGAAATTCCTTGTTCGATATTCGACATTCAAAATGAAAAAATATAGCCAAAAGTAGGTCCTATGGTCGAAAGAAATAACAACTGGCACACAGGAGGAAGTAATCATGCTATTCGCATAATAATAGCAGGCGGAGGTACAGGTGGTCATCTTTTCCCGGCAATTGCCATTGCCCAGGAGTTTATGGCAAAGGATCCTGAAAACAAAGTTATCTTTGTATCCACCGGCAATCCTTTTGAACTATCTGTTTTGGATAAGGCAGGATTCATGCTTGAGAAGATAACTGCTGAAGGCATCAAGGGACGGGGCTTGCTGCGTCAGTTGAGATCAATGTGGAAAATTCCAATGGGAATATTTGAATCAATGCGGATTATTAAGAATTTTAAACCGGATCTGGTCATGGGAGTCGGCAGTTATGCGGCGGGGCCTGTGGCAATCGGGGCCTGGCTTATGAGAAAAAAACTTATTCTTCATGAGCAAAATATTCTGCCCGGAATTACAAACCGTATTTTGTCTCATTTTGCCGACAGGATTTATTTGTCGTTTAAAAACACGAAGGCAAACTTTAATCCCGGAAAAGTTCTTTATACAGGAAATCCTTTGCGAAAAGAGTTTATGCTGAAAGCAAAAGAAAAGAAAAATACAGCCGCATCCACGCAGGAGCATCCGTTTACCGTCATGATCATTGGCGGAAGTCAGGGTGCACACAGTATTAATGATGCCGTTATCAATGCCCTTGAGCATTTCAAGGAAAAGTATAATTTATATTTTATACACCAGACCGGAAAGCAGGATGAAGCAGCAGTAAAAAAGGCTTATAAGGATCAAGGCATTTCCTGCATGGTTAAATCGTTTTTTGACGATATGCCAAAGCAATATCAAAGGTCCAACCTTATTATATGCAGGGCTGGTGCAACTACCGTGGCTGAACTTGCTGCTGTTGGAAAGGGAGTTATTTTCATACCGTTTCCTTTTGCTGCGGACAATCACCAGGTCCTAAACGCCCGCACGTTCACGGAAACCGGTGCAGCCGAAATGATCCTTCAAAAGGATCTCACCGGCAGGGTCCTTGCGAAAAGAATTGAATACTATGCGTCAAATAAAAAGGCGCTTGAAGTAATGGCAGCCAGGGCTAAAAGTCTCGGCAAACCTGATGCCGCAAAGGCTATTGTGGAGGATTGTTATAAACTGATTAGAAATAATTAAAAATTATTTAAGCTGGTGCCTGTTATAGGCTTCGATTTCTTGAAACCCGTAACTCGTAACCCGTAACTCGCAAATTATGTATCTTAAAAAATATCACATACACTTTGTCGGGATCGGCGGTATAGGAATGAGCGGTATTGCAGAACTTCTGATCAATCTCGGTTACAAGGTTTCAGGTTCCGATGTGAATTCATCAGATATTACCAGACGGCTGAAAAAGCTTGGAGGAATTATTTTTAAAGGTCACCGGAAAAATCATATCAGCGGCTCAGATGTTGTTGTAGTATCTTCTGCAATTGATGTTAAAAATCCTGAAGTTACGGCTGCAAGAGAAATGTCTGTCCCGGTAATACCAAGAGCCGAAATGCTTGCCGAACTTATGCGCCTGAAATACAGCGTGGCTGTTGCCGGTGCACACGGTAAAACATCGACCACATCTATTATCTCCTCTGTTCTCGAAAAGGGCGGCCTTGATCCGACTGTTGTTATCGGAGGAAAGCTGAAAAGCATCGGATCCAATGCTCTTCTCGGACATGGAGATTTTATCGTGGCCGAAGCAGATGAAAGTGACGGATCGTTTTTAAAAATGTCTCCGACTATAGCAGTTGTGACAAACATAGACAGAGAACATCTCGATTTCTACGAAGATCTGGAAGATATTAAAAATGCATTTTTAAGCTTCATTGACAGGGTACCATTCTATGGTCTTGCAGTACTTTGTCTTGATAATGAACCGATACAGAGTCTTATCCCGGAAATCAGGAAACGCTTTACTACTTACGGGATGAGCACCCAGGCAGATTTCCAGGCAAAAAATGTTGAATTTGAAGGGCTAAAAAGCAGATTTTCAATCCGTCATAATGGAAAACCCCTTGGCGATATAACCCTGAACCTACCCGGCATTCATAACGTATATAATTCGATGGCAAGTATTGCTGTCGGAATTGAGCTGGATATTGATTTTGAAGTTATTAAAAATGCTCTGGAAACAGTGGAAGGTGTTCAGCGCAGGCTTGAAATAAAGGGAGAAATAAATGGGATTACCGTAGTTGATGATTATGGCCATCATCCCACTGAAATTAAAGTAACGCTTCAGGCTGCTAAGGAAAGCTGGCCGGACAGACGAAAAGTTGTAGTGTTTCAACCCCATCGATACACAAGGACCAGAGCTCTGTTTGATGATTGTATGCGTTCTTTTTACCAGTCGGATGTACTGGTTGTTCTTCCTGTCTATGCGGCAGGAGAGAAAAAGATTGAAGGAGTGGAGAGTGATCTTATGTGCGAAGAAATCAGGGCACATGGTCACAAGTTGGTTATCTGTAAAAAAAGTATCAAGGGAGCAGTTTCCCATTTAAAGAATGTTTTAAAACCGGGTGATATCCTTATTACACTGGGTGCTGGCGATGTCTGGAAAGTTGGAGAAGAAATTTTAAAGAGCGTCCCGCTATGCGGGACTTGAAGACCGGCCCTTCGGGCCTTGATGAGCGTCCCTTCGGGACTTAAGGAGCGGACTGACGTCCTTTAAGCTAAAACCTTAACCCTCAAGCGAAGCGCTCTTCGAACGTAGTGCTCCTCAAGCGAAGCGGTCATTGAGCGAAGCGCGCCTTTAGTAAAGCGATCATTTATAAATATGCCATTAGAACCTGATTCACTAAGATGTCTTACGAGCCGTTTCAAAGGCTGCGTCAAATTTGACGAGCCGATGT
>Ga0114919_10005293_pt1 | contig 10311 bp, 6 predicted proteins | sample BlataG_FD_88682 | JGI IMG/M metagenome (GOLD analysis project Ga0114919, IMG submission 88682) | Deep subsurface microbial communities from Black Sea to uncover new lineages of life (NeLLi) - Black_00105 metaG | ecosystem: Environmental > Aquatic > Marine > Oceanic > Sediment | place: Atlantic... | reverse complement strand
TAGGGGAATTCGCCAGCAAGGCCAGGGAATGGGGCTTCACCCACATAGAGGGAAACGTCTTCATAAGCTCCCGGCAAATGCTGGACGAGCTGGCAGGCGGACCGTTGCCGATTTCCAGCCTTCACTGTCCCTGTCCGAACCCCACAGGGCCAACAGGCGTCCCGGCATCCAGGCTCTCCCTGAGCTCCATCGATAAGGAAGAGCGCCGGCAGGCCCTGCGCTTCGCCCGGGAGACCATCGATGCGGCTGCGAGAGCAGGAGCCAGGGCCGTCATCCTCCATATGGGCGAGGTGCCGCTGGGTAACTCGTCACAAGACAGGCTTCGCCATCTCTGGCAGCGAGACCTGGCCGGCAGCCAGGAATACCGCAGCACCAAAGAGCAGCTTCTGTCCCGCCGCTCTTTCACAGCGCCCCCGTTCGTCGACACCGCACTGCAAAGCCTGGGTGAACTCAGCCGCTACAGTGAACAGCGCGGCGTGCTGCTCGGCGTGGAGACAAGGGTCTACGTCCACGAGATACCGAACATAGATGAGATGGAGCGCTTGCTGAGCGAGGTGGGCAGCAAGTCAGGGGGGTACTGGCACGACGTGGGACACGCCGAAGTCCAGCACCGCCTCGGCATCACTCCTCACCACGAATGGCTGTCGCGGTTCAGAGACAGAATGATCGGTATCCACCTGCACGATGTCCTCGGGGTCACCGACCACTACTGTCCCGGCACGGGAGACCTGGACTGGGCTATGATTGCCGGCAGTCTGCCGCCAGGGATGATCAAGGTCTGCGAGATCGGAGAGTGGAATGATGAAACCCATATGCCCGGGGCAATCGCTTTTCTCCGCCGCCGGGGAGTCCTCACCTGACCGACCACTTCCATCGGAGGCCTTCCAGGTTCTCCCCGACAGACCGCCAGCCTGCTAGAACTTCAGCTTGAAGGTTGCGATCTGGAAGGGCCTCAGGTCTATCACATCTCCGATCCGCTCTTCCTTCTCTTCCATTATGTTTGTGGCCGGCACGCTCGCAGGCTTCTTCGACAAGTTCAGAGTCAACCTCGTCTGCTCGCCGCCCGTCTCATAGCACCTCAATATGGCGCAACTTCCGTCTTCAGACTGTTTGAGGCGGGAAGCTACCACATTGTCGGGGAGGCTCAAGAAGGAAGTGGGCATCTCCGCCGTTGCCGCCTCTTCATCCTCCCGACCCTCAACGCAGACAGGCACCGGCGGGTTGACGAAGCCCAGGGCCTCCTTCCACACCCCACCCTCCATGCAGTCGCCCCTATGGGGATAGACCGCAAAGCTGAACTCGTATTCCCTGTTCAGCTCCAGGGCATCCGGCACCGGAGTTATGGGCCCCTTGTCGCCGTGTGAGAGCAGGCCAACCGACCTCAACAGAGTGAGGTAGATATCCTCTCCCACTACCTGGTAACCCGGGATCCCGCGGGTGAACACCGTCACTCCGCGTTCCTCGTTCCCGTAGTCCATCCAGTCCTCCATAGGGAAGTCCCTGGCCTCCTTTGCCCGCTCCACGACGCCAAAGGTGGTGCCGGCCAGGACCCTTCCGTCTGCGATGCCGGTATCGAACTTGATCCTGAACCTTATGTGGGGCATGAAGCTCGTCAGTCTTATCTTGAACTCCACCCACGGTATCCCCTTGTAAAGGCAGGCTTCCTTCTCAATCGTCATCAACTTCTGGCGCAGGAGTTCCGACCCGTAGTGTTCTCTCAGTCGGTAGGGCCAGTAGCAGCCATAGACCTCTTGTCTCACGGTTATCTTCCGGCATACCCTGTCCTCCTCCACCTTGTACTCCTGTACCTCGAAGCTGGGCTTGTGCGAAGACATGTCTCCCTCAGCCCCCATGATGCCGATCAAGTCCTTGGAAATGTCCCGATGCGTATACACCGACCCAACCTCGTTCTCCATCTCAAGCCGGACGTCCCTCACCAGCTCGGCTCCCCGGGTATCAAGAACCCTGTAGGTGCCGTGCAGGGGGCTGACCTCCACCCTGAGATGCTCATTCTCGACATACGTCCTGCTATACACCGGTCTGGAGGTGAAAGCAGTCGATGCCGCCGGCTGAATGCGGTACACCCGGTAGCCCAGAGGCGGCACCTGGGCCACGAATCCCACCCTGGCCCTCCTCAGCCAGCCATATTTGTCATCCCTGTCCTCCTCAATAAGCTGCCACTCAGCATCCTCGACCCTGAAGCCTCTCAGCCGTTCTTCCAGCGGGAACTCCGCCTCCGCCTCCACATACCCCCTGGTCTCAAAGCTGTTCGGGTTAAAAACGACGAAGGCCCTGTCCTGCAGACCTATCTTGCCGGCCAGGCAGTTCAGCGAACCCGTCACCAGCCCTGTCAGGACGGCCTTGAGATTATCGAAGTCCTCCCTTACCTCGTCGTATGCCTCGTCAATGGAGGTGCCCGTGATGACGTCATGGAAGGCCAGGAAGAGAACCCTGTCCCAGGCCTCCTTGAGCTCGTCTCTGGGATAGGGGCTTCCCAGAAGCCAGGCGATGGTGGAGAACTTCTCCGCGGTGAGCAGCAGGTACTTGACCCTGTAGTACTCCAGCTTGATCCACATCCGGGTGCTCCACACGCCGGAGAATACCCTGTCCCCCTGATACATCTCTCCCTGCTCAACCTTGAGTCCGTCGGCCTCCTTTTCCACAGCCCGGAAGGACTCCTGCGGCGAAGCCAGCCTTATCTTGCTGCCAGAGCTTCGTTCGTTGTAATCGTCAATTGCCTTCAACACCCACTCCGGAAACGGACAGCTCCCGAACCCGCACGGCATGAGCACGTTCTTTCCCGCAGCGTATCCTCTGAGCTCCTCAACGTTCTCGGCGAGGTGCTCGGCAAAAAGCCCGGCGTGATACGCATGGTCTGAGGCGAAGTAGTGGCAAAGTATCCTCGTCCCATCCAGTCCCTCCCACCAGAACTCACTCTTGCCGGACGTCTTGTCATAGCCCCGACCAAAGGCCAGCCACTGGTATCCAGCATCTCTGTAGATCTGGGGCACCTGGGCGTTCACCCCAAAGGAGTCTGTGATCCACCCAACACTTACATCCAGTCCCAGCTTCTCTCTGGCGTATCTCTTGCCTCTCAGGATCTCCGATACCAGTACCTCTCCCCCGGGCAGGAAACAGTCCGCCATAAGGTACTGGCCGTCAATGACCTCAATCCTCCCCCGGGCAACTTCTTCCTTGACCTTCTTGAACAGCTCGGGGTCGAGGCGCTCGATCTCCTCAAGCTGGTAGATATCCTCAACGCCAAACCTGAACTCCGGGAAGACGGAGCACAACGTAACCACCTGCCTGAAGATCCTGCGGTTAATGTAGGCATAGTCCTTCCTGTCGAATTTCCACACGATGTCGTAGTGGAAATGCGGAAAGAAGATGACCTGACTTCCCTCTCCCTGGCCAGCCTTCTCAGTCATGCTCATGTCCTACCTCCGGTCCAGCTTGCTGAAGTCTTTGTCCCTTGATATTAGAGCTTTGTCAGGGGCTTTGCAAAGGGAAGACCGGCTTTGACAGACATGCGGCCCTGACGTAACATGCACTGCTATAATGCAGCTAGAGCATAAAGAAGGAGGTGCGCCGAAATTGGAACTGAAACAGATTGGTCAAGCTCTGGATTCATATGTTCGTCCGGCGACTTTTCCGGTGGCGATCAAGATGGCCGGCTCACCGGGGGAAATTCCTGAGAAAGCCAGGATGCCGAAGCGAGATCTGGCAACGCCGATGCCGGTATGCCAGGGTATAGCTTTGGCTCGACGCTATGGTTGGGTGCTGGCAATGGGTCACGAGGACATGCTTTGCCCCCTCGGTGCCCTGGCATTGGGCTTTCTACCAGCCAAACCGAAATTCCTGGATGGGAGCTTCAATATCCCCTTTTGGGCCAGCAGCCAGGATGTTAGAGCCAAGCTAGCTCAAGGCCTGCCCCGGCTTGAGCCAGGAAAATACACCCATCTTGTGGCAGCGCCTCTTCATCGAGCCGACTTCGAACCTCAGGTGATTTTAGTCTATGGTAACCCGGCCCAGATAGCCAGACTAGTACAGGCTATTGTATACGGGACGGGTGAGCCCGTCGTTTCCAGCAGCATAGGTGGCTTAGCCTGCGGCGAAGAGATTTCCAGAACGATGCTGACCGACCAGTGCCAATTCATCATAGCTGGTGGTGGCGACCGTACGGTTGCCCAAACGCAGGATCACGAGGCTGCTTTCGCTCTACCCATGAGCAAGGCGGAGGCGCTGGTTGAGGGACTTGAAGAAACTCATAAGCGTGGGATGAGATATCCAACCACCTCTTTTCTCACCTACAAGGCGGAGTTTCCCCCAAGCTTCAGCGAGCTTACGGACTATTTGAAGCAGGATAGCTAGCAGTCCCATCCGCGTCGGCTCCAACACCGCTTTCACTTCAGTAGCCACAAACCGCGAACGGCCAGGTGGTGGCCGGTAGCGCAGAGAGCTATGCCGCCCGATCTCTTACCAGTCAGCAACACATGTAGGTTCACCGTGCGGTCGGCATTGGCCTCTAAGATTGATATGAGTGTTTTTGGCCACACAATCAATATCGACCGCGCTTCTGGAGACAGGGCTCTCGATAGGCCCACGAGCCCTGTCCATCGTCAGACAGCAGGAGGGAGTTGTGGCAATGGCGTTCAAGGAGTTTTTTTGTGAAACAAAAGGGACTTCTGGTATAAATGGAGATACAAACTATAAGACATAGACTGTAAATGGAGAAGATGGCTAACGGAAACCAGAACAGGCTCGCCTCTGAGAAGAGCCCGTATCTGCTTCAGCACGCTGGCAACCCTGTTGACTGGTATCCATGGGGTTCAGAAGCATTTGATGAGGCCCGCAGGCAAGACAAGCCCGTCTTCCTCTCTATCGGATACTCAACGTGCCACTGGTGCCATGTAATGGCGCACGAGTCATTTGAGGACCCCCAGATAGGCAGACTGATGAACGAAGCCTTTGTCTCGGTGAAAGTAGACCGGGAGGAGCGGCCTGACATTGATATGCTGTACATGACGATTTGCCAGATGATGACTGGCAGCGGCGGATGGCCCCTGAGCATCATCATGACGCCGGATAAGCAGCCATTCTTCGCCGGTACCTATGTTCCACGGGAAACAAGATTCGGACTCCTCGGGCTGGGAGACCTGATACCGCGCATCAAGGAGATGTGGGCGACGCGACGGCCCGAACTGCTGAGTTCGGCGAGTCAGATTGCGGCGACTCTGCGAAAACCGGCGCTATCGGCACATGGAGGAGATCTGAATGAGTCCGTGCTGCACCTTGCCTACGAGCAGCTCGCCGATAGATTTGACGAGTTGCACGGTGGCTTCGCTGTGGCACCGAAGTTCCCTACCGCGCACAACCTGCTCTTCCTACTGCGTTTCTGGAAACGGACCGACCACAAGAAAGCTCTAGACATGGTGGAGAAGACCCTTCGGACAATGCGGCGCGGCGGCATGTATGACCATATCGGATTTGGCTTTCATCGCTATTCAACAGACCGGCGATGGCTGGTGCCACACTTCGAGAAGATGCTCTATGACCAGGCCTTGCTGGCCGCAGCATACGCAGAGGCCTTTCAAGCAACCGGGAAGGAGGAATACGCGCAGACGGCGCACCAGGTCCTCACCTACGTCATGCGCGACATGACCTCTCCGGAAGGAGGGTTCTACTCGGCGGAGGACGCTGACAGTGAAGGCGAGGAAGGGAAGTTCTATCTATGGACCTATGATGAAATCAGACGGACGCTTGATGTTGATGAAGCGGGTCTGTTTCTTAAGGTATTCAACATTGAAGAGAACGGCAACTTCACGGATGAGGCGGCCGGAACAAAGAAGGGGAGAAACATCCCCCACCTATCCATATCACTAGAGACAATCAGCTCAGAGCTCAACGTGCCGATGCCTGAGCTTGACGAGCGACTGGAATCGGCGCGGCGGAAGCTGTTTGCCCACCGTCAGAGACGTGTTCATCCCCACAAAGACGACAAGGTCTTGACCGATTGGAACGGGCTCATGGTTGCCGCCCTGGCGAAGGCAGCCCGGGTCCTCGAGGAACCCCGGTACGCCGTCGCCGCCAGAAGTGCTGTTGACTTCGTTCTCAATACCATGCTGGCTCCGGACGGTCGTCTTCTTCACCGCTACCGGGATGGTGAAGCCGCTTTGCCAGCCCATGCGGATGACTATGCATTCTTGGTCCACGGCCTGCTGGAGCTCTACGGTGCCACCTTCGATGTCGACTATCTCGAGAGGGCGCTGTGCTTGAACAAGCACCTGATGGAGCACTTCTGGGATGAAGAGAGCGGCGGGTTCTACTTCACGGCGGACGATGGCGAGGAGCTCCTCCTGAGGCAGAAGCAGGCCTACGACGGAGCACTACCTTCAGGAAACTCGGTAGCCATGCTGAACCTGCTTCGCCTCGGTCGCATTACCGCCGACCCCGATTTCGAGGAGAAAGCCGCCAGAATCGGCCGCGCCTTCTTCGAGAGCGTCAGGCAATCACCGGCAGCCCACAGCCAGCTCATGGTTGCGGTCGACTTCGCTGTGGGGCCATCGTATGAGGTAGTTATCGCTGGCGACTCGCGGGCCAGCGACACCAGAGAGATGCTGGAGGCGATCCACCGCAGGTTCATACCCAACAAGGTGGTGGTTTTTCTTCCCACAGAGCGCAGTTCCCAAGAGGTCAAGCGCTTAGCACCGTTCACCAGGGAGCAGTCGAGCATTGACGGCAAGGCGACTGCCTACGTGTGTGTCAACCACTACTGTAAGCTCCCGACCACGGACATCGACACCATGCTATCGTTACTTGGCTCCGGCTAGCGGCCTGGCGCAGCCGTGCGTCACTGTTTGGGAATCCCTTCATTGGGAAGAAGGATTCGATATACATTTGGCCTACGAATGGCCCCTCTGTCTCCCCCCGTAGCATTCGCATGCGTCATCAACCCCGGCCGCATCGGGTTTCAAGCGAAAGCCTCAGCATCTTCAACTCTGCAACTATCAAAGCGAGGCAATACAGAGATGCTCACCGAAAACAGGGCGGACGACACAGAATGGCGAGCCGGCATCATTTCTTGATATCGACGACAATCCTACCGTCCTTTATCTCAATGATTCTGTCGGTCTCCTCGGCGATTCTGCGGTCGTGGGTCACAATGAGAAATGTCGTTCCGTAATTCTGGTTTATCTCTCGAAATAGCCTGTAGATCGTCGCCGTGTTCCCAGAGTCAAGGTTTCCAGTGGGTTCATCCGCCAAGACGACCTTAGGATTGTTTATCAATGCTCTGGCGATGGCCGTTCTCTGCTGTTCACCTCCAGACATCTTGTTCGCCGGGTTGTTCTTCACCCTCGATATCCCCAACATGTCGAACAAATCGTCGGCCCTCTCGGCTATAGACCGGGCTGGGTCCTTCCTGCCGAACAAGTGGGGCATCAGGACATTCTCCAGTGCCGTAAACTCCGGGAGAAGATAGTGAAACTGAAACACGAAGCCAATGGTCCTGTTTCTCAGCTCCGCAAGCTGATCCTTGCTCAAGTGGTCGGTCGTATTGCCGGCGATTGAAAGCTCTCCGTTAGAAGCTTTGTCCAGAGTCCCGATGATGTTCAACAGGGTGGACTTGCCACTGCCGGACTCGCCGACAATGGCACTGAACGAGCCTTCGTCAAAGCTCAGGTTTATGCCGAAAAGCACCTGTGTATCGACAACACCGCGATATATCTTGTCCACATCGCGCAGTTCGACCACATTGGCCATACTAGCCCTCCCGTATTACGTCTATAGGATTGAGCCGCAATGACTTCCTCGCCGGTATCAGACCGGCCAGCATTGAAGCCAGTACCGCCACAACCCACGACCTGAGAATGAAATCGAACTCAACATACAGGTTTATCAAAGCCGTCCCGTCGGGATCCGCCGTAAAGGTACTGAAGGCGTAGAGCAGACCGAGCCCCAGTGCTATGCCTGCCACAGAACCCACCAGGCCGATCAAGAGACCCTGATAGATGAATATGAGACTGGCAGACCGGTCCTTGATACCCATTGCCTTCAGTATGCCTATCTGTCGTGACTTCTGCAGTACGCTAATGGCAAGCACGCTGGCAATGGCTATGACCACAGAGAGGATTATGACGACCTGTATTACCGTGCTCGATGTCTGCTGACCGTCGAGAGCACCGAGGAGGTCCTCGTTCTGTTCCTTCCAGTTCTCCACCGTAATGCCTTCATCGTGGAGCACCTGTTCTATTCTGTGAGCTATCACATCCGCCTGGAACACATCATCAACTGTCATCTCTATCGAGGTTATCCTGCGGTCAAACCCGAATATCTGCTGCGCCGTCCTAAGGTCAGTAATGATCCATGTCTTGTTTATGCTCGCCACACCCAAATCATAGAAGCCGGATATTGTGAAGATGGTCACTGAGCCATCCGGAGTAAACACTGCAAGCCTGTCACCAACATCTGTCTCAAGTTCTTCGCTAAGCTCTCGTCCCACCAGCACCTCTCTTCGAGATTCCTGCCGTCTGCCTTCATATATCCGGCCGCTGATGCTGTAGATCGCGTCGGCGTTCTCGAAGTTGAAGCCTCTCAGCAGCACAGGCAGATCGACGTTGCCATCTCTGACGAAGGCAGTGGCGCTGGCCTCCACAGACAGCGCCTTGGCATAGCCAAGCCCTTCAACAGTCTCCACCATGGCTCCCCAGTCACGGATGGTACCGATGTCTGTCGCTGAGGTGATGGTGACTTGTGGCGAACTGCCGATTGTCTCGTTGACCAGGCTCTTCTGGAGGCTGTCCAGCAGGAGCCCTACGAACACCTGGATGGACACGGCAATAGCCATTCCAAGAACAATGAGGGTTGTCTGCGTCTTGCCGGACCTGAGAAACCTTACCGCTATCTTAAGCGACAGCACTGCCAGCCACCCTAGGAGAGTCCCCTTATGTCTTCAAAACCGCTGAGCAGCAGATCAGCTCCCATCTCTTCGCTCATCTCCGGATTTCGCTCGAAGGCGTATCCGCCTACTATGATGGTGAAGTCTGCCTCACTCATCTCCTTTGCACTGCGTATATTCTCAACCAAATTGCGAGCCGCCAGGAGATTGTAGTAGCTGGTGACGCTGATGGCTACGTATCTGGGTTTCACATATCCTATCGCCTCAAGGATTTGAGCCTGAGGAGTGTTGGCTCCAACGAACATGGAATCGAAGCCGCACAGGGTGAAGAAATCAGCTACCATCCTAGCGCCTATTTCGTGGAGTTCCTCTGTGGGACACACCACAATCGCCTTGCCTCTGGATGTTAGCTTGTACTTATGGTTTCTCTCCTTGATGACGTAAGGATAGCAGCACTCAATGACCGTTCTGGCGATCGAGGTGCGGACGTGTTCTTCCCACACGCATATCTCCCTCTGCCTCTCCCGGCAATAGCCCTCCCTCAGCGAGGGGGCAAGGATTTCATCGTATGCCGCAACGACATCCAGCTCGTTGGTCGAGAGCCTCGTGAGAATGAGATCGACACATCCGTATCTATCGTCCTTGTCGAGATGGGAGAGAAAGCGCTCATATAGCTCGTGCACGCCACGGCCTCGGTTCAAACGACACCCCGCCGAGTCAATTGGGCCCAAGAACGCCCGATGCTATCATTATACACTAGCAGGGTCGGCAGCAGTCTCTTGGAGAGGCAAACGGCGAATCGATCAACGGCAAGCAGGGAGAGTCCGTTGGACAGCCCGGCCAACACTGCGGCCCAAGCGCCAGTCGACAGGTTGTGGACTCAGGCTGCTTGTTTCCTCTTCAGCCCCGTCCTCTTCAAAGCCGGCTCCGGCCAGGCCTGGAATCCCCAGGGGGCTATGGGGCGGGCGTAGATGCCCCTGGTCAGCGCTCCCCTCACACCTTCAACCAAGTGCTCGAGTTTCCCATAGGGTAGGCCTGCCACCATCTCGTAGTCATAGGCCAGGGCGAATTTCCTCTCCCCGATATCGGTGATGGCCAGCCGGAGCTCATTGTGCAGATATGGAGCGGCTATGCACTCACGGCAGGTGGCACCGTGACCGTTGGTAATCATCTTCACCCTGTCCTCACCCTGCCAGACGGTACCGTAGACCAGGCTCAGCATCTGGTCGGGAGTGCCGTAGGCCAGAATCACATCCGGCTCCACCGGCATCTTGGTCAAGGGCGCAACCACGGCTGCGGAGAACGAGCCAGCCTTGATCACGTCCCCCTCCGCCAGCCTGGCGGTGGCCTTGGCGTCCCCTGCCCACATTCCTGCGTTTCGTTCACCCGACTTGAAGTCCTCTTCCACGTCCCAG
>Ga0114919_10005292_pt1 | contig 10312 bp, 9 predicted proteins | sample BlataG_FD_88682 | JGI IMG/M metagenome (GOLD analysis project Ga0114919, IMG submission 88682) | Deep subsurface microbial communities from Black Sea to uncover new lineages of life (NeLLi) - Black_00105 metaG | ecosystem: Environmental > Aquatic > Marine > Oceanic > Sediment | place: Atlantic... | reverse complement strand
TGATACCGGAACGGCTAATCATGCCTACAACCCTCAACTGGCCATAGATTCTAACAATATAGTCTATGTTACCTATCATCAATCGGATGGGTCAAACGACCATATCTACCTCAGTTCTGCTTATCGCGGCCCTCCCGGTATCACAGTGAATCCTACAAGTGGATTGTACACCACAGAGGCAGGTGGTACGGCGACCTTTACCGTGGTGCTCGACTCCGAACCCACTGCGGACGTGAGCATAGGGCTTTCCTCCAGTGACCCAGGTGAGGGTACTGTTACCTCAGGGCCAAGCCTGACCTTTACATCCAGTAACTGGAGTACAGAGCAGACCGTAACAGTGACAGGGGTGGATGATGCCCTGAATGATGGTGACATTGCCTACACTATCATTACCGCGGCAGCCACCAGCTCTGATCCCAATTACAACGGCGTCGATCCGGATAATGTCTCGGTAACAAATACCGACAACGAAAACCCCGGTATTACGGTGAACCCGACTATTGGGCTCACCACCACAGAGGCAGGCGGTACAGCCACCTTTACCGTGGTGCTTAACACGCAGCCCACAGATAATGTGACCATAGAGCTTTCATCCAGTGACACGGGTGAGGGTACGGTTAATCCTATAAGCCTGACATTTACATCCATTAACTGGGGCACACCGCGGGATGTAACAGTCACAGGGATGGATGATGCCCTGGATGACGGTGATCAGGCATACAACATCACTACTGAAACTGCCACAAGCACAGACGGAGATTACAATGGCATAAATCCAGAAGATGTCTCTGTGACCAACACAGATGATGATAGTGCTGGTACCACAGTAATACCCACCAGTGGGCTCATCACCACAGAGGCCTGGGACACAGCTACCTTTACGATAGTGCTGACATCCGAGCCTACAGCTAATGTGACCATAGGGCTTTCCTCCAGTGACACAACAGAGGGTACGGTCTCACCATCAAGCCTGACATTTACATCCAGTGACTGGGACCAGGCCCAGACAGTGACCGTAACAGGGGTGGATGATGCCCTGGATGACGGTGACATTGTATACACTATCATTACCGCGGCAGCTACCAGTTCTGATTTAAATTACAGCGGTATGGATGCAGCCGATGTCTCGTTAACTAATACCGACAATGAAACCATCACTGTAAATCCTACCAGTGGATTGTACACCACAGAAGCAGGGGGCACAGCCACCTTTACGGTGGTGCTGAATATGCAACCCACAGCGAATGTGAGCATAGGGCTTTCCTCCAGTGACACGGGTGAGGGTACGGTTAATCCTATAAGTCTGACATTTACATCCAGTGACTGGGACCAGGCCCAGACAGTGACCGTAACAGGGGTGGATGATGTTGTTGCTGACGGCGACATTGTCTACACTATCATTACCGCGCCAGCCACCAGTTCTGATCCCAATTATGACAACGTAGATCCTGAAGATGTTTCGGTCATCAACACCGACAATGATACCCCTGGTATAACGGTAAACCCAACGTTAGGTCTGGAAACTACCGAGGCAGGAGGTACAGCTATATTTACAGTGGTACTAAACACGCAGCCCACAGATAATGTTATCATAGGGCTTTCCTCTGATGACACCACAGAGGGGACAGTTGCCCCGTCAAGCCTGACATTTACATCCAGTGACTGGGACCAGGCCCAGACAGTGACCGTAACAGGGGTGGATGATGCCCTGGATGATGATGACATTGTATACACTATCATTACCGCGGCAGCTACCAGTTCTGATTTAAATTACAGCGGTATGGATGCAGCCGATGTCTCGGTGACTAACACAGACGATGATACAGCCGGTGGTGGCGGTGGTGGCGGTGGTGGCTGCTTTATAGCCACAGCAGCCTATGGATCTTATATGGAGCCGCATGTCACGGTGCTGCGTGAATTCCGGGACCATTTCCTGCTTACCAATCCTGTGGGTAAGATTTTTATAGACCTTTACTATACCTATTCCCCACCCGTGGCTGACTTCATTGCCGGTCATGATACCCTGCGGGCATTTGTGCGCTGGAGTCTGATTCCTCTTGTGAGCATGAGCTGGATGGCGTTGCACCTTGGCCCCACTGCTACGATGGCACTCGCACTCTTGCTGCTGTTTCTGATAGGTGCCAGTACTGTAGTTTTGTTTAGAAGAATGGGATTGCAAGAGAACAAGTCGTAAGGTAGTTTAAAGGCATGAGTAAAAAAAGGGTGGGAGAATACTCTCCCTCCCTTTTTTTAATGCCTGATACAATATGTGTCACTTCACCCTATGATTTAAGCCCGTCTTAACTCCAGTATAGAATTTATCTTTTCGGAGACATAAATATACATACCAAATTTTCCTCATACTTAACCCCAATACCAAAATAGCTCGAACTTTCTCTATCGATTGAGCCTTAAAAGTATTTTGGCTATACAGGACGGACTCCCGCAGGTAGCGGGACTTCGGCTGTCACCTCAGCCGACATATTGGGAGAGTGAGCGTTAAAAAGGATATTATTATTTTGACTTAATTCCTGTTATGATACACAGTATTACCAGGAGGTGCATCATGAATAAGGCTAAAATTGCGGTTACACTAGATCAAAATATCGTTGAACATCTCGATAGATTTGTTAAGGAAAATGTCTTTACAAATCGTAGCCGAGCCATCCAGGAAGCTGTTCAAGAAAAGCTTGAACGGATGGAGCGTGGTCGATTGGCAAGAGAATGCGCAAAACTTGATCCAGTCTTTGAAAAAGCAATGGCTGAGGAAGGCTTGTCTGAGGATACGAGAGAATGGCCCGAATATTAAGGGGTGAGATTCGTTGGGCCGATTTAAACCCTGTGCGAGGTCGTGAGCAAGCAGGTTTGAGGCCTGTTTTAATACTAAGTTCCTCGATTCATAAATTCGATGACGTATTTATTTACTCCATTCGGCCCGAGCTCATGGCCGAGGGCGGGACTAAGTGCTGCCCGCGACGAGCTCGGCCGAGCCGAGTGAGCAATCGCAAAGATTATACTCATTAGAATACGTTATAGTATTTGCGAATCGAAGCACTAAGCCACGATATTTTTAATGAGCGCTCTGGTACGGTCATAGCGATGGCAATTACAAGTCAGCTTCAACGTGCAGGCTTTCCACTGATTCTTAAGCTAAAATCTGGTAATTTGCCGAGGCAGTCATGGATCAAGATTAGTCAAATTCGAACGTTATCGGTTGAGAGAATCGGTAAAAGAATTGGCAAGGTATCTCCAGAAGAATTAGTTCAGGTTGTTGAAGGTCTAAACGAAATAATTGGAACCTAACAAATCATTAAAATGGGCGGCGTTACACGCCGCCGCTGAATTTAGGAATTAGCCTACTTTTTAATACGATTTTGTTTACCACTGAACCGTAAGTTTTTCTCTATAATCTTCGTTGATCAAGCCTTTGATAGCTTTTCAATCTCTCGAATAATTGCAGGAAGATTGGGTCTAGTGAAACTGATCTCCGGCGCAGAGATACGATTGTGTTTGATGTCTGGGAGTATATGTTTGTGATGCGGAAATGTTGATGCCAAATTCGGGTCGTCCGGATGAGGAAAGTCGTCATACCAATACAGCCGTTGTGAGCCACGATGGACTTCATATCCATAAGATGTGATTAAACCAGCGTAGAAATCCAGGTCCTCCCTTAGTCGTAACCGGATGTCGTCTGAGAAAAATACTTCTCCTTCAGCAACACCCGTGTATGGGCTGTCAGACCAAACCGACACTGTGGATCGCTCTACCGTTGTGCGATGAAGCAAATCTGCCAAAAACCGGCTGTATTGGGCCAGCGAATTCAGTGGATTATCACTCATATTCAATAGGCAGGCTGAACTCGCAGAGTTTCAGACAACTTACATTCACTAATTTTCTTTGTGTAGTCTTCTTTGCGCCTCAGCCATGTTTCATAAATACCTTTCCACCGGCTAAAATCGGCTCTGGTTTCATCGTAAGCGTCGTATCGTGCTAACTCTCCTGACGTAAGAGCAGTATAAAAATCTTCACTAAGAATGCCATACTTCTCTTCATAGAGGGTAAGGCGACGCTCAAGCAACTTCATCTCTACAATCAGTTCATGAATTTCCATCTTTTTGCCTCTCGACAAGTTTAATTTGTTTGATGGTTAATTAGTGTTTGGCCGAAAAGCCCCTTCTTTCGGGCAAAAATTCAAAATCCCTGGCCCAGACCCGCCTGCCACCCGCCGATGTCAGGGAGGGATGGAGAGCAGGCCTGGTTGTATAGGCTTAATAGGCTGATCACAACACATAGCACCCTATAGACTTAGGATGCTGATTCGATTCCATAGCGTCAGGCTAGGTGAGTATTCGGATTTTGCCTGAACATTGCTTTTCACTCAGGCACCAGATATATGCACTAATCAAGCATATATTTTTTATAAATAACATTTTTTAGCAAATTATGTCGAGAAAATATCGACATATTATGAAGAAATAAGACAAAAATCGACACCCATACCCCTGAGGTCACTTACAATCCTAATAAAATACCATGGACCTTTAAAATGAGTGCTTGCAATCCAATTGGCCCAACTCGCTTTGTTCAGCTCAAACTGACTTTTTTTGATCTCACCAGCTTATTTGAACGATCTTACATTTCGAGAGGTGTGGTTTCACATTTTGAATTGTAAATTGGACCCCTCTTTGCTCAGGGCTTTGAGAGTGTCGAAAAGCAATCCCTTCGACATGCCCTTCGGCAGGCCCTTCGACAGGCTCAGGGCATGCCCTTCGATAAACTCAGAGCGAGCTCACCTGTTATTTTCGTGATTTTGCTAATTCTTTCAGCTTGGCTAGATCACCTGAAACAAGTGCTTCCTTTTTGGATCTAGACCATCGTTTAATTTGGGCTTCACGCCTGCGGGCTTCACTAAATGTTTGATATTCTTCTGTGTAAACGAGACCTACAGGTGGATCTAGTTTAGTAGTCCGACAGGCTTTCCCCGCAATATGGGCTTTGTACCGCTCTTCAAGATTCTTTGTTGTGCCCGCGTAAAGCGTACCGGAATGGAGTCGGAGGATATAGAAATAAGCAGGCATATTTATATAATCATCCGGTTAGATCTAAGATTTCAAGGCCCTTCGACTCATCCCTGAAATACTCGGGATTCGCTCAGGGCCATTTCGACGCAAATTCACTCTTCGGTCGAAGACCTTGAGCGAAAAAGGACGCTTATTGAGCATTCAATAGCGTCCTTTTGAGTCGAAATGGCTCCCCGGGACGGACTCCTTTCACTTCGTTCAAGGCAAGCTCACCTTTTCCTTTCAATTAACTCCATCTTTTTCTCCCTACGCCAACTTTTTATTTCCCGTTCTCTTTGGGCTGCTATATGCTTATCCTCAAAAGCCTCATAGTAAAGAAGTTTAGCATGGTGCTGTTTCATTCGGTGTTTAAGGTTTGTGGTGATCCCAGTGTAGAGTTGACCCGCTCTGTCACACAAATATATATACCATATCTTCACTTTCCTCATACCTCGATAAACCTATAAGCCTATTAAGGCCCGGCTTTTCAGCCGAGCCTCTTGAAATCTGACTCCCCGGGACGGACTTCCTTCGTTACACTCTGGACAAGCTCACTTAGCCTTTACCACACCTGAATCTATAATCTCCAACTTCTTTTTACGTGACCAGCCTTTTAAGGTCCTTTCTCTTGATACGGCCTCTTCTCTTTTCATAGGGCCTTCTTTATAGAGTAGCTGAGGATTTCCATGCTGCCGAATTCGATTTGCAAGATCAGTGGTTATGCCAACGTAGAACTTTTTCCTTTTTTCGACGATATAGACCCACCAGGTATTCAAATTTGCCCTCTCAAATTAGTTAAACCAGAATATATAGAAAGCCCTCCTGAACAGGAGGGCTTTCTATATAATGGCTCCCCGGGACGGACTCGAACCGCCGACCAAATGGTTAACAGCCATCCGCTCTACCAGCTGAGCTACCGGGGAAAATATAGATAAAATCTAACAAAATGTTATTTGAACGTCAATCAAATTGTTTGCGTAAATTTCCTACCAAAAAACAGTTTCTTGACACGGGAGGCAGTTACCTTTAATTTAACATCAGGGTAAGGAAAAAAAGAGGAAATAATGAAGCAGATTATTCTTGGTACAGCAGGCCACATAGACCATGGTAAAACCGCTCTTATCAAGGCCCTGACAGGCATAGACACAGACAGGCTCAAGGAAGAGAAAGAGAGGGGTATAACAATTGAGCTGGGTTTTGCCCATCTCACGTTGCCAAGCGGGCTCACTGTTGGCATTGTGGATGTACCTGGCCATGAAAAGTTTGTTAAAAATATGGCTGCAGGCGCAACCGGCATTGATTTGGTAGCCCTTATCATTGCCGCAGACGAAGGCATAATGCCTCAAACAAGAGAACATCTTGAAATCTGCTCCCTCCTTGATATCAAACACGGCCTGGTAATAATAACTAAAGTAGATTTAGTGGATAAAGAATGGCTCAACCTTGTGAAAGATGATGTTTCCACATTTCTTACCGGCAGCTTTCTGCAAGACTCCCCTATAGTAGAAGTCTCCTCAAAAACTGGGGAAGGGATTAAAGAGCTTATAAAAACACTTGGTGAATATACTGAAAAAGTACCTGAAAGGGAGTCTGGAAATTTCTTCAGGCTTCCGATAGACAGGGTTTTTACCATAAGGGGTTTTGGGACGGTTGTCACCGGTACAACAATATCAGGGCATATAAAGGTAGGCAGCGAGGTAACCATTTATCCAAAAAGAATAAAAAGCAAGATAAGAGGAATCCAGGTACATAATCAGGATATGCCATCAGTCAGGTCAGGGCTAAGAACTGCGATAAACCTTCAGGGGGTTGAAAAAGAGGCCTTTGCCAGGGGAGATGTAGTTGCTGAAAAGGATTCTCTTAAGCCAACATATATGGTAGATGCTGTTTTGAAATATCTGGAAAGTAACCATAAAAAGCTACAAAACAGGACGAAGGTGAGGTTTCATTGCGCTACCTCTGAAATAATTGCCACGGTCATTCTACTGGATAGAAAGGAGGTATCTCCTGGAGATCACTGTTTTGCACAATTTCGTCTGGAAAGGCCTACAGTGGTTCTTGCAAAGGATCGATTTGTTATCAGAAGCTACTCACCAATAAGAACCATTGGCGGCGGATATATTTTGAATCCTTTTCCATCAAAGAAAAAGAGATTTTCAAAGGATGCTTTACAGGAGCTCAATATTTTAAATGAGGGTTCTGATGAGGATATTGTTGAGCAATACATAAAAAACAGTAAACTTCAGGGCATAGGCAAAACTGAGCTTGCTTTTCTTAGTAATCTTACCAAAAAAGACCTTGATGCAATAATTACAACGTTGCTTTCAAATAGTGTTATTTTTCAGGTCGATATAGAAAATAATATATTTATTCATGCTGAATTTTACAACAAGGCCAAACAAGATACAGTAGCCATTCTTAGTGATTACCACAGGCATTTTCCCTTAAAAGAGGGATTGCTCAAAGAGGAATTAAGATCCAAGATAGCCGGCAACTTGAAGGAGAAACCCTTTAATCAGCTACTTAATGCCCTGATTCAAGATGGTGCCATTGTCAAGGACAAGGATATCATAAGGATCAAAGACCATAAGGTCAAACTCCTTCACAATCAAGAAACATTGCGCAATCAGATCGAGCAAATTTACCTCAAAGAGGGACTCGAGCCACCTTATTTTAACAACCTGGATCAAAATATAATACAAAAAGGGGGGAAAGATCTTCTGGAAATCATGGTCAAGGATGGAACCCTTATCAAGGTAAAGGAAGACCTTTATTTCCATAAAAAGCCGATAGAAGAGCTCAAGCGAAGACTTGTTGATTTTATAAAAGAGAAAGGTGAAATAACGACACCTGAGTTAAAACAAGTTACAGGGGTTTCAAGGAAATATACTATCCCTCTCATAGAATACTTTGATAAAACCCAGCTAACGGTCAGGATAGGGGATAAAAGAATCCTCAGAAAGAGGCAGTAACTAGTGCCTGAACGAAAAGCCAGTTTAGGAACGATTTTGGATTTTGGCCTGCCCTGCCCGCCCTGGCGCATATTCCATGTATGCAAGTATATAGCCAGATAATCAGGTCTGGGCCAGGGGTGCGACTTGATATGAAGACACCTATTTCGGGGTGATGTTTCATAAGAGCAGACCATAGAAATGTGGCCATTCAAGCCAGGCCTGCCCGCCATCTGGCAGGCGGGTCTGGGCCAGGGATTGCGGATTTTGGATTAAAAAACAAAGCAATTTCAAAGTGTTGAAGATTTAAGGCCAAAACTTGAAAACTATATTTCGAGGGTTTCGTTCAGACACTAACTATATTATCAATAGGCAACGTCATTGCGAACGAATGTGAAATAATCTCAATAAGATAGATTGCCATGTCACTGAGTTTATCCTGAGTACAGTCGAAGGGCTCCTCGCAATGACATGATTGCGACTTGATCTAAGAATGTGGGAATAACGAATAATGTATTTTGCATCCTTTATAGAAGGTCCATTATTGTGGATTGTTTTTTTGGTATTTATTATCGGGATTATTACCAGGCTTGTTTTCTTTTTCTTTGAGATTATAAAAAGCAGTAGGGATAAAGATTACAGATGGAGGTATAGTTTAGCTACATTTGGGCGCTCCCTCCTGCCTTTTCATAATGCAATGATAAAAAAACCTATGTATGCAACCCTGCGCTATATATTCCACATATGCCTTATTGCTGTGCCTATCTGGTTTTCAGGACATATCGCCTTATGGGAAGAATCCAGGTTTGCGTGGACCTGGGGGTCTCTGCCAGATGCATGGGCAGATTGGATGACACTTCTTTTATTAGGCCTTGCCATCTATTTTTTGATCAGGCGTGTTGTAGTAAAAGACATTCGCTTTAACTCTTCCGTACCAGACTACGTTATAATCATTCTCACCGCATTACCTTTTATCACCGGATACTGGTTAACCCATGGTAGTCTGGATTCTATAGCGTTTTTAGGAAATAACATGTGGACCATTCATATTTTAAGTGGTGAGGCAATGATAATTATGGCGGTTTTCCTCTTTTGTAGAACCCATCTTAACACTCAAAAATGCACAGGTTGTGCCGCCTGTGAATTAAACTGCCCAACAGGAACACTTGAATCTACCGATGAAGGAAACCTAAGAATCTTCACCTACTCCCATTACTCATGCATCTGTTGCGGGGCATGTGTAAATACCTGCCCCGAAGAAGCGGCAGATTTAAGGCATGAAATAAGCGTAGGAAGGTTTTTCCAAATAGCGCCCAAACAAGAGATACGGTCAGTAGAACTTACAGCGTGCGAAAGATGCGGTGCCATGTTTGCACCTGAGCCTCAATTAGATAAAGTTGGTCAAACGATTACTGCTGACTACCTTCATTTCTGCCCAACCTGCAGAAAGGCAAATTTGAGAGACACCTTGTACAAGCTGGCTCCCTGGCCTAAGAAAATAGAAAAATCCATGCGGGTGCAACAAAAAAATGTGTAACCGTTCACGCCTGCCCGCCCCGATTATATCGGGACAGGCGGGGTTCAAAGTTCAAGGTTAGCTGCTTTGTGCCCTTTAATCCCATCCTCTGCTTTTCAGATCCCGAGAGATAGCATCAGCAGCCTTCAGGGTCCTCTCAATTGTATGCTCCATCTTATCATCTGTAAGAGAAGACGAGAATCCAACTACCCAAATGGCAGCCAAGAGGGTGGGCTTTATAATGGCAGCCACAGCCCGCACCTCTTGCAGGTATTCCTCGCGATCCACGGCATATCCCTTCTCTCTTACCTGCTCTATTTCCGTAAGATATTTCTCCAGATCGGTAATGGTATTTTCGGTATATCTGGTCAACCCCCTCGTTTTTAAATATCGAAGCGCTCTGTTTTCTTCCATAAATGCCAGAAAAAGCTTACCTATTGCACCGGCAGATAGGGACATTTTTGTTCCACTGGGAGAGGTGATCTTCAATTCCTTTTTGCTCTCCACTACATCGAGAATGAATATGTAATCATCCCTGAGAATACCCAAAAACACAGTTTCGCCAGTTTCATCTGCAAGCTCCTCCATATGCCTTCTCGCTAGCTCTCGCAGGGGGATTCTTGAAAGCCCCTTTTTTCCCAGTTCCACAAGGGTATATCCAGGGCTATATCGTTTGGTAACCGGATTTCTGATGATTACCCCCACCTCTTCCAGGGCAGCCATCAATCCGTGGACAGTGCTTTTGCTTATTCCCAAACGTTTTGCTATCTTACTAATTCCAACTC
>Ga0114919_10005291_pt1 | contig 10312 bp, 7 predicted proteins | sample BlataG_FD_88682 | JGI IMG/M metagenome (GOLD analysis project Ga0114919, IMG submission 88682) | Deep subsurface microbial communities from Black Sea to uncover new lineages of life (NeLLi) - Black_00105 metaG | ecosystem: Environmental > Aquatic > Marine > Oceanic > Sediment | place: Atlantic... | reverse complement strand
GGCTTCTTTCATCTCCTCAGACCAATCTTCAAGACAGACAAAATATAATTCTTTGTATTCGTCTGCCAGATCAATTATTTCCATTTCTCATCCTTCGATTGGATATTAGAGACGATCATTTTCTTAAATGACTATCAAGTTGATAACATTCTATTTTAAGAGCACTAATAATTTCAAGAACTTCCCCCAATGCCTAATTATTATTTTGCTGCTGTATTCGATTCTTTTCTAATTTTTATTCAAATTAACGCAATTTCTCCAAATCTATAGCCCCAGAGCTGCAAACTAAAAATATAGCCCGTATAAGACTGCTAAACTTATATTGCGATATTTATAATCTCCCGCTATTGAAAATACTGGAGTGATTCCTCTGCTAAGCCTCACCTCAATAAAATGTTTTTTATTATGTAATTTGAAATTTAATCCTGCCTCCAGAATATATCCAACTTCTTCAGGCTTAATTAGATTACTTTCATGTCCATCAAGTTTGAGTTTTCCGGCGATTTTTCTCGAATAGTATGAACCTATGCCAAGGTATATACTTTGAAAAAAGCTATACTTCAAGACAATTGGTAGCTCCAAATAATCTGTTCTCAAATGTAGCGGGGTTATAACTAGTAATGGACCATAACTACTGAGAGTGCCGTCAACACCTTTGCTTGAATATAAAACCCCTGAATGAACTGCCAGCGTTTTACTCAAAGAATATTCAATCACTATGCCGCCGCAGAGACTACTATATTCTTCTTCCCTATGAATCGTGCCAATACTTTCTTTTAAATTTGCGCGGCTAAGTCCTATACTTAATCCATATTGCAGTTTTTGTGCATCTGAAGAATTAACAAGTAATCCCATTAAAACTAAAATTAAAGAAGTGTTTCTTATCATTTTTAATTCCTTGCCTATATAATTACCTTAATTCATCAAGCTATCTTTATCAGTATCGATAATCCAGGATCTAAGGGATTTGGCTTGTGCTTGGCTAGATTCATGTTATTGGACGCAAATTTCATTCCCACTTCACTTTATAGATAATTATTTGCCTGTAGCCACTCTCTTTCTCCTGAACTACCACTATCTTTGTTCGCTGACATCTTTAAATAAACTTACCATGCTCAAACGGTGACGTCAATGAACTTCCCTAACAATTTAAGTTGTTCGTTCTCGGTGATGAGGAAAGCATCTCTATATGCATTAAAACTCATCGCTAAAGCATAGGTTTTGGGAAATAGCCGCGGCGACCATTGAAGATTTAGCCTTCGAAATTCGCTCTTCGAGGGAATCCGACAGAGTCGGGCGGCGAGTATGTTTGAGCGAAGCGAGTTACGCAGCCGCCGAAAAGAGCGAATGGAGAATGGCGTTAAAAATCTGAAGGGAGCCAGGCTATTTCCTAAAGCCTTTTCTAATAACAGAAATTGAGATGCTTACGGTGATAATGAAGCATGCATGAATATTGGATAGAAAAGTGATGATCGATAAAACTGAGAAGGGATTATTTCAAGGCAGAGCTTAGAATGCGTCGGGACCACTGACGCAAGTCATCCAGCAATAGATAAATCTCTGGCAGTATGATCAGCGTGACCATGGTTGAGAAAGCCAGGCCGCCGACGATGGCTCTGGCCATCGGAAAATACGGTGGGCCATTTCCTCCGATGGCGACGGTGGTGAAGCAGAGAGGAACCAGACTGAGAATTGTTGTTCCAGCGGTCATCAAAATCGGGCGAATTCGGTTACCGCCGGCCTGGACGATGGCTTCATACCTGCTTAATCCTTGGGCACGGAGTTGGTTAATATGATCAATCAAAACGATGCCGTTGTTGACCACAACACCGATTAATATCAGAACTCCGATCCAAGCCATAAGAGAGAAGGTAGTGCCGGTAATCAGGAAAAACCACCAGACACCGACAACAGCAAAGATGATGGATGACCAGATGGCACCAGGAAATACCAGGGATTCAAAAAGGGAGGCCATCACAAAATAGATCAAAGCCAGGGCAAGCAGGGTGTTGATCAGCATAGTTTTGACCGCTTCTCCTTCAAAATCAAAGCTTCGCCCATAGTTCCAGCTAACACCAGGAGGAAAATCATACTGCCCTAAGACCTTGCTGATTTTCCCCTTGGCTTCGTTTACCGTAACATCCTTTAAATCTATCGCAATCCCAAGCGAGGTTATGCGGTTTTCCCGGTGTATGTTGGGGGGTCCCTGTCTGACTGTAAAATCAGCCAGAGTTGAAAGTTTGACGGGATTGTTATTCTCTCCAAAAAGGCTAATATTCTGGAGCTGTTCCAGGTTTCTCTTATCTTCCTTCTGGAATTCTACCTTCACCTCAATTTCGCCCTCTTCATCATGCATGCGTCGGAGATTAACTCCCCGCATGGCAACAGCAATATTACTGGCGACTTCCTGAGATGTAAAACCATATTTTTTAGCCCGCTCCCTGTTGACTACAACAAGGACCTCCTTATTGCCCACCGAAGCTCTAGACCGGACATCTTTAAATCCCGGAATTTGCCCCAATGTCCAGGCCACTTCGTGGGATAGATTTATCAGCTGTTCGGTTGAACTGCCGACCAGGTAGATGTTCAGATCGTCCGTGCTTCCTCCTGATCGTCTCCGTTCAAACGAGAGCTTCCCCACAGCGAGTTCAGGCAGACCACTGGTTATTTCTTCGCTAATCTTTTTCTGGGATTTTTTAGCTTCCCTACTTTTCCTGAGGTTAATCGTAGATAAGCCATAATTGTTCTGATAAAAACTGTAAACAGATTCGATTTCGAACTTGTCCTTGTTGGCAAAAAGATAATCTTCGACTTTATCCACAGCTTCTTCAACTCTTTCAAGGGTATAGCTATCGTTTATGTAATAATAAAGATAAAGCCTTCTATCTTCCTGCGGAGGGAACATATCACTTTTTACGAACTTTATTGGAATAGCAACGCTAAAAAGAGTCAGAAGAAGAATGCCCACCGAGGTTTTTCTGTGTTTAAGCAGCCAGCTAAGAATTCTTTTATACCGGAAAATCAGCCTATCGATCCAGCGTTCCTTCTTATTCAAAGGAGAAGATTTAATCCGTGAGGCCAGAAGGGGTACAACGGTCTGCGCCAGTATCAGGGAAGCACCAAGAGCAACACAGAAGGATAATGCTATATGTTTTAAATAGATGGCGATTTCATTTTGGCTACTGATGATATTGGGCAGAAAAACAATGGCAGTTGTCGAAGTTCCGGCAGTGATCGCCAGGGCGACTTCCTTCACAGCAGAGATAGTCGTATTTTTTTTGACGGGATTTAGCTTTTGATAACGGTAGATATTCTCAGTAACCACGACTGCGTTATCCACCAGCATCCCAACAGCCAGGAGAAGACCCAGCATGGAGAGGATGTTGAGAGAGAGGTTCATAAAATACATAAAGGCAAGCGTGACAAGCAGGGAAATGGGAACCGCAAGAACAACAATAAAAGTAGTAGACCATTGGCGAAGAAACAGAAAAAGCACTATTACGGCCAAGGCTGCTCCCAATAAACCGGCTTTGAGGAGCTCATTGAGGGAGCTTACAATTCCGTCAGATAAATCATCCATCAGGTAGAGACTGATTCCTTCCATCCTCGGGTCTTTACTGATTTCAGCTATCGTGTCTTTAACACGTCTTCCGACTTCGACTATATTTGCGCCACTTTCCTTAAAAACATTCAGACCGATTGCATAGGTTTGGTTGAGATGTCTTCCATATTCCAGCTCTGGCATCTCATGGCTGACATAAGCGATATCACGAAGTTTAAGACCATTATCTCCAACGATCAGGTTGTTGATCTCATCGACGGTGCTGATTTCTCCCATGGGCCTGACCGTAAAACGTCGGTTAGCATCAGTGATACGACCGGCTGTTACCATGAAATTGCTGTTTCTGAGGACTTGAGATAAATGATTGAGGTCAATCTTATGGGCTATTATACGGTCAGCCAAAAGTTGAATAAGTATTTGCTTTTTTTCTACTCCATACATCTCTACCTTAGAGACGCCTCTAATTCGTTCAATCCTGCGCTTCAGGAGGCGGTTGAGCATGTCATATGAGTTGGAAAGATCGCGCTTGCTTGATATTCTCATTATTAAAACTGGCATATCAGAAGTGTTGAACTTCTGTATTGAAATTCTTTCTACATCCAGAGGGAGCTCGTTACGGATGCTTTCTATCCTTTCCTTGGTTTCTATGGTTTTAACGTCTGTGTCAATTCCCCAATCGAATTCAAGGAAAATGTTGACTGAATTTTCTGAAGAATCGGAGACCATGCGTTTAACATCACTTATAGTGGCCAGAATCTCCTCTACAGGTCGGGTGATCTCACGCTCGACCTCTTCAGGCGTTGAATTGGGATATGGAATGTTGATGGAGACAAAAGGAGCATCCAGTTCAGGAAAAAATTCAAGGGGCAGCAGTCTGGAAGAGATCAAACCGATAACAACAAAAGACAAAAATATCATAAGGGTCATCACAGGGCGACGGAGTGAAAAATCGGTTATATTCATGGTTTTCTATCTATTAAACTGTAGACAACAGGAATCACGATTAAGGTCAGGAGAGTTGAAACCGTAAGCCCGCCGATAACAGTTATGGCCATCGGTGCTCTGAGTTCAGCACCTTCTCCGAGACCGATGGCAAGAGGTAAAAGGGCCAATGTCGTTGTTAACATGGTCATCATAATAGGACGGAGACGAGAACTGCTGCCTTCGACAATGGCTTTCATCTTTTCCATTCCTTTTGACCTGAGTTGATTGACAAAGTCAATCAGGACGATGGCATTGTTGACCACAATACCTGCAAGAAGAATCGACCCGATGAAAACCACAACATTTATTTTTGAACCTGTGATCCACAGGGCAAAAACAGCCCCGATGAAGGCTAGAGGTATTGTAAATATGATAACAAAGGGATGAAGGAAGGACTCAAACTGTGATGCCATAACCAGATAGACCAGGAAAACTGCCAAAAGCAGAGCAAACTGTAATGAGCGGAAAGAGACCTCCATTTCCTCATTCTGTCCTGAGACACTGGCGGCAATGTCGTCGGGAATATCCATATTATTAATTATCCCTGTTAGCTCCCTTGCAGCTGTACCAAGGTCTCCGTAGGTCAAATTTGCTGAAATAAGGGCAACCCTTTCTTGATCTACGCGGCGAATCTCGTCCGGACCTGTTCCAACAAGAATATTTGCGACTGCGTCCAGAGGAACAGGCCGATCGCTTTCTGGATTGATGATTAAATCATGTATGTCCTTTATCGATGCTCTGTCTTCCTCACGCACGCGAACCAAGACATCAATCTTCCGGTCATGCCAGGCATACCGGGTTGCCACTTCTCCTCGTACCTTCTTAACAACTCGATCTGCAATCTCATAGACGTTCAGGCCAAGAGCAGAAGCTCTCTCACGATCAAAATGTATCTGGATCTCTGGATGTCCTTTTTCTACCGATGATTTCACATCGGCAAAACGTTCGATGGATCTCATCTGCCGGACTATCTCATCACTAACCCTCTTCAGTTTTTTAAGATCATATCCCGCTATCTCAATCTCGATCGGTGTTTTAAACGTAAATAAAGTAGGACGATAAAATTTATACTGGAGGCCTGGCAAAGTTTCTAAATTTCCCCGAATCTCTGTCATGGCCTGTTCTTCATTCATCCGAGAAGAGCCTGGAACCATTGCTACATTCAGCTCTCCCCAATTTTCGCCACCGTGTTCAGGATTTGTATCAAAACGGTTTCCACTTCCAGTAACCAAAAAAGTCATTTTAACGTTGTCAATCTCATTGACTGATCTTTGAATGGCAGCAATGGTTTGATCGGTTCTCTCCAGAGGTGTTCCGGGTGGCAGCCGAAACTCTATACTGAATTCTCCCTGGGAAAGCTGGGGGATTAATTCTATGCCCAGCTTGGGAATCAAGAGCAATGTGACCAGGAAAAAGCCTGCTGCAACGACGAGGACAATTCCTCTGTGTCCCAATGCCCATCTTAGAAATGGAAGATAGCGCTTCTCGACCACTGCGTAGCCTTTGGAAAAAGTGTTCAAAAACGGCTTCAAAAGGAAAAGAAAAACTCGTGAGATGATGCGGGATAATCCAAAAACGAACTTAAAAACGTAAACAGGAATAGTGGTGAAAATAAACATTCGGATGTTTATTAATAATTTCCTGATGCCTTTGCGAGGCTTTTTTATCTCCAGGGGTTTTACAATTTCTCTTTTTCTGCTCTCAAGAGAAGCCATCATCGGAATTAACGTAAGGGCCACTACAAGGGAAGCCATAAGGGCAAATGTTATGGTTAACGCCTGATCGCGGAAAAGCTGCCCTGCAATTCCTTTGACAAAAACCAGGGGGAAAAACACAGCTATTGTGGTAAGGGTGGAAGCAGTCACCGCGGTTCCCACCTCACCAGCACCATCGCTGACAGCGGAGAGAACATTTTTCCCTTGATCTCTGTGACGGGAGATATTCTCCAAGACCACGATTGAATTATCAAGAAGCATACCGATGCCCAGAGCTATTCCTCCTAAAGACATAATATTTAGAGAGAGGTCAGCACCATACATCAGGTTAAACGTGGCGATGACCGAGACCGGAATGGAGAGTGATATGATAAGTGTTGCCCCGAATTTGCGAAGGAAAAAATAAAGAATAAATACGGCAAGAAGACCTCCAATAATAGCTGCATTAATAACCTCATTGACAGCCTGCTGGATGAAGGTTGACTGGTCATAGACTTTCACCATTTTTAGACCTGATGGCAGTATTTCTTTAACCCGGTTAAGTCTTCTATCAACTTCACGAGCCACAGAAACTGTGTTTGCGTCACCTTCCTTGTAAATTGCTATTTCCACTGCTTCAGTGCCCCTCATGCGTGTAACTGCCTGACGTTCTTTGAATCCGTGACGAACAGCGGCAATGTCCCGTAAATAGATGGGCGCACCATTTTTTTGCGCTACTATCACATCCCCTATTTCTTCGATGGATTTAAACTGGTTCAGGGTGCGGACCAGAAACTGGTGGGTCCCCTCTTCCAAGCGACCCCCGGAGAGATTCACATTCTCAGCACGAAGAATACCGGAAATTGTCCCTATCGAAAGTTTAAGCTGCGCCACCTTCATCTGGTCGATAAAGATCTGTATCTCATCTTCCAGCCCTCCGCTTATTCTAACAGCAGCCACACCCAGTGCTGCTTCCAGTTCTTTTTTTATCTGTTCGTCTGCATAGCGCCTCAGATATTTAAGCTCTTCTTCATTAAAGGTCTCTGAAGATACTGCGTTTTTCGTATTCGATTCGATTTCATGCGTCTCAGCAGTGGCCTGTTTTTGACTCTCCTCTGGTTTTTCACGGAACAGACCAAAGCGCAGGATTGGATCGAGAGAAGGATCGAACCGCAGGATAGAGGGGCGGCGAACGCCCAAGGGAAGTTCCAGTGAATCCATCTTTTCTCTAACTTCCAGAATGGCGTAATCCATATCAGTACCCCACCCAAACTCAAGAATGACGTCTGACTGGCCAGACCGGGAGATCGAGCTAATTTTTTGAACATTCTTAATCACCCCAATTACTTCTTCTACCGGTTTGGTGATTAAATTTTCTATCTCTGCCGGTGCTGCTCCTGGATATTCGGCCCTGATCGTCAAGGTAGGAAAGGTTAGTTCGGGAAGCAGGTTTATTTTCAACCGCGAAAAGGAAACAAGACCAAAAAGGAGAATGGCTATCGTGAACATAGATACTGTAACTCGGCGCCGGATAGAAGTATTGATTAAATTTTTCATTTCTCGACAACCTTAACTTTGGCCCCATCTTTTAAGCTGCTTAAGCCGGTCGTGACAACTACATCGCCAAGTTTAACACCTGAAAGAATTTCAACATGGGTTGAATTGATATACCCGATCGTTATCTCCTGCTTGGTTGCAACCAAAAACTTATCAGGTTCTTTCGGTTCAGAATCAGTTTCTGAGTTTGTCTTAGTCCCCGGCTTCTCTTCCTCATCTGCTTTCTCTGTCTTCTCTGTCTTTGCTGTCTCCTCTGTCTTTTCTCCTTTCTCTTCGTTCTCTGATTTGTCTTCGACTTTCTCTGTTACTATAAAGACCGTTGATTCCGAGTCTTCGGTAAGGATAGCATCTTTGGGAAGGAGTAATGTGTTTTCGTGCATGTCATAAACAATATTAACCCGGGTGAACATGCCAGGTTTCAGCTTCCGGGTGTTATCCGTGACCCCAACGGTAACTTTGAAGGTACCTGTCTCTGCAGATACCACCGGACTAATACGTAGTATTCCTGCAGAAAATATTTCCCCGGGGACAGCATCAGCCATCAGTTCTGCGGGAAATCCTGCTTGAAGTTTACTCAATTCCTTTTCTGGCACATGAAGCACTGCCAGCAAAGGATCAAAATCAGTAACGCGAAATGTCTCTTGATTAACGGTTATCATATTCCCCACCTTGATAAAACGTTCGGATACAATACCGCTGATGGATGCTTTTATTTCAGTGTAGTTAAGATTGAGCTTTGTCAAATCATAGGTGGATTTTTGAGTCTGGTATTCATATTTTGTGCGATCATAGGCTTCGGCACTGATGAGTTTGTTCTTAAATAGTTCTTTGTTACGCTGGAACTCGTTGTCCAGTTCTTCTAATTTTGATTCCACCTGAGCAAGTCTATGGATAAACTCCTCATCTTCTAATTTAGCAAGAACTTGTCCAGCCTTGACACTATCCCCTTCTTCCACAAAAATCTTCTCAACAACTGCACTTACTTTGGCTACTACTAATGCTTCACCTTCAGCCTCCAACGTGGCTGTGCCCGAATAATTGGCTGAAACCGAGCCTTTAATAACTTCTGTGACTTCAACCGGGATAGGCGGACCTTCCTCTTTTTCACTTTTATTGTTAGCAGGCCCTTGGCCCCTGCAGCCATAAATAATAAAAAAAGCCAGAATGATCAGGACAACTAATCCTGTTTTATTAGTTTTTTTTGCCATCTTTCTCCTCCCGGGAGTTTAGTGATTTCATGTTTTACTTATGCAGAATTCTCTCTGTTACACTTCTATCATTTGTATATACGAAATATCAGGAATGAAAGTTTCAGGAATGGAATTTTTTTGAAGAAATCAATACGAGAAGGCCGGGTAAAAGATATGCCGAATTACTGCATCGCTAAAGCGAGCGTTTTGAAAATTAGATTTTTCTTTTATGCGCCCCCTTTCTGCACCTTTTCAGAGCCGCGCGTGCAGAAAAATGTTTTTGTTAGCGACTGTTGGGCAAAAACAGGACATGCAAGGCAAATACACTGATCTTCTTCAACGATCTTTATATTCTTGCCGATTGTCGGAAAACAATATCCTATAGGATCAGCTCCTTGAACATAAGTCGGGCAGCTCCGGCAGATGCACATTCCAATGGTTTTCTGCTCCATCTCTCTCATTTCTTCCGGATTCATTTCCTCAACCATGATCCCTCCTTTTAAGATTCAGTTAGAAGCTCTCATTGCAAGAGACTTCTCAGTTATGAAATTGTTATCTTTATTATCCACTCATTAAGAATTATGTTCAACGGACAATATAGCCAAGCAGTCTATTTATTCTTTTTTCTTTTTACCTTCCTTCTCTTTTTTCCAATAATCCATACATTCAACATTGCAAAAATGGACGACATATTCCTGCCCTTCTGAGTGGAGGGCAGCTGCTTTTGGGATTATTTTCTTACAAATATGACAGGATATTTTCTCAGTATCTTCCTTCATTTTTCATCCTTTCCATTAATTTTTTTAAGTCTAAAAAAAAGCCAATTCCTATCTTTTGGATCTTTAGGCTTTAGCTTTATTAAACAATATCTTCCACGCATTTTTTTGCCGTTTATATCTATAATTCTCTTTAGCACGGTTGTCTCAAGAGGAATATAATCGCCTCTGTCCCAAATTTTGACTTTTCCTGCTCCATACTCACCTTTTGGAATTATGCCTTCAAAACCTTCATAGCCTAAAGGATGGTCTTCTGTCTCGACAGCCAGCCTTCTTATTCCTTCTTCCTGAGGAGGCGATTTGGGAACTGCCCAGCTCTTAAGCACACCATCTTCCTCTAAGCGTAAATCAAAATGGAGATGAGAGGCATCGTGCTCCTGGATAACATAAATCAGCCCTTCTGATTTCGTTTTTGTTTTTGTTTCCCCAGGTTCTTGAGTCTTCTTAAAATCTCTTTTCTTCTTGTATTCTTTTAGACTCATTTCTTTCTTTTAATAATTATCAATTCTCCGGTATCAATTGTCAAACTCCAAACATTGACTTCTTGGT
>Ga0114919_10005290_pt1 | contig 10313 bp, 10 predicted proteins | sample BlataG_FD_88682 | JGI IMG/M metagenome (GOLD analysis project Ga0114919, IMG submission 88682) | Deep subsurface microbial communities from Black Sea to uncover new lineages of life (NeLLi) - Black_00105 metaG | ecosystem: Environmental > Aquatic > Marine > Oceanic > Sediment | place: Atlantic... | reverse complement strand
CCCGGCTCACGACACAGCTACAAATGCTGGCCCGTGGGGCGTTTTGCCGAGCTGGCGGGGAAAATCTCCGCGAAGTTCGGCGTGTCGATTGTCGCGGTGGGAACGTCTCCGGAAGAACAACTCATCGAGGAGCTAAAAGGCCTTGCCGGCGTCCCCATAGCAGACTTTGCGGGGCGGACCAGCCTGTGCGAACTCGTCGCTTTAATGAGAAACGCCAGACTGGTCGTCTGCAATGACACCGGCCCGGGCCATATCGCGGCTACCCTGGGAAAACCGCTGGTGATGCTGTTCGGGCAGGTCAACCCGGCGCGTCTTGCTCCTTATCAGAGGCCCGATTGTGTCGCGGCGGTGGAGCCGTACAGCAGGGGTGTTGAAATAAGAACGGACAATCCGAAATACGACGTCAAGGCGATAACCGTCGATGAAGTTTACGAAAAAGTCTGCAAACAACTCGGCGGGTGACAGCACAAGTGTGCGACCCGGCCCGGCGCTGCACCGAGAGGGCCCGTGCTTGGCGTCAGAAGGAGCTGTTTTTCATTGGTATGTCCCGCAGGTACATCATCGGGTGATTATGGCGCTTGCTTTTTGCGTGGATTTGTGGTAATGAGTTAGCGAATTATGAGAAGACGGATAGGCAAGCTGGTAATAGCGAGTTTGTTGGTAAGCGTCGGGCTTGGAGGAGCGGCTGGTGCGAAGCTGACGGCGCGAATCGATGGAATCATCGGCCGGGATTCGCAGAAAAAGGTGCGGTTTTCCGTGCGGGTGGTAAGGGGCGATACGGGCAAGAGTGTTTACAGCCACAATGCGGGCGAAGCGTTCATACCGGCGTCGAATATGAAGATAATTACGACCGCCGCTGCGCTGAAATTTCTTGGGGCGGATTTCGAATACAAGACGAGGGCGGCTCTTTGCGGCGAGAGGCTGGTGATAATAGGCTGTGGCGACCCACTTTTGGGCGACGAGGCAACCGACGCGAAGTACGGTAAAGAGCCGGGATGGATATTCGAAGAGATAGCGGCGGCACTTAAGCGGCAGGGGGTTAGCAAGGTTAAAGGTATTACCGTTGACAGCACGGTATTTGACGACGAGCGCGTGCATCCGAACTGGCCGAGCAAGCAGCTCAATCGGTGGTACGCGGCGGAGGTCTGCGGGCTGAACTATAACGGCAATTGCGTGCGAATCAGCGCCGAGACGGTGGGGGGCGGTGTGGTCGTGACGGTTGAGCCGCGGACGAAGTTTCTGGATGTTAGCAGTAAGATTGAGGCGGTCAGTTCAGGCAGAAGTGTGATAGGGTCGTATCGCCGGGGCGCGGTGAATAAGATAGTAGTTTTCGGCAAATGCAATAAAAAGGCACCGGCAGTTGATGTTGCGATAGAAAAGCCGGCGGCATTTTTTGGGTATCTGCTGGCCGAGCATCTTGCTACGCAGGGCATAAAGGCGGACGGCAAACTGCTGGAAAAGGCGGTGGATGCCGATTGCGACTTGAAGGTGGTTGCGGAGTTTGGTCACTCGATAGAGGATTGTCTGTGGCGGTGCAATAAGGACAGCTTTGGGCTGGCGGCGGAGGCTCTTTTGAAGACTATCGCGGCGAGGTCGATGCCGGCAGGTAAGTACGGCGGCTGGGATGGGGGCAGAAAGGTCGTATCGAGGTATCTGGGTGACATCGGAGTACCGCCGGGGCAATTCTACATAGATGACGCCAGCGGACTGAGCAGGCAGAATAAGCTCAGCGCCAATGCTATCACAAGGGTATTGGTGGACGTGTACCGAAGCGGTAATTGGGCGCTATATAAGGATTCTCTGGCGGCAGGGGGGGTGGACGGGACGGTCGGCAAGTATTTCCGGGAGGCGAAGTACAAGGGCAGGATTCTCGGCAAGACGGGCTATATCAGCGGGGTGAAGTCGCTCTCGGGCGTGTGCTGTACGAAGGCCGGTGATTATCTGTTTTCGATTCTTGCAAACGGCGCCAACGGTCGGACGCGGGATGCAATCAATGACATAGCCAAGGCGATAATAGACGGCGAAGAGGAGATGTGACTCTGCCTGCGGCTCGGTCCGTGGCGCGGAGGAGGGCTGGTCCACAATAGCGCAGTAGAGTGAAGCGGCCAGGCGCTTTTGCAAGCAACGATTTTCTGTCCTATTGGTAAATAAACTCCTGCAGTGCCTGCGTTTCGTGCGATTCGTAAGAGTCGGTTAATCTGTCGAGGCAACGTCGAAACGGTCCGGAGCAGAACAGAATAATCAATAGCACAACAAGCCCTCCGACAAGCAACAGCTTTTTCATCACCTTTCTCCCCAATGAAGACCTCTGTTTATATACCCCTTGTTTCGGAGTTGTTAGTTGTATTATACCGGAAATGTGATAGTGATACAATCCGAGAGCGCCAGGCGGCAGGGTCGTCACCGTGCTTGTGGGCGCTGGGGGACAAGGAGAATGATGTTATCGGTCGAGAGCGGATATTTTTTTCGCTTCTTATTTGCCTTGCGGCGACCGAATTGGAGTGGAGATGCCGGGCCTTGACGAATGTGGAGTCCTGTATATACCCAAGACTTTTCGTGAACTTTCGAGCTCTTTCGGCAACTGGATAATGACGTGATAATTTGTATGACAGAATTGTTGTGAGGTCAGAGTTTTCCCACGACGAGGCAGGCGTTGTGGCCGCCAAAGCCGAACGAATTGCTTATGGCAATATCGACCTTCGCCTGGCGGGCCTTGAGCGGGACGTAATCCATCTTCAAGTCGCAGCGTTCGTCCTGGTTCTCGAGATTTATTGTCGGTGGGATGACAGATTTGTTGATGGCCTTTACCGCTACAATAAGCTCAACCGCGCCACTGGCGCCGAGCAGATGGCCAAGACTGCTCTTTGTCGAACTGATGAGAAGCTTATAGGCGTGCTCGCCGAAAACGCTTCTTATGGCGTTGCTTTCGGCGATGTCGTTCAGCTCGGTGCCTGTGCCGTGTGCGTTGATGTAGTCAACCTGCTCCGGCTGAATACCCGCGTCAATGAGCGCGAAGTTCATTGCCTGGGCCGCCCCGGCGCCCTTCGGCATAGGGGCGGTGACGTGATGTGCGTCATCGGTAGCACCGTAGCCGAGGAGTTCGGCGTAGATTTTTGCCCCGCGTTTTTTTGCGTGCTCGTATGTTTCGAGAACGATAATTCCCGCACCCTCGCTAAGTACGAAACCGTCTCGGTCCTTATCAAAAGGCCTCGAAGCGGCAGGGGGGTCGTCGTTGCGAGTGCTGAGGGAGCGAGCCGCACAGAAAGATGCCAGACCTATGGGCGTAAGTGCCGCCTCTGAGCCCCCGGTTACCATTATGTCACTTCGTCCGGCCATAATGTTTGCAAAGGCCTCGCCGATAGCGTGGCTGGCGCTGGCGCAGGCGCTGACAACACAGATGTTCGGACCGCGAAGACCGTAACGAATGGCAATATTACCTGCGGCGGCATTGCTCATCAGCTTGGGAACGGTGAAAGGTGAGACCTGACGCGGGCCCTTATTCAGAAGCCTGAGGTGCTGGTCTTCAATTTCCTTGATACCGCCTATTCCCGTGCCTACGATAGTGCCGAGACGATAGCTGTCTTCCTGCTCGAAGTCGAGCCCGCTGTCATCGACGGCCTGTATTGCCGCGGCAACGGCAAACTGTGTGAAGCGGTCCATTCGTTTGCTCTGACGATGCTCAACGTACCTGGCCGGGTCGAAGTTCTTTATCTCGCCGCCGAACCTGACCGGGTATATACCGGCGTCGAACGACTCTATCGTGGAAACACCGCTTTTGCCCTCACACAGCGCGGTAAACAGCCCCTCGGCGGACTCGGCCAGGGCAGTAACACAGCCTAAGCCAGTGATAACTACTCGGCGTCTGCTCATCGTGAAACTTATTTGCTACTCCTGCGTTTTGGTATGCATGGCGTTGACTATGTAATCGATGGCAGCGCCAACCGTCTGGATTTTTTCAGCCTCTTCATCCGGAATGCTTGTGTCGAACTCATCTTCGAATTCCATAACGAGCTCGACCGTATCCAGCGAGTCGGCGTTCAGGTCGTTGATGAACGAGGTGTCTCGAGTGATTTCGGACTTGTCCACGCCCATCTGCTCACTGATTATATCGACCACCTTGTTCTGTATTTCCTGCACATCAACATCTTCGGGACTCACTTCTTTGTCCTCCTTAGTGACATCCGAATTTGTTTTAGAACGTTACCTTAAGCATTCGGCAATAAAAGCACAAATCATTTAATCGATTTATTATGATGGGAGGTATAGTACCTGCTAAACGTTTTTTCTACAAATATTTTTTTATTTTTTTTAATATGTTGTCGGATGCGGAAAACGTCGATTGCAGCCCGCTAAGGGTGATTTTAGTTAGGGGGAGCGGATTTGACTACATTGCCATTCCGCCGTCGACGCAAAGCACCTGTCCAGTAATATATCCTGCGTCGTCTCCGGCAAAGAAGGCGGCGGCCCTGGCTACGTCCTGAACGGTGCCGAACTTGCGCATCGGGATAACCTGCTTTGCGCCGTCTTTGACGGGGTCTGGGAGCTTATCGGTCATATCGGTAACGATAAAGCCTGGGGCAAGGCAATTGGCGGTAATGTTCTTCCTGGCAACCTCGCGGGCGAGCGATTTGCTCAGGCCAATAAGGCCGGCCTTGGTGGCGGCGTAATTGCACTGGCCGGCATTGCCCATAACGCCCGCCACCGAGCTGAGGCTGATAATTCGCCCGAACCTGTTGCGAATCATAGACCTTATCGCAACCCTTGCGGCGACAAAAGCGGCCCGCAGATTGACGTCGATAACCTTGTCAAAATCCTCATCGCTCATCTGCATAAGCAGCCTGTCACGGGTAATGCCGGCGTTGTTGACGAGGATACCTATTCCGCCATGCTCGGCGGCGAGCGATTCGAGGACCTCGGTGAATTTTTCGGTGTCGGTGATGTCGACGCATCTTGTGATGCAGGTATAGCCCGCGTCTTTGACCACTTCCTCGAGCTCAGTGAGCTGCTCGGCGTTTATATCGAGCCCGGCGACGATTCGGCCTTGCTTTAGAAGTTCCAAAACGATTGCGCGGCCTATGCCCCTGGCGGCGCCGGTTACTACGGCAAGTCTTTTCTCAGCCATTTTCCTGCTCCAAACAAAAATCCTTGTCTTGCAACGCTAATGCGTCACGGCTGACAGGCGCCAAACCGGCAGGGAACAAAGCGTCTCAACCCGTCGGTATGCAAGCGCTGCTGCAGCCGATGGCTAATATAATGCAGGCCGGATGCTCCTTCAAGGTAATTGTCGCGTATCCAATTGGAAAGTGCATCGGGCTTCGGAGGGTCTAAAGCGGCCAGGAAGAACCAGGCGGATACGCCTTACTTTGCGCTTGGTTTTTTTCTGAGCAGCACGACCAAAACCACCCCGGCGGCAATTGCCACGCTGATACCTCCAACAACGCCCATTACCGACAAGCCGCCGTCTACCTGCGAGCTCGGGCTGGAACTGTCTGTTTGTGTCTGTCGTGGTTGTTCTGGTTCAGGCTGGGTTTCCGCGGCCATCCGCTCTTTCATCGAAACATACGCCGCTACGTCACGCTTGTACTCGTAGAGGTCGGGTGAATGACAGTAAAAGAGCGTTATTATCCTATCCTTTTCCTTCGAGCATTCTTCTGATTCTTTATAGTCACTCCCCAGCAAATCTCTCAGTATCTCTCTGGCGCGGGCGCACTGATAGTCAGCACTTGGGTACTCATTCAGGACCCGATAGCACACACTCATAACTTCCCTTTTTTTCTGCTTATCCAGTACTTTGTAACCCCAGCATGTCCAACTTGCGGTGGCTTCTAGAAGGCTGGGCAACATGTAGCTATCCGGGTGCTCAGCTATAAACTTCTTGCCCACTTGGTAAAGGTCTCTCATAAGCAACGCAGACCGTTCTTCAGGTGACCTATCCTGATACTTCTCGTTCGGTCTATATTCCGCCTCCCGAATTAACATCCATTCTGCCCAGTCTCTCCATACGCTCTCTGGAAAGTGCTCCAAGAGCTCCTCCAGGTACTCGATGCCGAATCCGCCGTCAAGTCCATTTGCCACCATTACCAGTTTTACCAGATCTATTTCACGCTTATCAGATTTTGCCTTCATGGCGTCTATTCTGGCCTGCATACCAGTTGGTGTTGGGTGCAGCATACCTTTGCGAAAGTCGTCGTCGAGCAGATAGAAGCTGTGGACGTACAGGTGGAGGTAAAGCCCTATCTGACAATCACCCGCGTACTGCTCGATCAGTTTCTCTGCTAAGGCGTGTGCATCTTGGAATCTACCCTCGGATATCGCTATATTAGCCTGCAAGAACACGCGCTGGCCCTGCTGCGCCCGAGTGCTGCTGACACAGGCGAGAATAAATACAAGCAATAGCAATTTCCGCCGGTCCGCTACTCGCCGCACGACCTTTGTTTCAGGATGTAAAAAGGCCATTTCCAAGTTTCCCTAAAGAGTAATCTTTCGTATTGTAAGCTCGGCGCGGATGCACGTCAAGTAAAAAGTCGGGAAAATTGGAACAGCCTGTTGTGGTTCAGGGATTGGTGAGCTGGTTCAGGGCTTCGAGGGTGCTGAGGTTGATGACCTTTTTCTTTCGGTCGATTCTTTTGGCCAGGCCGGTCAGGACTCGGCTGGGACCTATTTCGTAGAATCGCTCGACGCCATCTGCGATGAGCCTTTCCATACATTTCTGCCAGAGAATAGGGCTGGTCAACTGCATTGTCAGGCCCCGGCGGATGTGGTCGGCGGTTTCGTAGTAATCTCCGGTAACGTTGGCGGCGACCTTGACGTCACCGGGTTCGGAAATGTCGGCGTCTGCGAGGGCCCGGCTGAGGGCCTGGGCGGCGGTTGACATCATCTCGGTATGAAAGGCGCCGGCTACCTGGAGTTTTACCGCCTTTATCGCACCATATTTCGCGGCGAGCTCCTGCGCCCTTTGGCAGGCGTTTCTGTGGCCGCTTACGACAATCTGTCCGGGACAATTGAAGTTTACAGGCTCCAAAATCTGGTCTTGCCGGGCTTCGGCACAAAGCCGAGCCGTCTGCTCGGCGTCGAGACCCATGATGCTGACCATTGCGCCTTGATTTTGCTCGGCGGCGGTCTGCATCGCCTCGCCGCGTTTTTTAACGAGGGTCAGGGCATCTTCAAATCCGACCAGTCCCGCGGCGTAAAGTGCGGTGTACTCACCGAGACTAAGCCCGGCGGTGACATCGGGACGCATATCTTTTGTCGCGGGGTTGGTTTTGATGGCCTGTAATATAGCTGCGGATGTTACAAAGATTGCGGGCTGAGAGATGGTGGTGGCGTTGAGTTTTTCGGCGGGTCCTTCGAAGCAAATTCTGGCCAGGTCAAAGGCGACTATTTTATTGGCTTTTTGGAAAATTTGTGCGGCCGCTGGAAACGCGCGGGCGATATCTCGGCCCATTCCAACTATCTGAGCGCCTTGTCCTGGAAACAAGAAGGCGGTTTTCATGAGGGTCGTTCCGTAATGCACATCATCCGAGGCGTCTGGGCGGCTGGACTAAAACTCAATGACATTCGCGCCCCAGGTAAGCCCGGCGCCGAAAGCGACGAATATAATGATGTCGCCTCGCTTTATTTTTCCTTCTCTGACGCAGCCATCAAAGGCGATTGGCACGGAGGCTGCCGAGGTATTGCCGTACTCGGTGATATTTATGTACACTTTTTCATCCGGCAGATTCAACCTCTTTGCGGCAGACTCGATAATCCTCTGGTTCATTTGATGGGATATGACCATAGCGATGTCGTCAACGGTGAGTTTGCAGTGCTCCATGCAGTCTGTGACGGATTCGACGATTCGGCGGACCGCCTGTTGATAGACCTGCCGGCCATAGATTTCCATATAGATTTTATCCGGGTCATCGAGTTGTTCATGTGACGGGTGGCGGGAGCCGTATGCCTGGCAGTTGAGGGCCTCCCATTGTTCGCCGTCTGCCGAGAGTGTGCTGTACAGTATACCCCTCCGGCCGTCTTCTGCGGCTTCGAGTACGACGGCGCCGGCGCCGTCGCCGAAGAGAACACAGCTTGAGCGGTCCTTCCAGTTCGTTATTTTTGTGAGTGTTTCGGCCCCTATTACGAGGGCTTTTTTGTGGCGGCCGCTTTCAATAAACTGCTGAACGATTGACAGGCCGTAGATGAATCCGCTGCAGGCGGCGCCCAGGTCGAATACCCACGCCTTTTTTGCATGCAAAGCCCTCTGAACAAAACAGGCGGTGGATGGAAAAACCATCTCCGGAGTAATTGTGGCGACAATAATCATATCAAGCTCGCCGGGGTCAACATGAGCCTGTTGCAGTGCGCGTTTTGCCGCTTCGGTAGCCAGATATGCGGTAGTTTCGTCGTCGGTGGTGATGTGCCTTCTTTTGATGCCGGTTCGTGTGGTAATCCATTCATCGGAGGTATCGACCATATCTGAGAGGTCGTCATTGGTAAGGATTTTGGCCGGTGCAAAGGAGCCGTATCCGGTAATGACCGCACGGTAGAGAGGCAAACGCTGCTCAGGCGGTTTCTTCGCCTGCTCGGAGACGTGTGGATGAGAATTCTTTCCTTTATTGGCAGTAGGTACTTTGTTATCTCCAGAATGTCTAAGGGGATTCATTAGCCGTCCTTAACCGTAGGATTTGAGGGCCCTGATTTTGCGACTTGTCAAGAAATCGAGAGGCTGATAAGTTTTCGACGATTTTATCGTTTATCTTTTCGGTGTGGAATTTTTTCGAGGCCAGGACAGCGTTTTTGATGGTTACGCTGCGGCTGGAGCCGTGACAAATAAGTGCGGTTCCGTTGACACCCAGGAGGGGCGCCCCGCCGTATTCGTTGTAGTCGTATTTCTTGTAAATGCGCATCATAACGGGCTTAAACTTCATAGCAAGCCGCAGCTTTTCTGAGAGGAGCTCGTGCTTTATTGCCTTGAACAGGCCTTCAACGAGTCCTTCTGTAACTTTAAGTACGACATTTCCGACAAATCCGTCGCAGATTGCCACGTCACAGACGCCGGTGAATACGTCCCGGCCCTCGATGTTTCCGACAAAGTTTATGTTTGAGTCGGACTTCATAAAATCGCGGGTTTTTTTGACGATTTCGTTGCCCTTTGCATCCTCCTGTCCGATGCTCATAAGCCCGACCCTTGGGTTGTCTATGCCGAGCACATCCTTTGAATAGACGCTTGCCATAAGGCCGTACTGATACAAATTTATGGGCTTGCAGGCGATGTTGGCCCCTACATCGCATATCACGACGGGCCCTTCGAAGGTTGGAAAGACAACTGCTATGCCGGGGCGATTAACACCTGGCAGATTTCTCATTCGCATCTGAAAGGCGGCGACGCAGGCGCCGGTATTGCCGGCAGAGATGACGGCGTCGGTCTGACCCCGCTTGGCCAGCTTGGCCAAAACCGCAATGGAACTCTTGAGCTTTTTGCGGAGAGACTCGATGGGCACCTCGTCCATACCAATAACCTGCGGGGCATCAACCACGCTGACCAGGTCACGGTTGAACTTGAAACTGTCTAATTGGGCCTTGACCACATCCGTCGGGCCTACAAGTATCAAGCGGTCGTCGGCGCCGAGGTATTCGACCGATTCAACCGCACCGGCTATAATCTCGTCCGGTGCGTTGTCGCCCCCCATTGCATCAATGGCAATGCGCATCTTTAGCTGCTTTCCTCCTTGCCGAGCTTCAGAGTGATTTTCGGATTGACATAGCCGCACTTATCGCAGGCGGCGTGCGGCAGTTTGGGGTTGTCGCACCGCTTACATATCGAATAGTTCACCGCCTTGAGGCGATGATGGCTGCGGCGTGTACGCGTCCTGCTTCTGCTCGTTTTCTTAACAGGTAACATTTGCAATTGTTCCCAGCATCACTTAGACCAATATAAACACTTAACAAAGGCTAAAAGATTGAAGTTAAATGACCGCAGCGGGTTTGTCAAGCGAATTTTAGGGTCTCTTCGGGTGCGACCGGTCCGCTGGAGCTGCGGTAGGGCGGTTCCCCGGCTTTGTCCGAGATGCGTGAGGGAGCGTGGGGGTCATCAGGAGGCGGCGAGTACGCAAATCCACAGTCAGCTTCGGCTTTTGCTACAAGCGGTCGGGCCGGGGGCTGCGTGGATAAAAGCAGGGCCTGTACCTTTTGATACAGGCCCCGGATTTGATGCTCACTAAAGCTCGGCAGCGTCGACTAATAGTCGCGAGGCCAGAGCTTTTCGTCAAGCCAGCTCAGCATCAGCTCAGCATAATCCCTCATATTGACTGACTTGTTGCCCTCCGACTCTTCGTCAT
>Ga0114919_10005289_pt1 | contig 10314 bp, 8 predicted proteins | sample BlataG_FD_88682 | JGI IMG/M metagenome (GOLD analysis project Ga0114919, IMG submission 88682) | Deep subsurface microbial communities from Black Sea to uncover new lineages of life (NeLLi) - Black_00105 metaG | ecosystem: Environmental > Aquatic > Marine > Oceanic > Sediment | place: Atlantic... | reverse complement strand
TTGAGCCTGCCATTGATCTAGAGACAAAGCCTCTTCAGAAAACTAAGCAGGTTTACGGGGGCAATGCCCTAGCTATATACGTTTGTGAAGAAGGTCGCCCTCAGATGGCTACTATTAGACCTAAGGCTATGGAGCCCTCAATGCGAGATGCTTCGCGAAAGGGTGAGGTTATACCTTTTGAGCCAGAGTTAGACGAGGCGGCAATAAGAGGTAAAATAATAGGCAAGGTTAAAGAGGAGATAACGGGTATAAAGCTTGAAGAGGCAAATGTTGTCGTTTGTGGCGGTCGAGGTATCGGTGGACCTGAATCTTTCCAAAAACTTGAGGAACTGGCCAGGATGTTGAACGGTGCTGTTGGTGCCACTAGACCCCCCTGCGACGCTAAATGGTGCCCGACACACTACCAGATTGGGCTTACTGGTAAACTTGTTTCCCCCTCTCTCTACATTGGTATAGCTCTTTCTGGCGCTAGTCAGCATCTGGCGGGCATATCAGGCTCTAAAACCATAGTGGCGATAAATAAAGACCCTGAAGCCAATATATTCGGCATTGCTCACTATGGTGTGGTTGGTGAGTGTGAAAAGGTATTGCCAGCCTTCATAGAGAAGTGTAAGGAGCTTCTATCTAAAACGTAAGGTTGTAATGAATTAAACAAAATTCAAAGTAAAGGAGGGTTGAATTATGGCAGGTTATTTTTGGTCGGCGTCTGAAATACTGGAAAGAGCTCGTTCCGGTGAGATTGAAAGTAAAGAACTTGGCGTTAAGTGGTCTTACCTCAACTATGGAGAGTATTGCACCTTAAACTGTCTGCAAGTATCAAACCCGAAAGGTATTCCTCTCCATACCCACCAAGAGCATGATGAGGTCATACAGATGCTAGACGGAGAGTGTGAAGCGGTAATCGGTGATGAACGTCGCCAGCTTAAGAAGGGCGACATTGGTTTTGCTCCCAAAGGGATTCCTCACAAGGTGAGCAAGGTGAGCAAGGTGAGCACCCTTCTGTCTATTTATGGACCTTCTTTTGACCCGGGTAAACCTGACCGCGTATTTTTAGAAAAACCTTAGAAGTGCACTTCATTACCTGTTCTAAAGAAGGCTATACTTGACATAAGCTAAAATAAGTGCTAGAAGGGAGGCAAAAAATGGTTGAATACCCAGACTATAAGGTAGAGGATGTCTATGAGGATGTGACCAAGATTATACCTGCGGAGTTCGTTTCTAGAAGTATCTTTGAAAGGATAAACAGTTCCCTGGACCCCTATACATCTGGCATAGACATTATCCCCGAGGAACTACCCTATGTAGTGGTAAAGCCTGGTTCTACCGAGGAAGTAAGCGAGTTGATGAAGTATGCCAATTCCAAAAGAATCCCGGTGTATGTCAGGGGTTCGGGAAGTAGCCTTCACGGGGCGGCCAGATTTCATAGAAAAGGTATCGTACTGAATTCTAGGCGATTAAACCGTCTGGAAATCAACAAGGAGTATGGATTTGTAGAATTCGGACCAGGTCATCGGGTCTTGGAGGTTAAGCAGGAGCTAGAAAAGGAGGGCTACTTCCTGCCTGTGGTTCCGGGAAGTATAAGAGTAGCTAGCATTGGTGGCATTATTTCCAATAATACCAGTGCTCACGCCATTGATTCTTGCCTGGGTAAACCCAGGGATTATGTGCTAGGCCTGGAGGTGGTGTTACCCACCGGCGAGGTCTTAGAGACGGGAACAAAAAGCCTGAGGAGGGTAGCCGGGACCGATTTAACCCAATATTTTGTGGGGGGGGATGGCATATTAGGCGTTATTACCGGCATTAGGATGAGGCTGATGCCTGTTTTTGAAAGTGCTTATGGGGTGGCTTTTTTCCATGACCTAACATCGCTAGCCAGAGCAGTGCAGGGGGTCTATATGGAGAAAGTGCCGCCCCCTCTTTTCTTGGAGCTTCTGGATAAAACGGTTGGTGACATGGCTTTTAAGCTGCAGGGATTACCCCAGCCCCCAGGACCCCTTATTATGTTCCACTTTAATGGCAATACCGAACAGGAAGCTGTTAGCAAGCTTAATAGATGCATTGAGGTTGCCAAAAAGGAATCCCCCATTGAAGCTAAAAGAATTGAGGATATAGACGAGTGGCACAAGATTTGGCTGTCCCGGGAGTCAGCCCTGCCTTACTGTTGTCAGGCGGGGGAAGGGACCTTTGGTATATCCGAGGTGGTATCCACTCTTCCCGCTCTTGTGGAGTGTATTGAAGAAGCCAGTAACTATGATAGGGGGAAGCCTACATTGGAAAGACTAGGCAAACCCTATCTCTTTGGTCACATTGGAGCTTTAACCTTCCACCCGACTTATGTTATACCGGTGAATTGGTCAGCTGAGGACAAAGCAAATGTTATCACAGAAATGTTCGAAAAAGAAGCCGAGTTAAACACGAAGTTCGGGACCTGCGGTGGTGAGTGGGGGCAACTCTGTAGGAGAAATCCTTTCTTCGTCAAACGATACGGCGAGAAGGCCTTTGAGTTAGTCAAGGGGGTAAAGAAGGTCTTTGACCCGAACAATATCTTAAACCCCAATATGTTGCCTGAGGAATAACTTTGCACAGCCGATAAAATCATCGTGTAATCTTAGGGAAGGAGCCCAAAATGGAACAAGAGGTTAAAGAAAAATTAGGTAACGATATTTTAGATATACTGAGCTACTGTATTAATTGCCGGTTTTGTTTACCAGCCTGTCCCCTGTTCGACATTACCGCCGGGGACATGAGACAAGGTGCCTCAGGTGTAACCCGGTCTCTATATTATGCGGTTAAGTGGGGCATGACAGATAAAGAAACTCTTAATGAATTGAGGGATATTGTCTATTCCTGCATGACCTGTAAGAACTGTGAAATAGCTTGCAAAAATTTGGCCACGGCAACCAAGCTGGTAGACGCTATTGAAAAGGGAAGACAGCTATTGATTGAAGAGATGATAGGACCTATGCCTGAGCAGAAAAGGGCTCTTGAGTCTTTAGAAAGGTATCAGAACCCTTATGGAATGCCACCGTCAGAAAGAAAGGATTGGCTGAAGGGTTTGGATGTCCCGACCTTTTCCAAAGAATCAGAGGTCTTGTTTTTTGTAGGCTGTACCGCACCTCATGACGCCTATGCCCAGAATATGGCCAGGGCATTAGTTAAATTACTGGAGACGGCGAAGGTTAAATTTGGCATAATAGAAGACGAAGTCTGCTGCGGGAATCCTTCAGTGAAAATGGGCGAGCTGTTGTTATTTGAAGACCTCTGTGAAAAGAACTTGGACCAGTTTAAGTCGCTGGGCGTCAAGCACATCGTAACCCTTTCCCCACACTGCTTTGATACCTTTGTGAACAGGTATCCCGAGGGGGCGATGCAAGGGATTAAGGTGCAGCACTATACCCAGTTTTTAGTTGACTTAATTGACCAGAAAAAGCTAACTTTTGGCAAAAAGATTGAGAAGAAAGTGGCGTATCAAGACCCTTGTTACCTGGGCAGGCATAATGATGTTTATGACGCTCCAAGGAAAGCTTTACATAATATTCCAGGTATAAAGCTTGTCGAATTCAACAGGGCTAGAGCGGATAGTCTCTGCTGTGGTGGTGGTGGTGGGCGTATGTGGACAGATTTTGAGGCAGAGATAGAGCGCATAGCTAATCTACGGGTTAGGGAAGCTCTTGAGATTGGTGTTGAGATGATAGTGACGGCATGCCCTTGGTGCTACATTAATATGGTAGATGGGGTTAAATCGGTTAATGTTGAGGATAAACTGAAGGTAGAAGACCTAGCCGAGCTCTGTGTGGGAGCTCTTTAATAATATTTTGTTGACAGTCCAGTCTTTAAGTTAGATGACGCCTGAGTAATTATGAGGTATGGCTGGCGGCTTCTATTAGCTCAGCGATATCCATAACTTTAGGCGGCGTTTCAATAGTCGTTGTCTTCATCCCCTCTTCAAGCATCTGCAGGCAGAAGGGACAGGCAGTAGCTATAGTCTGAGCTTTGGTCTTTAGCGCTTGCTCAACACGCATGGTACATATCTTTGTGCCCGGCTCCTCCAGCCACATGCGACCGCCGCCGCCGCCACAGCAGAAGCCATCCCTCCGATTTTGCTCCATCTCAACCAGTTTAACCCCGGCTATATTACTCAAGACCTTCCTCGGCGGCTCATATATATCGTTGTATCTCCCCAGATAACAGGAATCATGGAAGGTCACTAATTCACCATTGCCCTTGACTAGGCTCAGCTTACCCTGCTTCAGCAAATCGGCAATAAACTCAGTGTGATGAATAACCTCAAACTCGCCGCCAAACTGAGGGTATTCATTCTTTATCGTATGATAGCAATGGGGACAGGCGGTAACTATCTTCCTTACCTTATACCGCTTAAAGAGTTCAATATTCTTCTCCGCCTGCATCTGGAAGATGTATTCATTACCCAGGCGGCGGGCTGGCTCGCCACAACAGCTCTCCTCAGCGCCCAGAATGCCAAATTTAACCCCGGCCTGCTTTAGTAATTTTGCCGTAGCCTGAGCTACCTTCTTACTTCTCTCCTCTAATGCCTCAGTGCAACCAACCCAATACAGAATGTCAACATCGCTATCTTCGGCTAATGTCTTAATATCAAGTCCTTCCGCCCAATCGGTTCTGGTCAAGGTAGTTCCTCGCCAGGGATGTCCTCTATCCTCAATGCTTCTCAAGGCACTCTCCACCGTCTCAGGGATACACGCTTCCTCCAGCACCAGGTTTCGTCTCAGGTCAATAATTTTATCAATATGCTCGTTACAGACGGGACACACCTCCTGGCAGGCACGGCAGGTAGTACATGCCCAGATTTCATCTTCAGTTACCACCTCGCCAATCAATGCTTTGCCTGGATTGGTGGCAGAGGCTTCTGCTTTGCCTCTCGCTTTGAGCAATCCGGGACCTACCTCCAACAAATGTTCTTTAAGGTTTAAGATAAGCTCCCTGGGGGATAAGGGCTTGCCAGTAAGGTGAGCTGGACAAACAGCATGACAGCGGCCACATACGGCACAGGCGTAGAGGTCGAGTAGTTGCTTCCAGGTAAAGTCCTGAATTTTGGCTACCCCCAAGGTCTCAGCCTCGTCTAAGTCAATAGGTTTAAGAGCCCCTTTAGGTGGCAAGCTCCTCAGGAGAATGTTGGGGAAGGATGCCAAGAGGTGCAAGTGCTTGGAGTAAGGAATAAAAACCAGAAAGCCAAGGATTATGGCGTAATGAAGCCACCAAACACCCTTGTGTACGGCGGCTAATGTGCCTGGCGATATACCAGTGCCCGCCAAGAATTGAGCGAAAGCACCGCCTATAATAGGCCAGAAAGTGGGAACACCGGAAGCAGCATAGCCAAAGCCCACAATACAAAAATGGAGCACCATAAGGACAAAGACCAAAATTAAGATAATGCCAGCTTCAATATTTATCTCTCCCTCCAGCCTCTCCGGTCTTATGATATAACGCCTAATAGCTGCCCAGATTACGGCAGCAGCGACCAATATTGCAGCAAAGTCCAGAATTGAGAAGTAGACGGTCTCAAATGTGCCGCCGGTGAGGAATCTGGAGAGGCCAAACCCCTCAGCAAAGCCGATGAAGATGATATAGCCGAGAAGTATTAAAAGGAAACCGACAGCCAGCATAGCATGTCCTATTCCCGCCAGGTCTTTTCGGGTAACACTCCTCAGGCTACACCATTGGAAAAGGGTCCTAAATACCATGTATATCGTTCGGTGAACTTTGTTATCAAAGCGGTTTTCCTTCTGCCCGAGGAGAAGGAGGCGGAAAAGAAGATAAATCCTCCGGGTAAATAAGCCAACAGCAACCACGAATAAGACCCAAAAAATGGCTAATTCTACTGGTGACATGACTACCTCCTAGCTGAATTTAATTGCCCAGATGTTTGAGCTGGCTCTTCTCACCGCCCGGCGCTATCCATAACCCTAGGTGATATGACCACAGACATCGACCTTATGCCGTCCTTAAATATCCGTGGCAGGAGGGACAGACAAAAGCGGTACTCCCAGTTGCTCGAATCTCTCAAGCGGTTAGTCCCTTGCTATTTTCTCAGAAGCACGGCCTGCCGTCAAGTCTGGTGTTACGCTTGTGCTTGGTGATGCACTAAAGTGGCATTACCGTCATCACCACTCCGGCAAACAGAGGGATGGTCAAATTATCATTTATAGGTAGTGGTATAGCTTCCATAAGAGCAGCAGCCACTGAGCCAGTCAGGACGGCAAGCCAAGAGCAAGCCCGAGGCAAAAGAACCTATCGCAGTACCTAATAGAATGATTATAGCCTGAAATGAGAAACGCACAAAAAGAGGGGCAATCGCCCCTCTTTCTTTGTCAAAGCCAGAAAGAAGCTGGCTTTGAGTATTACCTTTTGCTCTTCTGTTGCTTGTTTAATCTCGTATAAACTAATTCAGCCAGTCTTTGGTGAAGGCAGTCGAGTTATTTGGGAGCTGGGTTTTATTGACCGAGCCTCTAATTATATGACTCAGAAATTTATTCAGCTCCTCGGCGCCTTTTCTCAGTTCTTGAGATGCCTCATTAAGGTTTATTATGGCACTAATGTGGCTCTTCAAGTGCTGACCATACATGTCTACAGCTGAAGCCAATACTTCCGAGGCTCGTTCCTTGCTCTCCATCCCCTGTTTCTCATTTGCGGCAGGACTGTTAGTCGGCATCAGTGGGATACGGTCAAGATAAAAAAGGGCATCAAATTTGTATCCCGGGAAAGCTCTCATGGCTCCGATGATGAACTTTTCGTTGATTTTGCGCTTGCCTTCTTGTACTCGGTAAATCTGGCTTACTGATATTCCCATAGCCCGGGCTAACTCAGATAAGTTCTTATAACGATTCAGTTCGAAAATCCTTGTCTTTAGTCTCATTACGCGTCGCTCTATGATGCCATATGGCTATATAATAACCCAAATTATGCCATTTGTCAATACTAATTTCGCCAATTGTCAACATTTTTGTTAAAAATGCCAGATTTGTGAACTTTCTTGACAATTTGCTACCATAGATTACGAAAGAGGAAAGGCAAAATGCCCGATGGAATATTGCCATTTGTCTTGGAGCCAGGTTTACCGCAAATCTTGCCTACGGATAGGCTTTAATAGTGAGGCTACTATAAGACCTGTGATACTGAGTCCGGCACAGGCCATAAAAGCCAAATAATAGCTATTAGCTATATCAAATATGTGACCGGCCAGGATAGGACCGATAGCGCCTCCGGTGGTGGCACCAAAGACAAGCGCCCCCAGAATTACACCGTGTGCTCGCAGTCCAAATAACTCAGCCACAACCGGTGATTCCAGTGTTATCAAACCCCCGTAGCTAAAGCCAAAGATAATGGCAAAAAGATAGAGCATCCACAGTTCTCTGGCTAATGGCAGCCAGAGTAAAGCAACTACCAGCAGAATAAAGCCAATAACAAGAGACAACTTTCTACCTACTCTATCACTAATAATACCCATTCCAACCCTGCCAACAATACTTAGCCCACCAACAACAGCCAAAATATTGGCCGCAATCATAGCTGAAATTCCCAGGTCGGTGGCGTGGGGTACAATATGCACCATGATAGTGTGCACACAGGTACCAAGTAAGAAGTATATAGCCCAAATCATCTGAAACTGTTTGGTATGGATTGCTTCCCGAAAGGAGGCTCCTCTGGCTTCTGAAATTAGATTTTCTGGTTTCACCTCATTCTCACCATATGGTAGCTGTCCTATTCTGCTCGGGTCACGCTTGAGAAACTGAGCGGCTAATATAAGCGATAATAAGGCTATGATACCAATAACGATAAAGGCGGTGCGCCAGCCATAGCCTGAAATGAGCCAACTGGTCACAGGAGGTACAATCATAGTGCCTGTACCCACGCCGGCGCCAACAATGCCGGTCATCAGCCCTCTTCTCTTGGCAAACCACCTGGCTACAGTAGACGTCATAGGAACAAATCCACCACTCAGTCCCATGGCTACTATCACCCCCCAAAATAGATATAGCTGCCAGAGAGCACTAAGCTGGGACATTAGTAAACAGCCTAAGCCTAAAAAGAAACCGCAGGCTGTGGTGACAATCCTCGGACCAAATCTATCGTTTAGTCTCCCTGTCACCATATAAAGAAGACCCGTTACAAACACGGTCATTGAGTGAGCGCCTGCGGTCATAGCTCTCGTCCAACCAAACTCAGCTGACAATGGCTTGAGAAAAACACCAAAGCTATATAATAACCCTGATACTATCACCATGATGAAGAAGGCAGCTAAGACTACAATATAACCGTAGAAAAAACTTGGCTTTTTACTTCCTGTCGATAGCAAAACTGCATGCTTGTCCAAAACATATCCCTTCCAGTCAAATTAGCTAGGCACTAGTTTATGCCTGCTGCGTTAGTTCATAGTCATGTACAAAGTTCCTGAGACAAGTTTGGTAAAATGACGTGGTATGAGTGGGCAATCCCTGTCGTCTACTGGAGAGGAATTTTGTTAACAAATCATTGCTTATCTGCCGGTTTTTTGTTAACATTTTAAGGGATTTTACATCCGGGGGAAGTGTCGGAACTGGCAGACGAGCATGACTTAGGATCATGTGCCGCAAGGCGTCGGGGTTCGAGTCCCCGCTTCCCCACTTTCCTAATTAAGTTCCTGCCTCGTCGCCGTTGATTTGCCAGCTAAACGTTAAACAGGAAGGTGATTATATCGCCATCTTGGACTATGTAGTTCTTACTCTCCAGTCGGAGAACGCCTCTCTTACGAGCCTCAGATAGACTGCCACACTTCACCAGGTCATCATAACTAATTACCTCGGCACGAATGAAGCCCCTTTCCATATCAGAGTGGATTTTACCGGCAGCATGAAGGGCACTGGTGCCATTCGGAATAGACCAGGCCTTAACTTCAGCGGAGACTGTAGTGAAAAACGAGATTAGCCCTAATAATTCGTAGGATAGCTTGATAGCGCGGTCAAGCCCTGATTCACTAATACCGAACTCAGCGCGAAATCCCTCAGCAGCATCATTATCTAATTGAGATAGTTCCATCTCTAGCTTGCCACAGAGGGTGATAAGGCGACGTTTTGGGCGTGAATAATCCGAGTTCAATTCGGCTTCTAAGGATGCTGCCTGAGGTAGCTGCTCTTCTCCAATATTGACCACTATTAGTAGCGGCTTAGCGGTGAGAAACTGGTAGTTAGCCATAGTCCTGGCTTCATCTGTAGTCAGGCTTAGTTCCCGAATAGGCACATCGTTCTCTAGTTCAGCCTTGAACTTGGTTAGCATTTCCTGCTCGTGGAGAAGACCTTGGCGCTCAAGCTGTTTGGCTCCTTTTAAGGACAATTCTATTTTCCCCAGCCTTCTTTCTAGTAGCGCTAAGTCAAAAAAGGCAAGCTCTAAATCAATAGTGACAATATCCCGGTCTACATCCAGACTGCCTTCAACATGGGGTATGCTTTCATCGGTAAAGGCTCGAACGACATTAATAAGAGCATCTACGTTGCTAAGTTGGGCCAGGGATTGACCACCTATAGCCTTGTCCTTCGCCAGCTCCTTGACTGAGGCACCGATATCAATATACCTTACCTCAGCTGGGACTACCCTCTTGGGGTGAAGCATATCGGCTAACACCTTGAGGCGGGGTTCGGGAACCTTGGCTACTCCAATATGAGAGGCTGGGGCTTGAGTATCAGCCTTACCTCCGGTTTAAGCATTGAAGATGGTTGTCCTGCCGCTTTTAGCTATGCCTATGATGCCAATATCAACACTCACCAGTCTAACCGTATGCCTTCTAGTTAAGTTAAGCTGGAGTTATTAACGACCTGACATTATTACTTCCCTGGCGTACTTAAGGGCAAGGTCTCTTTCCTCAGCAATTAACCCTTCGTTAGCTGCTAGTTCTAACAAGGCACAAAGGGCTTCATGGGTGCCAACGTTGCCCAGCAGTTCAATAGCTTTAATCCTCAGCGTAGACGGAAGTTCCAAGTCACTGGCAATAGCGGTTAACTTCTTTAATTCATCAGAAAGTTCGGTCACGTTATTTCACCTCTTAACTCCAGTGGTGTCAGCCGGATGAAGTTTTGTAACTTGCATTTATTCTACTCTTTGTGCCGCCATTCTTCAATAGAGACTATTTATCAGCTTTACCCTCCAATCTACAGTGATAAACGGTTTTGAACAAGGTGTGATAAAATAGGGGGACTGGTAAAATAAGAGAGGCAAGCTTGCTATATATACTATGGGGTCAAGACGATTTTTCCTTACCCAGGCGCTAGAGGGGTTAAAACGGGGTATAGGTGACCAGACAGTTCT
>Ga0114919_10005288_pt1 | contig 10316 bp, 4 predicted proteins | sample BlataG_FD_88682 | JGI IMG/M metagenome (GOLD analysis project Ga0114919, IMG submission 88682) | Deep subsurface microbial communities from Black Sea to uncover new lineages of life (NeLLi) - Black_00105 metaG | ecosystem: Environmental > Aquatic > Marine > Oceanic > Sediment | place: Atlantic... | reverse complement strand
CCCCCCCCCCCCCCCGCCACCCCCCCCCCCCCCCCCCCCCCCCCCCCCCCCCCCCCCCCCCCCTCTCCAGGCTTCAAGCAGTTCTTGTTAAGAGGCAATGTCGTCGACTTGGCCGTAGCTGTGGTTGTAGGCACTTCCTTCACTGCCTTGGTCAATGCTTTGGTTGCGGATTTCATCACACCACTCATTGGTGCCATATTCAATGGTGGTGACTTTAGTGACCTTTCTTTCACCGTCAATGGATCCATCTTCAACTATGGTCACTTCATCAATGCACTCATTACCTTTATCATGGTTTGTTTGATTGTCTATTTCCTTGTTGTTCTTCCAATGAATTATTTGATGAAGAAGATGTATCCCGAGATTGCTATCACCCGTTCATGCCCAGAATGCTTGATGGCCGATCTGCCATGCGAAGCCACCAGATGCAAGTACTGCTGTGCTCAGTTTTCCAAAATGTCAATGGAGGAAGCTTTGGAGGAAGAAGAGCAAGCTGTTACCACTGCTGCTCAAGATAAAATGTTGAGTGATGCTGTGGCAAAGGAGGCCAAGGCCAACCCTCCAATGGTTGTTGTTTAATAAAATGGTAATTGTACTATAAACTGGAATGGTTGCGGACAAGTTCCTCTTTGAACTGGAGATTTGTTTTTTTGCATGCATTCGGTACTGCAAAGGATGGTGTTATTGTCTTTCATTGACCATTATGATTTACCTCATTTTCTCTTTCATGTGTTTGGAAAGATATTCAAGTAATTACCACACTTATTTTAACATGTTTATAACACGATTGGAGGAGGAGGAGGATGTATTACAAGGATGGCCATGTACTCATATGAATTCTAATAAGAAAACAATATTGCCATTCTTCCTGCTCGGATCACACCAAAGCCATCTCCACACATATATATATATATATATAACCCTTTCACAATGCCTGTCTTAAACATAATCCCTTTCTATATGTCTCTCTAAAATTAATCATCAAACCCTGGGCTTTTTTGCCTTCTTCTTTGCTGCCTCCTCCACATACCTCTTCTTCCTCTCTTCTTTATTGTACGCCTTCTTCCAAGTCTCCTCCACCTCCACCCTCTTTGCCAACTTTGCCCTCCCCCTCGCCCTCTGATCTCTCCTCACCTCTGCCTTTTTATTCCTAATCGCATTCAACTGCTGCAGCAATGTCACCTTCTTCCTCTCCTCTGGCTCCAGCACCACAGCTCGTTTCTGTTCCAATGTCGGTCTTCTTCTCTTCCCTTCCAGTTTGGGTTTTGTCTTGAATGGCAGCGCTGCTTGCAAGGAAGTTGGGACCTTTAGTGGGTTGAATTTCCTGGGAGCCCTTTCTATGTCACGATACAGGGAATCAGAGTTGCGTGGTGCTCCCACGCCTGCTTCACGTCTCAACTCTGCCACTGATTTCACTCCTACCCACCCATGACCTGACGGCTTCTTTGTGATTGCATCTTTATTGTTAGTAGTAGTATTACCGCCTGCCTCTTGACTGAATCTACCACCATCAACATTCCTGCCAAAGCCTCCCATATCTCTGTAGTAACCTAAACCAAGATGTCCAGTCTTAAATACAAAACCAGGCTTGGCACCCTTGAATCGGAAAGCTGGTTGAAAGTCCTCTCCATTGTCAAGGTCCTTGGTGATTCGAATACCTTGCAGCAATTCTCCATCATCATCATCATCATCATTATTATTATTATTAATAGCATCACCATCACTACCTCTGCCATTATCCTTCCCTGCACCTTCTCCAATTATCTTAGCATTCCTATGTTGAGGCTTTGGCCCTCTATTCACCGTGCTCTGAGGAGCCAAGAGGTTTGTAACGGAAGAAGTAAACTTGGGAATTTCTACCTGCACCCAAGCCCTCAAAAACACAATATCACTCAATAGAGGCTTATCTTCAAATGTAGCTCTGTATGTTCCATCCTTCATCCCTCCAGTACCAGCCCTCACCGCTTTCTTAATAGTCCCTCTGATACCCGAAACCGTCCTGATGGATGCCCCTTCAAATTTGGAAGCCTCCAATTGACTGTTGAACATTGCCTGGATAAAGGCAGTGTTTCTGTGGATCTTGGCTGGAGTGCCCACCAACTTGAGTTTCTTGACAATTTTGATGGAAGCATCGAGTTGCATGACTACACCAGTGGCGGCAATACGCCATCTGGCACTGTAAGGATCAAGTTTCTGTACTGCCAAGACTCCAGTGGATGGGGGGGCCATAGGCCCCCAGATAGCAGCCAGGCAATGCATGTGCTCAGGACTGTATTTAAGCATTCTATGCCGTTCATTGTTATCCTTGATGGCAAACACAGGAAGTGACTGGAATCGTCTCCATCCGACTGAGAAGATTAGAGGATCCCTATTTTTCAGCACTTTGGGGAACCAGCGATGTCTCTTCATCCTCAGTTGCATCAACCCCACGGTTTCCTCTCCTTGGCCTAGTCCTCCTACTAGAATAGGGTTGTTGGGGTCGAAATTTTCTACAAATTCACAAGGAATGCCAGAAAAGCGGAGTCGAATGTAGGTACCTGGTCGGTAGCCTTCCATGAGTTGTCTTTGACTGGGGTCCAGAGCATCCATTGCTGCTTTGGTTTTGGCTGCTCTATCTGTCATTTCACGCTTCATAGCGTCGTAATATGTCTCATCTTCTTCTTCATCGCCATCTTGTTGTTGCTGCTTGCCTCCCTTGCCTTTAACCTTTCCACCCCCAGCACCTGTACCATCAGCATCACCATCACTCTCTTTGGCCAGGCCTTTGCCTCCTCCACCCTCATCATAAGCAGAATCAAATGCAGCCTTCTTAGCTGCCTTTTTTAAAGCTATTTCTTCAGCTTCATTTGCATGAATAGCAGCAGCTGCAGCTCTGGTTGCTGGATCATCACTACCAGAGAACTTGACGCCCATCTCTACGTCTTCAAAATCCCCATACACTTCACCATCGTCATTGTCATCATCATCATCACCACCACCAGTGTTTGGTCTAGCAGAAGCACGAGCTTCCCCGGCCTCCCAATTTCCAGTGACAAAACGATCACGAAGACGTTCAGCTGCTCCTTGTTCTCCCCATATTTCAAGAGTGTTGCCTGGAAGGTATGATTTACTGCAATCTAATGCGTCTACTGCTGTCAGATTGATGGCATCGTTGGTAGCTTTACCACCATTTGATGTCGCTGATCCTCTCTTCTTCGGTTTGAAAAATTCACCGTCTTCATCATCATCAGAATCAGCAGCTGTACCGTTACCATGAATCCCTGGTGATGGTACTATTGCTTTAGTACCATAAATAAACTTTTGCAGATCAGCAGCTCGAGTACTAAACAATGCAGCTGCTCTTTCAAACATGGATGCTTTCCATGGAGCTTCTTCCTGCTTACTATTATTATTGTCGCAGTAATCAAGTCTATTTTGCCAATCTTCTTCATCAGAAGAGGAGCCATCTTCTTCTTCTTCCTCACTACTATCATTAGCGTGTCCATTCATTCCATTTGTTCCGCCATCAAGAGCAGTTGAAAATATGGCTCTTCTTCTAGTTCTTCCATCAGCTACCACTTCTACTTCTTCTCCCGGGAGAGTACTTTTATAAGGCACATCCTCATCATTATCACCATCTTCATCATCACTATTACTGCTCAGATCGTCCTCCTCTTCACCGCTATCAGTATCAGAATCTTCCTCATCATCGCTCCTATTTTCATCACCATCATTATCCTGGATCTCAGTTGCAGTAAGTTCCTTGCCTCCAGCAAACAACCTTATCTTAGAAGCCTCCAATTTTTCATCCAATCCAACCTTTATAGCCTGAAGATCCCTCACCATTGCCTCTCCCTCACCAATAGACCCCGGTTCAGGAAGCTGCGCTGCCCCCGACTGACTAAATGCAACCTTCCAATCAGGTAGATCAATATACATGGCATCCTTGTCATACAACAGACCACCTACGTCACTCATGGGGCAGTAGATGAGTCTTTCTCTTTCATTGAGGGAGCGTTTCTTCCGCTGAGAGGGCAAGGGGCAGGGGTCGGGGAGGGGGATGATATCAGATGGTAAATAATCACCAACTCCTGCAATGTGGACCTTGGTTCCTTGCCTCCAGTTAGCTCCTCTGAGGTAGCCATACAGGGTGATGGTTCTGTCGGCTTTGGGGTTGGATTTGAGAGCAGCGGGGGGAGTGACGTCTTCCATTCTGTCTGCGACTAGATAGGGGTGAGCTTGCCTCCAGGTGAGAGGACGAAACTTCATGACACTGATGAATCTAGCAAGATTATGGACCTCTCTTTTCAGATACTTGCCGTTTTTAAATCCAGATAGGTAGAATAATTTGGCACCTTGGTAGATCTCTGTCCAGAAACGGTGCTTAAGGACCTTCTTAGTCTTTTTGAGCGCTTTAGTGTCCTTGAAGCCATCTAAATGAGTTAAAACACCCATAACCTTGGGGAACCCATGCACCTGAAGAATGTTGAGAAACTCAAAAGTCTCCATTTCAAAGCCAAAGCTACCATCTATAAGTAGCAGTACAAGATCAGCGAATTTAGCAGCATCCATCATTGCACATAGATCTAGAGGGCATTCTAAAAACGTCAGCCTTCTTAATTTTCCTGCTATTAGTGTTATTGGCCCTCTTGGGTCTCTGACGTCTTGTCTGGTGTAATGCTTGATCAGACCCTTGATTAAAGTGGTCTTGCCAACTCCTGGAGGGCCATGGACGAGAACAGTGAATGGAGGAGGTTCCTCGGTGGGTTTCTCGACAGCAGGGACATGCATGCGTTTTTGTTCTCTGTCTGCAGTTCGGGCTTTTTGGATCTTGGCCTTGCCTCTAGAAGCAAAGACAAATGCCTTGGGGTTCTGTTTCCTGGCCTGTGGTTTGTGGATTATTTGGGGTGGGGTGGGGTCGTGGTGGTGGTGTTGGTGATGGTGGGGGAGAGAAGAGCGGTGGCGGAGGAGTGATGAGTTGGGATGGACTTGGGAAAGATGTGCAAAATGCAGCATGCATGCAATGTTAAATCCATACCTGTTCATTGTCGGTAAGATTCTTTTTCTTCTTCTCTGCAGTTTTGCGCTTTTCAGCTTTTCTTCCGGATTTTTGTTTCCGATGTTGTTTTCCTTCACCGCCCATATTTAAAAATTAGATACACATATGATTCGACATTACTATGTATGATCTCTTAGAATTAAACTTTCCAAAATCGGATTGAATTTTCCCCATTTTATAAATTTCCAGCTGGCACCGACTACACGAGGGAGAGAGAGCCTGCAGGCGGTGCATAAAGATTATTAAGCCTTGCACTGGTGTTCTTTACAACAATCTATAGATCTTAATACATTCATATATTTTAAGATGTGTGTCTGAGTTACCATGTGACAATATGTAAGGGCTGTTGCACACAACATGTTCCTGCCTCAGCTCGGCTACCGACACCTGAGTAAAATCTGACTGTGCAATCCCAAGCAGTCTAGGAGTCCTCAAGTCTGTCATCTGGTCTGCAAGAACGGAGTAAATTGCCTATAAAACACTCAAGCGTTTAAACACATGACAATTCTGTTTAATTTTTGCTCTTAAAATCGCGGTTTCTCACACCTTGTTTGACTCAATCCCTGGTTTCCAAGGTTGCTTTGTGATTGCTTCAACTCTTCGTTTTCAAACATAGCAACGTAATTAAAGCCTAAATTGATCAATTAAAAGGTGTTATAACCCAATTATCCAACCAACAAGCTAGTAAAAGGCAGTACGATGAAACGAGTTCTAAGTTGGCGGCATCTCAGGAGCCAGTCGATCGAGAATGGTGGCTCTCAAGGAACAGAAACTAAACCAAATGTACGTTTGTAGGATCTCATCCAGCATATTTCATGCTCCATTATTCCCTCATAAATCCCAAAGATCAAGGTCTAGACGGCAACTGAAGAGAGATAGATACCAACCTTCCTCATTTTTCTGTCGTCCTCGCCCCACGTCTCACATCTCTCTCTCCCCTTCCTCTCATTCAAACACAGGAACACACCCCAGCCTCACCATCAGATCTTATAGCATACCTTTCTTCCATCAGCTCTAAAGAAGCCTGTCTAGCCCGCCTTCAACAATTATCACCATCACCCCTACCACAAAGCACCACTCATACCCCTGTCGTAGAACAACTCTGCATCGCCACTGGGGGTGGACTGATCACTGCTCATGATGACGACTACGGGACACACACCCCAGAGCAAGGTCTACCCATTCTCGCCATCATTTCAGATGCAACCGGTAGCTTGAACGGCCTCGAAGACGTATTTGCTTCCACAGATCTCAACTGCTACGCGATCCACCCGTGCTCCTCTTCCACCTCCTCCTCTTGCCTCTGGCACTACTCTAGCATACAGGAAATGGCACATGCCTGCATCAAAGCCCTGATGTCTCGTTTAAAAGGAACCTTACCCTCTTCTCCACTCATCATTGGAGGTGTAGGTCATGGTGCAATTGTTGCACACGAAGCAGCTCTGCAGTTGCAAGCAGTGGGCATCACTCCTAGGGCATTGGCTCTGTTTGAAGGGCGATTTGTCGCTGCCAACACATCCGCTGACCTTGGCTGGCTGCCTCGTCACTCCAGAGAGGCCCTAGCTCAAATTGCTACTTCTTTATACTCTCCACTAAAGAAAGCTGGAGGTAAAGTTCCATTGGATGCCATAGCTGCAAGGTTAGCTAGTCTACCAACCTATGAGATGCAAATTTCCTACCTCAGGTCTCTCTGCAACCCTGGCTTCATGCCGAGGGCGGAATGGGAGCAAGAAGTAGAGCTTCACTTGCTTCAACTGGCCTTTTTCAGAAACTTGGCTTCACAATATGATCCTATAGATATTTTCTCTGGTCAAACCTTGCTGTTTACTCATTTGGAAGATCCCCGCGACGCTAGAACTGCTCTGCAAGGCCCAGCTGGTGTGTGGAATCCCATTGCTAGAGTGCTGCAGCCAGTCTCATTACACCTCCTCCCCACACATGGCTCGGCAGCTGGCGGTCAGATCATTCAAGACATTCTCATACACACAACTACTCACAAGAGTGAATGCACCGAGATTAGCGTTGTGATGGCTACCATGGGTGGTGGTAACTACAACAACAACAACAACAATAATAATAACAAGCCGCTCATCATATCTCCCACATCAGGAGGAGGCGCATCCAAAGAGTCTCCTACGGGAGTCACTAATGAAGATACTGTGCAGAATCTAAAGAAACACGCCAAGAGTCTGATCATCCCACTCAATAGATTATGTCCTGAATTGAAATCAGTGCCAGGGGTCTCCATGTATGATGAGATCAACATGAGCAACATTGTCAATCAAAAACCACCCAAATCTCGCATTCCGTTGTTCTTCATTCATGGAGAGAGAGGGGATATGTCATTGGCACAGAGAGAGTTGGCCGCATCTCTTCCATTCCCGGTCTATGGAGTTGTTCTTGGAAGTGGAGCATCTACCTGTCGATCTCTTAATTCTCTCGCTAGGCATCACGCCAAGACGATACAAGCCGTATCTGTATCTGGACCTCACCTGATTCTGGGGCAGTCTGTCGGTGGAGTAACACTAGCTCACTTGGTAGCATGTCGACTGCAAGAAGGGGGCTCTCACGTTGCTCTTCTTACAATAGACGGCTCAGTGGGACCTATATCACAAGTACCACTACACAATCCATCCATGTATGCTCTTTATTCCTTTCTCAGAGAGGTGGTCGGACTGAATGGCACTATTGGTGAGTTTGTTGATAGTATTCAGGGATGTGGTGGACCCGGGGAGCAGTACCAATTCCTGTCTTCGTTAAAACCTACTGTTGACAACGGTGTTGATGTAGACAAGGAATGGGAGTGCGCTATCTATGCATTATTAGATAGAGCACATTTATTAGAAAGATTGATCTTGAATCATCATAGGGGAAGACACAGGAAGGGAGCGGTGAAGATCATGGAGGAGAATGATGGTACTGGTACTGGTACTGGTACTACTGTTGATGGTACTGCAGCTGATACTATTATGACTAGTACCAATAGTAAAGGGGATATGGATTGGTTTAATGGTCCTACTGTGATGCTGTTACCTCAAGGAGAGTTTGGAGAGCTGTTCGTAGATGGGTCCAAAGCATGGGTAGGAGAGGCTGGGCTGGTAAAGATCAATGTCAAGGCACGACACACAGAGTTGTTGCTGGGGAAGGGTAATTTTGAGAATGTGGTGAATATTTTGAGTGAAAGTGTGGAAGGATTGTTGAGGGCAAAGAGAGTATAGAATTTGAGAGAAAACGTCTTGCTTGGAAGAAATGAGTTGTAATACATTAGAGGGTAAATTGCAACCACCTCCATGTGAGGGTAAGGGCAAGGGCTGTCTACGTAGTTGTGGGAATGCTATTCATATCATCGATTCATTACTGTGTGGGAGCATGTGTTCAAGGAATCAAACCACCAACCTTTGCTTACCCAAAGGAGCCCCATGCGCAGGAGGCTGGGATTGCCGTGTGTAGTCCTCCTTCCAATCATGTAATACATTTGATACTGACCGCTAGCAAAAAGTCTCTCTCTCACTCTCACACTCTCTCTCTCTCTCTCTCTCTCTCTCCCCCTCTCTCTCTCCATCTCGCTTGGAGCGGAGAGAGCAACTGGGCCATAGTGATTTCCTCACAAACATAGGACGCCCCGGGAGGGGGCAATCGTTCATAATTATGATCGTGTATACACGTACACATACAAGCATACTATTAAATACTGATATAACAAGAATTCTTAAACAACTTTTTCTTTTGACTGAACATGGTTGAAACCGAGACAATCACAATGTGCGTTTAACGGTTATCATATCAGCAGTTGTTGCACGCCAAATATATCTAATAGGTAAGTTTACTGATCAGAAGACTCCAATTATGTCATAGGCGCCATTGTGCTCTAAAACTTAACAGCAAAATCAGTTGATCATTTCTGCAGACAATAGTTATCACCGAATAGAAACAATAGACGTTTTAGCTCCATCAAGTAGATCCATTTAGTTCATCATAATGAACCTCAGGGCATGTCAAGACGCTTGGCGACTGCTTGAGCTCGCCACTCTCCACCATGGTGATGCTCTCGCCATCGTCGACCTTGGCCATTCAACAGACAAAGCCAACAACGCCCTCCTCCTCACCTATCGCCAGCTCCATTCCAGAGCAGTCGATGTAGCGCTCCATCTCCAGGCATCCGGCATCGAAACTGGAGATCATGTAGCTGTTTTATCCTCTAATAGCAGTATGGTTATGGAGGTTCATTTCGCATGTGCTGCTCTCCATGCTGTTGTGGTCAATCTCAACACCCAGCTGGCTCCCCCCGAGTTGGCCTTTATTCTTGGTGACTCATCTCCAAAGATCATCTTTGCTGACTCGGCATTCAATGAGAACCTTGGCAAGGCTATCAATGAATTGGATGCTTCAAAAGAGTCGGCATCTCCATCCTCAGAGCTACCCACCGTTATCTGGGGAGGAAGAGGTGGTGGTGGTGAGGGTAGCCCCTCCTCTCCCTCCTCTCAGGACAACCAAGCTATTTCGTACCATTCCATCATCACCAATACCAATGACCAAGAAGAAAAGCCATCATCGGTTCTTTCTTCCTTATTCTCAACCCCCAAATCCGAGGAGGACCCCTTCCACCTCTACTACACCAGTGGCACAACTGGCCGACCTAAAGGAGTCTTATTGACCCACAAGATTGTCGTTCATCATGCTGTTGGTACCATCAAAGAAATGAATCTCAATCAGTATGACATCTGGGGACACTTTGCCCCCATGTTTCACTTGGTTGACGTATTCGCCATCTACGCCATCACCCTGGTAGGAGGCCGCCACGTTATTCTCCCCACCTTTTCCGCTGCAGAGGCACTGCTGGCTATTGAAAGGGAGAGAGTGTCAGTCAGTAATGTGGCTTCCACTATGATCACCATGATGGTGAACAATCCCCTTGCTGAGACGCTTGACCTCACCAGTCTTCGTGTCCTTAGTTGTGGAGGCAGTCCTCAGGCTCCTGCTACTGTTGTCAGAGCTATTGCCCTGTTTGGATGTGAGTTCTTTATAAGTTACGGAATGACTGAGACTTGTGGAAAGATCAGTATGAGTATCCTCGCTGAAACTTCACTCCCATGGTCTGATGCTGATGCCGATCGTATTTCCATTACATCATCTTCCACCGCTGCTGCTTCTGCTGCTGCTGCTTCTGCTGCTCTGACTGAGGAGCAGTTGATGGGCCTTATCACCACCAGTGGCAGGCCCTTTCTCCTGGTTGATGTCCGTATTGTTGATCAACATGGCCAGGATGTCCCTCCTAGTG
>Ga0114919_10005287_pt1 | contig 10316 bp, 4 predicted proteins | sample BlataG_FD_88682 | JGI IMG/M metagenome (GOLD analysis project Ga0114919, IMG submission 88682) | Deep subsurface microbial communities from Black Sea to uncover new lineages of life (NeLLi) - Black_00105 metaG | ecosystem: Environmental > Aquatic > Marine > Oceanic > Sediment | place: Atlantic... | reverse complement strand
TCTTTTATTTTAAATCTTTTACCTAAATAAGATTTAAAACTTTTAACTTTATCTAAATATACAAATGACGCTAAAGTAATTATTTTATCGTTTGTGTCCATATTCATAAATGTAGGGTATATATTTTTTCTTATTTTTTAATTTTAAAATAAGATCCTCACATTTATTAAATATCTCTAAATCTACCAAAGTATTATTTTCTAAATTCTTTAATTTATTAACTATTTTTTCATATTTACCCTCAAATAGTTTTACCACATTTAAATCTAACCCAAATATAATATTTTCATCATATATGTAAACCATATTAGTATCTGAAATATAAGTAGTTGGGTTATTTAATGATAAAATTTTTCTGATTATTCTGAAGTTTATCATTCTTTTTCCTAATAATAAATCTAAATAAACATATGGTAAATGTTCACCAAATTCATTATAACAATGATTAACAAAAGTCTCTAAGTCTACTTCGTACTCTGATTTTCTTTCTCTACTTGAAAATGTCCAAAATGTAAAAGTGTCCATTCGTTTATGTAAAATAGAAACTCTTTCACCATACATTTTTTTTACATTTTCCCATCCGATAATTAATGTTGGTAAGTCTTTATCTATACTATCTATATTACGACAAATTTTAAAATTTTCGAAATCTATTTTTTTAGAACTAGTTACTATATTTCCAACATTCATTCTACAAATATAGTAAAATTTTATTAAAAAACAAATTATGGATTAAAGAAATCTATTAATTTTTCAGATTTATAGGTAAATGTATTTAAAACTTTTTCAAAAACCTTTGCAGATTCTTCTATTCCAACTCCCTTATATTGTTGAGCTACTATTCTAGATTGGTTAAAAGATGTAAACGTACCAAAAGTATTCCTATTTTTACTTTTTGCGTAATCTGAAGCACTTTTTTTATTAACGTCTTTAACTTCTTTCCAAACTTTTATTGTAGTATTAAAAGGTGTACTAAACGGAGTGTAGTCTGAATTGCTAATATCATTATATTTTTCAGGATTTTCACCTTCTAAAAAATCGTAATATTGTTTTCTACCCAATATATATAAGAAACCTGTTGGTCTGTACAAATAAGCGTCTCCTTCATATAGTGATAAATCTTCTAATTTAGAATCTGTACCTTTAAAATAATAAGCAATTTTAGGGTTATAAATAGTTGTAGTTTCCGCACTAGCAGTAGGTACATATGTGTTATATTTTTTTAATGCATCTATATTTGTGTTATCAGTTATTTCATCTACCACCGCATCTATATTCTCCTCGGTTGTATTTTCATCTTCATCAGATACCACATTAATAGGTTCAGGTTCGTCATTTACAACATACTTTTTAGTTTTATTAGGGAAATTATCATCATCTGCCGCAAATTTAAGTTCTGAATTAACATAATCACCATCACCAAAATCAAATACCTCTTTAACAAAATTATTAGAATTTGCTAAAGCATTTGCAAAAAACATACTAACGTCTGAGTTAGTTGTTATACCAGCACCTCTAAGAGGTGTAATGATTTGTTCTGCTATATTGGTTATTTTAGAAGTAGTCTCTTCGGAAACACCTAACTCCTTTAAATTATCGATAGTTATATTTTCAAACTCAAAGGGTTGGTTAGCTATTTCAGGATTAACACCTATACTATATAAAGTATTATTATTACTTAAGTTAGTAGGTTCAAAAGGTTCTAAGTCCAAAGTCTCTGTTAAATCTAAATCTACGTCCGCAGTAATACTAGTTACAGGTGGCGTTATATATTTAGATTGTCTAACCCCTTGAAAATTAGTTGTCATATGGTTAGGTGTTATACTATGACTAACACTCGTAATTAAATATGCACCATTAAAAAATGGGACATTTTGTAAATCAAAATACATTAGTGGTTGGATATTCATACATCCTAATGCATCTACTTGACACGTATATGATCTAGTTTTAAATAATCTTAATAAATCTGTACCTTGATATGTTTTTTGTGTTGCACCTCTTTTATCTACTAAATCTGATAATGCTCTAAAGTATTCACCTGTTTCTTTATGTTCTTGTTGATTTAAAGACACATTTTTAAAAATAGTCTGGTTTTGTGCACCAAAAGCAACTCTGAATGCAACCAAAGAAAAATCATCTCCTCCATCTTTTGCCTTATTACTATCAGAAATGTCCGTAGGTAATTGTCCATTTTTAAACGCAAATCCATCATTATTAAAATAATAATTATTAGTTTCTTTAATATCTAAAACTTGAGATGCACCACCAACATAGATACAACAATAAATTGGTCCTGACGAATCATTTGTTTCTAATGTTGTCTGAGGCCTAAATATTTTTGCAATCTCATTTTTATCTTTATAATTGATGTATGTTGGTAATATCTGAAATAAAAAGTTACTATCTCTTAATAATTTTGACATAAATAAATACACACTAGTGTCTTGATTATTACCTAAACTTAAAAAACTATTTAAGTTTATAACTGCTTCCGAACCAATATCTCTCCAACCTCTATCAATAAATTTAAAATAATCTATTAAATTTTTATCTGTACCGTCTTCATTTAAGGAGGATCCGCAAACATTAAAAGATTTACCTTTATCATTACCCGCAACCCATTTATCATTAATATTTTTAAAATAATTATATATTTGTAATTTTATTTTAGTTTTATTCTTTTCTGATAATTTTTTATCTTCTTCTGAAGTATCGTTTGATGAAGTGTCGCTATTTTCAGTTGATTTTTTAGTAAAAAGTTCTGCAAATTTATCTATATAAATTCTTATGTCATCAATTGATAGTTTTAATTTTTTAATACTACCATTAACTTTATTAAAAATATTAGGATTTAAAATAATTAATTCCTCATTTTTAACCAATTCTCTTAAAAGATATCTTTTTACTTCTTCAATATCGTTGGGGGTATTAGAAACATAATCGTTAATATTTTTTTCAAACGTACCATTTTGATCAGTAGTAAAATTATTTGATTCCACCCAAACTTTAAATTTATTTATTAATTTTTCGGTAACTGATTTTGGTAACTTAACTAATTCTTCCTCTAATTCTTTTTCTGCACTATTTTTTGTTTTATAATAAGATATTTTAGTTAAATATTTATTCTTATTTGTTTCAAATTGACTATACTTACCATCCCAATTTATAGGATCAGTAGTTTCATTATATCTCCATAAAAGTGAACCTAAATAATATAAATATAGACTAGGTAGTTCTACTATTCTAGCACCACTATATAACCCATCAGGAAAAACACTATTTAAAAATCCCTCCTTAAAACTTCTAAATGGTATTGACGATAAGATTAAATATGCTCTACCAAATATAGTTTGATTATCATAAAACTTTTCATTAGTAAAAAAATCTTCGTGTTTTAAAACGGAGGAATTTGGATTAAAATAAGTCCTATTTAAATATTTCCCTATTGTATCACCACTATTATTAAGAATATCTATGTCAGTTAATTTTATTTTTGAGTTTACAAATGGTGATATTTTTTTTTCATTAGAATTATAAATGTTTGTCGCCACTGTCTTATCCCAAACATTTATAATATTATTAGTATTTAAATTGTTAGCAATTGAATAGTCTGTTTTATAAAATAATTCACCAGAATTTTTTTCTACATTATTATCAGTTATTTTTTTAAATTCAGAAGTTTCTCTTATAGATGTCCATAATGATTTGCTATTATTAATAATTTGAGGATTATCTTTTCCAAACAATATATACTCATTATTTTCATTACTATAATCTAACCCAAATTTTACTCCTGATATTTTCGGAAAATTGTCATTTTCTAATAAATTATATTGGGTTATAGGTCCAGATTCTAATTCTTCTACTCTATTTTTATAAAAGTTTGTTTTACCAACTAAACTATTAGAACCAAAAGGTAAAGTTTCATTTTTTATTTCGGTAATGATATTAGATAAATTTAAAACTGTATTGTTATTAACTTTAACTGTTTCATATGCATTTAACGCATCGAATCTTGCGTAAGAAGAAATTGATTCCCCTCCAGTTGTATCTGTAAATAATGAATAGTTGGTTAATAATGCAATTCTAGTTAACATTTGTTCTACAAAATATTCTTTGATTTCTTTTTGTACACCTAAAAATCTTAGTTTTATAAATGGGTTTTCTTTATAATCTATAGGATTTAAAGGATACCAATTATCTGTATCTAACCCACCAGGAAAAAAACTTTCTTTAGTTACTAACTTCAATTCTTTTCTTTTAGAGATAAAATTCTCAAACACCCTTTCAACAAAATCATATTCAGGAAATATATCTCTATTACTTTTAGCTATTTCACCTATATAGACTTCTTTTTCGCCACCATCTTCACTAGAATATACTGAAGGCCAAGCGATACCACTTTTACCATTACCTAATTTATCTGATAATGATGGCGGTATGTCAGTACTATAAGAACTTAAAACGTTTTTTCTTTGTTGACTAATATCCTTACTTTCCGATTTAACAGTTATATCATATATAGTTTCAACCATTGCCTGAGTATTATTTGCTAATACTTCAAAACAATTTTTAATTGTTGGTTTAAATACGTTTTCATTATTATTAGACTTATTAAAAAGTTCGTTATTAAATTCTGTCTGTACTAATTCTTTTTGTATTTTAATAATTTTTTTTAATTCCTGTATTTCTTTTTCTAATAACGCCCTTTCTTTTCTAAAATCTACTACCCCAACTACTGTATTTGGTGTAAAGTTTCCGCTGTTGTCATAAAAACCATTACTATTAACTCTATTTTTAAAATTTTCAATGTCAAATTCATTATTAACGGGTGGGTCATTATCGTCATAATTAGATTTTAAATATATGTCAAATACACTATTTTCATTATACATTTCTTCTAACACATTACTCATAGTAAATGCTGAAGTGGTGTTAAGATTACCATTATTTATTTGTGATGGGATAATATACTCTTTCCAACTATCCTCATCGGATCTAATAGTGAAAAGAGAAATGAAATTATCATCTTCTTTAGTACTCTTTAAAGATTTTGGATTTCTTATAGTATTTAAATAATTAGATACTTTTTTAATTTGACCTTTTACGTTTTCATCTTTATCTTTAATACTATCTAAACTATTACTATTTTTATATTTTTTGTTATCATTTCCATTAATATATTCGTTATATTTTTTTATAATGTCATTAAATGAATTGATATAAGTTACAAAACTATTTATATTAACTACATTAATTAATAAAAAATCTCTTATACTTAAATAATTTTGATTTTTAATTAATATTTTATCGTTAATTGCTGAACCATCCATTAGATTATCATTTTTAATTTCTAAATAATTTTTAGATGTTTCATCTTCATTAGATTGACTATTAGTTACTTTTTTAATTGGTATACCTAAGAACGATTGTATTTCTTTTAATATACTTAGTTTACCATTTAAAAATTTTAATGTTTTAAAACTATTTAATTCTGTTTTAAGGGATTCTGATTCTACCTTCAACTTAGAAATTCTAGTAAAAAAATCATCTAATTTTCTTACATTTAATTTTCCCGTCTTTCTTAATTCTTCTAAACTTCTACCATCTCCTTCTGCACTTAAACCTATAGTCGAATTTTCTTCTTCAAAAATCTTATTTAATTTACCATATCCTTCTTCTGTATTTATAACACCAATAATGTTACCTATAACCATATCATTTAAAAATGCTTGTTGAAACCCTAAAAAGTTTGCACTAATATCAAAATTACCTGTTGAACCATCAAATTGAGAGTTCCAATTTGTCATATGTAAACAATAATCTACTTTTTGCCCAAAATACCCTTTTATAGATAATTTAAAAACAGGATATGGCATCTTAAAAAATACTGAGTAAGGTGATAACATGTCATTGTCTTCAATAACATCAAATAATGCACTACCTCTAACATCCGTAAATGTTATGTCTACAACAGGAACTAAACTAGCATTATATTTTATGTTTATAGATTTTATACCAAAACCTTCTAATACACCTGCACTTTTAGTGTCTTCAGATCTAAAAGCACCGATATTTGTCCAATCTGTAGTCGTATAAGTACTTTGCGGTTTTGGGTTAATTAAACCTGTTTCGGGATTATATCTAATGTTTGTAGAAATAAAATTAACTTCATCCTCTACACCTCTACTTACAAAACCATTACCGTTATAAGTCACTCTGTTTTTTGGAAAAGCAGAAAATTTAACATAAATAAACATGTCTTCAGGTGGTATGATTTCATTGTTTATAGGATTTGGATCTACTACAAAAACTTTTCCACTACCCTTTTCTATTTCTTTTCCACTACTTAAATCTTCGACTGACATAAAAGGAATTTTTAAATACCATATAAGGTTTTATATTCATCGACTTTATCAATATATTGTTGAAGACTGTCTCTAAATGGGTAAGGTATAACTATTATTTCATCATCAGGTATATTTTCTTCGACACCACCATATTGTGGATTCGCCAATAAAATTAACCAACCATGATATGGATTATCATAATAAGTTTGACTTAATTTATCTAACCTACTAAATTGTGACCTATAAACAACAGTTTTATCTGTCGGTTTTGTATCTAATTTAATAAATGGTAGTGGTTTGTAACTACCATCGACTTTAAATTTTTGATATCTGTCGTAATATTCTTTACCCATAATATATTATATTAAACCATCTTCTGTTATTGTAAACGTTTTAGTAACCTTTGTCTTACTTTTATTTTCACTTAAAAAAGCTTTAACTGTGACTTTATCTACCTTTCCTTTCTTATATTCTTCAATCTTTTCTTTTTGTTGTTTTACAGATTCCTTTGCACTTTTGAAGATATCTTTATTACCCTGTGTTTGATTATTTTTAAAATTTGTTTTTGCGGTTTCTAATTCATCTTCTTTTTGAGCTAAATCCGCATTATTTTGTAATAATATAGATGGGTTTACTGCGTCAGAATTAACACTATCAATATCAACACTTATAGTATTTTTAGAAACTGTATCATTTTTCGGTATTGACCCCACTTTAACTTCATATTCTATACCATTATCTGGATTTGACTTTTTACCTATTACAATTTCACTAGGTAATTTACCATCAGTAGTTTTAATAATAACTTTAATGTTGGATAATGTATTATTATCTTCAACTATTTCCAAAACATTATCACCATTACCGTCAGAATCATTACCCGTTTCAGAATCTTTTTTCTGATCTTTAGTACCTTCTTTTTTCAAATCTTCGATTAATTGATCTAACCCTGCTTGTCCAAACGCATCTCTTTTAATTTGACTCAATTTTATACCATCAATTAATTCACCATCTTTTATGTAATCCGCTCTAGGTTCATATATTTCAGTATTCGCATAGTAGTTAAATGAAACTGCGTTTTGTAATCTATTAATTGGTCCTGATAATGAATGTCCTCCAATCATATCTATACTTAATTGTACTGAAGCAATCATAGGTTGTACACCTATACCTTCAGGATTTAAATCAAATTGTGGTCCATCATAAGAAATACTTAAACTATTTATTTTAATTTTTGTATGAAAAAAGTCACCAATTCTTAATATACATATTGGTGGTCTACCAAAAGATAAATTTTGTGGTCTAATATCTGAACCTTTGTCATATATACTAGGTCCTTGTCTCATACATTGATTTAAAAATGTTAATCTACTATTTAACCCTTCAGGTGTTGTACTATGAAACCCTGGTTGAAAATATTTTATTTTTTCTGAAATAGTTTTAAAGTAGTTTGGGTAGTTATTATCTATATAGTCAAAATAAGCACTTTCATCTATAATTAAACTATCAATTATTTTCACTTGTTCTGGATCGTAAGTACCAGCAGCATTTTCTTGTTCTTCTTTTTTTGGTTGTGATGAAGGTGAGTTTTCTGCGTCATTCTCATATTTTACTTCTACTCTTCTACTATCAGTAGAAGATGGTACTACTTGAGTTTCTTCAGTATAAGAAATATTTGTACTACCTACAACAGATTCGATTTCACCCCTTACTTTAGTCGCCCTAGACTTTGCTATTTCTGTAGGAGTTTCAGTTAAATCACCTTCACCATCACCAGCAAAACCTTTTATAGTTATTTTAACATTAGGGTTACTTTCTGTACTTTGAATTTCTACAAAAGTTTTTATGTTAGAAATTAAATCATCTAATTCGTTTTGATTAATTACATATTCACAATCCCCTTCTTCTACGTTATCTGCTTCACATATAAAATTTACATTACCATCTTCTGATTTCTTTTCTAATACTGCTGCCTTTTGTGCCTTTTTCTTTTTTAATTTCTTTTTTACTTCTTCTAGTGTCAACTGAGATGTTGCACATTCTAATGATGCTAAAAAATCTTCAGGAGTTTCACAACCAGAGAAAAACCTTTCTATTAAGTTATTACTTTTACCTCTATAACAATTAATTACTCTTGGGTGATCGACTATAATTTTAAAACTAATACTACCACTTCTTGTTGTATTGTTATATGTATAAACAGGTTCACTTCTACCTATAAATTGTGTATCTGTCCAAGATGCCGCTGAATTTTCATCAAAAGTAAGACCATATGGTGGAAACCACATAATTCTACCTTTATTACCTGATAAAGTATCACCAGGACCAATTTCACTTAATGGTAAGTCAGCTAAATTATCTGTCCAAGCTAAATTTTCTATTGAAAACATAAACTTTTTTCTTGTTGTTGTAGAGTCTTCATTTACAGGATGGTATTTAGGTATACCATTATCCATTAAAACACTTAAAGATGACTTCTCACTTGTGGTTGAAAAACCTTTCGTTCCATTAGGAGATGTAAATAAACCTGTATTTCTTATCGCCCTTAAATAATTATATCTATCATTAACTGTCCAAACTCTACAATAATTACCATTAGATTCCGCATCAATTAATAATGATTCACTAATTGCATTACCTCTACTTATTAACCTATTTTGTTTTTTATCTTTAAAGAATTTTTTAGTTTGATTAATAAAAACTTTATCTTGATTATTATCGACTAATTGTTGTGTTTTATATAAAAGTGTTTTTTCATTAAAGTTTTGTTCACCACCTGTTGTCCAAAAGAATTTATTTGGTTCACCAAACGGTTCACTAATACCTTCTATTGATGTTCTTTGAGAACTTCCATTACCACCTGATTCACCGTTAAAATCGGAACTATCAAAAGTTTTAGTAACTAAATCACCTCTATTTGTATTTTTTTCTGTACCTATATAATATCTACCATTAGTACCTTCATTATCAGTACCCTGTAATCTTCTATCTTCATACAACGGTCTATACGAGTTTCTTTTTAGTAAATCAAATGTAAATTGTACTTGTGAAACACTAGTCCTTTCTAGTAATGTATTCATCCTAATTTCTACACCCATAGTTGGTTCAACACCTACCTCTGAATCGGAAGAACCACCAGGAACTATATTACTACTATTATATTCATTCCACCCTACCGCATTATTTGGTAATGTATTAAAGAATTGTAAATTACCTCTCATCCTATCTACAAAATTACTTACCATATCACCTACAGGTTCAGTAATATATCCCGTACTATCTGTATTTGGGTTCACTTCGTCCTCAACTTGTGCAATTTTATCTATTATAGTTTTTTCTAACTCTATTCCACCTAATAATCCTAACGAACTTTCTGTTTGGAAATTTAATGATTTATATTGATCTATAACATTAAATGGAAATGGAACACCTTTTTTATCTCCACTATTAATTAAAGTAAATCTATCTATTGAATATGATAAAGGATAAGGACTTCTTTCCTTATCACCGAACTCTTCAGGTGTAGATTTAGGTAAATTTGGTGGTATTGTTAAATTAAAAGTTTTATATTCATCATCTTGTGGAATATAAGGATTAAGATTTACATTTTGTGTTGACCTAAAAAAAGTACCTAATGAAAACATTCTTTCATCTTCATTATAATGTATGGGTATATTCTCATCCGCAGTACCAAATATAGGTACGTTAATTACTTTACCAATATCCTCTAATTTAGATACTAATCCTGATTGCGTTAATGTTTCATTAACTGGTGGCGGTAGATTTCTACCTAATATATTATCTCTAAACTGTTGTGTTGATAATACTCCTTGTTGATAAAATATTCCTTGATGATCTAGTATTCCTGCCATATATAATAATTTCTTATTATATAAATATTACATCAATAAGATTCTGGAAAATTAAATAATAATTAATATTATTGTTTTAATTATTATCTAG
>Ga0114919_10005286_pt1 | contig 10316 bp, 13 predicted proteins | sample BlataG_FD_88682 | JGI IMG/M metagenome (GOLD analysis project Ga0114919, IMG submission 88682) | Deep subsurface microbial communities from Black Sea to uncover new lineages of life (NeLLi) - Black_00105 metaG | ecosystem: Environmental > Aquatic > Marine > Oceanic > Sediment | place: Atlantic... | reverse complement strand
GGGGGAATTATTACAGCCGCCACGACCTCGCCGTCCAGCACTTGAGCCTCTGCATCCGCGACGTCCTCAACCCTCTCAAGGGTCAAGATGCTGTCCAACGCGTCAAGGTAGGCGCTGGCCGTCGGGCTGTTGTCCTGCTGGACCGCGAGCACCTTGATATCAATCGAATCCTGACCGCTGAACGCCAAGCTGAAGATCGTGATGAGTAGGAGCGGGAAGGCAAACGTCCAAAACAGGCCCATTCGGTCCCTGATGAAGATGCGCAGGCTTTTGCCGGCGATGGTCAGGACCTTCATCTCAATCCCTCAGCGTCTTTCCGGTCAGCTTGATGAAGACATCCTCGAGCGTTGGTTGTGCGACGTTTAGAGAATCGATTTGCACACCGGCGAACGAAGCTAGGGTCACAACTCGGGCCATGACCTCGTTGGCAGCTGGGGTGAGAACCCTTAGACCCTCTGTCGTGCGAGCCGCCTTTCGCACGCCCTTAAGCTTTCTAAGCTCGTTGAGCACCTTTTTGGTCACCTTTCTAGCCTTCACCTCGATCACCTCGAGCTTCCCTATCGAGCGCTTAAGCCTAGCGGGCGAGTCAAGCGCGATTACCTTGCCCCGATCCATGATAGCCACGCGTTCGCAGAGGTAATCAGCCTCTTCCATGTAGTGCGTTGTCAGAAGGATCGTTACTCCCTCGGACTGAAATCGTTTGATGAGTTCCCAGACAGCTAGTCTCGCTTGGGGGTCGAGTCCTGTCGTGGGCTCGTCGAGGAAAAGTAGCTTTGGTTCGTGGATTAGCCCCACCACCAAGTTCAGGCGATGCTTCATTCCACCGGAAAAAGTCTTAACGAGGTCGTTCGCTCGGTCTTGGAGCTGCACAAGCCTTAACAGCTCCTCGATCCTAACTTTAAGCTTCCCACCTTCGACGCCGTGGAGCTTGCCGAAGTATGCGAGGTTTTCCGCGGCCGTGAGTTGGTCGTAGAGGCCGAACTCCTGGGGCACGACGCCTATGAGGCGCCTAATCTCTTTTGCTTGTCGTTTAATATCGTAGCCCGCTATTGTAACCGTGCCTCGTGTCGGGCGCAAAATCGTCGACAACATCGCGACCGTCGTCGACTTACCCGCGCCATTTGGGCCGAGTAAGCCGAAGAACTCGCCCTCTTCAATCTCCAAGTCTAGACTGTCTACAGCATTTCGCCCGTTGAAGACCTTCGTCAAGTCGTGGGTCTCCACTATGGCCATAATCGCGCCTCACGTGTTTTAAAGTAAACCATACAATATTTAAGTCACCCCTCATCCATTGAAATAAGGACACAACGGGCTTTTCTAAGGAAAAGCTTGTCAGAGAAACAGTTCAGGACGTTTCTTCGAGTTGTGTCTGAGAAAAAAAAGGAGTGTTAGGAAATGGCATACGGCGGAAGGTTCGGTGGCCGCGGAAGGGACTTTGGTCCTCGCCAGATGTTTAAGGCGACGTGCGCCGATTGTGGCAAGGAGTGCGAGGTTCCATTCAAGCCGACCGAGGGCAGACCTGTTTATTGCAGGGATTGCTTCCAGAAGCACCGAACAGAAAGAAGAGGTCCACCACGTTAGTAGATGGACGGGTTCTGGGGCGTTCTTGTTGGTTAGCGATAGCTTTCTTAATTTCTCAGAAGAACGCCCGGGGTTACTTTAATTTCCCTTTTTTTTTATTTTTTGGCTCTCCAATTGCGGCTCTAGCGGCGCGGAGGTTGGGGTAAGTGAACCCCCCTGCAAATATTTCCGCTTCTAGCACGCTTCAAATGCCGCCCAAAACCACTCGCGGAGGCTCGGCTTCCTTCTCGAAGGTAATCCGTACGCACTTTATCGGGATCGGGGAGAACATGAAGATTTCCTCGCTATCCACCTCCATCCAGTAGTAGAACATGCCCCCGCCGCGAAGCTTTGGCTCGCGCCTCGCCATCACGGTCACCCCCTTTTGCTCGCTCCTCACTCCTAACTAAGTATCTTCTATTATTTTTAGATTCCGCTTGCCTGCGTCATGCGGACATCCTAATCAAAGATAACCACTTGTTTTCTCCTAATTGCAAGGGCAAGTTCGCGGCCTCTGCGGGTGTTTTACCGTTTAGCCCCATATGATAGCCCAAACGCCAAAAAAGCTCGCCTCATTTACTCGACGGATATTTGATTCTATCCCATACTACCATTTTTCATTTGAGCCATATATCCAAGTTGGAAATAGTTCCACTTTCAGAAAAAACCTTAAATAGATTTGGCGCTTTAAATGGGGGTGGCGGGGATGGAAGCCCGCAGAGGAGGCCGAACTGGAGCCTAAGGGCAACGGAGAGCCGCGCAAAAACTCGGGCGAAAAACCGGGGGAGGGCGCGGATAAACCCCGTGGAGGAACGGGGTGAGGCAACGACTGTGGGATAAAGACCTTGATGTGAAAAAGCGACGAGCGAGCGAGTGGTCGAGATTCGCAAACTCGTCGAGGGAGTAGCGGAAAGGTCTAAAACCCCGCAGTTTTCTTTTACGGTTTCAGCAGGGTCGAGTTTGGTAAATCCCCCATAACTCTGTACGCCCCGGCCGCGCGCAAAGGATCAAGCGAGCTATCGGAAGTCTCCTAAACGGTTGGGAAATTAAGGTAACTCTGAAATTCCTCAGAAGAAATTTAAACAACGTGGTCAAGTCCTTAATGGGGCCCGTAGCTCAGCTTGGCTGGAGCGCTCGGCTGATAACCAGCTGGGCAGCCACCGGGAGCTAAACGCCGGTTAAGGTCCGGGGTTCGAATCCCCGCGGGCCCACCACTCCAACGGTGAATTTCAGGGGATTCAAGAGATAGCTCATCCATAACTTCGCGTTTAATGGATTCCCGAACCGCCGACGATAAAGCCCTAATTTGTCTATCCTCTGTATCCTCGGGGGAAACAAAGGCTCGGTGAGGTTCGGCCAAAGCGTCCCACATTATGACTTTATCGGGGTCTAACCCCGATTCTTTAACCAGTATGCCTAGGGTCTTTTTCAACATCTCCCTATCGGTGGTCTTGTGGTCGGCTCGGATTTTCATGGCCGCGTTGGCGTAAACGTTTCGGAGGTATTCGATCCCCTTGCTTTCGATGTCGTTGTAGCCGTACTTATCCGGCACATGGCCCATCATGTATTCCGCGTAGCTTTCAGGTACTCCCTTGCTCACCAGTTGCGTTTTGAAAAACTTGCGGAGGCTGTGAGGCTTTAAATCGTAACTTTTCTCCCCGGGGGTGATTAACCCGGCCTTAAAGTAGAGGTGATGGACGACCTTGTAAATTTGCTTCTCCCCTATGGGCCGAGGGGTTTTCGATTTTGAATCCCTGATAAGCGGCGAATCGTCGGTTATTTCCTCGGGGGGTATTCCGTCGGTTATTTTCTCTGAGGGGATCCCGCCGGTGGTTCTTTTCCAGCGGGGTTCCAATGGGGTCCCCTTTCGGCGGCTTTCCATGTAGAGTTTTAGAAATTCGGCGGGTTCGCTCCCCAGAAAAGTATCATAGGCTCCGTATTTGCCCTTGGTTATTTCCATTTCCACGTGAACGCGGAGGGGTATCAACCCGCGTTCAAGGTCCTCTTTTGCATGGCGATATTTCAGTTTGGCTAAAGTCCCCTCGCGGAAGCCCCCGAGGGCCAACATAGAAGTTATGACCTTTTCCCTCAAATCGGCTATCTCAAGGAGTTTTGCTAATTCCTCCTGGGTCGGGGCTCGGTATCTCCCGACGATCTTACGGCTCAAGGGGTGGGGTAGAGATATTGAAACTCCGTTAGCACGGTAAAATGTCTTAACCGCTTTTGCATAGTTCACTATCCTACCGGGCGAAAGCTCCTGGTCTTGGAGCTCGGCCAGATAATCCTCCAACGCCTTAACGTGCGCTAGTATTCTCGGCGCGCCGTCGTTGGCTGCTACATCTTCTATCAGCTCGTCGGGGGTCTTCCCAGCGCGGTTGGAGTATCGCCATATCCGATCCACATAGCCGTAAAGCGAGCCAGGGCTTCCGGAACAATAGCGAAGGAAATATTTAGCTAGCTCGATCAGACTTTGGTTGTCCAAGACGAAGGGGATCAGCGTTGGGCGTTGCGCTACCAAGCTATTTATCACGTATTTGGCCAGCCCAACTTGTCCCAGGGCGAGGACTTTTTCGGCGCGGACGGACACGGGAGTTTTGAGCTTGTATCCCTTGGCACTCCGGCGAAGGTAAATGCAGCCGTCGTTGATTTCCCCCATCTCGCGGAGCCAGGATATGTCCTCCAACGTCAGGGGGCGGGGCTTTAATATCGAGCTATCGTTTTGGCTTTTTATCATGCTTTTCCACCTCGTCCAGCAAGCGGTTGACCACGTCGTTGTAGGTTTCGCCCTTCCGCCCATGATTTCGGAGACGTTCCCGCGTTTCCCGCGTTAACCTTATAACTCCTATCTCCAACTTTTTCCTTACCATATTCACCATGAATATCATTGATTATCTTATTAAAAACCCTTTCCCCAAGATTTCTTATCTCCAAAATGTCGGATTTCAAAATCGTTACCCCCGTTGCCTTTTGCCTTATCTTGGAATCGGCGCTTCTTTCGGCCTCGCGCTCCCATACTATTTGAACGGCCTTGTCGTTCTCGGAGGCCAGCCAGCCCAAGGTTTCGCGGGTAAATGGCAGGGTAAATGCGCTTGGATCCATGTCCTTGAAAAGCACATGGTCGAGGTAGCGGATGTAAACTAGGCTTTCGCTCATGGGTGGGCCTCCTTGGGTTCGAAGTATTTGCACTCCCGAATTTTTGCTATTGTGAGGGTGGTAAATAGAGGTCTAAGGTGTTTACATTCGAAGCACGAGGGGGCGGGGGTGGTCACGTTAATCCTAAGGGTCTCGCTCGGTTCGCATCGTGGGTTTCTTTTGTTTCTCGTCGGCACGTTTTTCCCTATTTATTAAGCGTACGATAACCCTAAATAGGTCCACGATAATGGAATGTATGATACAAATGGAAACATCTAAGATAAATGAACCTAAATTGGAACTTATCGCTGCGGATATTTTCCCAATAATTGGTTTTACTGGAGAAAAGGGACAAAAAAGCTTCAGGATTCTTGAATTCATAACTTTGAATGGTCCAGTAACGAGCTATTCGACAGCCACTACGTTAGGTTTGAAAAAATCTACAACTCACCGGATTGTCAAAGACCTGCTTGTTCGGCGAATGATAGAACTTTGTGAGGAAAAGAAACATTGGAGTGGTACAACAAAGAAGCTCTACGGACCAACTTCCCTCGGCTTTGCTTGTTCTCTGGCATCACAAGAGGTTGACATGAAGTTCAAAGAAGTTCTTAGTCGGTGGTCCAAATTACTGGAAAGTGAAGACTTAACAGATGATCAAGTCATCACGGCATACAAAACCATGCTCAAATCGAGGATCAAAACGCTTAGTCTGATGATAACCGGTCCGCGGCTTACGGCGGAGCAAATAACAGAACAACCAGGAGTTGCGTTCTTTCTAGCTGGAATGTTTTCTCCCCTTGTAGCAGAGGACGAAGTGAAAAATGCCATGAGAGTTCTTTACAAACGTGACCCCCTGTTTAAAAAAGGGGTGATGAGTGAGGCGGTAGAGTGGTTAAGAGCAGCCAATGAAAGATTTCCCGGATTGGTGAGAGAACTAATGAAGAAATTTCCATACCTATTCAAAAAGAGCTGAATGACGTGTCGAATCGAATCGTGTCTATCCGACATCCGACATTCCCTTAGACGTGTTGGGTTTGTAAGGGTAAGTGTCGAACGGTGTCGAATGGACCCGATGAGTGAAGAAGCTGTTTCACTATACTCCCGCCTTAAGCGTTGCAGAAACCCACAAGATCGCCCGGGCATGCCCACTTGATAATCTGGCAAAACGTATAGGCTCACACCGGGCCTCCCTACGGTGGCTCGAGCAGCAACTTCTCGAGGCGGGGAAAGGATACTGGGCGCATGCGCTGCGAGATTGTACGCTCACGCTTTTGCCCTGAAAAGTTGTACCACTCTAACATCGAAAAAGCGTCATGTTATACCCCACTATTTTTTGTTTTGTCGGCATATCGCCTTTTAAGACCAAGAAGTACAAGCTTATTGATGTCTTGGTTCGGGGGTTCGAATCCCCTCCCCCGCACCATTTACCGGGGATATATACAGCGTTTCAAAATCGGACACTTTTTATAAAAAAACTAGAGTGATCTTGATAATTTGGAAAATCGGCAAAAAATAAATGGTCATGAGATTGATATTAACAAGGTGAAAATCTATGTTCAGAAAGAAGAAAAAGCTGAAAAAGAAAAAGATCCGAAAGAGGTAAGCATATTGGGATACACGAAAGGTGGTATGCATGGAAGAGGTGCTAGGAAGCATCCCAAAGAGGCTAAGGACAGACCGCTCTCTAAGAAAGAAAAAGAAGAGAGAAAAAGAAAAAAGTGGAAATATCTGTAGACGTAGAAATTTGAGGAAAAGAAAAAAGGATTGATTGAGCTAATGGTCGAAATGCCATAGATAGAGAGAAAAGAAAAGAAAAAAGAGAAACAAAAATAAATTGCTGAAAATGACAATTTAAATTGATTAAAAAGTCCTGAAAAAGTCGAAGAAAAATCAGAAAAAGTGAGAAAAAGTCCGAATAAAGTTGATGAAAAGTGCCTAAAGTGGTAGGTCTGGCTCCTGAAGAAGCGACTTTAGAGGAGAAGTCATCGAAAGTAATTTTGTTTTTTTGTTCATGACCCTTTAGATTGGGCTAGTATTCGATAACAGTGTTACGGGGGTAATTAGCATAAAGGAGATGACCGAGATGGGCAAGCTCAAGGAGGGGCGCTTTGTAATTATCGACGGCGAGCCCTGCCGCATCACAAGCTTCCACACCCCGGCACCCAAGAAGCATGGGCGCGCGGAGGCGAAGGTTGACGGGAGGGGAATTTTCGACTCGCAGAAGCGAATCATAATTCGCCCCACCAGCGCCAAGGTGGAGGTGCCGATAATCAAGCGGGGCAGCGCCCAGGTGCTCGCGGTCGTGGCGAACAACGCCCAGCTCATGGATTTGACGACTTATGAGACATTCGAGCTTCCTGTCTCCATGGCACTCCGCGGTGAGGTTCGCGAGGGTGTAGAGGTCGAGTACATTCAGGCGTTGGGTCGAAGGAAAATCGAGCGGGTAAGGGGTTGAAAGGTGAAAACATCGTTGCGGGATAACCGCGAAAACGAATGTCTAACTACTTCAGACCCAGCCTTCCCTCAACCTCTGGCAGGAGCCATTCAATTGTTGTAGTATAATTGTTATGAGTTATTTTCAGCTTCAGTTTTCCTTCGTCTGCCATCCCCCGCATTACTGAAATTGTCTTATTTCCGATTTCGACATCTCCAAAATGCTTCTCTCGCATCACAGAGTTGGTCATCATTCCACCATTTGCTTTAATAAACTCAATTATTTCCCCTTCGGTGACACTCTTTTTTATCTTAGGTGCCATTCTTCTCACCCCATTTTAACATTGTTTTGAAATTGTTATCAGTTCACCAATACTTAAATTTTCAGTAAAGCTGCCGCTAACCAACAAGAACAGCCCCCCTAGAACCTGCCCATCTAATAGCGCGATGGTCTCTCTGGTCGGTGCTTCTGGAAGCAATCCCTGCAATAAACAGGTCTGCCCTCGGTCGGCTTGAAGGGAACCTCGCACTCCTTCTTACAATCGGCGCATGTCGCCTTGTGCATTTCGCGTGGTCCTCCAAACTCTCTGCGGCCACCGAACCTATCGCCGTTTGCCATTTTCTAACACTCCTTTTTTTTCTCGGACACGTTTAGAAAAAACAGTTTAGCTATTTCTTCTCAAGATCCCCCATGAGGGACCTAACGTGTCTTTACCGCATTGGATTTGGGTACTTAAATAGGCCACCGTTCCCGTTTATTAGGGGTAATACTGGCGAAAATCATGTGATCTTAATGGTGAAGAAATTAATCGAAGTTAGGAAATTGACAAAGAGATACGGAGATTTGAAAGCCTTAGTTATTGGGTATAATTAAATAGTCAAGTTTTTCTTTACCATCTTGGATTATTTCGCCTCTACCAGCCATTCGTCTTTAAGAGCGCTTCCCAATCCGGAATTATCTCCATTTTTACAAAAACCTTTAAGTGTTTCAATCAACATAAGTAGCACTTGGCAGGGATGAAAGCCTGCAGAGGTGGTTGAACCGGAGCCTACGGGCAACGGGGATCCATGGAAAAACCCAGGCGAAAAACTGGGGTGGGCTGTGGATAAATCCAATGGAAGAATGGGATGAGACAGCGACTGCAGGAAAAAGGTCCTGACGCTAAAAGACGGCGAGTAAGCGAAGTGGTCGAAATTCGCAAGCTCGTTGGAAAAGTAATGGAGGGGCCGAAGTCCCTGCCACTTTTGTTTATGGTTTCTGTAGAATCTTGCCCATAACCAGTTTCCCAAGCAGTTGTGAGTCGGTTTTTGTGAAATATCGTCTTAGTATCAGCGTCGTAAAATATTCGCGTAAGCATTAAAAATCGCTATCCCACGGCCCGGGAGTCAGCCCAGAATCATGCTGGCGAGGCACTTCACGGACTACTCGCCGGAGCGGTTGAAGCGGATCTACGATAAGGCGGGGTTGAAGGTTCTCGTGTAAAGGCGCGCGAAAATCGATGAGATTGTGAAGCCAAGGTGATGAACTAACTAATGGTAAAGTCTTTTATCTTCTCAGCTCAGAACATGTTCCAATGGTGAAATCTATGATGCGAAAGAAGAAAAAGCCGAAGAAGAAACCGGGGAAGAAAAAGCCTTGCTAATCTGCTTGGTTTTTGGACCGCGCGCAAAGGTCAAAAAACCAAACTTTAGTTCTTTGAATTTCCCCCGGCCGCGCGCAAAGGTCCCAGCATACATGAAAATATGAGTTTTGAATATAGTATCGTATAGAGGAGGGGCTGAAGTGAAGGCAAGGGACTTCATGTTTAAGCGGGCGTGGCTTTTAGCCCTCATAGGATCTTTCCTCATGCTCGTCGTGCCCTTTTTGGAGTGGATAAAACACGATACTTTTTATAGGGTTTGGGTTTGGGGGTTAAAATTTAACTTTTTTTTACTATATTCCTCATTTTCGCCTCGCTCAGACCCCATCGCAGCAAGCTGACACCCTCTTTTCCCAGTAAACGTCACCTCTTCGAGCTGCGACCTTTGATTCCTGCCTTCTCATTGCCCGATTTTTAGTCTCGGAAAATGGGCACTTTAATTGGGTCATGAGCCTAATTTGATGTATCAAAAAAAGGAGTACGCGCTGATGACCAAAAATTTGGCGGGTTTTGGTACAGAGTAGCAACGGCATAAGGGTGACTTTGGCATCTTCTGAAATATTTATAGCCGACTTAAGTAACACAGAATGGTGATTTTTCATGATCGTCGGGCTTATACCGGATGGTAACCGTAGATACGCTGAAAAATACGGTATATCCGAGGCTGAGGTATTTAGAAAGGGCGTAGAAACACTAAGGACGTTCCTAAACTTTTGTTTTCAAAAGGATGTCTCGCATGTAATTGTTTATGCTTTGAGCGAAGATAATCTCAAAAGACCCAAAGAAAAGCTCGAAGAGGTATTCGCTCTTTATGAAAAAGAGTTTCGAAAATACTTGGACTCGAATTCAGAAGTTCATCAAAAACAGATTAATTTTCAGTTTTATTCCACACAACGAGAAGTATTCCCAGTTTCTTTGAGGGAGGTAATGGATCAACTTACCGAAGCCACTAAAGCCTATACAAGACACTGTGTAGTGTTTCTAATGGTATGGAGTGCTCAACATGAATTTTTGAATGCTTGTTTGAAAGCATCTAGGGAACCGGAATCAGAGATGAAGTCTCTTTTGATGGTAGATGTCGAACCTGATCTAATAATAAGAACAGGCAATCTTCAAAGATTGTCCGATTTCTTAAGTATTCAAGCACGATATTCTGAGCTTTACTTTTTCAAAAAACTATTTCCTGAATGCACAGAACAAGATTGGGAGGCGGCCTTCAGTTGGTACCATGCGCAAGAAAGGAAATTTGGGCGTTGATGATCACAAACCCAGCGTTGTTGGAGTTGCGCGCCAAGAACGGTTGTGCTAACACGAAGTTTAACCTTAAAAGTCTTGAAGAAATTTTATGAAAAATGAGAACCTGAAATTCACCTCGAAAGCACCGATTTTTATTTAATGAAAGGGTATATACAGTCAGATGCGTTCAGGAAGATGGCGATAAAACTCAAAGGTGGTGATATTGATGGAGAAAATAGAGAAAAAAGAAGGCTTTGCTGAAACTTTTGCGCAAGTGTTGGAGAAGCTCGCTGGAAGAGAGTCCGACCTTGAATT
>Ga0114919_10005285_pt1 | contig 10318 bp, 8 predicted proteins | sample BlataG_FD_88682 | JGI IMG/M metagenome (GOLD analysis project Ga0114919, IMG submission 88682) | Deep subsurface microbial communities from Black Sea to uncover new lineages of life (NeLLi) - Black_00105 metaG | ecosystem: Environmental > Aquatic > Marine > Oceanic > Sediment | place: Atlantic... | reverse complement strand
CTGAGGGCGAGGATGGCTTCTTCCAGGTGCGGTCGGAGACCAGCTTTCACCCCATCATCGTGGGCGAGAGCCTGGGGACAAACGCCGACAGGGCCTACCAGCTCGGCCAGCAGTTCGCCCGGGACTACCCGGACATAAACCAGCGGGCGGAGGCCGTCTTCGCCTTCGCCCGGGACAGGATCAAGTACACTTCGGACGACAGCCAGTTTGGCTTCCCGGAGTTCGCCCAGAACGCCGATGAGATGGCAGCCACCATAGAAGAGGAAGGCTCCGCTCACGGCGATTGTGAGGACTACGCCGTCCTGCTGGCGGTGATATACAAGGGAGCCGGCCTGCGCTCGGCCATTGTGCTGGCGTCCGACCACGCCGCCACGCTGGTGCACCTGCCGGGATATGGGAGAGCCAATCGCTCTCTGTCCGTAGGCGATGAGGCGGGCTGGGTCTGGGCCGAGGCCACCGGAGGGAACAACCCCCTGGGCTGGATGCCGGAGAGGTACATAGGGGCGGAACTGGCGGCCCACGAGGTCGAGGACGAAGCCGTAGCCGCGGTGGAGCCGCCGGACAAACCGACCACGGTGGTGACCAAGGGGAGCGGCGGGGGGGGATTTGGCATTCCACCTTTCTTCATCGTGATGGCGCTGATGTGGCTGCTTTCCCTGTCCAGGAGGCGGCGGGTGAGACGGCGGCGGTGACGCCGGCGGGTGTGAGGGGCGGAGCACCGAGCTGGCATTGACAAAGGGCGCCAATGCTAGTAAATTTCTTGCGGAGGTAGGCACAATGCAGAAAAAGGCAATCGTTCTAAACGCGAAGGATAACGTGGCTACGGCGCTGGCTGACCTGGAGGCGGGGGAGGTAGTGGAGATGGAGACAGAGCAGGGCAGCCTCTCCGTCACTCTGGCAAACCCCATTCCCTTCGGGCACAAGTTCAGCCTGAGGCGGACCAAGTCGGGTTCGCAGATACTGAAATACGGTGAAGTCATCGGCAAGGCTACCGCCGATATCGAGCCTGGACAGCATGTCCACGTGCACAACGTAGCCAGCACACGAGGCCGCGGGGACCTAGCCCGGGAGGCAGCCAAGTGAGCTTCTGGGGCTATCCACGATCGGATGGCTCCGCAGGCACAAGGAACTATGTAGGCGTAATACCCACCGTGGTGTGCGCCACGGCGACGTGCCGCCAGATAAGTGACGCCGTCAAGGGGAGCGTCCCCTTTCTCCACCACCAGGGATGCGCCCTGACGCCTTACGACCTGGAACTGGTGAACCGGACTCTATCCAACCTGGGCCGCAACCCGAACCTGGCGGCCGTATTGCTGGTTAGCCTCGGCTGCGACCCTGTTGATATCGACGGGATAGCAGAGAACATCGCCAAATCGGGGAAGCCCGTGGAGAAGCTGGTAATCCAGCAAGTGGGCGGAACCATCGCCACCGTAGCCGAAGGTACGCGCATCGTGAAGCAGATGGTGAGCGATGCATCGCGGACAAGGAGGGAGGAGCTCGACGACTCCAGGCTGCTGTTCGGCTCCGAGTGTGGCGGCTCAGACACCACCTCGGGCCTGGGCTCCAATCCCGCTATCGGCGTGGCGTTCGACCTGCTGGTTAGTGCGGGGGGAAGCTGCGTGTTCAGCGAGACCACGGAGTTCATCGGAGCGGAGCACCTGCTGGCACAGCGGGCGGTGTCCGCTGAAGTGGGGCGCAAGATCACAGACACCGTCAAGCGCTACGAGAAGCGCTTTCTGGATGCCGGGGTAGATATGAGGGGGACCAACCCCACCAAGGGCAACATCGAGGGCGGCCTGACCACCATAGAGGAGAAGTCTCTGGGGGCCATAGCCAAGGGTGGAACTGCCCCGATACAGGATGTATATGAGTATGGCGAGAAGCCGGAAGGCCAGGGCCTGTTCATAGTAGACGGCCCGGGCTTTGACGCGCCCTCGCTCACCTGCCTGGCCGCCGCCGGGGCCAACGTCATATTCTTCTCCACCGGCAGGGGCACCCCGCTGGGCTGTCCCTTCGTTCCGGTGGTAAAGGTGACGGCAAACGGGGCAACCTACGAGCGGATGAAGGACAACATAGACTTCTACGTGGACCTGGAGGCCAAGGGCAGGATGGGAGAGGTGGGACGCGAGCTGTTCGCGGAGGGCCTGGAGGTGGCTTCGGGCAAGAGGACCAAGGCCGAGATCCTGGACCAGTCAAGCTACAACGGGATATTCCTCGTCGGGCCGCTGGCCTAGTAGATATCGTATTTCAGGAGGAGACTGCAGAAATGACCGAGGCAAAGACTGTCCGACTACCGCAGCTCGCGTGGTATGGAGATACCGAGCTGGACATAGGCTTCCCCGATTCCTGGGACGTCACCGTGTGCCGCATGCGCGGCCATGATGCTCCCCCGCTCGATGATGCCGGTTTCAGGAAGGCTTTCGCCAGCCCCATCGGCACCAGGACCATAAGGGAGATGGCCAACGGGAAGAAGGAGGTGGCCGTACTCTTCGACGACATGACCCGGGCCACGCCCACCGCGGTGATGATACCCTACGTGCTGGAGGAGTTGGCCGCCGCCGGCATCCCCGACGACAGCATACGCTTCATCGCCGCCATCGGGGCCCACGGCTCGATGAACGGGATAGACTTCAGAAAGAAGCTGGGCGACGAGGTGATGCGCCGGTTCCTGGTGTACAACCACAACCCCTACGAGAACTGTACCCCGCTGGGGATGAGCAGCCGCGGCATACCCATGCGCATCAACAGCGAGTTCATGTCCTGCGACCTGAAGATCGGGGTCGGCTCGATAGTGCCGCACCCGATGAGCGGCTTTGGCGGCGGCAGCAAGATAATCCTCCCCGGCGTCGCCTCCATTGAGACCATAGACCTGAACCACACCAGGCTGGGGCCTTCCCCGACAACGGGCATAGGCAAGCACGAAGGCAACATACAGAAGCTGGACATGAACGAAGCCGCCAGGATGGCCGGGCTGGACGTCAAGGTGGACGCCATTCTCAACCTGAAAAGAGAGATAACCGCCGTCTTTGTCGGCGACGTGGTGGAGGAGCACGATGAGGGAGTGAAGCTGGCCAAAGAGCACTACGCCACCGATATGGTCACCGGCTGCGATATCGTGGTGGCCAACTGCTTCTGCAAGGCCAACGAGATGCTCCTGGCTCCCCGGATAGCCTGCCCGCTGCTCTCCGAGAAGGGCGGCGATATGGTGCTGATAGCGGTTACTCCCGAGGGACAGATCAACCACTACTGGAGCCGCAGCTTCGGCAGGGGCTTCGGCGGCAGAGCCTTTGCACACAAGACAGGCCTGCCCCCCAGGACCAGGAGGCTGACCGTCCTGCAGCCCTACCCGGACAAGGTTGGTGGTGACTGGGTGGCGCCGTACGAGATGATAAACTGGGCCAGAAGCTGGCCCGAGATAATCCAGGAACTGAAGAATACCTACGGGGACAGAGCCAAGGTGGCGGTAATTCCCGATGCCACCATACAGTACTTCCCCGGTGCGCCCAAGCTAGCATAGGAAGGCCGGGAGAGCCACTTGAACCCTGCCACTCCTTCTCCTGCCTTTCTGCTTTCTCTTTTTGAAGGAGGCCGATTGGCTGGATGTCAGGCAGGACAGGGAGAGGTCCGGCCTATTGAGGAGGGGATTTATATGTGAGATTGGCGAAAGGCAACTCGGCTTGCTTTGAGAATACAGAAGACCAAAGGAGGGATTAGCAGAGAATGACCACAAGAGACGAGAACCTCAGGAGGGCCCGGAAGATTGAAAGGCACATACGGCCGTTGACGCTCCCGGTGGGGGTAAGGCTATGGAAGAAGGGAGAGACGATCCCGAGCGAGGCGGGGAAGCGCCCGGCAAAGACTCATTCGTGGTGCCAGTTCCTCACCCTGGCAAGGACCAACGCCTCCGACGACCGGCCGACCTTCCTCATCAGGAAGGAGGACTTCGCCTGTCCCATCGCCCCGGGGATGCTGGGCTTCGGGGAGCGCCTGGAATCCATTCTGAGCGGTGAACACGTGGAGAAGATTCATTTCGAGACCAAGGCCCTGGCCAAGAGCACCATGGACACACTGCCGAGCGTGCCCGCCTTCACCATAGAGGCGGCCACCGTAGCCGCGCTGGAGAACCTGGAGGTCGAGCCCGACGTCATCATGGTGGCGGTAAGCCCGGGAATGGTGAACAGGATAATGGACTCATCGCTGTGGTACACGGGCGGCCCCTATACCACCTCCTATGGCAGCCTGGCCGGGATATGCGCGTCGGCCACAGCCAAGGCCTACGTTGACCGGGAGACGGTCTCCCACATCGCGTTTCCCTGCATGGGGTCGCGGCGCTGGGGAGGGTGGGGCGACTACGAGTTGGCGCTGAGCGTGAACATCGAGCAGTTCGACCGCTTCGTCAAAGGCCTGGAGAACACCTGGCTGACAGGGCATTCCTATCCCATCGCAGTGCACCTGGTGCCCGAGGTAGTCGAATCGCACCACAGGATACCCGACAAGCCATACAGCGAAGTGTATCCCTACTGTTACGAGTCCCCGTAGCGAGCACAGAGAGGCGGCCTGTCACTTCGGGCCAGAGCAGCACGGTAGGCAGACACGCCTCTTTGACAGTCTTGGGGTGTTGGCTTATAATCAGCGAGCATATTCTATTTCATTAAGGAGGAATCCGAGGCTAATGAAGATCGCATCATTCAGGAATCACGCTGGGGAGCTTCGCATCGGCGTCAAGGTAGGTGACGGCATCGCCGACCTCACCGCCGCGCTGGAGAAGTACCTGGTGGATGAGGCCGGCACGGACCCAGCATACGCCATAGAGGTGGCTGCCGAAAGGCTGCCCAGCTCCATGCTGGACCTTATCAAGAGGGAGGAGGAGGGACAGGCAGACTTGCGCCTGACCGCCGCCTATGTCTCTCGCGTAGCACAGAAGGGAAAGGTGCTCTTCTCTCCCTGCGGGGACAAGATCACCTACGGGCTGGATGAGGTGACATTGCTGACCCCCGTCCCGCAGTTGGACAGGAGGATCTTCAACCTGGAGTACAACTATCCCGCGTACGAGAAGGTCTACGGGACAATTCCTCCGAAAGATGGCACGACGGCCATGTTCATGATGGACCCGGAGACAATAAGCGGGCCTGGCGACGCGATTAGGTGGCCGACCACGGCGACCGAGGTCACATCGGCTGTGGAGCTGGGCATTATTGTCGGCAAGGATGGAAAGCGCATCCCCGAGAGCAAGGCCCTGGACCATGTCTTCGGCTACACCATCGTCAATGACGTGACCGGAATAAGCATACTGAGAGGAATGGGGCCGGGCGATCTCTGCCTGCCCCGCGGTTTCTACTTCACCAGAGCCATGATAATGGACAGTTTCCAGCCGGTTGGCCCCTTCATCGCCCTCAAGGACGAGATCTCCAACCCACAGACTCTGAAGGGCGAGCTGAGGGTCAACGGTAAGGCGGTGTCGAAGGGCAACACCAAGGATATGCGCTGCTCGGTGGCCAAGCTGATAGAGTTTCTCTCCCAGGACATCACTCTTCAAGCCGGCGACCTCATCTCCACCGGGGCCATGGGGACAGACGCTTTCCCGCCTGAAGCCAGCGTCGTGGTGGGCGATACGATCGAGGCTGAAATCGCCGAGATCGGGGTGCTGCGCAACAGCGTTATAGCTTGACGCAGATGCCGATGAGTCATAGTATTTAGGAACAGGAGGTCATACGCAAAATGAGGCTTGGTAGTTTTAGAAACCACAGTGGCGATACCCGCATCGGGGTGAAGATGGACGGGCAGCTGGCTGACCTGACGGCAGCCTTCGAGAAATACCTGGTGGAGGAGTGCGGGGTGAGCCGCGATTTCGCCGTGGAGGCCGCCTACTCCAGAATGCCGACTTCCATGCTGGCTCTGCTTCGCAGGGAAGAGGAAGGCTGGGCCGACCTGACCACGGTGTACTCCTACATTCGGAGCGCGTTGAAGAAGGACGCTGTGCTGTTCTCCCCCACCGGGGCCAAGATCAACTACGGTCTGCCGGAAGTCAAACTGCTCACCCCCATTCCGGAGATGTACAGGGTATTCAACATAGGGGTGAACGCTGATATCTTTGCCAAGATGGAGGGTGTCACACCCCCGGAGGCCGGCTATACCTGCATGTTCAAGAAGACGTCGCGCGCGATACTTGGACCCGAGGACGAGATTAAGTGGCCCGTTACAGGGCAAGAGGTTGCTTCAGAGGTGGAGCTGGGCGTGATAATGGGGAAGACAGGAAAGGGCATATCCCAGGCCAACGCCCTTGACTATGTCTTCGGCTATGTAGTATCGCACGACCTGGTAGTGATGGACGTGCTCAGCAAGGCGCATTTCTCGGGACACGGCCCTGCGGCCCTCCCCGGCGCCTACTACATCACGCTCGCCAAGACCCCGGACGATTTCCAGCCCATAGGCCCGTTCATCGTCACCAAGGATGAAGTCGCTGACTGCCAGAATGTCAATATGGAGTTCAGGATCAACGGGGAGCTCAAGATCAAGGGGAATACGGCCACCATGAGGGTGCCGGTCAGAAGGCTGATAGAGTTCCTCTCCGCGGATATGACTTTCCTCCCCGGGGACCTGGTCTCATCGGGAGGCCAGGGCTCAGAGGACTATCCGCCTCACGCTTTCCCCGTGCCGGGAGATACCGTCGAGGCTGAACTCGAGAACATCGGCCTATTGCGCAACTACATTGTGGCCTGAGGGAGAGGGTCTGCAACATCAATCGAAGTGCATTCCTCCTTTCAGGAGTCCTACCATCGCTCCGGCGAGACTGCCAGGGTTGGCGCGTCGGTGCCGGGTAGTCCGCCTTGCTCGGGAAAGTATGGATTCCGGGGCAAAACTATTGACTGCTGCGCCGCCTGTGCGGTATTGTTATATATCCTCGCCCGCGCCAGGCGTACTATGATAGGAAGGTGGCAGGGCGAAGGCATGAATTGCGCTGGCAGCATAGCCAGAAGGGGAGGTATATAGATGTAATGCAGACGAACATTAGGTGTGAGCTATGCCCCGGCTCAGAGGGGCAAGAAAGAAAAGGAGGTAGCAGCAAATGACAAGGAAACTACTCATGGTGTTGGTCTCGGTACTGGTCATCGCTGGCCTGGTTCTGGCCGGCTGTGCCCCCGAGGCAGCGCCGCCAGAGGAAGAGGAAGAGGCAGCGCCGCCCGCGGAGGAGGAAGAGGAGGAAGAAGAGGCAGCGCCGCCCGCGGTGGAGACAATCAAGTGGGACGTCCAGGCGATCTGGCCGGCGGGATTCATGTCCTACGTGTCCTGCGATGATGTAATCAAGCGCATCAACATAGCCAGCGGCGGACGTCTCGAGATAACCTTGTTCCCCAGCGGCGCCATAGTACCGGGCTACGAGATTCTCGACGCAGTCGACTCGGGGGCCGTCGACGGGCAGGTGTCGGGGATATCGGCGCAGTTCGGCAATTTCCCCACGGCGATGTTCTTCGACAAGTATCCTGCGGGGCCAAACGTGCTGGAGATATACACCTGGCTCTATCATGGCGGCGGCCTGGAGCTGTGGCAGGAGCTCTACGACATGAACGGCATCAACATGCATGTCGTCGGGCCCATAGGATGCAGCCAGGCAGAGAACTTCGGCTGGTTCCCCAAGAAGATCACCTCGCTAAAAGACTTCAAGGGGATGAAATTCCGCACCCAGGGCACCTGGGGCGACGTCCTCACGGCGCTGGGATGCTCGGTGGTCACCATGCCCGGCGGTGAGGTCTACGAGTCGGCGCAGCGCGGCGTCATTGACGCCTTCGAGTACTCCACGCCCGCAGTGGACATGTCGGCCGGCTTCCACGAGATTATGCCGGTGATGATGGAGCCAGGAATCCATGCGCCAATCGCCCTGTACGACTTCATCGTCAACACGGACCGCTGGAACGAGCTGCCCGATGACCTGAAGGTGCTGGTAGAGCTGGGATGCCAGGCCGGAGCAACCTGGGTGCTCACCGATACCGACTATCAGGACATCTACGCCTTCAAGGAGCTTCAGGAGTACGGCACCGAGGTCGGCGTGCTGCCCGACGAGGTCGTTGCGGAGATCGTGGTAATAGCCAACGGTATCTGGGACGAGATGGCCGCGAAAGATCCCTTCTTCGCCAAGGTGCTCAAATCCCAGCGCGATTTCCTGCGAGACTACAGGGCACTGAACAGCCTGAAGCAACCCGATCCGGCCCTTCTGAACTGGCCGCAATAGAGTATCAGGGCATAAAACACAGTGCCAACCCGGCGGTTGGGGCACCGCTTCCGCGGTGCCCCGCCTGCCTGAGCAGGAAGGCGTGTGACCTGCGGGGTAAGTAGGGCAAGACCGTGCCAGGTTATGTCGCTCGTGTATCTATGATCGGCTTCGGGGGGAGCATGGCGGCAGGGCGGAGCAATCACCGATCCCTCACCCCGGGCGACTCTGTGAGTGCCAGGCAGGCCAGGGCTGGAGGAAATCCACCGCTGCCACGGCAGCAGGCTTCTGAATAGCAGGCCAAGCACAGGGGAGGGAACAGTGAAATTCCTTAGAGCTTATATCAGTAAGGTCGAATACATCAGCGAATGGAGCGGCAAAATAGTAAGCTTTCTCGGCCTGGCGATGGTGTTCACCATCACCATCGACGTATTCCTGAGATACGTATTCAACGCCCCGACCAAGTGGTCCTATGACATCACCTACATGATCGGCGGGACTCTCCTCATTATGCCGATGGCATACGTCCTGATGCATAAAGGCCACGTCAACATAGACATCCTGTACAGGAAATTTTCCCCGCGTACTGCGCTGATTGTCGATGTGGTACTCGACGTGCTGTTCTTCTTCCCCCTGATGCTCGTCATACTGTATATGAGCGCCACGCGCGCGTATTCATCCATCCTTGTCCGCGAGTTCTCCAATGTAGGCTTCTGGAGGCCGCCGCTGTATCCTTTCCGAGTGATGATTCCGGTAGCCTATTTCCTGATAGTCCTCCAGGGGATAGCCAGCTTCGCCCGCAATGTGTATTCCCTGGCACATGGAGGAAAAGAGCTATGATCGAGCTGAGTCCCGAAGTACTGACGGTGGCCATGTTCGGCCTCCTTATACTGTTCGTCATGGTGGGATACCCCCTGGGCTTCGTCCTGGGCGCCATCGGCCTGATAATAGGTTTCCTGACGGAAGGGGTCCCGATGTTCAATATCGCGTACCTGCGGATGTACGGGGCCATCACCACGTATACCTTCCTGGCGTGCCCCCTGTTCATTCTTATGGGACTGATGATGGAGAGGTCCGGGGTGTCCGATAGCCTGTTTGAAGCGCTACACATATGGCTCGGCGGTTTCAGAGGCGGCCTGGCCATCGCCACCATCCTGATCGGCACGCTTTTGGCTGCCTGCGTGGGAGTCATAGCCGCGTCCGTTACCATGCTGGGGTTGATAGCCATGCCGGCAATGCTCAGCCGGGGGTACAGCAAAGAGCTGGCCGCCGGTGCGGTCTGCGCCGGAGGCTCTCTGGGCATCCTCATACCCCCCAGCGTTATGATCGTGTTCTACGGACCCATGGCCAACCTCTCGGTGGGCAAGCTGTTCATGGCGGCTTTCATGCCGGGCTTCATGCTGTCTGCCCTGTACTGCACGTATATCGGCGTGAGGTGCTTCCTCAGGCCCCAGCTAGCCCCCTCGGTCTCCGCCGAGGAGAGGAGAATGCCCTTCCTGAAGAAGACGAGAATGCTGGTGGTCTCCCTGTTTCCTCCCATGTTCCTGATACTAGCTGTCCTGGGGTCCATATTCATGGGCGTGGCCGCTCCCACGGAAGCGGCCGCGGTAGGAGCCCTGGCATCCATACTGATGTGTCTGGCCTACCGCAAGCTGACCTTCGCCAAGCTCTGGTCGGCGCTGATCGGCACAGCCCGCGTCGTGGGCATGGCATTCACGGTAGTGATCGGGGCGGCTATCTTTACCTCGATTTTCATCAAGGGGGGAGGTGCGAATGTGGTGAAGGATCTCATCCTGGCTGCGCCAGGGGGGCGCTGGGGGTCCTTCGCCCTCATCATGTTCATAACCCTCATCCTGGGGATGTTCATCGACTGGATAGGAATCATCCTGGTCATGATCCCCATAATGGCTCCCGTCGGCCTGGCCCTCAACTTCGACCCTCTGTGGTTTGGCATGATGCTGATAGTGAACCTTCAGCTGTCATTCATCACTCCACCCCTGGCCTACGCCATCTTCTTCCTCCAGGGCACATTGAAGCCAGAGATGGGGGTGACCACCGGCCACATCATAAGGGGAGTACTCCCCTATGTTGGGATAATATGTCTCGGCCTGG